>Ga0208242_100636_pt1 | contig 16244 bp, 15 predicted proteins | sample SubbioAug_CSW13A_FD_184825 | JGI IMG/M metagenome (GOLD analysis project Ga0208242, IMG submission 184825) | Serpentinite rock and fluid subsurface biosphere microbial communities from McLaughlin Reserve, California, USA - CR12Aug_CSW13A (SPAdes) | ecosystem: Environmental > Terrestrial > Deep... | reverse complement strand
TGCCGCCCTCGGCCCTGCTGGGCGCGCTGGGCCAGGGCCTGGCCACGCTGGAGCACGCAGCGGGCCGCGGCGTGATGGCGCTGTGTGCCGAGGCGCTGGGCGCCATGGAAACCATCAAGGCCGCCACCGTGGGCTACCTGCAGACGCGCCGCCAGTTCGGCAAGCCCATCGGCAGCTTCCAGGCGCTGCAACACCGCATGGCCACCGTGCTGCTGGAGATCGAGCAGGCCCGCTCGGCCGTGATCAACGCGGCATCGGCGCTGGACGAGCCCGACCGCATCACCCGCGAGCGCGCGCTGTCTGCGGCCAAGTACACCATCGGGCGCGTGGGGCAGATGGTGGCCGAAGAGAGCATCCAGCTGCATGGCGGCATCGGCATGACCTGGGAGCTGCCGCTGGCCCACTATGCCAAGCGCCTGGTGGCCATCGACCACCAACTGGGCGACGAAGACCACCATCTGGCGCGGTTCATCGCGCTGGGCCATGCCTGAGCCGGTCTGCGCCGCACCTAACATTGCGCCATGAGCACACACCAAGCCGCCCCCCACGCCAGCTTCAGCTGGGCCGACCCGCTGCTGCTGGACGACCAGCTCAGCACCGACGAGCGCCAGGTGCGCGACGCAGCGCGCGCGTATGCGCAAGACAAGCTGCTGCCGCGCGTGACGCTGGCGTTTCGCAACGAGCAGACCGACCCGGCCATCTTTCGCGAGATGGGCGCGCTAGGCCTACTGGGCGCCACCATCCCGGCCGAATACGGCGGCGCGGGGCTGAGCTACGTCAGCTACGGGCTGATCGCACGCGAGGTGGAGCGGGTGGATTCAGGTTACCGCTCGATGATGAGCGTGCAGTCGTCGCTGGTGATGCTGCCCATCCACGCGTTTGGCAACGAGGCCACGCGCCGCAAGTACCTGCCCAAGCTGGCCAGCGGCGAGTTCATCGGCTGCTTCGGCCTGACCGAGCCCGACCACGGCTCAGACCCGGCGGCCATGAAGACACGCGCCACGCGGGTGGACGGCGGCTACACGCTGCGCGGCAGCAAGATGTGGATCAGCAACTCACCGATTGCGGATGTGTTCGTGGTGTGGGCGCAGTGTGAAGAGGACGTGGGCGGTCGCGTGAAGGACCAGATCCGCGGCTTTGTGCTGGAGAAGGGCTGGAAGGGTCTGAGCGCGCCGGCCATCCACGGCAAGGTGGGGCTGCGCGCGAGCATCACGGGCGAGATCGTGATGGACGAGGTGTTCGTGCCGGAAGAGAACGCGTTCCCAGAGGTGCGCGGGCTGAAGGGGCCGTTCACCTGCTTGAACAGCGCGCGCTACGGGATCTCGTGGGGCGCGATGGGCGCGGCCGAGGATTGCTGGTTTCGGGCGCGGCAGTATGTGCTTGACCGGCAGCAGTTCGGGCGGCCGCTGGCCGCCAACCAGTTGATTCAGAAGAAGCTGGCCGACATGCAGACCGAGATCGCACTGGGCCTGCAAGGCAGCCTGCGGCTGGGGCGGCTGAAGGACGAAGGCAAGGCCGCGGTGGAGATCACCTCGATCATGAAGCGCAACAACTGCGGCAAGGCGCTGGACATCGCGCGACTGGCCCGCGACATGATGGGCGGCAACGGCATCAGCGACGAGTTTGGCGTGGCGCGGCATCTGGTGAACCTGGAGGTGGTGAACACCTACGAGGGCACGCACGATGTGCACGCGCTGATCCTGGGGCGCGCGCAGACGGGGATTCAGGCGTTCTTCTGATTCGTTGGGGCTGGTGGCGTGCGCCCCAGGCCCATCCCCCGGCCCACCCGGCTTGACGCTGCCGGTCCCGCTCGCTGAGCGGGACTGCCCTGCGATGCTCTCAGCCAGGTGGCGCCGAGGAACTCGCTGCGCGGCCTGCAGCCGCTCCGCTCAAACAGCCTCGGCGAGCTTGATGGACGAAGCGCGCTGCGCGCGCCCACCTGACTGCTGCGCTTCTCGGCGACATCGAAGGCGCCGGGCAGGCCGGGGGATGGGACTGGGTGGTTAGAGGCCGCGGGAAGATGGGCCAAAAGACGGGAGTGTCTTGGCGTCGAGGTGACTGATATGCAGCGCAAGGAGCCATTTGAGTCCGCCGGCCGAAGTGCCGCTGTCGGACCGTAACCGGCCGCTGGGAGCAGTACCCCTTCCCTCAGAACTCCTGCTGGAGAGCCTGTAGCACCAGGTGCTATAAGATACGGGTTTGATTGACGGACCGCTGGCGGAGGTGTATGGCGATGAGCAAGACGAGGTCACCCATCATTGAAGCCGTGCGCGATACCGCCAAAGGCCTTCGGAAAGCAGGTGTGATGGATCAAGTCACGCTGCGCGAAATCGACCCGCTTTGGCTGCCTCCGGTCGAGCCGTTGGGGCCGGCCGAAATCAAACGCATCCGCGAGAGCGCGCATGTCAGCCAGGCGGTTTTTGCGCGCTTGCTGAACACAAGTCTCTCGACCGTACAGAAGTGGGAGATCGGGCAGAAGAAGCCGGCGGGCACTGCGCTCAAGCTACTGCACCTTGTGCAGAAGCGCGGCTTGGAGGTCGTCGCATGACTGCGATGCTCCTGCAACACTCGATCCGGCCGCAATTTTGCGGACTAGGCTTTGGCAATGGAATCCAGTCTGTCGGCGTGCTATCACTAACCCGACAGCTCGCAAGTAAAGGTGATATCGCATGAACGCCGATATTCTGAAAAGAGTAGTCCGAGCCATTGCCGATGGTTCGCAATCCGACTTGGACCGGCTTGCCGGCAAGATCGTCGAAGCAGAACGCAAGACCGGCCACGTCAGACTGGCTGAGCAGCTGGAGGCTATCCTCAAGCAGCCCAAGACAAGACGTGCACTGCCGTCGCCGACTCCGTCCGCTGACATTGAGCGCACGCTGAAAGAGCTGCCCATGAGCCGGCGTCACGGGGAGACGCTGGCCACGCTCATTCCGCACGACCAGTTGGAACACCACATGGTGCTACCCGAAGCAGTAGAGCAGCGCTTCGCCCGCATCGAAGCCGAGTACGCGGCACGTGACCGGCTACGTACCTTCGGGCTCAAGCCCCGCAAGACTGTGTTGCTTTACGGGCCACCGGGCTGCGGCAAATCGCTGGGCGCTAAGCGGTTGGCTTGGAATACTGGCTTGCCACTGATGAAAGTGCGCTTCGATGTGCTGATCTCGTCTTTCTTCGGCGAGTCAGCCCAGAACCTGCGATCCATCTTCAGCAGCGCCCGCGAGAAGCCCTGCGTGCTGCTGCTCGACGAATGCGACTTTATTGCCCGGTCACGCACGGCCTCCCAAGACATCGGCGAAGTCTCTCGCATCGTCAACTCCTTGCTGCAACTGATGGAGGAATACGACGCGCCGGGCCTACTGGTCGCGACGACAAATCTGGAGTCCGCATTGGACCCGGCGCTGTTTAGACGCTTTGACGATGTCTTCGCCATCCCTCTGCCTGGAAAAGCAGAGATCGAGAAGTTGCTGAAGTTGACGCTCTCCAGCGTGCGGATGGACAAACCTATCGACTGGGATGCTCTAGTTACAAGACTTGAAGGATCGTCTGCCGCGATGGTCGTGAAGGCCGCCCAGGACGCCGCCAAAGCTGCCGTGCTCGCGGGCCACCCCTCCCTGTCGCAAGACAAGCTGTTTAAGGCCATCGACGAGCTTCAGCGGCACGACGGAGCGCAGAAAGCCTAAGCCATGCCTGGTGCGCACAACTTTGAACACCTGCCACTGCTGCTGCGCTATCAAGGCAAAGCGCGCCTGCGCGGAGGCGGCGACCCGTCGCCGCAAACGCTCGCCAATAAGGGAGCGCAACGCCAAGCGCACAGCGTCGCCCTGGACACGGCGGCGCAGGCGCTCAGTCAGAACTGGCAGGCCCGCAAGGCGCAGCGACTGGCGGCAGGGCTGGCCTTGCCGGACATCCCGGCGGGCATTCCCATTCTTCTGCAGATCGACACCGGCCTCGACCTAGACGCGCTGCGCGCCAAGTTCGAATTCGAAATCGTTGCGGAACAGGAAGACGGCTACGTGATCGTGGCGTCTGAGGACATTCAGCTGACGGCGTTCCGCAACATGGCCCAGGGATTTGCTGTCACCGTGCACGGCTCGGCGACCATCGCCGAGGTCCACACGCTGTTCGACGATCCCAACCAGACAGACCGGCTGGGCCGCATCCTTTCCGATCAGCTGATGGCTTCGTGGGGCTACATCGACGTAGACCAGCTTTACATCGTTGACGTTGGCATCGCCTGTGCCGGCACGCAGGAAATTCCGCCGCGCCCGGTGCGAGGCAAGCGCGCGACTGACGCCCAGTGGGCGGCCAAGGAGTACGAATGGTCTGAGCGGCGGGCCAGTGCGTACAACGAGTGGGACGACATCAAGATCGAACGCGAGACCTCCATCCAGAAGTTCACAGAGTTCTACCAAGCCGAAATCCTGCACATGCGGGATAGCGCCGACTTCGACGCGGGCGTTTTGCCGGACAGCTTTACGGTTCGGCTGAAAATCTCGGGCAAGGGGCTGAAGGACTTCGTCCTCAACTATCCCTACATCTTCGAGGTCGTCGAACCGGAAGATATCGCGCTACCCCAGCACCACGGCCAGCAAGGCGTGCAAGCGGCAACCGCCGTCGCGCCGGTCGCACCCGCTGCTGATGCGCCCGCCGTCTGCGTCATCGACAGCGGCATCCAAGAGGCGCACGTCATGCTCCAGCCGGGCATCGACCAAGCCACTTCGCATTGCTTCCTGCCGGGCCAAGCCGCTACGGCGGTCGCCGATGAAGTCGCGCCAGGTGGCCACGGAACGCGCGTCGCCGGCGCAGTGCTTTATGGCGAAGCTGTTCCAGCTGACGGTGCACCGCAATTGCCGTTCTGGATTCAAAACGCCCGCGTGCTCAACGCCCAGAACGCGATGCCGGTCGAGTTGTTCCCGCCCGAGGCGCTGCGCAAGGCGGTCGAGCGCTTCAACGACAGCCCGCGCCAGACCCGCATCTTCAATCATTCAATCAACGCGCGCAGCTACTGCCGCACGCGCTACATGTCGTCGTGGGCGGCGGAGATTGACCAGTTGTGCAATGAACGGGACGTGCTCATCGTGCAAAGCGCCGGCAACCTGCCGCTGCAAGGCACGCCGCCATTCCTGGGCATCGCCGACCATCTGACCGCCGGCCGCGACTACCCGGCTTACCTGGTGGAAAGCTCAGCGCGCATCGCTAACCCAGGTCAAAGCCTACAGGCCTTGACCGTTGGCTCAATCGCCTATGACGCGGCAGAGCAAGGGTCATGGCGCACCTTCGCCACGCAGCCTGCAGGTCCGTCTGCATTCTCTCGGACGGGCCCCGGCATCTGGAACGTCATCAAACCTGAAGTTGTTGAGTATGGCGGCGATGCCGCACGCACCAACAACGCACCCCCCGACCTACAGGCCGGCGGCGTCATCCCTGCCGCTTGCCCCATTCTTGTCCGCTCGACGCTGCATGGTCCCGGACCCGCAGCGGACCGTGACACTGCAGGCACCTCTTTTGCTGCTCCCAAGGTCGCGCGCATTGCAGCCCAAGTGCAGCGTGTCTTGCCCGCTGAGCCGGCGCTGCTATACCGCGCACTCGTCGTGCAATCGGCACAGTGGCCGGCCTGGGCAGAAGACCTGCTGACACGTTTGCGCAATCCGCCGCCCGGCATGACACCACCGGAGAAGCAGGCCCTATTCGCCTCGGCGTCCACTGCTTTCCGTAGCTTGGGTTTCGGTATACCGGATGCGGCACGAGCCACCACCAACACCGACCATCGAACGACCCTCATCACGAGTGGGGAAATCGAAATACGCGCCGGGGAGTGTCACATCTTTCAAGTGCCCATCCCTGCTGAGCTGCGTCAGCAGGCCGATGAATTCGACATCCGCATTGACGTGACCTTGTCCTACGTCGCCCAGCCGCGGCGCACGCGCCGCAACCTGCGCCGGTATCTCTCAACCTGGGTCGATTGGAAAGCCAGCAGGCTGGGCGAGGGGCTGCATGATTTCCGAGTGCGCGCCATGAAAGATGCGGCGAATGGCGAAGCGCCGCTGCCAGGCACCACCCTGCCCTGGGTGCTGCATGACAAGCCACAGGACGGCCTGATCCACGACTTCAAGCGCAACGGCGGAACAGTGCAGAAGGACTGGGCGGTCGTCCGGTCGAACAGCCTTCCCGACCACTTCTGCATCGCTGTGGTCGGCCATCAGGGTTGGAGTCATGACCCGGACTCGACGGCGCGCTATGTGCTCGCAGTGACTTTTGAAATCCTGGGCGGCGAAATCACGATCTACGAACCGCTGCGCGCAGCGATCACCGAACTTCAGGCCCAGACCGAAGCCGAGATTGAGGGCAATGAAGTCGAAGTGGAAGTCGAAGCGACTGAGTGACATGCTAGGAGTCAGCGGCTCGGGTTCACCGAGCTTCGGCGCCTTTGAATCCCAGCATAAGTGCTTGCTGTGGAACGTATTGGTTGCTCCGGCTCCTAGGGACTGAAAGGCAGCGGCAGCTGTCAGCTATGTCGCCACCCTGTATTGACGGTCTGGGCCACACAGCAGTCATCCATTGGTTGTGGATCCTGCAAGCATTCTTTCTAGGGCCGCGCCTCGAATGCGTGCACGGCACGACACTCGAGAAGAGAACGTACAGCGCCCTTAGCGAGGAAGACACCGCCTGCAACTAGGCGAGCGTGCCTGACCCGCAGAGCTGGCGGCCCTTTTCCCTTCACCCTATACCGTGAGCACTTAGAGCACAGCGAGCACATGGAGGACAACGAGGACAGGAGCACCTCACTTTTCGTATAACCCTTTGATTTTGCTTGAATTTTCCAATTTCTGTCTGCGCAATCACGCAACTGAGATATTTGAGATGATGGGATCAAACCTGTATCGCGAGGTGTGAGGTGCGCAAAATTTGATCTAGACGGGTGAAAGCGTGCGCATTGAATCATTGCAGTTGCGTGGAATTGAGAGTCCAATTGAGCCCATCAGAACTCAGAAGGACCTCAAGCATGGCAACGCAAAAGCAGTCCCGACGCCGCCGTCTCAATATGACGGAGCGTGCCGAGGAGCAGATGAAGATCCAGTTTCCCGACTACCCTGAGGAGATGTTGTGGAAGCGTTCGCGCAACCACGGGTACTCCACGATCCCGCGAACGCTTCCCCTCGCGATGCAGGCGATCGACGCCCAGTCCAAGGGCCAGCCCGCAGGCCACGTCCTGCTCTGCCTGTGGATTCGTGCCCCCGACCACCCCTTGCTCACCATCGACGCGCCCGGCACCTTCGCGACCGAAGCCGGCTTCGAGGGCGAGCGCGCGGTGGACACGTGGCGTCGACGGATGAGGGCGCTGCGTGACCTTGGCTTCATCGAGGCGAAGGAAGGTTCGACTGGCGACTTTCACTACGTGCTGTTGCTCAACCCGAACATCGGTGTCGAGAAACTGCATCGCCAAGGCAAGGCGCAGACCGCGTTTTACGGTCGCTTCCGTGACCGCTTGATCGACATCGGCGCCGAGCGAGACATTAAGGACTACGACGAGTACCTCGTAGAGCAGGAGGAAACGAATGCCGCCGCAGTGAAAGCTGCCGCGAAGAAAACTTCAAAGGGGGCAAGCGATGCCGCGCCCGCTAGGCCAAAGCGCTCAAAGCCCACAGAGGCCGAGAAATGACCGCCAAGAAGGAGCCGCCCGAAGAGCGCAGCTCGTTCGGGCGCGTCGCACGCTGGGCCGCAGAACCCTACCTCTCGTTTAAGGACGACCGCATGAGGCTGTATGCCCTTATATGCCGCGACCTTCGTCGCATTGCGACTGTGGCCATCGTGGTCTATTCCGGGATACACCTTCCCTGGCAAGCTTTGCGAGGCTGGTTGATGTGACGCAGGGACTCCCAAGGACACGCATATCTCGCCGGAGCGCTACCCATCTAGAAAGGGCCTCTTTACGAGGCCCTTTCTTTTGCCTGAGGATCAACTATTTTTTTACAACTTCCTGCGACTGGTTTCGGTGGTCCGTTTATCCGAGAAGCAGTCACTGATCGTCTATGGAATAACCGGCTGCTATCAACCTATATCCGTCACCCAAACCCCTACCTCGCAGTCCTCTACCGCCTCCCAAACAGCCCCGCCGAATGGCCCACACAGCGAAGTAAAGGAGGAGGGGCCGGCGCAGCCGGTCACGGGGGACATGAGCGGCGTGGGCCGCTCGGTGGGGCTGTTGCGCTCAACCCGAGGCAAGCACACCGTCATTCGACGACAGCAGGCTCGTCCTCTGTGTGCCGATCAGGCTCCGTGGTGCAAAGGATCTCGCTCAAAACAGACGTGGCGTAATTCCCCGCAGGCAGCGTGAACGTGAGCACCAGTTGATCGGCCTGCGGCCATTCCCATGACATGTCCGCCGGGCTCGCCACCAAGGCGCGGCGCGCCTGATCCAGACCGGCGTGCTCCATGCCGTCGCACAAAATCGCATGGCGCGCGGCCACGCCGTTCTCCAGCGCCTGCGCCTCATCGGTGGTCGCCACGCGGCCACGCCCCCACAGTGGCCCGGTGGGCCGGCCTGCTTCATCCAGCACATCCCCGGGCAACGTCTGGCCCCAGAGCCCTTGCTGAATGCGCAGCGCCAGCACCTCATTGAACACGAACGAGCGCACCGCCGACAGGTAGATGCCCTTCTTCTTCGGGTTGCGCACGCGAATCTCGCGCGCCAGCATGGCCCGGCCCTGCTCCACGTTGCCGCCCTCAAAGCCGAAGCGCTGCGCGCCAAAGTAGTTGGGTACGCCCTGCGCGGCCACCGCCTTCAGATTGGCCTTAATGGCATCACGGTTGCCCGTCACGTCACGCAGCACGATGCGGAACCGGTTGCCCTGCAGGTCACCCGCGCGCAGCTTCTTCACGTGGCGGCTCTGGCTCAGCACCTTGAACTCCGGGTGCGCCAGCTGGGTCAGGTCGGGCGTCTCGCCGGTTTTGCCGCTCGGCAGGTAGATGCTGAACCACTGACGGGTGATGGCGTAGCGGTCTTTCAGGCCGGCGTAGCCCACGTCCCTGTCTTGCACGCCAGCGGCCTCGGCCAGTTGCTGGGCGACGTAGGCCGTGTTGGCACCGTTCTTTTCGATGTCCACCCAGACGTGTTCGCCCTCACCGCTGGGCAGCTGCAGCGGCAGCTCGGTCACGATGAAATCCTCGTTGAGGCGTTTCAGGGTGGCGCTGGCGCCGCTGGCCGGGTAGGCGTTGGGCCAGTGCGGCAGGGTGGTGTATTGAGCGTCGGTCATGGGGGGCATTCTCTCCCCACCCGCGTGGCTTGACGGCTCAATCCACCGCAATCGGGCCGCCGCCTGGCAGCTGTGCCACCAAGCCATGCCCCATCAGCCGCGACGGGGTGAAGAACCCGCCGGGCCCCTGCCGGGCCAGCAAGTGGCTCACCACGGCCAGCGCGCCCGGAACAGTCAGGCTGTAGCCATTGGCGGTCTTCACCCGCGCCGTGCGCCGCTCGCCGCGTGCGTTGGTCGCCTCGCCCCACACATAGGCCGGCATGCGGGCCCTGGCGGTCTCGTCCGGCCCCTTGACCGTCAAGGACACCAGGGCAGACAAGGCGCCTTGCACCACGCCCAGCGCCATCAAAGGCTTGAACACGTTGCCCAGCCTCATGCCCATCACCGAGGCCCGTGTGGCGGGCACGTACACCGTGATGTTCGGGATGCCGGTGGTGTGAAACGCGGTCGACACGTCGCCCCACGGCACGGCCACCGCCAGGCGCTGGCCGCGCCCGAAGTCGATGCGCCGCACCTCGTGCGCCAGCGGCACGGTGACCAGCTGGCCGTTGCGGCGAACGCGCCCGCCTTGGGTCGCGCTTTCCAGCGTGGTCTTCATCGTGCCGGGCGACAGGCGCACCGTGGTGTCGAAGCCCAGGCGCAGCTCGGTCGCGTCGGGCAAGGCTTCTTTCAGCGCGGCGGCCACGCAATCGGTGGGGATCACATCGAAGCCCACGCCGGGGCACAGCACCACGCCGGCCTTGCGCGCCGCGGCATCGGCCTGGTGCACCTGTTCGAACACGTCGATCTCGCCGGTGATGTCGAGGTAATGCGCGCCCGCCTGGATGCAGGCCTGAACCATGGGCTGGCTCGTGGCAGAAAACGGCCCGGCCGTCAGCAGCACAGCCGCCACGCCCTCCAGGTGGGCGGCGATGCTGGCCGGGCTGCTGAGCTCGAACACTCGGTGGGGCAGCTTCAGCTCGGCGGCGAGCCGCTCGACCTTCGCCTTGCTGCGCCCGGCCAGGATGGGCGTCATGCCGCGTGCGACGGCTTCGCGGGCAATGAGCTCGCCCGTGTAGCCATTGGCGCCGTAGATCATGAACGACATGGGGCGCCTTACTTGAACGGGTTGAAGGTGCGGCCAGCCCAATACGCCATCCACAGCGGCATGGGCCGCATCGCGGCGGCCAGGACCTTGTTGACCACCCCGGGCACGCACACGGGCTTGCCCGCCATCACGGCCGCGATGCCGGCGCGCACCACGTCTTGCGGCTGTTGCCACAGCAGGTTGGGCAGGCGGTTGGCGGTGTTTCGGGTGCCCATGACGTCATGGAACTCGCTGTAGGTGAAACCAGGGCAAAGGGCCGTCACGTGCACGCCATGGGGCTTGAATTCCATGTCCAGCGACTGTGACAACACCAGCACATAGGTCTTGATGGCCGAGTAGAGCAGGCTCTCACCCGGGGGCGACAGGGCCGCGAGGGAAGACACGTTGATGATCCGCCCCCAGCGTCGCTCGATCATGCCGGGCGCGATGCGGTGGGTCAACTCGGTGAGCGTGGTCATCATCAACTGGATCTCGCCATTGAGCTGCGACCAGGGGGCGGCCGCGAACTTCGCGTGACCGGACAGGCCGGCGTTGTTGACGAGAAAGTCGATGCGCCAGTTGAGCCGGTCGAGATGGTCCATCACCACGCCAGCGGCGTCGGCACTGGCCAGGTCAACCGACAGGACCTCGCACCGGATGCCGTGTTGGCTGGCGAGTTCGCCCGCGAGGGCTTGCAGGCGATCGCCACGGCGCGCGGCCAGCAACAGGTCGTAGCCGGCGGCGGCCAGTTGGTGAGCAAAGGTGGCGCCGATGCCGGCGGATGCGCCGGTGATGAGGGCCTTGCGGCGGGGTGGGGTCACGGTGTTCAGCCTTTCTTCAATGCCGGGATGGCCTGGCGGACGTCAAACTTTTTCTTCGGCGTGCCGAGGTCGTGCCCGTAAGGGGTAGCCGGGCCGCGAAGCACAAACGGCAGCGGGATGCGGCGCTGGGCATCTGTGAAGCCCCAGGTGCCGATGCCGAGGTAGAGATCCGGAGCGACCTGCCTGACCTCGTCGACCATGTTGATGGCGCCGCAGAGGGACCGGAACGAGCCGTACACCAGGGTGTAGGCCGGGCGGCCGTCATAACGCGAGGGTGCGATCAGTGTTTCCATCGGAAAACGCTGCACCTTGCGCCCGAGCTGGGCAAAGCCGTTGTAGCCGCGGCCACGGTCACGCGAGACGGGCCGGAAGGCCTTGCACAGCCATCGCCCCGGCATGAGGGCGTTGTTGACCGACAGGTCGCCGAGGACCTGGGCCACCTTGCTGGGCTGCGCGAGCAGCCGTGCGGCGTACTCGCCGTTCATCTGCTGCACGGTCGGCGCGGGCGACTTCGCAAACAAGCTCATGAGCTCTTTGAGACTCATGGCCAACAAATCGGATTCGGTCAATGTGGAGGACATGCCGGCAAGCTTCATGATCTTGAATGACGTTCAACTGGCGGCAGTATAACCATGTGTTGAATGCCATTCAAGATGGGTTTACCATCGCGACCATGGCAAAGAACAAGCGAGAGGTGGACCCAGAAGTCAAGCGCGAGCAGATCGAGGACGCGGCTTGCATGCTCTTCCTGGTGGAGGGGTATGAATCGGCGTCGATGGCCACGATCGCCAAGACAGCCGGCGTGGCGCCCAACACCCTGTACTGGTACTTCGCCAGCAAGGACGACCTGCTGGTGGCCATCCTGGATCGCCTGGTCAATCGCGCCCTCGCGCAGCTGCCGGCCATGCAGAGCCAATCGTTCGGCGACCAGGTGCTGTGGCTGCTGGCAGAGTTTCAACAGGCCAGCAAGCTGATTTCGACCGTGCACGCCCGGCTGGACAAATCAGAGAAGGTGCGTGAGTGGCATGACCGGTTCCACGTCATGCTCGACCAGTTGCTGGTTCAACAGATGGTGAGCAAAGGGATGTCGCCCGCCAAGGCGTCGGTCATGGCCACCGTGGGCACCTATGTGGTCGAAGGGCTGTTGTCTCATCCCCATGGGTCGCAGCACATGGAGAAGGTCGTCAACTGGCTGACGGGCATGGGCAAGGCTTGAGCGGCCAAGCCGCCGCTTATCCCATCTGACATCAGGGGTGCTGGCCGAAGTTGCGGCGCGGGCCTGCGGCCAAGAGAATGGCCCCACATACAAACTCTGGGGATCACCATGAAGCACCTGTTTGCCGCCCTCGCGCTGGGCGCGGCCGCGCTGCCGGCCATGTCAGCCACCACCCTGGCCTACTGGGATTTCAACAGCGACGACGGGCAGGTCTCGACTGGCTCGCTGGCGCCGTCTGACGGCGCAGGCACGCTGACGTTGATCGGCGGGGCCGAGGGGCTGTTTACCTCGGGCTCGCCGGGTGATCCGGCCGGCTTTCCGCTGGACAGCGGCTGGTCGGTGGGCGGCTTCCCGGCACAGGGCACGGCCCCAGGCACCGCGGGGCTGGCCGGCTTTGTGTCGGCCGCGGGGTTCAAGGACATCGTGCTGTCGTTCGACTACAAGACCCAGCCAAGTGGCAACAAGTGGTTTGCCGTCCAGGCCACCACCGACGGCGGCAGCGCATGGGCCGACGTGGCCACGTTCGACGTGGCTGCGGCAGATCAGTGGTTCACGACCAGCATCGACCTGACGGCCGCCTTGCCCAGCTTGGCTGACCAGCCGGGTTTCGGGTTTCGCGTTGTGGCCATCTTTGAGCCCGGCACGCTCGCCTACCAGGCCGCCGAGGCCGGCTACAACGGCGACTTCGGGCTGGTGTTCGACCGGCTGACGGTACAGGCCACGCCGGTGCCAGAGGTGGGATCCATGGCGCTGGCCCTGGCTGGGCTCGCAGGGCTGGTGGGGATACGGGCGCTCACGACAAGCAAGAAGCCCCAGCAGGCTTAGCCGCCGGGCGCGCAGTTTGCCGGATGGATGGCGGCTGCGGCCCGCATGGCCTCAGTCGGCCACCATGCACATCCTGCTCACCGGCGCCAGTGGCTTTCTGGGCCGACACATCACCGCGGCGCTGAACGCCCTCGGACACACGGTTCGGCCGGTCGCGCGCCACCACGGTCATGACCTGCTGCGCCTGCAGCACCCGGCGGACTGGCTGCCCCTGCTCGACGGCGTCGACGCCGCCATCAACGCGGCGGGCATCATCGGTGAGGCCGGCGCGCAGACGTTTCAGGCCATCCACACCGATGCGCCCAAGGCGCTGTTTGCGGCATGCGCCCAGGCCGGCGTGGGGCGGGTGGTGCAGGTGTCGGCACTGGGGGCCGATGCACAGGCTTTCTCGGCTTTCCACCTGAGCAAGCGCGCGGCCGACGACGCGCTGCGCGCCAGCGCGCTGAGTTGGATGGTGTTGCGGCCCTCGCTGGTTTATGGCGCGGGGGGCGCGAGCGCACGGCTGTTCATGCAATTGGCGCGGCTGCCGGTGATCCCGGTGCTCGAAGGCGGGCGCCAGCCCGTGCAGCCGGTGCATGTCAGCGACGTGGTGGCAGCCGTGCTGGCCAGCCTGATCACACCCCATGCCAGGCAGACAGTCGATGTGGTCGGGCCCGATGTGATGACGCTGGCCGAGTGGCTGCAGGCCATGCGGCAGGCCCAGGGCTTGCCACAGGCCCATCTGCTGACGGTGCCGCTGGCGATGGCGCGTGGCGCGGTGGCGCTGGCCGGCCTGTTCACGCCGCTGGCACGGCCCGACAACCTGCGCATGCTGCGCACTGGCTACACGGCCCGCTCCGAGGCGCTCACGACCCTTCTGGGCCGCCCACCGATGCCACCCACGCCCGAGCGCATCCGCAGCACGCTGCATCGCCCGTCATGAGTTACCTCGCGCTCAAGACCCTCCACATCCTCAGCATGGTGCTGCTGTTTGGCACTGGCCTGGGCAGCGCCTTCTACAAGTGGATGGCCGACCGCAGCGGCAACGTCGCCCACATCGCTGCGACCAACCGGCATGTGGTGCTGGCAGACTGGTTGTTCACCACACCCACCATCGCCATCCAGCCGCTGACCGGGCTGTGGATGGCGCACATGATCGGCCTGCCGCTGAGCACGCCATGGCTTGCGATCAGTCTGGGGCTGTATGTGCTGGCGGTGGCCTGCTGGCTGCCCGTTGTTTGGTTGCAGATCCGCATGCAGCGCCTGGCAGAGGCTGCCGCGGCCGCCGGCGCCGCCGGCTTGCCGCCGCTCTACTGGCGCATGGCGCGCGCCTGGTTCTGGCTGGGCGTGCCGGCCCTCGTCGCCATGGTGGCGGTGGTGGTGCTGATGGTGATGAAGCAGACCCCATGGGCCTGATCGCATCAATGGGAAGGAGTCAGCCATGTACAACCTGATGCAACACGCCCTGGGCGACGGGTGGCAGCAACTGCCCCCGGCGCTGCAGGCGCACTACCTGGCCGGCCCGGATGGCGTGGCCGTCGACCAAGGCCACATGGATGTGGGCTACCCGCGCTTCATGCAGCCGGCGCTCACCCTGTTGAAGTGGATGGGCGCCCTGGTACCAAGACGTGGCACGCAGGTGGCCACCACAGTGGTCAGGCGCATGCGCGGCGAGCGCCTGCTGTGGCAGCGCACGCTGACCTTCGAAGACGGCCAGGTGGTGCGGTTCAACAGTGCCTGGGAGCGCGGCGCCAATGGCAGCGTGATCGAGTTCGTCAACCCGTGGCTGGGGCTGGAGATGAAGCCGTTTGTCGAGGGGCCGCTGTTGCGCTACGAGGGCCTGCGCTTTGTGCTGCGCGTGGGCGGGCGGCTGCTGACCCTGCCCGAGTGGCTGCTGGGCCACACCACCATCGTGGAAGAGGCGGTGGACGACGCCCACTTTCGCATGGATTTCCGCATGACGCACCCGGTGGTGGGTGAGGTGTTCCGGTATGCGGGGGTGTTCGCGGCGCACGTGTCCGATTCCCGATAACAGGGTTCCACTGCTTGCGCCCCCGTGCAGACGGGCATAAATTGCGCAAAAGCATCATCAGGAGGAACCCGCCCATGCATGGCGTGCAGTGGCTTGACCGTCTACGTGCGGGAGGGGCAAGGCTGCGCATCGGCCTGGCGTTTTCGGCGCTGGCCCTGGTGCTGTTTGGTGGCGTGGGCTTCCTCTCGGCGCGGGATGTGCGCCTGCAAAGCGAGCGCGAAGCGGCCCGGGGCCTTCAGCAGTTGGCGGACCGGCTGGCCCAGCGCCTGGACGCCGACATGGCGGCCCGCTACCGCGACATCGACCAGCTCGCGCGGCTCACCGAGTTGATGGCGCTCAACCCGAACCCGATGCGCTGGCGCGAGGTGCTCGAAGAAGTGCAGCAGTCGAGTCAACACTACAGCTGGATCGGGGTGACGGATGCGCAGGGGCGGGTCATCGCGGCCACCCAGGGGCTGCTTGAATCGGCGGATGTGGGCCAGCGGCCCTGGTTCGACAAGGGACTGCGGCAGGCGAGCGTGCTGGAGGTGCATGACGCCAAGCTGCTCGCCTCGCTGCTGCCAACACCCGCGTCTGGCGAGCCGCTTCGCTTTGTCGATGTGGCCGCCCCGCTGAAGCGGCACGGCCGCACAATTGGCGTGATCGGCGCACACCTCAGTTGGGAATGGGCCGAAGAGCGACGACGCGAGACGCTGAACGGCGACGCGCGCGCCCGCGACATCGAGATCGTGCTGGTCTCCGCCGCGGGCGAGATCGAACTGGGCCCACGCACGCCCACGCTGAGCGAGCACGTGGACCACGCCGAGCAGCACCTGCAAGCGCTGCTGCGCGCCGCCGGGCCCCTGGTCTGGTCAGATGGGCGACGCTACCTCAGCGCCGCAAGCGCCAGCCAGCCCATGGGCGACTACCCCGGCATGGCGTGGTGGGTGGTGGTGCGGCAGCCCGAGCACCTGGCCATGGCCGAGCCAGCCGCCCTGGCCCAACGCCTGTTCTGGACCAGCGCGGTGGGCGTGCTCGTGTTTGGCACCCTGGGCTGGCTGCTGGCCGACCG
>Ga0208242_100635_pt1 | contig 16260 bp, 17 predicted proteins | sample SubbioAug_CSW13A_FD_184825 | JGI IMG/M metagenome (GOLD analysis project Ga0208242, IMG submission 184825) | Serpentinite rock and fluid subsurface biosphere microbial communities from McLaughlin Reserve, California, USA - CR12Aug_CSW13A (SPAdes) | ecosystem: Environmental > Terrestrial > Deep... | reverse complement strand
TGACGGTGGCCTTGACGGTCTGGTTGGCGGTTTCTTTGCCGCCGCGCACCCATTGCTCGCGGTTGGAGCGCGCGGTGTCGATGGCCGCCTCGACCTGGCCCTTGGCGTCGTAGGCGCCGTAGACGGTGCCGAGAACACCTGCCGCTTGGATGGTGGGGCGAACAGCGCGGTAGCCACCCACCTCGTTGTGCAAGCGTTGGAAGCCTTCGTCCACCCGGGCGGCCTGACGTTCGTCCAGCAGATGGCGAGCAGTGTCCGGGCCGACGCGTTCGTTGGGTACGCGCTCCGGCAGGTCGCGGTGCCACTGGCGCTGGATGTCGGTGGACTGGTGCAAATCGTTCAGGCGGTCCTGGGTCAGGCGGCCGACGCGGGCGGTTTCCAGCGCGCGACCTGGTGATGCACTGGGCGATGTGCGCGAGTCGTAGTGCAGCCGGCCTTCGCGGTCGTAGATCTGGATCGGCACGCCGGTTTGCCTGGCCACGTCGTCTAGGGTGCCGGGGAGTTTGTCGTAGACCTCTTTGCGAAGGTCTTGCGGGACGTAGCGTCCGTAACCCGCCTGCTCAATGCCCTTGCCGAAACGCTGGTCTACTCCGAGTTCACTCTCGAACCGGTGGGCAGCCACTGCACGGACCTCGACCTGATAGCCCTTGGCCTGCAGTTCCCTGATAAGTTCCACCTTGGGCATGGTGGAGTCGATAACCAGGTGCTTGCGCTGGGCGATGGCGTCGGCGCGCAGCTCCTTGGCCCACTGGCTGGCATCGGGGTGGGTTTGGTCGGCCCAGGTGTAGGGGTGGTCGCTTCTCAGGACACCGACTGAGGGGTGGGCGTCGCGCAGCGTGTCAGGGTCCACGACGGCGATGTTCCCGTTGAACTCGGCTTTCGCTGTTGCTGTCAGGTTACCCTTGCCGGCGCCAGGTTGACCCGACAAGATGATGGCGGTGGGTCGGTCCTGTCCTCCAACAACCTCTGTGTAGCTGCGAGCACCCAGCACCTTTTCGCGAAGGACCGAGGCATGCCCGGCATCAGATAGCGGCTTGATGTCATCTGCCATGTGACGCTCCCGATTCAGCCAAAGAACGTCGCCAGTTCGACGAGTGTGTCCGGGACTCGGGAACGGCAGTCGAACATCAGAAGGTCCTTTTCCCTGGCGTGCTCCATGGCATCGGGATCGCCGGAGGCATCGGCGATCGCCCGCTCTTCTGCTGCGTCGGAGGCGAACAAGCCCAGGATGCTTTCAAGAACACCGATGGTGGCTTCCAGTTGGTCTGTGAGTTGAGCCTGGCTCATGCCAGGTGCCCTGCCCACGGACCGGAGTCCCCGTTCCAGTTCCTTGATCAGCTCCGGATAGTCCTTCAGCGCCTCTTGCAGCACCTTGGGCACAGGTGGGTGCGCGGTGAACGTGTCTGAGGTCATGGTGGGTTTCTCCCCAATAGAAAAGGTGTTGTCAATGACCGAACAAGGCGTGGATCAGGTGTCTGCGCAGTCGCGCCAACCCTCAGTGCGCTCAATACTTTGTGGTGTGGAATGGCGTGCCCTGCTGCGGACGATCAGGCGTTGCGCCATGTGTGTCAAGTGCCGCCTGTTTGAAAATGCGCTTGACGAACAGATCGGGCTCTTTCTGTTGCCAAGACTTGAGCGCATCGACCGGTGAGACATGGCCCAAGGCGCGCTGCGGGATGTGGTGGTTGTCGGTGAACATGTAGTTCTCCAGCGTCGCATCAAGCTCGTTCCCCGAGGCGAACGGGCTTGTTCAACAACCTCGCCGATACGCCCCTTGAAGCGCTCGACCATGCCGTTGGTCTGAGGGTGTGCTGCAGACGATAGGGCACCCGCACAAGTCCCACCGCAAGGGCGGGTGTGAGACGGCGCGCATCAGGCCGTCAGGGCAGCCCTCCCATGAAGATCGGTATCGCGCCAGCCCCCACCGGGAACGGCACCGCCCGGGGGCGCTGCCCGTTGGTTCCTGTGCGACCAGCGTCCGTCACCCGCCGTGCTTCGGCCATCTGCAACTCGTAGGTCTTCTCGCGCTGGCGGTAACCCTCCATGAGGATCTTCAGCTGCAGCCCATCGGCCTGCAGCAGGGCTTGCTGGGCCTGCAGTTCGAACTGGTAGCGCTGGAGCTGGCCGGCGCCTGGCTCGTTGTTGCTGCCACCGCCCACACCGCCGATACCACCGATCCCGACGCCGCCAGCCCCTGGGCTTGCGGAGCCGCCGCTCCCTCCTCCACCCAACTGCTGCGCCGCCCGGATGAGGTTGACGATCTGCGTGCGCCGCTCATTGAGGGTGCGCAGCAGTTGCTGGCTTTGCATGAGCGTTTGCAGGCGCAGGTTGCGCAGACCCAGGCAGGCGTTGTGATGCTGTGGGTTCAGCGTCTGGTCACCGCAGTCCTGCACCGTGCCGATGAAACGCCGTTGCTCCTCCTCGCTGATTTCCATTTCGTGAAATGGTGCTTCCAGTGAGCGAAGGACTGCCTGAGAGTTTCCGGTGCCCCACGTAATGTCACCGTTTTCCGCCCTCGTGTTTGCAAAGGCACCGTTGACATTTGTGTGCTGTTGACCCCCTCCGATTGAGTTAATTCTGTTGAGCTGGCGATGAACTCGATCATCGTAAACGGCCCATTGCGCAGTAGCATTAAATGAGATGAATCCAATCATCAAGAATACAGAGCCACGCCACAAGATCTTGATATTCGCCATTTATGCAAACTCTCGATAAAGTTCCGGTCGCGATCCGTTTGTAGTATCAACACGAGCACTAGCGATTCTTCTATATTCTCTCCGATCAAATTCAATATAAAGAGCTTGTGGCGCATAAATCCATTCCCAAGCATTCAATGTCCTTACATTGTTTGCTTCTTCCCCTATCAATCTAACCAAATCTTCACGCGTCATCCCGTCCCGCAACTGATCAAACGCCCAATACAAATCCACCCGTCCACTGCCCGAACCCGATCCAGACCCGGATGAACCGCCACCACAGGCGGCCAGGACCAGCAGACCGGCCGAGGCCAGGGCCCAGCGGCCGAACTGGCGGCGACCGCCGGGCACGACAACCCGGGCGTCGCTGGGCTGGAGGGTGACGATGCCGCTGGCGCGGCTCTGCGAGATGGGTTGGTCAGCCATAGGTGAACTCCTGTACAGGTGAAAGCAAAGTCGGTTGCTGGGGTGATTTGCAGCGGCAGTGTAGGTAGTCAGAACACGTTCGCGCACGCACCCCTGTCAGAATTAACAATTTGGTATCCATTTGTAATGGGCGTGGTGCCTCACACATGGGCGGCTGACCTGGGCAACGTCACGACTGCGGCGCCGGACCAGTGGCTGGCCGGCCCAGCCGCGACGAATGAAAGCCAGGAGGGAGCAGCCGCGGATGTGCGGCGCGCGCGCAAACCCGCGACGGTACGTGTGATGACCATCCCCTAAGGTCAACGGCCAGCAATCTGCATTACCCATGTGGGCACTCCTCCCTGAATGCGCGCTCTTTTTGTCCACCATCCGTACCCAAGGCGCCTGCCAGCGGCTTGGGAATGAACTTTGGCGTCAGCTTGTGCTGTGACGGTTCTGCAGTTCGTTCACGCCAACACCGGCCCGCTGCGGGCATGGGTGTGGGCGTTTTGGTCACGTTCCAGAGCATGTGCCTGCGCTTGCTGGTCGGCCGCGCTCAGGGTCTGGGCTGATTGTTCGGGGGCCGTATTGGCGGCGCGGTGGGCGTCGACCTCGGTCACGCGCAACTGGCCATGGTCCATCTGCCCCAGACGGATCTGCCCGGACTCCACATGGCTCATTTCGATGCGGCTCAGGCCCGCGCCTCGGGCGGCGGCCGCCAGCGACCAAACGGCGTTCTCCAGCCCCTGGTCCCAGGCCAGGCCGTGCTGCTGGGCCAGGCCCTGCACTTCGCGCCGGGCGTCATGCAAAAGGGTTTGGGCGATGGGCGAGAACTGGGGCTCTCGCTGAGTCCCGGCCTCGCGTGCCGCCTCTGCTTGGTGGCCATCCATAGCATCGTTTTCGGTGAACAGGCGCTGGCGAAACGTGCGCTCGGGGGGCGGATTTTCGCGCTCCTGGTTCAGATCACTGCCCGGCACGGGGGGCACCAGCTTGCGCAAAGCGTCGCGGTTGGGCATGACCTTGAGCGAGCCGTCATAAGCGTTGGGCACGCCATGCACTTCTTCGCGCAGCTCACCCTGGAAATAGTCCACCGCGGTGCGGGACTGCTGCAGGCCGGCGTGCCTGAGTGCGCCCCAGGTGAAGTCGATGCAACTGTTGGCCACGCCATGGTACCGGCCGTTGAAATAGCGCCACGAGTCTCCACGGACCGCGTCTTCTCCGTACTCGCGCAAGCGCTCGTATGGTTCGGCCGTGATCTCCAGGGCTCTGGTGTAGCCGGGGTTCTGGTAGACCTTGTCGTCCGTGTCGACCCCTTCTCCCGGACCTTGGATCGCCCCCGCCTCCAGCGGGCGAAAGCCGTAGCTGGTGCTGGTTTGTCCGTCCGAGATCGAGTACCACATGTGGCCGGCCTGGGAGGTTTCCCCAGTGGGGATCTGGCCCGTGTTGTCATCAAACAAGGGCGTGCCCGGGTAGGCCAGTTTCACGGTCACGGTGTAAGGGCCGCTCATTTTGCAGGCTCCGTTTCACGAACCGTCAGAAACATGGGCACACCTTGGAAGCGAGGTTGATCGTGCAACACCTGGACCTGCAGACGGTAGCGGCCCGGAGCAAGAAACCCGGCACTTCCCAACCCCATCTGGTAATACATGCCATCGGGTGTGCCGTAGGGCTGCGCAGAGTGACCGCTGCGAGCACCTTCGGTTTTGGCCACACCGTCGCTCAACTCACGGACCACAATATGCCGATCCATGGGTGAGGGACCCGTTCGAACCCAATCGCCCACACGAAGAATCACCGACTCCTCCTTGTCACCATCGATGTGCCGCAGGTCCACCTTGACCATGATCGGGTTGCCATCCCTGATAAACCGAACATGGCCATCCGGGTCGCCCGCCGTGAACAGCATGCGCAAGCCCAAGTAAATGGGGCGCAGTTTTCTGCCGTTGTCATTCAGCGGCACCCAGAACTCGGCCGTCAGTTCGTGCCCGGCCTTGTCCACCGGAAACGGCAACATCACTGGCACCGTGGCGATGCCGGCCGGCGCCTGAAGGGTCGAGGACGAAGCTTCCCCACCGCCCTCTTTCGCCTTCGGCGCACTGCCGTTGCTGCAGCCGCCGATGGCCAGCAGCACTGTGGCCAGGCAGACGATGGCGATGGGAACTGCGCGCCGGTCAGCCATGTTACGCACCGTGGCCGTGTTGGACATCGTCTCGTGCCCTACGGGTTCGGGCTGGTGCATGGGGATTCAGTGCTTCTCAAAGGCAGGTAAAACAAACCTCAGCTAAAGCGCTTCACCATAGGCCTTCGCCACTGACTCTGATGGCGTTGGGCGCATGATGGAGGGGTTGCTCCGGGTTTCTTCCACTGGGTATTTTTCGCATGGGAATCTCGCCGATCAGATCAAAGACGAAGATCCCGTCCTGTCGAACAGAAACCCGTACACGCCCCGAACTCGCAGCATAGACCTGATAGTAGCGATCGGTCCTTGAGTAGCTGTTCGCGTAGTGCAGTTGGACCGTAATGCTGTTGACCAGGTGAGATGTTGTGGTGTGAGGGTAGATGTCGTACTCACCAGCACGCAGATTGGGTGGACCTTGCAGGACAAGAATGCTGCACTGCTGGTAGTTGGCGCGGGGAATGTCGTCGCAGTTGCCCTGCGAGTAGATGGCCGTGTGAGGGCCTCTTGCGACTGGGGGTGCGTCTTGGGTCGACGACTTTCGTGCATAGTGGTGCACGCCGTCCACGGTCCACCCCCCTCCACGGCCATCGCTGCCAGAACCACCACCGCAGCCCGCCAAAAGCAGCACTGCCGACACCATGAACAGACCGACCATCGTTCTCATTTGTTTGCTCCCTGTTGCATAACCACACTGCGAAATGGGTGACTCACTCAAAAATGGAAACCGAGACAGCCTGAAGGCTGGCGCGAACCAGGTTGGAACGTCGCGTCAAACACAGGCAACCCAAGGTGTAGGGCGCACCGAACCCAGGCATCCTGCGGGACAAGTCATCCAGCATCAAGACGCTTGAATGCATCGGCTCATCGGTTGTGCCGCATGCGCGCTTCGACTTCGACGGTGCGCTGGCCGGGCTTGATGTCGACAAACTCCTCGTAGGTCACGGGGGTCACCACCTGGAAGTTGCGGTTCTGGTAGGTGTAGACCTGCTGGGCGTACCAGCCGTTGGTGACCACAGCGGTGCCTGAGGGCACAGCCTCGGTGCCGGTGGACCGGATGTCCTGAGGGACAACGGCAATCAGGTAGAGCCCAGGCTTGCGGCCCTGGAACGAGAACCGGCCGTGCTCGTCGGTCGTCACGGTGTCGCCATAGGCGGTGAAGCGCGGGTGGGGCACGTACTCGGTGTTCTGTGTCAGCCTGGATCGTGCGCGGGCCCTGCGGTTGTTCTGCACACTCTGGAGGTACTCACGCAGGTGTTCCGTGTCTGGATACAGCGTCACTTTGACTCGGGCCAAGGGCTGAATGGGCGCAACAGACAGATAGACATCCTGGCCTGCATATCGGCCATGCCGGGTGACGCGGTGGTAGACCACGCCCCTGATTTCGGCGGGACCGGGCTCCATGGCACGCCTGGCGGATTCCTCGTCGAATGGGGTAGTCAAAGGCACTTTGACCAGGGTATCGGCCTGCTTGATCTGGGCGGCCCGCTCGGCCTGCTGCAACGGTGTGCTGACGCAGGCACTGAGAAAGGCAGCGGCAAGCGAAGCCGGCACAATGGCCAGCCAGCGGTGACAGTGTGGCAGTTGGGATCGGGTTTGGGTCATGGGTTGTTCACATCACCAGCTGATAAACTCGGGTCGCATCAGGCCCTCGCAGGCAGGGCGGGCGTCAGCCGGTTCGCGTGCGGTGACACTGGCGCGCAAATCCTGGGGAAGCAGGTGCAGGTAGGCCTGGTGATCGGGCTGCAGCACGAACGCCAGTTGACGCACAGCCCGATCGCCGACGAATGCCACGTCATCGAAACCGGGCCCGACATCCCAGTGGCTAAAACCCAGACCATGAGCCAGACGCACGGCGATGCACTGGTGCAACTGGTTCTGCCGGTCAGCATCAACTGCGTGCGGGCCCTCGCTCTGGATGGCGTGGCGGAATCGGTACTCGATTCGGAACACGCGCTCGTTGAGGCGGTCGATGTGCACCAGGGCGGTGTCCAGTTGCGATTCACCCGGCGCATCGAGCAGGTCGGCCACAAAGAGACGGGCGTGCGCCTGTCTTTGCAGGTCGGGCCATTGCAAAGGGGCACGGGTGGTGGTGTCGGTATGGCCGTTGTAGCTGTCGGGCGCCGATGCGCAACCGAGGAGTGCGACGCCGAACGTCAATGCTGCCAGCACGGCCGAGGCGCTGACGGCATTGCGACGGTGGCGTGGAAATGGAGCAGTCTTCATGGGGTCGGATGGCTGTGCGGCTGGCGCTGTCGACGGCCGGTTGCGTCAGTGAGGATGGGGGCAACTGGCCAGCCCGTTGCTACTGCCAGGGTCTCCTCGATAGTCAAGCGGGCTTCCAGGGCCTTGCCATGTGCCTTCGGTGGACGAGTGCGGGCAGGTCTGGGTGAACGATGGAATCCACTGGGCATTCTGCGGAAAGCAGTTGGGAATCCAGGCCCATTGCCCCTGTGAAGGAACGACCGAGATCCAGCAGTGCGCCGGGTAGCCGATGCGGCAGAACGAGAACACGTCCTGGTCGTATGGCAGGTTGGGGTTGAAGTGGGCGCCGCCGGTGTTGCCACCTTGGGCGTGTCCGCCACAGCGGGACTGAGCCTGTGCCCAGCCGGAGGTCGCTAGCAGGATGGCGAACAGGCCGGAGAGCAGTCGGTGTCTGCAAGAGTGGGGTGGTGTGGAGACCATGGGCACGAGGAGCAACGGTTCTCAGGCGGGGATGGAGTCCGACGCGGGCTGCAGGGAGGGTTGTGGTGCATGCCGCAGAAACTCGTGCTGGCGGGCCATGAGGTTTTCACGCTGGGTGCGCAAGCCTTGGCGGCGCTGGTGGAATTCGGGCAGCCAGGTGTCGGGCAGTTCCGGGGTGGGGTGCTGACGCAGCAGGTCAGTGAGGATTTCGACGTTGTCGCTGGAGCCCGAAAGCACAGCCAGCTCATCGTCCATGCCGTTGAGGTTGAGCTGGCACACCACGGCGGTGTGCCCCTGCTTGACCAGAAAGCAGCGGCTGCGTTCATCAAGCGCCACAACCAATTCGTACTCGGCCCTGGTGAGCTTGAGGCCTTCGAGGTAGTCTTTGGGGTCGGCGTTGGGGTTGGGCAGCAGGATCAAGGTCGCGGTCTGCTCGATCAGGGCGGCCGAGATGTCGCTGTTGAGCGCGTCTTGCGGGCTCTGAGTGGCAAAGATGCCCAGACCGTTCTGTTTTCGGATGGTCTTTTGTTTGTTCTTGGCGAAATCCTTGAGGCCGCCCCGCCCTTCGAGTACCTTCCAGAACTCGTCCATGACGTATATGAAGGGCCGACCGTCAATGAGCTGCTCCATCCGGTGCAGCAAGTACTGGATGATGGGCTCGCGGGTCTTGCTGTCTTCGATCACTTCGGTGTAGTCGAAGCCGATGATGCTGGCCTGGCCAAAGTCGATCACGTCGCGCGGGTTGTCGAACACCCAGCCGGCTGGCCCGCCCTGGCACCAGACCGACAAGCTGTCGTACAGGCTGTTCTCACCCATGTTGGTCAGGCTCTTGCGCAGGTTGGTCATGGTGCGCAGGTGCATGGGTGTATCGAGCATGGAGCGAACGGCGCGAATCATGTCGTCCTGCTCGGAGGCGGTGTACCGATCTTTGCCACACAGGGTCTGCAGCAATTCGACCAAGAACTGCTGGTTCTCGGGCGTGTTCTCGCATTGCAGCGGATTGAAGCCGGTGGGACTGCCTTTTTCGAGGGTGAAATAGCGTCCGCCGCAAGCGCGGATGAAGATCTCGGCACCGCGGTCTTTGTCGAAGAAAAAGATGGTGGGCTCGGGATCGAGCTTTTGCACCTGGGCCAACAGGAAGTTGATGAGTGCGGTCTTCCCGGTGCCCGACTTGCCAATGACCATGGTGTTTGCAATTGCTTTCTCACCCAGTGAGTATTCGTGGGGCCGGGTGGCGTGGAAATTGAAGTGATAGGCTTGGTTGTTGAGCGTCTGCAGGATGCTCACCGAAGGTCCCCAGGGGTTGTAGTCGGCCTTGCCGGAAGCAAAGTTGTGCAGCGGGCACAGGCCCAGGAAATTGAGTGAGCTCAGGTTGGCGATGCGTGGCCTGAAGCGCCAGTTGCAGGGCAACTGCGCGTAGTAGGCGGCGGTGACGGCCACGTCTTCCTTGGTGGTGACGAACCCGGCGCCAGAGAGTTGAGCGCGGGCGGTGGCCACGTTCTGGTAGAGCTCATCCTGAGTAAGTGCAAACACAGCCATGTTGAAGTGGTACTGCCCGAGCACGAAGTTGCCAGAGGCGAGCTGATCCATGGCCTGGTCGAGCTCGATGATCTGGCTCACCGCTTTGTCTTCGGATGAAAGCATGGCGCCCTTGGTCCGCTGCAGGGCCTTCATGGAGTCGTAGCGACTCATGGGGGTGAAGGAGTGGGTGACGATGTACTCGAACTCCAGGTACTTCAGCCCGTTGAGAATGCCGGGCCATGATGTGTCGGCGTACTCCTTGATGTTGAGCACGGCGCCATAGTGGTTATCGCCATTGCTGGTGCGCACGACAAAATCACCGCTGCCAGTGGAGAACAGGTGGCGACTGGTGGGCAGGTAGCGGTGGATAGGGGCGCCCAGCACAGGCACAGGCTCGTCGGTGTGGTTGAGCAAGTACCCGAAGAATTCGAGGTTTTCAGAGAACACCTGTTTCTCGGCGCTTTCGTAGAGACCGAGTCGGTAGGGAGCATAGTCCTTGAGCAAGGCCTCCAGATTGCCCGCCAGTTCATAAAGCTTCTCCAGGCACATCTTCTCCTGCTGGCGCAACTCCTCGACATCGCGAGAGAGCGCTGCAAAGCGCTTTCCACTGACCACCGGTCGGTAGATCATGCTGAGGTAGAGCTCGTTCTGCATGAGCTGCTTGGACGACAGACGATCGATATAGTGGTCGTGCAGCTCCTGGCAGAAGCGTTGGCGGTAATTGGCCGTTGCACGGATAGGTCTTCGCCGGCGGATGTCGTGTGCCCAGAACGCCAGGTTCTCGAAGTCGGGAGCGCGCAGACTCTGGAGCAGGTTGTTGAAGGTCTTGTGGCGGTGTTCAATTTCCCAGTCTTCACGGCCAACAAAAGGGAAACCACTGAGCAGCCAGGTCATGACATAGTCGCCCTCGCGGGTCTTGACCACATGGGTATCGACATGGGTGCTGAATGGAACGAAGTTGCCATAGTTGGCGTCGGGCGAAAGCAGGGACATGGCGAGGTGCGTGTGTGGGCCGCGTCAGGCCTCGTCGTAACCGTGCATGCGCTCGGCCTTCGGTCGGTATTCGGTCGGGCCAAAAACCCATGCTCCGTGGTAGGCCTTGCGATTGCGAGGCAAGAAGCGGAACACCAGATGTAGCCCGATCAGGCGAAAGATCATTTCGTCTTTCTTGGCCATGAGCCGCATCACCACGATAGACACCGGAATCAGCAGCAGAAACCACCATGAGATGTACATGGCCAGGATCAGGGGTGTGCCCGCACCAACCACAAAGGGCATGTAAGGCACGCCCAGGATCATGGCAGGACGGGTGCAGCCGCGGAAAACGGTGTCCTTTTTCATGGTGGATCAGCAGGCGGCCGCTGTACCGCCCATGTTGAGCAGGTCTTCGGTGAACCAGCCGGCCAGTGCAGCTGCGCCGCCAATGAGCAGGCCACCAATCAGGATGGGCGCGACGTCGGAAATGCGTTTGTGGGCAAACGCAATCTGGAAGCCGGCAAAAATGATGGCAATCGTGACGACCGCCACTGAGACCACCCGCAAGAGAAGCAGCAGGTTGTCCATGAAGCCGCTGACCTGGTTGCAGGCATCGGCGAAAGTCTGGGCCCAGGCGCCCGGCGCAAGCAACCAGCCGGACAGGCATAAGATCAGCCCAACGGCGGCGCGGTATTCAAGCTGGCTGCTGAGTTTGGGAGCATTCGACATGGTCGGTTTTATTGGGTAGAAAGTCAGAAGACAAAGGAACGGTCCGAAGGCGGGCTGCCTGGCGAACCGGGGGCATCTCCGGCGACTGGAGATGACCGGTCACCGGGGTTTTCAGACGAGGCTGAAGACTCTGAGGAATGGACAAGGGCGCCGCCCCGGCGTTCGGCATCGCGGCCAGCCGAGAGACGCGACTCGCGCCCCTGTCCGGGGTCTGGTCTGGGCAACGCTTCGCCGGGCAAGGCGGTCGATGCCGGCAGCACCCGGGTCCTGTATGGGTTGCCATCGACACCCACAACCTGAACCGGAATTTGCGAGCGAACGTCGATGGAGGTTCGCGAATGGGCGGACCTGATCGCGCCAGGACCAGGCACCGGGATGGCCGCGCGCGATTCGGTTGTGTCCATGCGATGCCCGATCCGCTCTGTCTGTGACAGGGCTTCGGCGGTTACCTCCAAGGGTGTCGACGGCATGTACCGCCGTACCGCATAGGGCTCGGGGTAGAACTCATCGGTGTTGACCTCCTTTGGCAGGGACGCCGAAGCCGCCACGACCGGCCCAAGCGGCAGGTGTTCTTCACGTGCTCGCTGACGCCGAACCCCCTCACGCGGAATGACGCGAATGGCCTCATTTGAGGTGCGGCCCTGTGCGGTCTCGCGCATGGAAGCGAAAATCTTCTGAACGTAGCCATGGTCAAAGCCGGTCACGAAGTTGCCTGAGTAATAGCAACTGAAGGCCTTGCCCCAGTCTTGCGCCCGGTCGTAGCACTCGCGAAGGATTCGTGCACCTGCCCGGAGGTTGGCGCAGACGTCAAAAGCCTCGACGTAGTTCCTGAGGCCATAGGGCGCCAGGTTGTAGCGATTGACCTGCGCGATGCCAACCGAGTAGTTGTAACCCTCGGCGCGCAGCATCTCTACAGTGGACAACGCCTCCTCAAGATTGCGGGGCTGGCGCACCAAGCGGCCACCCACCACGCCGATGGCAAAGGGGTTGCGCGACGATTCGACGTGCACCACGTGTTGCATCACGTCGCGGGGAACGGCCAGGTCTGGGCAGTCGAGCATCGAACATGCAGGGATTCATTTCTGGTGCGCGGCGGCCTAAGTCGTAACCCAGATACGCACACCACAGACACGTTGGTGAATGGACGCACGAAAGTACGCCAGCCTGGTGTCAGACCAGATAGATCCCCCTCCCTCTCGCTTGTTGAACAGCCGCTGCAGTCTAGGCGAAAGGTTCTAATGAACGAACACTAGACCCTGTCAGATCTGACAGGGTGAGGCCCTTCGTTCACCAACTGATACACAACTTCGACCGACCGGTCGATCGGAACGGCCTGGCTCTACACCACGACCTCCGCGGGAGGTCACGAGGGTCAGTTGACTGGGTCATCTATTGCGTTGACAAGGGCACCACGCCCTAAGCGGAGCTTGTTGCTCGATCCTCGCTGAGTCGCTCCCTGATCGCACGGCAATCAGGCGTCGTCAGCACCCCGTGCCATCGGTCCACCTTTCTGAGCAAGCCCCGCTCGATCAGGATGGCAATGTGCCTGGCAACGGTTTCGCGACGGGTGCCCAGCACATTGGCCAGTTCGGTGTGGCTGGGAATGCGGAAGGCGTTGTGGCCCTCTTCCGCCGCAATGAGGTGCAAGGCCGCGCAGACCTTGGCCAGGTAGCTGTCTTCGCGCAGCAGGCGTGACCAGTCGGCCATGCAGCCCAGGAAGTCGGCGGTGATTCTGTACAGCGCCTGCTGAAACTGCGGCTGGGGCATGGCAATGTCGTTGACCGCTTGCACCGGCAGTTCGCAAATGCGGGTTGGTGTGATGGCCAGCAGGCTCAGCAGCGCAGGCTGCCCGAACGGCTGCGTGAAGCCGATCAGACGCCCCTTGCCTGCCAGCATGATGGTCTTGCCATCGTCACCAGGTCCACGCCTCAGGCCCTTGAGCAGTCCGACCTTGACCACACCAAGAACCTGGCCGTGAGCCCCTTGGGTTTCCACCTTCTCACCCACCGCCACCGTGCGTTCACGCACCAGTGACCTGAAGTGTTCATATTGCGGTGATGGCAGCACGGTCAACAGGCAACGTCCCCGGGTGGAGCAATGGTCGCATCGGGGCGTGGTACCCGGTCCGCCAGTTCGCAGGGAGTTTTTGTTGATATTCACGGAAATTTCTCGGAAATTCTTCATGGGTCACACACATGTGCAACCTTTGATCGACGACGACCTACCGCTTGTGCCTACTCCTTCGGCACGTGCCGCATGGTACCGGCGCGGCTTCCAAGCCCACCGACTTGTAACAAGCCCGATGTGCGTCTGATCACTAAGCACACCAATATTTGGCCAGCTGACCAATGCCAATTTGTCACTGACAAATGTCAAGGTCCTGCGTGCGGAGGCACACACTCCTGGGCGACATGGAAGAAGTCGGGTCCATGACCCGGTGCACCATGGTCCATGCGTCGACCTGACGACACACGGCCTCGCCAAGTGGCCCACCATGTGCGCGTTTGATCACTGAGCGGCCAGATAGGCCAAAACACCGCGCATTTCTGCGCTTCAGGGTGACTTTCCGTCGTCGATGCTGAAAGTTCCAGCGATCCTTCCGCCTCCTCGCTTCAGTCGCTGTCGAGGCATTGGATGGGTGTCCGGAAGACCAAAGGCTTCTGCCCATGTGCCGAAAGCCTCCTGCGTTCATCCAACCGAGGAACAGATATGCGCTTCCTTTCAAATATCAAGATTGGCCAACGACTGGGCATGGCCTTCGGCGCCTTGCTTCTGCTCATTGTGGGCATGGCCATCACCGGATTCGTGGGTGCGGCCAAACTGGCGGCCGAAAGCAAGATCATCTACGAAGACCGGACGGTGCCTCTGGGCAACCTGGCCACCATCAACCAGCTGATGCTGGCCAACCGCGTGCTGGTGATGGACACCCTGATCAACCCGCAGTCGGTGACGAAGAACCAGTCCATGGTCCAGGCCAATGCCACGCGCATCGGCCAGCTGTGGGACAGCTACATGGCAGGCGATCTGGCTCCGGAGGAGGAAAAACTGGCACAAGCCTACGCGCCGGCCCGCGCTGCTTTTGTCAACGACGGCCTGCTGGCGGTTCTGGCTGCCGTGCGCGGTGGCGATCTGGAGGCTGCCCGGTTGATCCACAACGACAGACTGGAACCCCTGGCTCAAACCGCCATTGGTCTGTCCGACCAACTCACCCGACACCAAATCGAGGTGGCGGCTAGGGAATTCAAGCTGTCCCAGCAGCTGGAGGTGATGGTGGAAGTGGCGATGGTTTGCGCCGCCGCCTTTGCCCTCCTCATGGGAGCGGGGCTGGCCGTTGCGATTACACGCTCCATCACCCGGCCCATCAACCAAGCGGTGAAAGTGGCCACCACAGTGGCCGGCGGCGATCTGACGTCGCACATTGAACCCCATGGCAAGGACGAGGCCGCTGAACTGCTGCGTGCTCTGAAGGCCATGAACGACAGCCTGGTCAAGGTGGTGGGTGAGGTGCGCGGTAACGCCGAAAGTGTGGCGACCGCCAGCGCACAGATCGCACAGGGCAACGCGGATCTGAGCCAACGGACCGAGGAGCAGGCGTCGGCGCTGGAAGAAACCTCTGCATCCATGGAACAGATGGGGTCAAGTGCCAGCCAGAACGCCGACAATGCCCGCCAGGCCAACCAGTTGGCATCCAGCGCAAGCACGGTGGCCAGACAAGGTGGCTCGGTCGTAGGTCAGGTGGTGCAGACCATGCGCGACATCAACGACAGCAGCCGCAAGATCAGCGACATCATCGGCGTGATCGACGGTATCGCGTTCCAGACCAACATATTGGCCCTGAACGCTGCGGTGGAAGCGGCGCGGGCTGGCGAACAGGGCCGTGGCTTTGCGGTGGTGGCCGGGGAAGTGCGCAACCTCGCACAACGCAGCGCCGAGGCCGCCAAAGAGATCAAGGCCTTGATCGGAGCCAGCGTCGAACGTGTCGAGCAAGGCACAGCTCTGGTTGATCAGGCGGGTGTCACCATGCAGGAAATCGTGTCTTCGATCCAGCGCGTCAGCGACATCGTCGGCGAGATCAGCAGCGCCAGTGTTCAGCAGAGCGCGGGTGTCGGCCAGGTCAGTGAGGCCATCAGCCAGATGGACCAGGCCACCCAGCAAAATGCGGCCCTCGTCGAGGAGTCCGCCGCAGCGGCGGCCAGCCTCAAGAACCAAGCCAGCCTGCTGGTGCAGGCGGTGGAGCGATTCAAACTGGCCAGCAGCGTCGCCTAGGACACCACAGGCAGACTGTGGTCAATCGTGTCAGCTGGGTCGGCCTGACGGCGCCACTCGATCTGGGGTGACACGGGCCTGTTGCAGTCGAAGTCGCAGGTCCAGGCTGGTTCGTGCCAGACCCGAGAAATCCGGCAGCGCGAACTCGCGGGCCAAGGGTGACAGACGCAGGTGTTCACAGGTCAGCGAAACAGCTGTCACGGCATGCAGCATTTCCTGGAACGCCACTGCAAGATCCTCTTCGGTGACGGGCATCGACAGCCAGCCATCCCGCCCAGGGAAATCGCGCCCTATCAGTTCCACGATACAGGTTCCGGCCCCATGGATGCCGGCAACCAAATCCAGCAACAGATCGCACTCCGGATCCAAGATGCCAACGGCCCCGGCACACCTGTCCGCCCGCCCGTCCTCCAGGTGGTCCTGCAGACACTCCGACAACGCGACCAGTTTCCTCGCCTCGTTGCAAGCTTGTTCGAATGCTGAAAGATCCATGCTTGCGATCACCGATTGAACGTTGATGGCCCGGGGAAACCTGGCTGTGTCCACCTCATGGGAAGGCGAAGGCAACACTGAACGAAAGGCAAGGAAGTACCGGGAACTGCAAGGCCACGCAGCTGCGAGCCGCATCCTAGCGGGCCAGCGCGGCGATCGGGTCACACGCCACAAAGCCTGTGTGCGTCTAGGGCGTGTTAACACTAATTGCGACGGAAGTCACCGGATGTGAAACTGCAGGCATGGAGATCACACCCGAGCAATTCAAACGCATCGAACACTGCTTGCCCGTGCAGCGCGGCAACGTCAGCCTGA
>Ga0208242_100634_pt1 | contig 16264 bp, 21 predicted proteins | sample SubbioAug_CSW13A_FD_184825 | JGI IMG/M metagenome (GOLD analysis project Ga0208242, IMG submission 184825) | Serpentinite rock and fluid subsurface biosphere microbial communities from McLaughlin Reserve, California, USA - CR12Aug_CSW13A (SPAdes) | ecosystem: Environmental > Terrestrial > Deep... | reverse complement strand
GACACCTGATCACCCCTTCGCCGGGGTGTCAGATCAAATATGATTGCGCAGGGTTGAGTTCGCATTAGGGCCGGTTTTTTCGGCGCGGGGTGAGACGGTATGTCGCGAGAAGGTCCAGCCGGCGCCGATCAGGGGCGCCCGCGCCTGGTGGTGGGAATCGCCGGGGCCAGCGGCGTGGCCTATGGCCTGCGCGCCCTGGCCGCCTGCCAGGACCTCGGGGTGGAGAGCCACCTGGTGATGAGCCGGGCCGCGGCTCTGACGCTCGCCCAGGAAACCGAACTGTCGCTGGCCGAAGTCCAGGCCATGGCCGATGTGGCCTATCGTCCCGGCGATGTGGGGGCGGCGATCGCCTCCGGCTCCTTCCCGACGCTCGGCATGCTGATCGCGCCGTGTTCGGTGCGGACCATGAGCGAGGTGGCCACCGGCGTGACCTCCTCCCTGATGACCCGGGCCGCCGACGTCACCCTGAAAGAGCGCCGGCCCCTGGTGCTGATGGTCCGCGAGACCCCTCTGCACCTGGGGCATCTGCGCACCATGGTGAAACTGGCCGAGATGGGGGCGGTGATCGCCCCGCCCCTGCCGGCCTTCTACGCCAAGCCCGTGGGCCTGGAAGAGATGGTCGACCAGTCGGTGGGCCGGACGCTGGACCTGTTTGGCCTGTCCTGGTCGAAGGTCAAGCGGTGGGGTCAGGATATGGCCATGCCGCCGGCCGCGGACGACTGAGGCATGGACCTCTGGTCCTGGGCCGTGTCCGCCTATGGGCGGGAGGGCGTCGCGCAGGCGGCCCTGGCCCTGCAGGATGATTATGGCCAGTGCGTCCCCCTGCTGCTGTGGGCCGCTTTCGCCCGCCCCGCCGAACCTGAGATGATCGCCCGCGCCGTCAGCCTGGCCCAGGCCTGGGAGGCCGCAGTCATCCTGCCCCTGCGCGCGGCCCGGCGGGGCCTGAAGGCCGAGCTGGCCGGGGTCGAGGCCCCGGCGCGGGAAGCCCTGCGGTCCAGGGTCAAGGCCGCCGAACTGGAGTCCGAACGCCTACTGCTGTCGGCCCTGGCCGATCTGGGCGAACCCGGCGAATCGCCCCTTGGGACCGCCCTGGCCGCCGTGGCCGCCGCCTGGGGCGGGACGGCGGACCCAGTGGCCCTCGACAGACTGTCGCGCGCCCTAAGCGGGCCTTTACCCGATCCTGGCAAAACGGGATGATGCAGAGGCGCGGACACAAGGCCATGGCGGGGGCGGCATGAACGATCTGGGGCCTGATCCCGAGGCGCAGCTGCGCGAGCGCCTGGCCGCCGCCCGGCAGGAGCACGCCGATCTGGACGTGGCGGTTCAGGCGATCAGCGCCATGCCCACCCCGAGCCTGGGGGTCCTGGGGCGCTTCAAGCGCCGCAAGCTCGTCCTCAAGGACGAGATCGCCGCCCTGGAAGACCAGCTGACCCCCGACATCATCGCCTGAAAGGCGCGCGGCGGCGGTGGCGGCGGGTCCTAGTCGATGACCTTGAACCGGCCCTTGTCGAAGAATCTGAGCACCTGCTCGAGCTCATGGCCCCGGCGCAGGATCATGCCCCCCTGGCCGATCACCGCCCAGGCGCCCTGGCGCCTGGCCAGGGCCGGGCGCTTCTCGATCCGGTAAAGGGGCGCCTCGGCCGCCCGTCGGAAGACGGAAAAGGCGCAGGCCTCAGGCCCTGGCTCGATGGAATAGTCCCGCCACTCCCCGGCCGCCACCATGCGACCATAGAGGTTCAGCAGCCGCTGGAATTCCTGACGCTGAAAGAACACAGGGCCGGCCCTGCGGGCGCCGGAGGGGGGATCGTTGGCGGACGGATCAGTAGCCATTGCGGCTGAGCCTGACTCAATATCGCGCCGAAATCGAGCCGGCATCTTGCGACTCCTGGCGCGGCGCACGCCGTGAAAAGACCTTATTTCGGTCCCGACCCCGCCTGTTTAGGCCCCGATAAATGCAGTGTCGGTTGATCGGGACGCCTCGCGGTTCCGGACCCTGAACAGCCCCCCCAGCCCCCCTGGGACCCGGGTTCCTGATCAGCCGGCGTCTACCCTTCCCCTGAAGAAGGCTCGTGCGGAGCAGCCCCCCTCCCCCGCACGGGCCTTTTTCTTTGCCCGAACGCCGACCGTCCGGATCAGCGCGCCGCGGTCTGGGCGCTCTGGGGCTTGGCCGGCGCCGCCGCCTGCGGCTTGGCCGCCAGGATCCGCCCGCCCTCAGGGGCCTGGACGATCAAGAGGGTCTGCAGCCCATCCTCCTTGGCCTCCGGCGCCGCATAGGCGGTGGGCCGGCCGCGCCAGCGGCCCAGGCGGACGATTTCGCGAACCACATTGCGCTGCTCCAGGGTCTGGCCCCGGTTCTCACCCCTGCGCACCACCACCTCCTGCGGTTTGGGATCATAGCGAACAAGCCAGACCTCCGCGCCGCCCCGCGGGACCGGGCCTGAGCCCACATCCACCCGCCGGGGGCCGATGAACTGGATGTCCGGCGCCGGGCGCTGGGCGCGGACGGCGGCCTCCAGCAAGGCCTCGACCTTGTCGGGCTCCACCGCCGAGGCCTCGCTCGCCCCATCGATCACCAGCTGCGGCGTATAGGGTTCGCGCAGGGAAAGCGGCGTCAGATAGGCCTTCTGCCGCTCGGCGAACTCCGGCAGGGCGAAGGTGTCCTCCCAGCCCAGATAATCCCAATAATCGACGGCGAAGGTGAGCGCGACCACGCCTGGCCTGTCGGCCAGCTCATTGACGAAGGCGTTGGCCTGGGCGCAGGCCGCGCAGCCCTGGGCGGTATAGAACTCCACCACCACCGGCGGCTTGGCCGCGGCGGCGACGGCGGGAACCGCCAGGAGACAAAGGCTTGCGAGCAGGGCTCTGATCATGGGCGGGCAATAAAGCCGAGTTGCTGCGCCAGCGCGTTTCAACAAGGTGTGAGCGGGAGCCGACATGGGGTTCGACGTCTCTGAAATAGCAGTCCCTCATAAAACGGCGAAGGGGGCCGCAGTGACCCGCGACCCCCCAGGCTTCAGCCGTGTTGCGCGCTTCAGGCGTCTTGCGAGGCCAGGTTGCGCAGCACGTAGTTCAGGACGCCGCCGTTCTTGAAATACTCAAGCTCGGTGGGGGTGTCGATCCGGCAGCGGACCGGGAAGCGGGCCACGCGGCCGTCGCCGGCGCGGTAGAGCTCGACGGTCAGCTGCTTGCGGGGCGACAGGTCCTGCAGGCCGCGGATCGAGACGATCTCCTCGCCGGTCAGGCCGAGCTTCTGCCAGCCTTCCTGGGTGAACTGCAGGGGCAGAACGCCCATGCCCACCAGGTTGGACCGGTGAATCCGCTCGAAGCTCTCGGCGATCACCGCGCGCACGCCCAGGAGCTTGGTGCCCTTGGCCGCCCAGTCGCGGGAGGAGCCGGTGCCGTATTCCTTGCCGGCGAAGACCACCAGCGGACGACCCTCGGCCTGGTAGCGCATGGCCGCGTCATAGATCGACATCACGTCCCCGGTGGGGAAGTGCTTGGTCACGCCGCCTTCGATCTCCGGGGTCAGCTTGTTGCGGATCCGGATGTTGGCGAAGGTGCCGCGCATCATGACCTCATGGTTCCCGCGGCGGGCGCCGTAGGAGTTGAAGTCGGTCTGCGGCACCTGACGTTCACGCAGGTATTCGCCGGCCGGCGAGGTCAGCTTGATGGAGCCGGCGGGGCTGATGTGGTCGGTGGTGATCGAGTCGCCGAACACGCCGAGGACGCGGGCCTCGATGATGTCGGTGATCGCCTCGGGCTCCATGCTCATGCCCTCGAAATAGGGCGGGTTCTGAACATAGGTGGAGCTGACGTCCCAGGCGTAGGTCTGGCCGCCGGCCACCTTGATGCCCTGCCAGGCCTTGTCGCCCTTGAAGACGTCGGCGTAGCGGGTGGCGAACATCTTGTCCGTCACGTGCTTGCGCTGCAGCGTGGCGATCTCTTCGTTGGTCGGCCAGATGTCCTTCAGATAGACAGGCTGGCCGTCCTTGCCTTCGCCGAGCGGCTCGGTGGTCAGGTCGATCTGCATCGAACCGGCCAGCGCATAGGCGACCACGAGCGGCGGCGAGGCCAGATAGTTGGCCCGCACGTCGGGGTTCACCCGGCCTTCGAAGTTACGGTTGCCCGACAGGACCGAGCAGGCCACCAGGTCGCCCTGCTGGACGGCCTCGGAGATGGCTTCCGGCAGCGGGCCGGAATTGCCGATGCAGGTGGTGCAGCCATAGCCCACCAGGTTGAAGCCGAGCGCGTCGAGCGACTTGGTCAGGCCCGCGCTCTTCAGATAGTCGGTGACCACCTGCGAGCCCGGGGCCAGCGAGGTCTTCACCCACGGCTTGACCTTCAGGCCCTTCTCGACGGCCTTCTTGGCCACCAGGCCCGCGGCGATCAGCACGCTGGGGTTGGAGGTGTTGGTGCAGGACGTGATGGCGGCGATGACCACGTCGCCATGGCCCACATCGAACTTCTCGCCGGCCACGGGGACCCGCTGGGAAATCGAATCCGCCTTGCCGAAGTCCTTGGCCAGCGCGTCCTTGAACTCGGTCGCCGCGGTGGTCAGCAACACCCGGTCCTGGGGTCGCTTGGGGCCGGCCAGGGACGGGACGACGCTGGAGAGGTCGAGCTCGAGGGTGTCGGTGAACACCGGATCGGGCTCGTCGCCCTCGCGCCACATGCCCTGGACCTTGGCATAGGCTTCCACCAGGGCGACGCGGTCGGCGTCGCGGCCGGTGGCGGCCAGATAGTCGATCGTCGCCCGGGTGATCGGGAAGAAGCCGCAGGTGGCGCCGTATTCCGGGGCCATGTTGGCGATGGTGGCCTGGTCTTCCAGGGTCATCTTGGCCAGGCCCGGGCCGTAGAATTCGACGAACTTGCCGACGACGCCCTTCTTGCGGAGCATCTGGGTGACGGTCAGCACCAGGTCGGTGGCCGTCGCGCCCTCCGGCATGGCGCCGGTCAGCTTGAAGCCGATGACCTCGGGGATCAGCATGGGGATCGGCTGGCCGAGCATGGCGGCCTCGGCCTCGATGCCGCCGACGCCCCAGCCCAGGACCGACAGGCCGTTGATCATGGTGGTGTGGGAGTCGGTGCCGACCACGGTGTCGGGATAGGCCAGCGTCGCGCCGTCCACATCGTTGGTCCAGACGGTCTGGGCCAGATATTCCAGGTTCACCTGATGGCAGATGCCGGTGCCGGGCGGCACCACCCGGAAGTTGTTGAAGGCCGAAGAGCCCCAGCGCAGGAAGCGGTAGCGCTCGATATTGCGCTCATATTCCCGCTCGACATTCTCGCCGAAGGCCTTGGCGTTGCCGAAATAGTCCACCATCACCGAGTGGTCGATGACCAGGTCGACGGGGTTCAGCGGATTGATCTTTTCCGGATTGGCGCCGAGCTTGGTCATGGCGTCGCGCATGGCGGCCAGGTCGACCACGGCGGGCACGCCGGTGAAGTCCTGCATCAGGACCCGGGCCGGGCGGAAGCTGATCTCGTGCTCCTTGGCGCCCTTGTTGTCGAGCCAGGCGGCGACGGCCTTCAGGTCGTCCTCGCCCACCGACACCCCGTCCTCGTTGCGCAGCAGGTTCTCCAGCAGAACCTTCATCGAAACGGGCAGGTTGGAAATTCCGCTCAGGCCGGCGTCTTCCGCAGCGGCCAGGCTGTAGTAGACGTAAGTCTTGTCGCCCACCGTCAATTCGCGGCGGGTCTTCAGGGTGTCGATAGACGCCATCCTAAAGGATCCTCTCTCTGTTCACGGCCGTTCATCAACCGCCCCCGGGATCGCGCGCTCAAAGGGAAGGACACACAGCGTCCGACCCCGCGCCGCGTACGCCCCCTCGGGTGGCGACGGCCGCGGCTGTCATAGACCCGGCCGCGAGACTCGTCCATGCGAGGCGTGAGGACATTTTGGGTCCTGATCTCGTGTTTTTGGCGGCCCGCCCGTGATCCCAGAGGTTTCAATCCAGTCCCTGGCCCTCTCCCGCGGGGGACGACAGTTGTTTTCGCGACTTATTCTCAAGTTAGGGCCCGGGGAGGCTGTCGCCCTGACTGGCCGCAACGGGGCGGGAAAGACCAGTCTTTTGAGGGCCATAGCCGGCCTGATCGCGCCCGATGTGGGGGTCATCGCCTTTGGCGGCGTCGAGCCGGCCGAAGCGCGGGAAGCCATGCATCTGCTCGGTCATCTGGACGGGCTGAAGTCTTCGCGCACCGCCCGCGACGAACTGTCCTTCTGGACCGGTTTCGCCGGCGGGGCGGCCGATGCGCCGGAAGCCGCCGCCGCACGGCTCGATCTGCTGCCCCTGCTGGATCTCGAGGTGCGCCGACTCTCGGCGGGTCAAAGGCGGCGCCTGGCGTTGGCCCGCCTGCTGGCCGCGCCGCGGCCGCTCTGGCTGCTGGACGAACCACTCAGCCCCCTGGACTCCGAGTGGCGCGGCCGGTTCGGGCAGATCATGGGCGAGCATCTTTCCTCAGGCGGCATGATCCTGGCGGCGGTGCACGACCCCCTGCCGCTGGCCGCCCGCACGGTGGAGATCGGTCGATGAGCCGGGTGAGGGCGCTGCTGGCCCGGGAGACGGCGCTGGCCTGGGGCAAGGGCGGCGGGCCGATGGTGGCGGTCGGCTTCTATGCCGGGGTGGCCACACTCCTGCCGCTGGCGGTGGGGTCGGAGCCCGAGCGGCTGGCGGCCATCGCGCCCGGCGCAGCCTGGGTGGCCCTGGCGCTGGCGGCCCTGCTCTCCCTCGATCGCCTGTTCGAGCGGGACTATGAGGATGGATCCCTGGACCTGCTCACCCTCTCGCCCGTCCCGCTGGAAATCATCTGCGCGGTCAAGTGCCTAGCCCAGTGGCTGGCCACCGGGCTGCCTTTGGCGCTGGCGGCGCCTGTGGCGGCCATTGCGCTGGGCGCCTCCCCCCAGCTCAGCGGCCTGGTGATCGCCTGCGCCCTGCTGGGCGGCCTGGCCTTTTCCTTCATGGGCGGGATCGGCGCGGCGCTCAGCCTGGGCGCCCGGCGCGGCGGCCTGCTGACCGCCGTGATCGTCCTGCCGCTGTTCGTGCCGCCGGTGATCTTCGGCGGCGGGGCCTTGGCGAGCCTCGATTCAGGCCTGCCCTGGAAGGCCGGGTTCGCCCTGCTGGGCGCCTATACGGCTGCGGCCGTGGCCCTGGGACCGCTGGCCATGGCCGCGGCCTGCCGCAACGCCCTGTCTTGAGGCGCGGAGCCTGAGGCGAAAAAGAAACTGCGACGGAACGGGGGTCGGCCGACGTGGAAGTCTTCAGAGGGGCGCAACTGGAGACCACAGATGAAGACGATCAAGACCCTGGCCCTGAGCGGCGCCCTGGCGAGCCTGACCTTCGCCACCGCCAGCTTCGCCCAGCAGCCGCAGGCCCCCGGCCAGGGGCCGCGCCCAGGCATGGAGGCCCGCGAGCGCCCGAGCCCTGAACAGATGCGCAGCCATATGGCCGAGCGCCTGCGCACCACCCTGCAGCTCACCAGCCAGCAGGAGGCCGCGCTCAACACCTATGTCGGCGCGATCACCCCCAAGGCCGGCGAACGACGCGACCGCGGCGACCGCCAGGCCATGCGCGAGATGACCACGCCCCAGCGCCTGGACGCCATGGCCACCCATATGGCGGAGCGCCAGCAGGCCTTCGCCGTCCGGGCCGAGGCCACCAAGCGCTTCTACGCCCAGCTGACCCCGTCCCAGCAGAAGGCCTTCGACGCCCTGCGCCCGGCCGGCCGCGGCATGGGCGGCGGCAAGGGCGGCGGCAAGGGCGGCCCCATGGGCCATGGCGGCATGGGCCACGGCATGGGTCCCAACGGCCGTTAAGCCGAGCCCCCTCCCCCCAACCGCCGTCATCCTGGGCCTTGTGCCCAGGATCCCTCGCGCCGCTCGCGCCCGCCCCGGACAGGGACCCTCGGGACTAGCCCGAGGCTGACGGCGGCGAGGTGGCGGGCTCCCGGCCTCAGGTGACGGCGGCCTGGGGCCAGCCGAAACGTCGCAGCGCCTTGCGGGGCTGGGGCGCAAAGGGCTAATTGCGCGGCCATGATCCCCGCTCCGGCCTTCCTGTCCAATCCCGAACGGTTCATGGCCTTTTCCCGCTGGGCCGCGCCCATGTTCGGCGCCATCGCCGTGGTCCTGGCGCTGGCCGGCCTGTGGCTCGGCTTCGCCGCGCCGGAGGACTACCAGCAGGGCGATACGGTGCGGATCATGTTCATCCACGTGCCCGCGGCCTGGATGAGCATGTTCGTCTATGCCTGCCTAGGCGTCGCCAGCTTCCTGTCGCTCGTTTTCCGCCATGCGCTTGCCGACGCCGCGGCCCAGGCGGCCGCCCCGCTTGGCGCGGCCTTCACCGCGCTCGCCCTGATCACCGGCTCCCTGTGGGGCCGGCCCATGTGGGGCGCCTGGTGGGTGTGGGACGCGCGGATGACTTCGGTGCTGGTGCTGTTCCTGTTCTACGTGGCCTATATGGCGCTCCGCGCCGCCCTGGATGACGAGGCCAAGGCCGCCCGGGCCGGGGCGATCCTGGCCCTGGTGGGCGTGGTCAACCTGCCCATCGTCAAGTTTTCCGTCGACTGGTGGAACAGCCTGCACCAGGGCGCTTCGGTGTTCCGCGCCGACGGCCCCACCGTGGCCGATGTCTTCCTCTATCCCCTGCTGCTGATGGCGCTCGCCTATATGTCGGCCTTCGGGTCGCTGTGGCTGGTGCGCATCCGCGGCGAGGTGTGGCGCCGCCGGGCCGAGGCCCTGGCGCTGCGGGCAGCGAGGGCCTGAGGATGTTCGGCATGCTTGATCTCGACGCCAGCCCCTATGGCGCCTTTGTGTGGCCGGCCTTCGCCATCACCGCGCTGGTCTTCGCGGGCATGATCGCCGGCGCCCTGGCCCACGCCCGCCACTGGCGAGCCCGCACCGAGACCCTGCGCAAGACCGCCGAAGCCGCTGAAGCCGCCCGTCGCACCGCGCCTGTCCAGGATACCGCCCCATGAGCCGCTGGCTGGCGCTCATCCCCCTGTTGGTGCTCATCGCGCTCGGCCTGCTGTTTGGCCTCTATTCCCTGAACCGCGACCCGCAGGTCCAGCCCCAGGCCATGGTCGGCAAGCCGGTCCCGGCGCTCAGCCTGCCCAATCTGGAGGACGGCCGCCCCGTGGCCCTGGCCCAGGCGCTGAACGGTCAGCCGGCCCTGGTCAACTTCTTCGCCTCCTGGTGCCCGCCCTGCGAGGTGGAGCATCCAGTGCTGGTGGACCTGGCCGCCCAGGGCGTGCCGATCATCGGCGTGGCCTACAAGGACGCCCCGCCCAACACCGAAGCCTTCCTCGCCAGGCTCGGCGACCCCTTCACCATCCACCTGGTGGACCGCGACGGCCGCGCCGGCGTCGAGTTCGGCGTCACCGGCGTCCCCGAAACCTACCTCGTCGGCGCCGACGGGACGATCCTCGCCAAGCATGCGGGACCCCTAAGCGCGGAAGACGCGGCGGCCCTGTGGGGGCAGCGGGAATAGGCTTTGCCAATGAATACAAGGGTTTGATTCGCCTCACGCCGATGGCAGAATCGCTTAAGATTCATTGACTTACGTGGCAAGCTGTCCGACTATTGGTCAGTCCTCAGGTCGGGCGGCGGGTTCGATCCCCACTGCGTCCGCGCGGCACGCTCATCGTTGGTTTGGGCTATTCGGCGGCGGAGAAGACGGCCTGAGGACCGCTATCCCGCCACCATTGGGCCGGGTACCCATATTCTTTGAATACCGCCAATTGGCTTGCTTGGACGCGTCCTTTTAGTTGGCGCATACCGGGCATTAGTTTGACGCCATAGCCTGAAATCTGGCCGTTCGCATTGTCTGGCCAGCGCGCCATACGCTGACGAAGCGCCAGCGCAAACTCTGGATCATTTCCCCGGGTATCGTGAATGTCTGCGGCCTTGAAAAAAGCACTCGCTACAATGTCTGGGAGCTTCAAGCCCTCGTGACCAGCATGGTTTTTAACCTCCAAAAGCTGCATGTCGATCGTCTCGTAGGAGAGGTTGCCTAGCGCTAGTTTCTGGTTATCCCCCTTGTAGCGCAGCCATTGGTAGTATGCGTTAAGCTGCGCGTAGGAGAGCCCACCCCGCTCACTGAAAACGAGCTTCACCTTCTGCGTAGCTCCGTAATCAATCATTGATCGGTTTTCCACCCAATGAGTGACCCTCTCCAGCAAGAGGCGTGTCATCCAACAGTAAAACCAGTTATCCGAAGGTATTTTCTCCGCAAATGGGTTCTTCCACGCCCTCATGTTTTGCTTGTTTGAGGCCACCACGAAACACCTCACCGGCAAGCGCGCTACATGATTGCAGGCAACAAGCTTCCTCGCTGGTGATAGCTTAGCGAAATGGACATCGCGCATCTGTCGGCTGTCCATCGATTGAAGAAGTTGTCGTCCCCATGCATCGACCTCCGCCTCCCTGTCGGCGGCCATCACAACTGCTGAAACCATCAACCATTCGCTTGAGCCTTGATGGTCGATGGGTTTGATTTTCTTCAGACCGGGATCACCAGCTTCGTCGATGAACGCTATGTATTTGTAATTGGGCGGACGACTTTGCATTTCTAAAGCAGAGCTTATCGGCCGCTCTTTCGCAAGCGCCCCCTACACCCTAACCGCGACAGCTGAGCAAACTTCACCAGGAAAGTCAGGTTGACCTTACATCGCCTCTGTGTCAGGTTAACCTGACAAACACGGAGGCCTGCACCCATGTCCGCCACCCCTGCCGATCGACGCTATATCCTGCGCACCACCGCCTTCATGGGCGGCTATGTGGCGGTCAATCTGGCCGCCATCACCGGGGCCTTTGACGATATCGGGGCCGTGGCCGCCTGGGTCCTGGCCCTGGCTGTGGCGGCGCCGGTGGCCGGGCAGATCTGGGCGGTGCTGGCCTGGATGAAGGATAGCGACGAGTTCGTCCGGGCCCTGGCGGCCAAGCGGTTCATCATCGCGGCCGGCGCGGCCATCGCGGTCTTTTCGGCCTGGGGCTTTTCGGAATCCTATGCCGGCGCCCCGCACGCCCCGGGCTGGCTGATCTATCCCCTGCTCTGGGCGGCCTATGGGCTGGTCAGCCCGCTCGTGCGGACCAGCCGGATTTGAGCGGGCGGCTGCGCGAGCTGCGCCAGCAGCAGGGCTGGACGCAAGCTGAGCTTGGCCAGCGGCTCGGGGTCTCGCGCCAGGCGGTCAACGCCCTGGAGAGCGGCAAGCACGACCCCTCCCTCGATCTCGCCTTCCGCATCGCCGCCCTGTTCGACCAAGCGGTGGAGGCGGTGTTCGAAAACCCCCATCGGCGGTGAGGGGGAGGCCCTCCCCGGCCAAACCTTAACTTGACGGGCGAACGTCGTTATTTCAACCTCCCGCTCTACCATAGGGGGTGGGGAAGCATGACTAAATTCCAGGTGGGGCTGGCCGTGGTCGCCGCCCTTGGACTGGCCGGCACGGGGACCCAGGCCGCCGAGGGTCAATACCCCATTCATGAGCGCGGCGAGCGCCTGAACGGGCCGCCCTTGAAACCTGATCAGGCGCTGGCGGGCCGGGTGGACGCCGGCGCCGCTTCAACGGCGCAGGCCCGCCGCGAACTCGCCTACACCCTGATCGCCCAGTCGGACGCGTCCTGCGAGAACTATCTGGTGGGGGTGAGCGAGCAGCGGAACAAGGTGGTGGGCGGCCTCTCCATCGCCTCCCTCTTTTTCAATGCGCTTTCGGTTCTGTCGAAACCTGCGCAGACGAAGAACGCCCTGGCTCAGGCCGCCGGGCTCAGCACCGGGGCGAGCTCCGAGCTGCAGAACACGATCATGAACGGCAACGAGTACCGGCTGATCTACACGGCGGTGAAGAACGGCCGCCAGGAGCGCCGGCGCCAGCTCTATGCCGACATCCATGAAGGCAAGTTCGACACCTGGTCATCCACCTCCATCACCAGCATCCTGACCCCCTACCACCACGACTGTGGGATCAACTATGCGCTGGAGCGCCTAGAAGCTGCCGCCCGTGAGCTGGGCAAAACCCCAGCCGACGGGAGGCCCGAGCCTGTGCCCGAGGCGCCTGCCGAAGCGGCCGCGCCTAGGCAAGATGGCAACTCTGGCGTGGCGCCGCCGCCTACGGGACCCCGCGCCCCACGCAGCTGAGTCGGGACCTTCACGGGCGCTTGGCGGGCTAGCGCGCAACGCTCTGGCCTTCAGATCCCGTTAACCATAAATTCAGCGGAGACCGGCCATTTTGGCCCTGATTTCCCGCTCCAGACCCCGGTTTTCGCCGTGACCGTAATTCGCCCCCCCTTCCCGCCCCCCGCTTCGGCGGCTCCGCAAGGGGTCCAGGGGCAGGCGCGCAATGCGGCCCAGAAGGCGTTTTTCGAAGCCGCGCTCGGCCGGGCCGCGCCGGCCCAGGCGCCGGCCCAGGCGACCCGCACGGCCCAGGTGGCCGAGACCAAGGCCGCCGAGGTTCAGGTCCGGGCGACGCCGGTGCGCGAGATTCCGCAACCGATACGCGGAACCGACGAGGCGCCGCAGAAGATCCTGCGGCCGGGCTCCCTGCTGGATATCCGGGTCTAGGTCAGCCTGATCCTAGAAGCGCCCCGTGCGGGCCTTCCAGATGGCGGTCTCCAGAGCCTTGGCGAATTCGGCCCGCTCGCCCGGCGACAGGGCCGCGGCGACCTGGGCGAACTTGCCCGACAGCCGGACCCGCACGCCGACGGTCTGATCGTCCTCCACCTCCACATCGACCCGGGTGAAGGCCGTGGGCGAGGTCCAGACCAGGGCCTGGGCCTGGGGGGTCTGGCGCAGGACCCGGACCTCATGGGCGGTGACCTGCACCCGCTCCACCTGTTTGGCGGCATGGAAGCTGACCAGGAAGGCCAGGGCGATGGCGCCGACATCCAGGGCCAGGAAGATGGGCACCAGGGTCGCCCCCATGGACATGAAGACGAGGCCCGAGACGCAGTTCAGCGCCGTGATGCAGGAAATAAGGATGACGAACCCTCGCTGGGACAGCGAGCGGTTGGGGGTGATGACCGCGTCCATGTAATAGGGGCTGTCCATCGCGTCCGCGATATTAGCCGGACGGGCGGACTTGGCGAGAGGCTTTGCGCAGGGCATCAAGCGCCATGGCCAAGCCCGCCGCCTCGTCGCCGAAGAAAGCCCCCGGCAAGACCGCCGCGCGACGCCTGTCGCCGGCCGAACGGGCGCGCATCGCCACCCTGTTCGAGCGGTTCGAGGCCGCGGAGTCCGACCCCCGCACCGAGCTCAACTATGACAGCCCCTATACGTTGGTGACCGCCGTCGCCCTATCGGCCCAGGCCACCGACGTCTCGGTCAACAAGGCCACGACCCGGCTATTTGCGGTCGCCGACACCCCGGAGAAGATGCTGGCGCTCGGCGAAGAGGGGCTGATCCCGTTCATCGCCTCCATCGGCCTCTTCCGCACCAAGGCCAAGAACGTCATCGCCGCGGCCCGCATCCTGATCGAACAGCACGGGGGCGAGGTGCCCCTGGAGCGCGAGGCCCTGCAGGCCCTGCCCGGGGTGGGCCGCAAGACCGCCAGCGTGGTGCTCAACGAGCTGCGGGTCGAGCCGGCCATCGCCGTGGACACCCACGTCTTCCGCGTCGCCCACCGGCTGAAGCTCGCCTTCGGCAAGACGCCCGACCAGGTGGAGGCCGAGCTGATGGCGGTGATTCCGCAGCCCTATCTGGTGCGCGCCCACCACTGGCTGATCCTGCACGGCCGCTATGTCTGCGTCGCCCGCAAGCCCAAGTGCGAAGAGTGCCTGGTATCCGACCTCTGCCCCTCCAGGGCGCTGTTCACGGGCTAGGCAGGTCCTATCCTCCGTCACCCTGGGCCTTGTACCCAGGGTCCCTCGCGCCGCTTGCGCCTGCCCTCGACAGGGACCCTCGGGACGAGCCCGAGGGTGACGCCCTACGGGGTTGGATGACCCCGCACCGGGATTTCCACATCGCAGAGGGTGAAGTCGGCGCCTTTTTCGGTGCGCAGGGCGGCGACCTTGGCCTGGAAGAGCGCGCCCCTCGCGTCGGCCACCTCAAGGCTAGGGCGCTCGGCGGCCGGCAGGTTGGCGGCCAGCGCCACGCGGATCATCTGGTCCGGCGCCTCAGGGGGCTCGCCCACGGCCAGGGCCTGGGCCACATCGAAGCCCGCGATCACCCGGCCGAACGGCGTGTAGTCGCGGTCGAGCCTGCGCGCTGAGTCCAGCATGACGAAGATCTCGCTATTGGCGGTGCCGGGATCGGCCTGACGGCCCATGCCGAACACGCCCGCGCAATAGGCGCCCCAGGCCAGAACCCGGCCGTTGCGGGCCCGGGCCTCTTCTCCGCCTGAGACCGCGCTGATCGGCAGGGAGCCCAGGAAGCCGGTGCGGGCGTCGCTGGCCGCGGTGACGAAGGCGACCCCACGCGCGATCTCCGGGGTCAGGCGGAAGGTGAATTCCGGGGGCAGGTCGGGATGGTCGGAAGCTCCGCCATCCTGGTTGCCCGGATTGCCGGTCTGGGCGACGAAGCCCGCGATCACCCGGTGGAACTGCAGGCTGTCATAGACGCCCTCCTTGGCCAGCAGCTTGACCCGGGCCACGGCCTGCGGCGCGACCTGCGGGGCCATCTCCACCACGATCCGCCCCTTGGTGGTGTCGATCACCAGGGTTTCGGCGGGGTCTAGCGGGCGCCAGTCGGGGGCTGGGGTAGCGGCGGCGGCGGCGAGGGGGAGGAGCGCGGCCATCAGGCCCGCGGCGAGGGAGGTCTTCATGTCCAGTCCTTGGCGTGGCGCAGGCGGATGCCGCTGGCGTGCAGGGTGGTGTCCCAGACCGGCCGCAGATGGGTCAGGGTCTCGGTGAGGCGCAGCTCGACGCCGGCCTCACGCAGGGCGGCGGGCAGGTTATTCAACGTCTCGCAGGCGAGCGGCGTCACAGCTTCGCGGGCCACCCACATGCCCGCATCGTCCAGATCCTCGAACGGAGCGCTGGGCAGGGCGTAGCGACAGAGGGTCGCCGCCCGCAGGGGCTCCAGCCAGTCCCACTCCACATAGGCGAGGGCCCGGGCGGGGCTTGCGCCAAACCAGGCGGTGCGGTCGGCCGCGGTGGTGTCGGCCCGGGGAAACAGCAGGATGCGCGGACAGTCCCGGGGAAACAGGTACATCGCCTGCCAGTCAGCCTCGATGGCCCAGACCAGCGGCCCGTTCAGCCAGTCGCGCCCCGGCGGCCGCGCCGAGGGGACGCGGACGGGGCGGGGCTCGAAAACCGCGATGCCCGGATCGTCGCTGAAGTGGTAGAGCTGCATGAGGCGCGATAGCGCCCGATCGGGGAGAGCGGCGCAAGGCCCGCCACGCCGGGCGGGCGCCGTTGTCTTTGGCCAGGCTGTGGGCCTGCTTCACATTGCCCCGACTGTGCTTTCCCTGTAATCGGCGCCCGTTCCCGATCACCTTCGCGCCTCGGAAGAGAAACCCGCCCGCCATGACCGAGCTTTACGACGTCGCCGCCATCGGCAACGCCATCGTCGATGTGATCGCCCCGGCGGACGAGGCCTTCCTGACGTCTGAGGGTCTGTCCAAGGGCGCGATGATGCTGATCGATGAGGCTCGCGGCGTGGACCTCTACAGCCGCATGGCGCCCGGCGTGGAGACCTCCGGCGGCTCGGCCGGCAACACTGTGGCCGGCGTCGCCAGCTTCGGCGGCCGGGCGGCCTATCTGGGCAAGGTGGCCAAGGACCAGCTGGGCGACGTCTTCGCCCACGACCTGCGCGCCCAGGGCGTGCGGTTCGATGTCGCCCCCCTGGGCGCCGGTCCGGCCACGGCCCGCTGCCTGATCAATGTGACGCCCGATGGGCAGCGCACCATGTGCACCTATCTGGGCGCGTCCACCGAGCTGACCGCCGACGATGTGGACCCGGCCATCATCGAGGCGGCCAGGATCGTCTATCTGGAAGGCTATCTGTTCGACCCCTTCGAGGCCCGCCGCGCCTTCGCCAAGGCCGCCGGGTTAGCCCGGGCCAATGGCCGCCAGATCGCCATCACCCTGTCGGACGCCTTTGTGGTCGAGCGCCATCGCGGCGCCCTGATGGAGTTCATCGAGACCCAGGTGGACATCGTCTTCGCCAATGAGGCCGAGGTCTGCGCCCTGTTCGAGACCACGGATTTCGACGCCGCGGTAAACGCCCTGGCCAGCCGCACGGCCATCGCCGCGGTGACCCGCAGCGACAAGGGCTCTGTGATCGCCGCCGGTGAGGCCCGCCACGAAATCTGGGCCGCGGCCGTGGATCAGGTGATCGAC
>Ga0208242_100633_pt1 | contig 16308 bp, 13 predicted proteins | sample SubbioAug_CSW13A_FD_184825 | JGI IMG/M metagenome (GOLD analysis project Ga0208242, IMG submission 184825) | Serpentinite rock and fluid subsurface biosphere microbial communities from McLaughlin Reserve, California, USA - CR12Aug_CSW13A (SPAdes) | ecosystem: Environmental > Terrestrial > Deep... | reverse complement strand
ACCTCCTTTATTTAGTGTGAACCATCAAGATTACTGTTTTATTTAGATTATCATAAGCCAAAGATTATGGAAATATCCTTTTCAGCCTTACTGCAATACTTTATTGCATTTAAATTGAAATGTAACATTTCAAGAGATAAACTTGAAAATAATTCAAGTTATGTTACAATGTATCATAGAGGTAAACTATGTCATTAGGTCATCGTTTAAGACAATATCGAAAAGAGAAAAACATGTCTCAAGAAGAACTTGCAGACATGCTGGGTTACAAGTCTTTTACCACGATTCAAAAATGGGAGAAAGACCAAGCTGTTCCACCCATTCATATTTTGGAGCGTTTATCGCGTCTGTTTGATACAAGTATTAGCGATTTACTAGCTGAAACTAGCACACGAAGAAAAGTGCCCATCATTGGCATTGTAGCTGGGGGAGCACCTATTACCGCAGTAGAAAACTGGATTGGTGAATATGAGGTAGAACTTCCTGACTTGCATCATGAGTATTTTTATTTACGAGTAGTTGGTGATTCAATGATTGAAGCACGAATTTATCCAGGAGATGACTTGTTTGTTAGAAAACAAAGCAGTGTTAATCATGGTGAAATTGCGGTTGTTCTTATTGATCAAGAAGCTACAGTGAAACGTATTTTATTCAAAGGAGACAGTGTTATTCTTAAACCAGAAAATTCAAAATATGAACCTGTCATTTACACATCTCAAGACATAGAACTAAAGAAAATTCAGATTTTAGGTAAAGTTTTACATAATCGAATCACATTTTAATTAAGAAAGAGGAATTTCCGATGATAACTTGGATTAATGAAGTCAATAAAAATACCGAACAATGGTTTGCTCAAGGAGTTATTAACTTCTTGTTATCTACATTTATCATATTAGTCGTCATGATGATATTGATTAAACTCAAAAATAAGTATTTTAAAAACATGGTGATCAAGAATAAAATTGACCCAACCATGTCAAAATTTCTGACTCGTTTAGTGAGCACATCCATGTATTTATTCGTTATTTTCATCATTGTGTCGCAGATAAAACCCCTCAATCAATTCGCAGTATCCTTGCTTGCAGGGAGTGGTGTAGCCGTTTTAGTGATTGGGTTTGCAGCACAAGAGGCCTTCTCAAATCTCATCGCGGGAGTTTTCCTTTCACTGTTTCGTCCTTTTTCAGTTGACAATTTAATCAGCATTCCATCCATTAATGTAACAGGACGTGTAGAAGATATCACGCTTCGTCATACCGTTATTCGAACTTTTGAAAATAATCGAATTATCGTTCCTAACAATGTCATCAATTCTTCTGTTATTGAAAATAGAGATATCATTGACAACAAAATCTGCAATTTCTTCCTTGTGGGAATATCTTATGATAGTGATATTGATCTTGCTCGCTCAATTATGATTGATGAGGCAATGAAACATCCTAATCTGATAGATACACGTTCAGAACAGGATAAAGAAGATCATGTTCCTCTTGTTAATGTTGTAGTAGCAAATCTGAACACGTCTAGTGTTGATATGCGTATGGCATTATGGGCTGAAGATGCTCCAAAGAGTTTTAAACTTATGGCAGACTTAAGAGAAAGCATTAAGAAACGTTTTGATCAACACGGTATTGATATTGCACTCCCGCATCAAACAGTGATTATTAAAAACAAAGAAGTTTAATTTTCATGCCGTAGTATAAGCTGAATTAAGGTATAATTAGGTACGTTAAGTGGAGGCCACAATGTTTTTAAAAAAGATAGAAATTCAAGGGTTTAAATCATTTGCTGATAAGAAAATCATTAACTTTGAAAGCAATATAACTGGTGTTGTTGGCCCTAATGGATGTGGAAAAAGTAATATTGCGGAAGCCATACGTTGGGTTTTAGGTGAGCAATCAACTAAATCACTGAGATCAGAGACCATGAGCGATGTCATATTTAATGGTAGTGCTAAACGTAAGATGGTTAACATTGCAGCAGTGACACTTGTTTTTGATAACTCAAGACGTTCACTCCCAATCGATTTTGATGAAGTTAGTGTTTCAAGAAAATACAATCGTCACTCATCAATAGGGGAGTATTTCATTAATAATGCACCTGTACGATTAAAAGATATTTTAGATCTTATTGCGGACAGTGGAATCGGAAAAGATTCATTAAGTATGATTTCTCAAGGCAATATTAGTTCATTTGCAGAATCAAAACCTATTGATCGTCGAAGCATTTTTGAAGAGGCAGCTGGTGTTGCTAAATACAAGAAAAGAAAGAATGAATCGTTCTCAAAATTAACTCGAACACAAGAAAACATAAGTCGAGTTAATGACATTGTATTAGAGTTAGAAAAACAAGTGAATCCACTTCGGAGAGCGGCAAAAAAGGCTCAAGTTTATCTTGAGAAAAAAACTCGTTTAGAGTCTATTGAAATCACTGTTTTAGTCAAACAAATTCAAAAATTAAGAATAGATATTGAAACATTTGAACAAGAACTTTTTGATCTTACAACACAAACCACACTTAAATCAACGCATATCAGTGTTGAAGAAAACCATATTCAACAGCTCAAAGGTCAAATCAACATTATTGATCGTGAAATTGCTCAACTTCAAGATGATTTAATGAAAGCTATTCATGAAATTCAAACTTTAGAAACTAGAAAAATCGAGTTAGATGAGAAACGCAAATACATTCTTGAAACGGGAAGTGATGAAGAAAAACTTGAGCAAATTAAACTTCTTCTTCATGATTCAAAAATTGAGTACGATGATCGTGTATCACGCAAAGAGCAATTGATTAGTGAAATCAATGAAACATCTCGTTTGATTCAAGAGTTAAATCGCAATTGGGTAGACTTACAAGCTAACAGTGAATTAACAAAGAGTCGTTTAACCCGACTAGAAAACAAGGAAGTTATCCTTCAAAACACCATTGATAAACCTTTCATTGGTTCTGTTGGTGTGAATGCTATTATTTCTGCCAAACATAGCTTAACTGGTATCATTGATGTGGTTAGTGCTTGTATTGATGTTAAAGAGGGTTATGAGATTGCAATTAGTACTGCCCTTGGTGCAGCAAGCAATCACATCGTAACAAAGGATGATGAATCAGCGAAAAATGCTATTAAATTCTTGAAGAGAAATGAATCTGGGCGGGCTACTTTTATTCCACTTAATGTTTTAAAAAGATATTCAATTCATCAAGATCAAATGATTATTGCGAAATCAACAGAAGGTTTTCTAGGAGTTGCTTCAAATTTTGTTGAGGATAAAGTGGCAGAAGGATTGTTAAGTGACTCTTTCTTAGGTAACACACTTGTTGTGGATTCAATTGATCATGCAAATCATTTATCTAAGCTACTTCAACATAACGTGAAAATAGTAACATTAGATGGGGACATCATTCATCGTGGTGGAAGTATGACAGGTGGTAAGAACAGAGACCATCATAGTCAAATTGAAGCCAAACATGAAATTCAACTTGTTAGAGAAAATATCAACACATTAAAAATTGAATTTGAAGAGATTAACAAAAAATTCAATGAACACCAAATCAAACGTCAAAAACTTGAAGAGACCTTATTGAATTTAAGATTATCAAATGCACAGATTGAACCAGTTATTGAAGCAAAACGTGCTAAGTATGAAAGATTACTTAATGAATATGATCAATTAAGTTCAAAAGATGAATCACTTAATGAGTCATTTGAGGAAACGTTGATTACAAATCTGAATCAACAGTATTCACATCGTGATGAAATAAGACAATTAATTGAATCAAAAAGAGAAAACAAAGTTAAACTCACGTTCGAACTTGAACGGAAAGATAAGCATGTATTGTCACTAAGAAGAGAGTTTGTTGAAATTAGTTCTCAGGAAAAGAAGATTGAAATTGAACTCACTCGAATGAAAACACTTTTGGATGGGTCACTCAATCGATTGTCAAGTGATTATTCTATGACGTATGATTTTGCATCAACTCAACCTATGGTTGATAATCTTGAGAATGCCCAAGATGAAGTTGCAAAACTTCGTGCAGAAATTCAATCATTAGGTAACATCAATATGGATGCTCCTACAGAATTCGAAGCTGTGAATGAACGATATGAGTTCTTAACGGATCAATTAGCTGAACTAAATAAAGCTAAAAAACAACTTGAAGACTTAATTCATGAAATGGATCAAATTATGATTGAGCGCTTTTCACAGACTTTCAATGCGATTAATCAACATCTTCCAGAAGTCTTTGCGTCATTGTTTGGAGGAGGTAAAGCACGTCTGGTATTAGAAGATCCAAATGATTTACTGAATACTGGTATTGATATTGATGTTGCACCTCCAGGAAAAACCATTCAAAATATCCGTTTGTTTTCAGGTGGAGAAAAGAGTCTTATTGCAATTTCAGTACTGTTTGCCATTTTAAAAACAAGACATGTTCCATTATGTGTTTTTGATGAAGTGGAAGCAGCACTTGACCAAGCTAATGTGGAACGCTTTGCAAAATACCTGAAAAAATTTGCACAAGACACACAATTTATCGTTATTACACATCGCCCCGGAACCATGGCAATGTGTGATAATCTTTATGGTGTTACTATGCCAGAAGATGGTGTAAGTGACATGTTGCAAGTGAAACTGTTGGACGCTATGACTTTAGCTGAACCAATTGGAGGTGTTGATGGCGTGGCTTGATAGACTAAAAGAGACCTTCTCATTAAAAAAGGATAAAGCTCACTATTTAGAGGGTTTAAAAAAGAGCAGAGAACATTTGAACTCGCAATTAAATGATATTTTCTTACATGAGCGTACTATGGATGATTCGTGGTTTGATGACATTTTGTTTGCGTTAGTTTCATCCGATGTCAGTATTGAAACTGCTTCTAAAATCATAGAACAATTCCGTAAGGAACTTAAGAAAAGTGTAGTTAATACTAACACGCAAGCTAAAGATGTTTTAATTCAAACCTTGATTGAATTTTATGGAGAGACACCTATTGATGTCATGATGGCTCTTGAAGGGCCAACAGTTATTTTAATTGTGGGAGTCAATGGTGTAGGTAAAACCACATCTATTGCCAAACTGGCTAAGAAGTATCAATCTGAAGGTTTAAAAGTAGGCTTAGTTGCTGCTGATACCTTTAGAGCAGGAGCTATTGATCAATTAAGATTATGGTCTGAAAAAGTTAAAGTCACTTTCTATCATGGAAACTATCATGAAGATCCTAGTTCTGTGTTAGTGGATGCTTTAAGACAAGCTAAGTTAGATAATATCGATATTTTATTGTGTGATACGGCAGGTCGTCTCACTAATAAAACAAATCTAATGAATGAGTTATCAAAAATGTTTAGAGTGATGGATCGCGAAATTACAGGTGCACCTCATGCCATTTGGTTGGTGTTAGATGCGACTATTGGTCAAAATGGTATTAATCAAGCTAAACAATTTATAGAAGCAACTGAAGTGGGTGGAATTATCCTAACTAAAATGGATGGTAGCAGTAAAGGGGGAGCAGTATTATCCATCAAGGATATGTTAGGGATAAAAGTACTGTTTGTTGGATTGGGTGAGAAAGAAGATGACTTAAAACCGTTTAATCCAGAAAGTTACTTTCTAAGTTTATTTGGTGATCAGTATGATTGAAAAGTCTGAAATCATTAACCTATACCTTGACTGGTACGAGTCACTTCTGACAAAAAAGCAATTAGAGATTATGATATACTATTACCAAGAAGATTTATCTTATCGTGAGATTGCAGAGATTCTAAATATATCACATACCGCTGTTTATGATACAGTGTCTAAGGCAACAAAACGTCTAGTTGAGTATGAGAAGAAACTCAAAGCAGTTGAAACGGAACGTAAACTTCACCACTTGATTTCTTCATTAAAATCGCTTAATATCGATGAGGTCAATGAATTAATAAACACCATTATGAAAGAGGAAAACATATGACAAAAATCATTTCAGTAAACGCAGGTAGTTCATCTCTAAAATTCCAATTATTCAATATGCCTTCAGAAGAAGTGTTATGCAGTGGCATTTTTGAACGTATTGGATTAGCCGATGGGATATTTCAAATTAAAGTTGATGGTAAGAAGGATGTTGTAAAACAACCGTTTCCAACACACAGTGAAGCTGTTGACATGTTACTTCATGTTCTTGTAGACAAAAAGATTGTTGATTCACTTGATGATATTACAGCTGTAGGTCATCGTGTTGTACATGGTGGTGAATATTACAATCGCTCCGTTCTTATTGATGCAGATGTGGAAGCAAAAATTGATGAATTATCAGAGTTAGCACCACTACATAACCCAGCTAACTTAATCGGCTACCGCTCTTTTGCAAAAGCTTTACCACATGCTAAGCATGTCGCTATCTTTGATACTGCTTTCCACCAAACAATGACAAAAGATGTTTATCTTTATCCAATCCCAATGGAGTACTACAAAGAGTTTAAAGTACGTCGTTATGGTTTCCATGGTACTTCACACTATTTTGTTTCAAAACGTGTTGCAGAACTTATGGGTAAATCATTATCAACTCTTAATATTATCACTTGTCACCTTGGTAATGGTGCTTCCATTTGTGCAGTTGCACAAGGTAAATCTGTCAATACATCCATGGGATTTACACCTTTAGCTGGAATCATGATGGGTACACGCTCTGGAGATATTGATCCTGCCATCTTGACTTACATCATGGATAAGACAGGTAAATCTGCTAAAGAAGTGGTTGATATTTTAAACAAAAAATCTGGTATGTTAGGTGTTTCTGAATTTTCTTCTGATGCTCGTGATATTGAAAAAGCATTCTTAGAAGGCGAACCAACAGCGATTCTAACTCGTGAAATGTATGCAAACCGTATTGCACACACGATTGGTAGCTACTTTGTACAAATGGGTGGTGTCGATGCCATCGTATTTACAGGCGGAGTAGGGGAAAATGATTTTGGAGTTCGTCATGATGTTACATCAAAAGTTTCAAAAGCATTAGGAATTGAATTTGATACTGAACTTAACAATAAAGTTAGAGGGACAGAAACATTATTATCCAAATTCAACTCTAAGGTACAAATTTGGTTAGTTCCAACTAATGAAGAATTAGTCATCGCTCAGGACACCTTCAATATTATCAATGATTAAGTTCGCTGATCAGTTTTTATCTGTTGTTAAAGATTATGAGACAATCATCGTTTTTCGTCACATTAATCCAGACAATGACGCCCTAGGTTCACAGTGGGCAACTGTGAGCTTTTTGCGTTTATTGTTTCCAAAGAAACAGATTTTAGGAGCTGGATTACATCAAATTGTTAAAGGAATAGATTATCCAGCTTCTGATCATATTGAAGATTATCAGTTTAGTGAAGCATTAGGAATCATCTGTGATACAGCAAATCATGAGCGTGTTGATGATCAGCGATTTTCCCAATGTAAATCTATTATTCGTATAGATCATCATCCAATCCATGATTTGTTTGGTGATGTCTTGTTAATTAACGAGCAATCCTCGTCAACATGTGAGATTCTATCCTTGATGTTTAAACATATTTATATTGATCCACTTCCAAAGCAAGTCGCTCAATACTTAATGGCCGGCATTTTAAGTGACACCATCATGTTTTCTATTCCAAGTGTTTCTTCAAAAACATTCCAAGCAGCCTCTTATCTTGCTCAATCCGAAATTAAAATATCTGATATACATGCATCCTTGTTTCATTATTCTGAGGATGAGTTTGTATTTATCAATGAATTACGATCAAACATTAAACGAAGTCCATGTGGTCTAGCTTATGTCATGGTCAACCGAACAATGCTTGAAAAGCACAACATGCATCCAAATAAAGCAAAAGAATACATTTTTGCACTATCACAAGTTAAAGAATTTAAAGTATGGGCTATTTTCATTGAAATCGAAGTAGAGGGGAAATCATTGTATAACGGAAGCTTGCGTTCTCAATCGGTAGTAGTTAATGGTATTGCAAATCGCTTTAATGGCGGTGGACATCCATTAGCTGCTGCGGTTAAACACTTAACACTTTATCAAGTTAATGAATTGATTGAGGAATGTTGTCAAAAAATTGTAAGCGAGGGAAATAAATGAATAAAAGAAAACCTAAACAAGAAATCAATGCTAGTATTGTTTTAAAAACAGTTTTTACTGTTGGATTCATTGGTTTGATAGTTGATTATGCTCTTTTACCTGCATGGAACATTCATAATCCTTTATTTTGGATATTATTAGCAGTTTTCATTACCTTTACAACTGTCGTATATCAGTACTATTCACGATCACTTGTGCGTTGGTCAAAATACGCGTATTTAACCTCAGTTCTAATCATCGGGTTTACGATTGTGATGGGAGTATTGAGCTCTGAAATGTTGAATGCTTCATCATATCAACAGCAAATTAAAATCAGTTCCAATCTTTCATTTGATGAAAGTTTTGAGTCCATTGTCTTAAACAAAATACCTGTTGTTGATAAATCCACCGCCATTAAACTCGGAGAAAAACAAATCGGGACCATTCAATCACTTGGCTCACAGTTTTATGTTAATCCAAAATACACGATTATTTCGCAAAACAATGCCTTGTATCGATTAGCTAATTTGGAGTATCGTGATTTCATTAAATGGCTTAATAACCGTAGTGAGGGGATCACATCCTTTGTTAAAGTTAATGTATCTAATCCATCAGATGTAGTGTTGGTTAATTTAAATGATGGTATGAAAATTCTACCTGATGCACCATTTAATGATAAATTAATGCGATTTGTTCGTTTTAATCATCGTGATAAAATTTTAGGAAGTTATGCTTTCGAAGTCGATGATCAAAACAAACCATATTTTGTTGTATCGGTGTTAACACCTGAAATAGGCTTCTTTGGAGGACTAAGTGCACAAGGTGCAATCATTGTTGATCCGGTGAATAAAACAAGTGTCTATTATGACATTGCTGACTTACCTCAATGGGTAGATCATGTTCAACCAACTGAAATTGCTTGGTCTCAAATTGATAATTGGGGATACTATATTAATGGTTTTTTTAACACATTATTTGCTCAAAAAGACATGATTCAAACAACTGATGGTTATAACTATGTACTATTAGATGATCAAATTCATGTTTATAGTGGATTAACCTCAGTAGGAGCTGATCGCTCAATTGTAGGATTTTCACTTATTAATCTAAGAACTAAAGAAGCTCGATTCTATCAATTAGGTGGTGCGGATGAATATGCAGCAATGAGTTCTGCACAAGGTCAAGTACAGCATTTAGGTTACACTGCTACTTTTCCAGTATTGATCAATGTGGAAGGTATTCCGACCTACTTCATTGCACTTAAAGATAGAGAAGAATTAGTTAAAATGTATGCTATGGTCGCTGTAACCAATTATGATGCGGTAGGTGTCGCAGAAAGTGTCAATCAATCTTATCAAACATACATTCAAAGATTACTTGAATTAAACATGATTGACATTGATGTTCAACCTACGAATCAAAGAGAAATCACACTTGTCAGTAAAGACTTGATTGTTATGAATGGAGATTCATACCTAGTCTTCAAAGATGAAAACAATGCCATTTACTCATTTAAATTAAGTCTAAACCTAAATGCATTATTCATCGAACCACAGACATTAGTTAAAATTACATACAATGACTTAGACCAAGACATCATTGAAGTACTATTCATTGAAATAATGGAGTAATATGATTAATCTGATCACACGCAGTACATTTTCATTGATGAGTTCATCATTAAGAATCAATGATATTGTTTCTCATGCAAAGAAGGAACAATTATCATGTGTATCGCTTGTGGAAGAAAATCGATTGTACTCCACGCCAATGTTTTTGAAAGCATGTGAAGAAGCTCAATTAAAACCCATTATTGGACTAACACTCACATGCAACCTGAATGATAATCATTTCAAAGCCTCTTTTATTGCAAAGAATTCTAAAGGTTATTATGAGTGTGCACGTTTGTCTACACTTGCCTCCCAAAGTAATGATCTACTCCATTTCAGTCATTTAACTTCATTGGAAAATGTGTTTATTTTAGTCCACATTGATCATGCATGGTTTGAAGAAGCTGTAATTCAAATGAATTACCCAATTGTCTTAAATGCGATTAATGATTTGAAGTCTTTGCTTAATACTGATTTAAGATTACTGCTTTCACATTTTCACATTGAGTTTTGGAAGACACGAAATCAGTGGTTAACTGAAAATTTCAGTTCATTCATTTCTTTTATTCCTTCACTTCACATTGCTTATCTTGAAGTTAACGATCATTTAGTTTTAAGTACAATGAAGGCCATTCATAATTCAAGAAAAGTGGATGATCCTATCAATGTGATTAATGGTGATACATATTTAAGATCGCAGATTGAATTAGTTTCACTCTTTCCAACACAATTACATCAATCACTTAATGATTTAGTTGATTCAATTGAACTGATACAACTTAGCTCAAAAACATCACTGCCAACACCTCAATTACCTTCAAATGTTGCTTCAGATCATTACTTGTTTTCATTGTGTCAAAAAGGATTAGAAAAACGTCGCAAAGGCATTATTGAACCGCACTACCAAAACCGATTAAATTACGAACTTGATATGATTTTAAAAATGGGATTTGAGAATTATTTCTTACTCATTTGGGACATCATACGATTTGCTCGCTCAGTCAATATTCCAGTAGGACCAGGTCGAGGAAGTGCTGCTGGTTCACTGGTTTCTTATTGTTTAGGAATTACACATGTTGATCCAATTGAATATGGATTATTGTTCGAGCGTTTTTTAAATCCTGAGCGAATTTCAATGCCAGATATCGATATTGACTTTGCAGATAATCGTCGCGATGAGATCATCAATTACGTATTCACTACATATGGAGAACAGCATGTTGCTCAAATTGTAACCTTTGGAACTTTTGGCCCTAAAATGGCGATAAGAGATGTTTCAAAGGCTTTTGACATTGATTTAAGAGAAATAGACACTTGGACTAAACTTATTCCAAATGATCCTAGAACGACCTTGAAGAGCGCATTAAAACAATCCAAGCGACTTCAAGAAATCTATGATTATCATCCACGTTTTAAAACCATTTATGAAGTTGCGTTAAAGTTAGAAGGCTGCCCTCGACATATATCCAAACATGCTGCGGGTGTGGTCATGTCCAGCACACCTTTACATGAAGTGATACCTTTAGTCAAAGTGGATGAAGGGATGTTGTCAACTCAGTTTTCGATGGAGTATCTTGAACCTTTGGGATTGATCAAAATGGACTTTTTGGGACTCAGAAACTTAACGATAATCCAAGACACACTAGATTTGATTCATGAACCACTTCATTTGTATTCCATACCACTTGATGATGTCGCAACGTATGATCTCATTTCAAGAGGTGAGACCACAGGTTTGTTTCAACTTGAGTCTGATGGCATGACTAATTTAATCGTTAAGATGAAACCAACGTGTTTTGATGATATTGTGGCAACCATTGCATTGTATCGACCAGGACCCATGGAGAATATTCCATTGTATCTAAAGGCAAGAGAAACTCAACCCGATTTATCCTTTATGCCTTCACAGATTCATCCTATTGTGGAGTCTACTCATGGAATCCTTATTTATCAAGAACAAATCTTGCAAACCGTTCAAATACTAGCAGGATTTTCATTAGGTAAGGCTGATATTCTTAGAAAAGCTATGGGTAAGAAAAATGAAAGAATTTTAAACCAATTGAAGGATGATTTCTTACAAGGATGTTTAAACAATCAATTATCAATAACTCAAGCGAATCAAATGTTCGATTTAATTCTTAGATTTGCCAACTATGGTTTCAATAAGTCTCATTCAGTTGCCTATGGTATGATTTCCTATCAAATGGCTTATCTTAAAACTCATTATCCATTGCAGTTTTATACGGCGTTATTGAACTCAGTGATTGGCTCAGAATCAAAAACCATTGAGTATTTGCAAAAAATAAAACAATTAGGCTTTCATGTTTTACCTGTATCTCTCAATGAATCAACACAGAAGTATACGCTTCATCCTAAAGGAGTTCGCTTACCATTATCCATTATTAAAGGGTTAGGATCTGTTTCAATCCATCAAATTCTCAATGAAAGAAACAGTAGGGGATCCTTTAAAGATTATTATGATGCACTTTCACGCTTGAATTTGATAAAAATAAGCTCCAAAATGATTGAAAGTCTAATTTATTCAGGAGCACTAGATGAGTTTGATCAAAATCGAGCTAATCTACTTGCATCCATGGATGATGCATTGAATTATGCTAACTTAATTAAGATTGAAGTGAACGGCCAACAAACCCTTGATCCAAGCATTTTAAGTCGACCACGCTACATGGAAGTTCCTTATGATCATGCACATTTTTTGGAAAGAGAAAAGCAATTAATCGGATTTTATGTTTCAGATCATCCTATTGTTAAGATTAAGCAGCAACTTAATTTAATGAATCATCTTAATTCAATGAAAGATAACTATCGTGGAGTCGTGATGATTGATGCGATAAAGGTCATTAAAACAAAAAGAGGGGATGAGATGGCATTTATCAGTTGTGTTGATGAAGTAGGCAAAAGAGAAGGCATATTATGGCCTTCTGAATATGAGCGATATCGATGGATTAAAGAAAAAATGATGCTTATTATTGAAGGTCAAGTTGATTTAAAAGGCAGTTTTATCATAAAATTAATGCAAGAAATAAAATGAGGTTCAATCATGGCAAAAGTTCTGATTGTTGATGATGAAATCAACATTAGAGATGTAATTGTAGAATACATCAAAGAGTTTGGTTTTAATGCTGATACTGCAAGTAATGGTGAGGAAGCAGTTCAAAAGGCACAACAAACTTCCTATGATTTAATCATTATGGATTTAATGATGCCTGTTCTGGATGGATTCAGTGCAACCAAGGCCATAAAGGCATTCTCTAGTGTTCCAATTATCATTCTATCAGCACGGTTTGAAGAAGCAGATAAGCTCTATTGTTTCGAACTTGGTGTAGATGATTACATCGTAAAGCCGTTTTCATTCAAAGAATTGGTTGCTCGAATGAAAAGTGTTTTAAACCGTCATTCTGTTAATATTAATCGTGTCGAAACCATAGGAACACTTGTCATTGATTATGATGGTAAAACCATAAGTATTGATCAAGAACGCATTGTGGTGACACCAAAAGAGTTTGAATTGTTAGTTTATTTGCTTCAACACAAGAATCAAGCTGTTTCACGAGAGATGCTCCTTGAAAAAGTATGGGATTATCACTTTATTGGAGGAGTTCGTACAGTGGACACGCACATTAAAATGCTGCGTAAGAACTTAAGACAGTACAGAGATCTTATTGTTACCGTACGTGGTACAGGATATAAACTTGAACACTAAGCAAAGAGGATTACTGGTGACCATATGGCAATCGCTCATGTTATTGACGATTGCCATTTTAGTCATGCTTTGGGTATTACAGATTGTTTTCTTAACTCCATATTATCGTAATATGAAGACCAATGATGTGAGAAGTGTTTCATCCAATCTTGAACAAGCCTATCTTAACAACACGTTAAATGAAACCCTTGTTCCATTGGTTGTCAATAACAATGTATGCATCAGTGTTTTTAAAGAAGGAACTCAAATCTTTTTTATGGATGCTTTGGGTGTCAACTGTATGCTCAATCGCTCCACTCCTATTGAACCCAATTTTATTGACAATTTAGTTCGTGATGTTCGCATTGTAACAGGAACAGAGCTTACTCGAACCTTTAATCCTGTTGGTTATGAGCGAGAAATGCTCATTTTAGGTCGTAATGTGGTGATTAATAACGAAAACATAACTTTTTTGGTCAATTCACCTTTGGATTCAACTGAATCGACGGTCATTATCTTAAGAGAGCAGTTTGTTTATGTGACTATTGCTGTTTTTGTGCTATCGTCATTAATGGCTTTCTGGATTGCATCAATGTTATCACGGCCCATTGTGAATATGGTTAAGAGTGCTAATGCATTTGCAAGTATGGATTTTAAGTTTGAGTTTGAACCTACTCCATATCAAGAGTTCAATGAGCTAGCACAAGCACTTAACTTTGCAAAAGAGCAATTGTTGAGCATTGATCAACTTCGTAAAGATATGATTGCCAATGTTTCTCATGACATTAAAACACCACTAACTACCATTAAGGCATACACAGAACTGCTCCAAGAATTCTCTAAAAACAACCCCCAAAAACGTAAAGAGCATTTAGATATCATCTATAAAGAAGTGAATCATTTATCGCTTTTAGTGAGTGATATGCTGCTACTAACACAGTATGATAGCCCTAATTTAATCATTAATCGCAGACCCGTGCATGTTAAATCATGGATTCAGTACATCGTATCTTTGTTTGAACATTCAATTCAAACCCTTGGTATTCATTTTGAAATCAATGTGGATGAAGCATTAACCATCAACATCGATGAGATTAAAGTTGGACAAGTGTTATTTAACTTCATTAATAATGCGATTAACCATGTTGGGGAAGACAACAAAGTGATTATTAATGCTTATAAACGTAAAGGAAAGATTCGGATTGAAGTTGAAGATCATGGAACTGGAATTCTTTCTGATGAACTTCCAAATATATGGGACCGCTATTATCGAATTGATAAAAATTTTGCTCGTAATCAACAAGGCACAGGACTAGGTTTAAGTATTGCCAAAAGTATCTGTGTTGCGCATCAACTACGTTTTGGTGTAACTAGCACGATTGGTCAAGGTTCAATTTTCTTCTTTGACTGTGAGGAAGAATAATGGATTTCACACCTCATCACAAAATCCCTTTATTTCAAGATGATGCATTGTTTAAGATGAACACGGATACTTCAGCTTTAATGAAATGCATGAAAGTCAAAAAAGGGGATACCGTACTTGATATAGGAACAAATCATGGGGTAGTTTTATTAGAAGCAAGTGTTTATGAACCCTCATGGATGACAGGCATCGACATCAATCCTTTAGGAATTGATTTAGCTCTTAAAAACATGCAACTTAATCACATTCACAACGTTTCATTGTTATGTCAAGATGTGACTGAAACCAAATTTGATTATAAGTTTGATGTAGTCTTATCAAATCCCCCATATTTCGATCCTGAAAAACACACAAGTTCTGAAACTCAGGCAATTCAGAATGCCAAGTTTTCAAACAAACTTGATTTTGACGCATTACTAAAAGTTATTCAAACAGTTTTAAAACCTAAGGGTAAGGCATACATTGTCTATCGAAGTTCAATGTTAGCGCAATGTTTCAAATCAGCTTACGAACATCATCTCAGTATTACACATATACAACTAATTGATGACAAACGTCTTTCACATTATAAAACGTGTGTGCTTACACTTGCTCATGGTACAAATAAACCATGTGAAATACTTAAAGCATTAAGTTTATGAAAGGAGTCCTATGATTGGACCTGTAGTTAATGCGATAGCCATAATCATTGCCTCAATGATAGGGTTATTACTTCGAAAAATACTTAAATCTGAAATGCTTGAAAGCACCATGAGTGTGCTTGGTTTAGTTGTGATTGTGATTGGATTGGATGGTGTCACTGTTGATATTACTTTAATCTATGTCATTTTAAGTTTAGTTTTAGGATTATGGTTAGGTGAATCCATTCATCTTGATGATAAAATCAAATTCTTTTTATCATCAAAACTTAAATTTGAAGATTCAGATGGTTCATTCATTCATGGTTTTTTAACTGCAAGTGTTTTATTTGTGGTAGGAGCTATGGCCATCATAGGTTCTATTGAGAGTGGAATTTATGGTAATCATATTATCGTATATACAAAATCAACCCTCGATTTTGTGGCCGCGATGATGCTGTCGGCAACACTAGGTATTGGCGTTTTATTCTCATTCATTCCAGTGCTTCTATACCAAGGTCTTATCACATGGTTTGCAAGTTCAATTTCCAGTTGGCTCAATGAAACCACACTCATCATTATTAGCAGTGTAGGAAACATTCTTGTGATTGCTTTAGGTTTGAATATGCTGAAACTAACTAAGTATAAGATGCTTAATTTACTCCCAGCGATTGTTATCTCAATCATTATTGCTCAATTGTTGAATCTTTTCTAAATAAAACTGATTGATACTACAACTTTACGATAAAGTGGTCAGTTTTCTAGTTAAGCGCAATAAAACTTAACAAATAATAAGAATTGAGAAAAACGGTGAAAAAAGACCGTTTTTTTAGTTATATTTGAATGTTAGTATCACATTCGAGTATAATAGTGATACA
>Ga0208242_100632_pt1 | contig 16325 bp, 16 predicted proteins | sample SubbioAug_CSW13A_FD_184825 | JGI IMG/M metagenome (GOLD analysis project Ga0208242, IMG submission 184825) | Serpentinite rock and fluid subsurface biosphere microbial communities from McLaughlin Reserve, California, USA - CR12Aug_CSW13A (SPAdes) | ecosystem: Environmental > Terrestrial > Deep... | reverse complement strand
TAACACTGGTATTAGGTTAAAGGTCATACCAATAAACAATACCGCAAATCCAAACAATACCGGTTTAAGACGATGAGAAGATTTATTGCCCCTTTTGATGGCTTTGGTCATCATTCGCATGGTCAGAGCTAACATAATAAAGATAATTCCAAACATGTATGGAGCAAATGGACCAATAGAATAATCAAGTTCTAAGCGAGGGATCCCATTCACAATGACTTGTTGCATCGATGCATTACTAATGATCAATCCCATACCATTGAACACTTGTAATATGAGAATGATAATGGTGATGACGAAAAGGGAGATTTTCTTGCGTGCACCCGTAAAAACACTCACAAAGAAGTACGCAAAATACGGAATCATCAACATGGCAGATACCATGATTCTATTCCATGTAAGTGTACCAGGTGCGAGTTGTAGCTTCATGAAGAGGGAAGCAGCAGGCCAACTGGCCATAGCACCCATAAATAACATAAAGGTTATGACTTGCTTGTCTTTTTTGGATAAGGCGAGAATCAGAAACAGGACTGTGTTAGCCACAAAGACCAGCGATGGTACTCCCCAATAGATTAAGTTATGAATTAACGTAAGTCATCACCTCCTTGCGTTAGTGAAGCCAATTTCAACATCTCAGTGACATCAAAGAAGTTTGGATTAACACGATAAACTTGATGATTAACACTGTCTTCATACTTTTTAATTGTCCCCACAGGGATAATACTGACTTGAAGTGGATCAATACCAAGCATCTTTCTCAAACTCTTATAGTCTTCATCAATGTATCTGAAATAGATTTCTAATGTGTCTTTTATAAGTTCAGGATGATCTAATCCATGTCCATGGTTTGGATGTTTAATCTCAAGGTACATGGAAACATAAGGCCGCTGTTCATCATCAAACTTTTTAATCGCAAACCAATCATGAATATCAAGCTTAGACATTTTAATCACTTCATTAATGGTGGATTGTGTGATGCGAGTAAACCCAGCTAAATCAATGACAGGTGCAATTCGATCAACAAACCTGAAGTGAGGCAACATAATGCCATCTTCTACCCTTGTGAGCGATTCACATTTAAACACATCCCCAATACGATAACGTGCAAAAGCACCACCTTTAAGGGTTGTTATCACAATTTCGTAGTATTCATCAGCTTTAAGCTCATCAATCAGGTAAGTCTTAGGAGTATATTTAGGATTCTCAAGGTTTTTATAAAATTCTGAAATAGGTATGAATTCATAGAAACAAATATTTGGCCATAAAATGATACCATTTTTTGACCATGATTCTGATCCAATCGCACAAGCTTCGGTTCCACCAAAGATTTCTAATGGCTTTACTCCCCAGTATTTTTCAATCTTCTTTTTGAAATGTAAAGAATCCGTACCAGCACAAACAAACCCTTTCAAATCAAAAACATCTTTAGGATACATTGGTTCTTTTTTAATTTTGCTTTTAAGTTTAGCTTTAGCTAAGCGATAAAGCATTTTCATATCATAGGATAAGATATCCAAATTTTTTGAACCACTGGATCCTTCTGAAAAGCTTTCACCCATGCGAACAATAATACTACTCAAACCATAGAATAGATCAATGTCCTTTTGCATGCCTTGTTTGAAACCGACTTTATTACGTTCTCCAAAACTCATTTTGTTGCCTTCTTCAATATCAGGGAAGAAATTAACAGTGTAATCACCTTGTATTGAATATGGAAGTAGACCAGTTAAATATGGAAGTGGAGCCATACCATTTAAAAAATTCATATTAGGACGAAGCTTAAATTCACCTTTTTTCGTGCTTGTAGATAAAATGCAACACGCCAAAGCAAACTCACGGTTCATGTCTATCATGGCTCTTGTGTATGGTGCAACTTTAATTGGAGACTTACCACCTTCCCATGTGGTTTGAATCCAAACAATAGGTTCTCCAGGTAATACTTCTTTGTTTTTAGGAAGCAGTAAATCGGCGTAATCTTCATAAGTGGTTAATGGAACAAGTCGTCTGAACTCATCAACAGAAGTTGGTGTATGACCCTTCATGATCTTTTGACCAAGTTCTGACTTAGAATAGAGTTCAATTTGCTCAAGTAGCAAGCGATTTTGGATTTCCATAAATTGTTCAATCGAAAAGTCTAGCCAGCTGCAATACTTCTGCCACAATTCATCATAGCGCTTTGCTTTGAGCATTTGATCCATTGTCATAGCTTGAACCTACTTTCCAATTGATTGAGTACAGCGTTGAATACTATGTGCATTAAAGATTAAGAAGGGGGTAGTTTTTTGATATTGGGGATAGCCCTTAAGCATTCTAGGAAAGAAATATCGATCTTGAAACCAAACATGAAGAATGTCAAAGATGGTCCAAACGATGGTTGCTTGAAGCACAATCCATCGACCAGAAGCTAAAAAGGCAAAGAAATAGAGAAAGAAAAATCCCCACACGCCAGGATGACGACATAATGCATAGACACCTGAATCAACAACATGATTTGATTCAACTTCAATGTACGTTTTTTTGAAAGGAAGTGCTCCGAATAGAGCATAAAACATGAACAAACCACTAAGAACACTTAGTGAAGAGAAAAAAACAACACCCATAAAAGGGACATCAAAATCCACTGGGGTGTCAATTAATAAACGAATGGACGCATAGAAAAGAAGACCTGCTCCAATAGCAAACAAACCATTCAGTGCTTTGATTTTCATCTTAATTTTGTTGAAGTCAAAGACAACTAATAGCACAAACGCGATGCATCCTAATAGTATAGTCGTCATATTCTTTCCCTTTGTATCACGTAACATAAATTATAAACCAATTTTTTTACCCATACAACAGTTGAAAAGCATCAAAGTGCAAATCATCCCATTTTTTGTGACATTTTTAACATTTTTTTCATGAAACATGGATAATAATACAAAGTTCATTCAATATATTACAAATTGAATACTTATGTTAGTAACTTTATTCTAATACAAAAAGGTGGATGGTTGGATTTGCAAATAATCTTGCTTTAACTCCTGTAACACCTAATCCGTTGGTCACGTCTAATCGTGTGTTGTTAATAATATAGGTTCCATGCGTATATTGTCTTGCTTGTGGAGGGGTTATCAGAGGACCTATCCAAGGAAGTGAAACTTGTCCACCATGACTATGACCAGAGAGTTGCCAATCCACTTTTGAAAGGGGAAGTTGAGTAAAAAGATCAGGTGCATGAGTCAGTACAATCACAAGTTCATCATCATTCACTAAAGCTAATGAGCGTTCAATATTAGGTTGTCCTAAAAGACTTGAATCTATACCAACAATTTGCAAAGCACCATTACCAATTTCAATTCTTTGCATCTGATTAATAAGAACTTCAAAACCACCATTTTGCAACACTTGAGTGGTCATTGCAGAAGTCGATGTGGATTCATGATCATGATTACCTAACACCGCAATTTTTGCAATATTTGATTTCATTTTGCTTAAACCTAGTGACAACTCTGTTTGCATGGATGCATCAGGAAGTAAGGTTGAAGGATGATCGAAAAGATCACCGCCAAAAAGGATGATGTCAGCATCAAGTCGATTAATCCAAGAAATCAGATCATCAAGTCTAGAGGCATTCATACTAAACCCAAAATGAAGGTCACTGATAAAAACAATACGTGTTCCTTTTAAATCTTGATGATTCTTACTCCATGATAAAGTATGTATATCAACCACAAAGCGATTGAGTGAGAAATAAAAAAGCTCACTTAATAAAATTGTAATAAGCAATACTCCAACAAGCCATCTTTTTTTAATTCGAAATTTCTTCTTAGTCATGCCCCTATTGTATCATGTCTTGTCCTTTGTTAAGATATCAAAGTAGGAGGTCTTTATGAGAAAATTTATAGGACTCATGTTAATTGCATTTGGGGCACTTTTTATTCTTAATCAAGTTGACCCAACACTTTACGCTTTGATTTCACCTTTGTTTCTTCCAGCTGTCATTGCAGGAGCTATGATCAGTGGAATGCTAACATCAAGACGAGTACAATTGATTCCATCTTTAATTTTAATTGGTGCAGTTCTTTGGATGCTACGAGAATTAAATATCATTGAATTTGATTCCTTATTTCAATTTTTCTGGCCAACCATCCTCATCATTCTTGGCGTGAGAATCTTATTCTCACGCTCACCCATGATACGCATGACATCAGATAAAAGTGTTGATGTTGCTTTTGGGGGAAGAGAACAATCATTCAGTGAAGCCAAGTCAACATCCATTACAACCATGTTTGGATCTAATGAACTGGATTATCGCAATGCTACCTTTCCAGAAGCAGGAGTGGAACTTGATATCGTTACCATGTTTGGTTCAACTGAGATTCGTGTAGGTGATGATGTTAGAGTTGTCGCCAATGGAACTCCTTTGTTTGGAGCATTTGAGGATAAAACACCTCAACAAGGCACTAAGATTTTAAAAATTAAATACACCGTCATGTTTGGTGCTATTGAAGTTCATCGATAAGAAAATAAGAGTTTGGATCATTGATCCAAACTCTTATTGCTTCATGGCTGATTTTTGATTGAGAATGACTGGGATTACGATTGGATTTCGATGTGTCTTTTGGTAAAGGAAAGGTTCAAGTGTCATACGAATTGTGTTCTTGATTTCCCCAAAGGTGGTCTTTGAGGCCATCTTTTTCTTTATCGCATCATACACTAATGCTTCTGCTTCTTTAATTAAAGGTTGATTGTCTTTAATGAAGACAAAACCTCTGGTGACAATTGAAGGTCTTACCAAAATCTTATTTGCTTTAGAATCAATACATACAATGACAGAAACTAAACCATTGTTTGACAAGATCTTTCTATCTTTAATAACCGCAGTGGATAAACCGGAGGCATCACTGCCATCCACATACACATCATCGGCTTGAATTCTCACACTGGAGTAAAAGGCTTCATGATCTCTTAGAATGACTGGATCACCATTAGCACATATGAAGATGTTTTCAGCAGGTACACCAACTTCCATCGCTGTTTTAGAATGTTGAATGAGCATCTTATATTCACCATGGACTGGCATGAAATATTTAGGTCTGAACAATTGAAGCATAAGTTTTTGCTCATCCGCAGAGGCATGTCCTGTGGTATGAATGGAGTTTAATGGGGAGTTGGTTAAGACATTCGCACCAGCTCGTGTTAATAGATTGACCACCTTGTTCACAGAATCACTGTTACCAGGAATAGGGGAAGATGAAAACACAACCGTATCTCCAGGAATGACTTTAATGTAGCGATGTGTTCCTGATGCGATACGAGATAAAGCAGCTAAAGCTTCACCTTGTGAGCCTGTAGAGATAACACATAATTTCTCTGCAGGGATATGGTTGAGTTGATCTGGTGTAATGAAATGCTCAGATTTTGCACGAATATGACCAAGCTTTAATGCGATATCCACCACATTTTCCATGGAACGACCAAACACTATGATTTTTCGATCACATGCGATAGCAGCTTCAATGATTTGTCGAACGCGATAGACGTTCGAGGCAAAGGTTGCGACTAGCAAGCGTCCAGGCGTTTTACGTGTAATCTCAAGAATGGATTGAGCTACCTTCTTTTCTGAAATGGAGAAACCTGGAACTCCTGAGTTAGTGGAATCACTCATGAGGATATCAATTCCGGTTTGTCCTAAAAAGGCCATGACTTGATAATCAGAATTATCACCCACAGGAGTAAGGTCAAATTTGAAATCACCTGTATGAGCAATACGACCATTTGGAGTATTGATAATGGCTCCTAATGTATCAGGGATTGAGTGAACGGTATTGAAAAAGCCAACAATAAAGTGCTTGGTTTGAACTCGTGAGCGATTAGTAATGATTTCAATTTCTACATTTTTATGTAATCGTCGTTCCTCTAGTTTCTTATTGATGAGGGCCTTTGCAAATCGTGGAGCATAAAGTCGTGGAATTTTTACCACTTGCAAGAGAAAAGGAATACTACCAATATGGTCTTCATGACCATGAGTAATAATCAGTGCTTTAATCTTGTGTTGATTCTTAATGAGATGGGAAAAATCAGGGATGACATAGTCAACACCCCATAATGATTCATCAGGAAACATGACTCCAGAATCAATAATGATGATTTCGTCGTCATGTTCAATGACATACATGTTCTTTCCAACTTCGTGTAATCCTCCTAAGGCATACACTAAGGTGTCACTGCTTAATGGATGAGATGTTTGTGGTGATGGAAGAGAAGATTTAGTCAATGAGGGTTGCATTGTCTTTTTCTTTCCATGGATCGGCTTTGTTGATTCGGTCATAAAATAGTACTCCTAGTAGATGGTCATATTCGTGTTGTAAAACGATGCCAACATAATCACTTTCTTTAATAACAACTTCTTGGTTTTTTAAGACATCAAATGCTTTAAACGTAACCCTTTCGTGTCGATACACTAATCCTTCATACGTTTCTTCGATAGAAAGACAGCCTTCGCCATTTGAAAGAGCACATTCACGTTTAGAATGAGCAATAAGTTTAGGATTGACTAAAAGATATTCAATGGTTTCTACTTTATCTTCGTCATCTAACATATCAACACTTACAGCAAAGATTTTTTTATTAATCCCTATCTGCGGAGCAGCTATGCCTACAGCAGGTTTTAGTTTTTCTTGTTCTGCTTTGATAGGATCTCTTGAATCTCTCACATAAGTGAGTAGAGACATCGCGAGATCATAATCTTCTTTGGATAGTGGAAGGGAAACATCCTCACTCTTTACACGCAACAAAGGATGTGGATCCACAATAATAGTATCGGTATTAATTTTCATGTGAGCCTCAATAATAGTTGTTATGAGTATTGTAGCAAGAATCCTGCTTATTGTATAGTGATTGACTGTGCAAAATTACAGTGGCTTTGATACAATAAGGACATGAAATCTCTCTTTTCTTTAAAACTTGCCCGATATTCCAATAGTCTATTACACACATGGATTATTTTATTTTCTTTGTATGGAACATTAATGGTACTAAGTGCATCAATGAACAGTGCTTCCACCATTGAGTCATTGATAGGTGTTGCGATTCGTCAATTGTTATTTTTAGGTTTAGGATTATTATTGATGATTAAAATTTCACAATGGATGAACTTTAAACTACTCAAGAGATGGGTGTTTATTCTTTCGGTTATCATGATTGGTGTTTTATGTCTTCCACTCTTATTTGCACCGGTGGGAGGAGCACAAGCATGGATTCGCTTTCCTGGTGGGATGAGTTTACAGCCTTCTGAGTTTGCGAAGGTACTCGTGATTTTATTGTTTGCTTTGTATGGTGGTGATGTTCAACGTAAAGACATCTCTTTTTGGACGGTTTTAAAGTGGCCAATCCTTTTTACTATGATATTTGTCTTCATTGTTTTGGTCTTACAAAGTGATCTTGGATCAGCTGTCATCTTGTTCGCTTTAGGGTGGATGAGCATGATGATGCTTTCTGGACCCTATATGAAGTGGGTGAAACTATGGATGTTTGTGTTTACATTGTTGGGAGTAGTGCTAATTGTGTACTTACTAACTCCTGAAGGTATTGCTTTTTTATCTTCATTACCCATTCCACGTTATATGCTTAATCGTTTCATTGATATGCTTAATCCAGTAGAGAGAAGATATGATTCATCTTATCAGCTCTTTAACTCATTGATTGCATTCTCAAAAGGGGAATTATGGGGCATTGGATTAGGTCAATCCGTACAAAAGCTAGGGTACTTACCTGTTGCGACATCTGATTATATCTTAGCCGTGATTGTGGAAGAAACAGGTCTTGTTGGTTTTCTGATTGTGTTTGTTAGTTATGTTTCCATGATGATTATGTTGTTGATTCATGCGTTAAAGATTAAATATGAGAAATATAAACTTATTCTCTTTGGTAATGTGATGTTTTTAATGTTGCACTTTATTCTGAATGTTGGAGGAGTGAGTGCTACGATACCACTCACAGGAGTTCCATTATTAATGATATCTGCAGGTGGGAGTTCTCAACTTGCGATTATGATGATGTTTGGATTTTCTCAAGCTGCCATCCATCAAGATGCTTTAGAAAGAAGGAAATTATCACATGAGAATCATCTCAGGCAGTCTTCGATCCTTAAGACTTCAGACACTATCCTCGACAACCACGCGACCTAGTTCAGATCGCTTAAAGGAGTCCTTATTTAATGCCATGTTCATGCGATGTGATTTTCAGCGTTGGTGTGATATGTTTGCGGGGAGTGGTGCGATTGGACTGGAAGCTCTCTCAAGAGGGGCAAAAGAGGTAGTTTTTATTGAACATGATCGATCAGCTTATCAAATAGTTAAAAACAACATTGAGACATGTAAAATGCAGAGTCAATCCGTTTTGATTCAAGGTGATGCACTCTTTCATGTTCAAAACAAGGAGTATGGTATATTTGATGTGATCTTTATGGATCCACCTTATGATTATGATCTTAGAAGTTTGGTGGATGTCTTAGTTAAAAGGCCGTGGTATGATAAGGATACACTCTTTGTGTTGGAGCGCAGAGCGAGTGAGGACATGACATGGTGTGAAGAACATTTCATGGTTATAAAACAAAGAAAGGTAGGGCAATCACAGTATGTGGTTGCGAAGATTCGTGTATGAAACGAGCAATGTATCCCGGAACATTTGATCCAATCACAACCGGACATCGAGATGTTATCTCTAGAGCAAGTAATTTGTTTGATGAAGTGGTAGTAGTCATTATGCAAAACCCGAATAAAAAACCACTTTTCAGTGAAAAAGAGCGATTAAACATGATTAATGAAGTGTGCAAACCATTCATGAATGTCAGTTGTACGATCGGCTCAGGTTTGACAGTTGATTTTGCTCATCAGATTCATGCTTCTGTGCTAATACGAGGTATTCGAGCTGTTATGGACTATGAAGTTGAACTTCAACAAGCAACAGCAAACATGATTCTCAATCCCAAGATAGAAACCATTTTCTTATTAACAAAACCAGAATTTTCTTTCATGTCTTCATCAGCAGTTAAGGAAATTGCTTCGAATAAAGGGGATTTAAGACCATTTGTTCCTGCAGAAGTCTTAAAATGTGTTCAAGACAAATTCAAGGAGGTTAAATGAAATTTAAAAAACCTGACCAATCTAAGTTAAAAGAGATTTTATCACCATTGGCATATCATGTGACTCAAGAGAATGGGACAGAACGTCCATTCACAAGTGAGTTTGAACATAATACTCAAGAGGGGATTTATGTCGATATCGTGTCTGGAGAACCATTGTTTTCATCCAAAGATCAGTTTGATAGTGGTTGTGGCTGGCCTTCATTCACTCAACCTATTGCAACTGTGGTAAGAAAAAATGATTTTTCACATTTCATGTTTCGTACAGAAGTAAGAAGTTTATTAGCTGATTCTCATTTAGGGCATGTCTTTGATGATGGTCCACAAGATAAGGGAGGACTACGTTATTGTATCAATGGAGCTGCACTTCGCTTTATATGTAAAGAAGACTTAAAAAAAGAAGGGTATGAAGAGTATCTTCATTTGTTTGAATCATGAACTATCAAGTCGCCATATTAGTGAACACCCAACTTGAGTTTTTAGGAGAATTGTTGTTTGATTATGAGAAGATGAGTGAATGGCAACCTAATTTTGATCATTATGAGCGAGTGGATGGTGAGTATCTTCAACCTGGTTCATTAGGCAAGTTGGTTTATATTCAAAACAAACAAAGAATTGTCATGGATGAATACATTGAATCTGTCGATTTACCATTCCAATGCGTGGTGATTTATCACATGGATGGAGTAACCAATCGTTGTGAGAATTACTTTGAAGTGGTAAAGGATGGTATTTTGTGGACCATGGATGTGACATTTGATTTTGAACTCCCTTCAAGCATCAGTATAGATCAGTTCAAAGCATCTACTTATCAATCCATGATGTCATTAAAACATTACATCGAATCCAAACATCCAATGCATTGAATTTTCATCACAAATTTAGCACTATCTTAACAGATAGTGTTTTTATCCTAATCGTGTGATAAAATAGGTGCGAGGTTAACCATGGTTTTTAATAAATCAGCTTTTAAACAACATTTCGCCTTCTTTGTGATCATCTCTACATTATTAATTAGTGTGTTGTTATCACAAGGATTGTTTGATTTATCAGGCTTAGATTCAGTGGATGTCGTTGAAGTCAGTGAAGAAACACGTTTAGCTATTGAAAAACTTGTGATATCTGAAGTCATGGCAAGTAATGATGAAGCCCACAAAGATTCCCTCGGTCAATTCAGTGATTGGGTGGAGTTTTATAATGGATCCAATCTTGATTTGAATCTTAAAAATTTTGCATTGACTGATCGTGTAGATACCATTAAATGGTTGTTTCCAGATGTGATCATTCCAGCAAAAGGATATCTTGTGGTTCACTTAAGTGGTGAAAACCGTGATGGACTTTATGCTAACTTTAAACTTTCAGCAAGCAAGAAAGAAAGTCTTATTTTGAAATCTCCAAATGGAGGTGTGGTGGATGCCCTTGAAGTGGTGATGGTTGACCGTAATCATTCTCTTATTCGTTTAACTGATGGTAGTTGGTTGGCCACCCCTGATATTACACCTGGGTTTGAAAACACACCTGAAGGAAAAGAAGCTTACTTGGCTTCTCTTGTTGACCCTAATCCAACCTTGGCAATTACTCAATACTTACCAAACAATCGTGGAATGACACGATTTATTCAACATCGCTTATTAGGTTTTGTGGTGATTACCAATATATCGGACTCAACTCTATCGCTTGAAGGAGTTACTTTATCCAATTCATTTGATCGTCGTTATCGCGAATCTTTACCATTCATTGAATTAGAACCCAATGAATCAACTTTAGTATGGATGAGAGGATCTGCTTTGCCGTTCAATGAAATATCGGTGGGATTCACTTTAGATAACATGAGTGGGGTAATTTTACTTTCAAATAAGGAAGGATTACTTCAAGATGTTGTGGAATATGATCAACTTGTGAATGGATTTGGTCAGGTTCGAATTAATGGGCAGTGGCAAACCACAGCTTATCTAAGTGGTCCATTCCCTTACACAGCATCAGGAATTCGCTCCTTTAATGAGAGATTTCATGCTAATCCAAAGGATCTTATGATTAATGAGGTTATGAACAATAACACCCTTTATATACCTCAACAAGGTGCTCAAACCTTTGACTGGATTGAACTTAAAAACAACACCAATCAAAGCTTGGACTTATCCAATTACGCATTATCCACATCCACTAATAACCCTCAACGGTTTATTTTACCGCAACGCATTCTACAACCTAACGAGAAAGTTGTTGTGTTTGCGAGTGGAGAAGTAGGATTGACAACATCCAACTATATTCATTTACCTTTTAAATTATCTGATGTTCAAACCTTAACATTATTTAAAGTCAGTGGTGATAGTGTGGATAGTGTCTTTATGGCTGATGTTCCAGTCAACATGTCTTTAGTAAGAGATTCTAAAGCAGGATTTTACATTTCTACAACACCAACTCCTTATGAAGAAAACGCAAATATTGTGGAAGCCATTGTGAATGCCCCAACGTTTGAGACACAACCAGGTGTTTTTAATAACGTGAGTGAAGTCAAAGTTGTGCTTAACACGACATCACCAACGTATTACACCTTGGATGGCAGTGTTCCAACTCAAAATTCGCGACAGTATACTGGTGAAATCACTCTTGAAAAAACGACTGTCATTAAAGCCATCTCATTTCAAGATGGCTTATTGAATTCATCCATGATTACTGGTTCCTACATCATTAATGAAAATCATGAGTTTCCTGTATTATCCATGAGTTTGCCTTCGTCTTCCTTTCAATCTTTGGTTAATAATCCATGGATTGTGGGAATTGAACAAGCAGGGCATTTGGAGTTTTATGAAGAAGACAATTCATTCAGTTCACCTGTAGGCATTCGATTGTTTGGTGGTTCTGCACGAGGATTGAACAAAAAGAGTTTTTCCATCAAATTTAAAACCATGTATGGAAATTCTACTTTGTTTTATCCTTTATTTGAAAATCGTGACTTCAATGTTTTTGACAACATTGTGCTTCGCTCAGGATCACAGGATTATCCTAATGCTTTTTTTAGAGATGTGTTAGCCACTTCACTTGTGGATGGTTTAATTGATGTGAGTGTGCAAGCCTATAAACCTGCAGTATTGTACATCAATGGATCGTATTATGGAGTGTTTAATATTCGTGAGAAAGTGGATGATGATTTTATTTCACAGCATTTCAATGTGGATGAGAATTCCAACATGATACGAATTGATAACACCACTGATCATGGCGATGCACGCTCTTATTTTGGTTTACTTGATTATGTAGCAACGCATGATTTATCTGATCCTAAGCACTATGCTTACATGGCTGAGCGATTGGATATGAACTCTTATGCTGATTTTTGGGTGGCTCAGCAATTTGTCACAAACAATGATATTGTGAACACTCGTTTTTTCCAACATCCTAACATTAATCAAAATCGATGGCGCATGGTTTATTACGATTTCGATTGGGCTATGTATAATTTCGGAATTGATTATTACGCCTTTACAACACGTGAAGAACCCATGAGTGCTCTAAGAGTCAGTACACTATTGTTTCGAAATGTGATGAAAGCTCCGGAGTTTAGAACATTGTTCCTTGAGCGATTAAAATATCAATATCAAAATGTCTATGAAACCAATCGTGTTTTAGACGAAATCGATCGTCTCAAAGCGTTGTATGCAAATGAATTAAAACGTGATCGAGCTCGTTGGGGATTATCCATGAGTGATTGGGAAAACAGTGTGGAGCGTTTAAGAAATTACTTTATTCAACGCCCTACAACCTTAAAAAACACAACAAAACGCTTTTTTAACCTGAATGATGCCCAAATGAAAGAAATCTTTGGTGAATAACATGTATCGACACGAACTTAAATATGTTATCTCACGTCAAGATGCAGATAAACTTAAATCAGCGTTATCTTTAGTGCTTCAAAGAGATATTCATTCCATTCATGATGATTACTCGTATTTGATTACATCGTTGTATTTCGATACATTAGATCATGATGCCTTCTATGAAAAAATGAATGGGACAAGGATGAGAAAAAAATACCGTCTTCGTTTATATAACCATAATTATGATAGAATACTGCTTGAATGTAAGCATAAACATGAAAACATGACTTACAAACAAGGATTAAGGCTGAATCAAACTCAATTGAAGCGAATCCTGAGTGGAGATATGAGTGTTGATGACGATGATCCTGAGTTGTTGTCACAGTTTATGATTGATCATCGTTTGCATTATCTTAAACCTTCTGTCATTGTTGAATATGATCGATTAGCTTATGTGCATGAGCCTCTTGATGTGCGTGTCACCTTCGATGATCATATCGCAACCTATCATTATCACACTGACTTGATGGATCTCACCCATAACAAAGCCTTCATTAGTAAATTGGATGTTGTGGTGCTTGAAGTGAAGTTCAATACAATTCTTCCAGACTTCATTAGAGATTTACTCTCAACCATTCCTACCAATCGTCAAGCGATTTCAAAGTTTACCCACTCAAAAATTATCCAGTAAAGGAAACCTGATATGAGCGCACTAGATATCATTCGTCGCAGTATTATTGAAGAATTCTCAACGTCTTTGAATTTTGGAAGTATCTTTCTTTCATTAGTGACCGCATTCATCATTGGTCTATACATCGTCTACATCTATAAGAAAACCTTTGCGGGAGTTCATTTTTCCAAACAATTCACCATGATGGTGATCCTAGTGGCGATGGTAACGGCCTTAATTATTCGTACCATTTCATCTAACCTAGCCTTATCCTTAGGATTAGTTGGTGCCTTATCCATTGTCCGATTTAGGACTGCAGTAAAAGAACCGATTGATACCGCTTTTATCTTTTGGGCTGTCAGTGCTGGAATTATGAGCGGAGTAGGAGTATATACAGTAGCTGTATTGAGTTCTGTTGCTTTAGGTGCTTTGTTTGTGTTGTCAACCTTATTAGGTTTCAAACAAGCTCAACATTACTTATTATTAATCAAATGTGATATGAGGGCGTATGAAGCCATTCATAGAGCTATTGGTAAACTTAAGAAATCAAAACTGAGAAGCAAGCAAATCATTGGTTCAAAAGTGGATGTGACTTATGAAATCGCAATTGGACAAAAAGATGACATTACGTATACCTTAGCAAAAGTTGAAGGGGTAGAATCTGTCAGTATCATAACGTATAAAGATGAGTTTGGACTATAAAACATCGCTTGAGCGATGTTTATTTTTTGATTCCAATAAAGCTAGCGTGACGACCCGAGATAGGTTCTTTTCGATAAGAGAAATACTTATCTTGATGCTCGTACGTGCATTCATTGAGGTGCTTTATATTTGATTTAGGAATGCCCATATCAAGGCATTGTTGGATGTTGATGCCACTGACATTCATTGATGAGCGCATGTCATTGATGTTAATGAAAGGAAGATATTGCTTATGATGTGTGATGATTTGATGCACTAAATCATATCCAACTTCGAAATTTTTCATTGAGATGCTAGGTCCAATGACCACTTGAATGTCTTTTGGATTGATGTTCTCAACTTCAATCCAATGTTTGATCATTTTCTTGGTGATTTCTTTTAATGTACCTGCCCAGCCTGCATGAATGGCACCTATCGTTTGTGTCTTTGGATCATAAAGCAGTACTGGAGTACAGTCTGCATGAAACACTGCAAGCATGATGTTAGGTTCTTGAGTGTATAAAGCATCCATATCCATGATGGAGGTGGTCTCTTCATAAGCTCCTTTTCCTTGATCAAGTGCAGTGACTTTAATGAAGTGATCACTGTGGGTCATTTTAGGGAAAATCCAGGTGTTCAATGGGAAACCTGTAACTTTCGCAACATCTTCACGATTTTTTATTACATTCTCTTTTTTATCAGGGACATAAAAAGCCATGTTAAGTGAGTCATATGGAGCATTGGAATGTCCTTGATGACGTAGTGTTGTTCCTGCAATGATGTGAGAATCAAAGTTGTATGTGTGTATCATGATGGTACCTCGTTAATCTTATTATACACAATTTGATTTCAATTTCATTGGTTTAGCACTTAATTATTGACAGTGCTAAAGTGTTTTTGTATAATTTAGCAGTGTAAATGATTGTGTGCTAAAAGAACGGTGGTGATTATGTGTTAACTCCTAGAAAAATTGAAATCTTTAAGGCGATTGTGGATGAATTCATTACCAGTGCTGAACCTGTTGGGTCTAAGACACTGCTTGAAAAGTATCATCTTAATTATTCCTCTGCGACCATTCGCTCTGAAATGAGTGAATTGGAAGACTTAGGTTATTTAGAAAAGACACACACTTCTTCTGGTCGTGTCCCTTCTAAAATGGGCTATCGCTATTATGTTGAAAACTTGCTTGAAGAACAACGCAATGAGAACATGCAAGTGGCTTTACGACAAGTCTTTACTGAGCGTAAATACAACACGCAAGAAGTGTTAAAGATGAGTTGTGAGATTCTTTCAGAAATGACACAGTTAACCACAGTAGTTTTAGGACCCCATTCTGAGCAACAAACATTACTACAAATTCAATTGATTCCGTTAAGTGATAAAAGTGCAATGGCTGTTTTTGAAACCAGTGAAGGTCACAGTGAGAGTCGCATGTTTCATTTTAAAGAACGTGTGAGCACTCAAGATCTTCAAACGTGTACCAAACTCTTAAATGATCGTTTAGTTGGTTCCTCACTCAGTGATTTGATTGATAAACTGATGTTGATGAAACCCATCTTAGCCGATAAGATCGAACACTATGAAATGTTGTTTGAAGCTTTCTTCAATGCCTTCATTCGTTTCGCAAGTGAAAACATTTATCTTAGTGGTCAAAACAACTTGATGAATCAACCTGAATTTGCAGATGTCAACAAACTTAAACAAGTCATGAAGCTGCTAGAGAACTCTTCGTTGTGGAGAACATTAGGGTCTAGTCAAGGTTCCTTGTCTTTAAATAAAGAAGAAGGGTCTGAGTTTGTTTGGTTAGAAGATATGGCGGTGGTTAGTTCAACTTTGCCTTTAGACAATGATACATCCTCTAAACTGATGGTCATTGGCCCAACCCGTATGAAATACGATCATATAGTCGGGATGTTGAAGACGCTCACAAAAGCCATAGAAGAAATTTATCGAAAGGATGACACGAATGAAGAATAAAGATAAAAAACATCATGAACCCACGATGGATGAGGTTGAAAAAGAGTTGACGGAG
>Ga0208242_100631_pt1 | contig 16377 bp, 17 predicted proteins | sample SubbioAug_CSW13A_FD_184825 | JGI IMG/M metagenome (GOLD analysis project Ga0208242, IMG submission 184825) | Serpentinite rock and fluid subsurface biosphere microbial communities from McLaughlin Reserve, California, USA - CR12Aug_CSW13A (SPAdes) | ecosystem: Environmental > Terrestrial > Deep... | reverse complement strand
CAGTTCCAGGCGCAGGAGCAGGCCACACGGCTGATCCTCGGGCTGTCGCTGGTCTCGCTGGCCATGGTGTTTCTTGTGCTGTACTCGCGCTACCGCTCCGCGGTGCTGGCCGGCATCATCATGGCCAACATCCCGCTGGCCCTGATCGGCAGCGTGGTGGCGATGTGGCTGGCCGGCGTGAGCCTGTCGGTCGCAGCCATGGTGGGCTTCATCACCCTGGCCGGCATTGCCGCCCGCAACGGCATCCTCAAGGTCAGCCACTACATCAACCTGTGCCGCTTTGAAGGCGAGGCCTTCAGCCAGGCCATGATTGTGCGCGGCTCGCTGGAGCGGCTCACGCCGGTGTTGATGACGGCGCTGGTGACGGCCCTCGCGCTGACGCCCTTGCTGCTGGCCGCCGACGCGCCGGGCAAGGAGATCCTGCACCCGGTGGCCGTCGTGATCTTTGGTGGCTTGGTCAGCTCCACGCTGCTCGACACCCTGCTGACCCCCTTGCTCTTCTGGCTGCTGGGGCGCGCGCCCACCGAGCGCCTGTTGCGCGAAGCAGAAGAAGCCGATCAACAAGTCGCTGCGGGTCATGCCCGCGAAGCGTTCTGAGTCTCAACGGAGAACACCATGATGAACACCCGCCAACTGATCCACTGCGCCGTGCTGGCTTTCAGCACCCTGGCCTTGAGCCCCGCCATGGCCCATGGCGAGGGCAAGGCCCGTCACGGGGGCGTCGTGCAGACGGCGCACGACCTCACCTTCGAGCTGGTGACGGATGCCGATGGCGCCACGGTCTACCTGGTGGACCACGGGGTGCCCTTGTCATCGGCCGGCGTGCGCGGCAAGCTCACCGTGCTGCAAAGCGGCAAGAAGGTCGATGCCGAACTCACACCAGCCGGCGACAACAAGCTGCGTGCAACCGGCGTGAAAATCGGCAAGGGCGACAAGATCGTGGCCGTGCTGGACAAGGTCGCAGGCAAGACCGTGACGGTGCGCTTTGTGATCAAGTGAGCGCTTGCTTGCTCACTTGCGGGCGCGCCCGGCGCTGCGTCGACCCGCCTTGCCGTCCTTCAGGCTGATGGGCTGCTGCAGCTGATCCAGCCACAACAAGGTGTCCATCTGGCCGAGAAAGCGCCGCAGGTAATCCGGTGACAGCGCCTGCATGCGCGTCATGGCGCGCACCATGAGGCGCTGCGAATTCAGCGGCCCGGCGTTGTCGGGCGCGTGCTGAATGGCATCGGCCAGCTGGCGTTCGGCGGCGATCTGCTCCCAGACCACACTGAAGCGGCGCGCGCTCTTGAGCGTGTCGTCGCCATCTTCCATGTCGTACCACGCCGGGTCGGGTTCACGCTCGCCCTGCATGCGCGCGGCCCATTCCTGGTTGAGCGCGCCCAACAGCGACTGGCCACGCGGGGGAGGGAACTGGCGCGCAGCTCCAGCCGACGCGGTCGCATCGGCCGGGGTGCGCTGACTCAACTCGGCCAGCGCACGGTCCAGGCGGGCTTGCAGCAGCGCCCGCACAGCGACCGGTTGCGTGGCCATCCGCCGCGCGAGCCCTTCCGCAAAATGAAAGCGAACCGGCTCGCGCAGGTGCACGCCTTGCGCGCGCAATGCGGCCAGCGTCGCTGTGCTCGCGATGTCGGCCGTAAGGTCGTCGGTCATGTCGTCGGTGACCCCATCGGATGCTTCGCTCATGGCGTCTTTCAAGGCGCCCGTCATGGCGCCGTGGCCGCGGGCGCCAGGCGCGGCACCGGTGCCATCTCCACCCGGCGGTTCTGCGCCCGGCCGGCCTCTTCGTCGTTGGGGGCCACCGGCTGCTCGGCACCAAAGGCGGCGGCAAACACCTGAGACGACGGCATGCCTGCCTCCACCAGCGCGCGGGTCACGGTCAGGGCGCGCTGCGCCGACAGCTCCAGGTTGTCTGCGAAGCGCTGGTTGCCCCCGCGCAGCAGCTTGTTGTCCGTGAAGCCACTGACCATCAGCAGCTCGTTGCGCTCGCCCAGGTAGACCCGCAGGGGCGGCACCAGGCTCTTGAGCAGTTGCCGGCCATCGGCACGCAGCTGGTCCGACCCTGGATCAAACAACACGCTGCCGCTGATGCCGATGCGGCCTTCGCGCAAGGTGACGCGGCCACTGGCCAGCGGCCCCGCCAGGGCCTCTTCGAGCGCCATGCGGCGCTGCTCTTCCTGCTGGCGCTTGTGCACTTCCTGCTGCAGGTGGGCCACAAGGTCCATCTGCACCACCAGCATGCCCACCAGAATCAACACGAAGGCGCCCAACAGGCCGGCCATCAGGTCGCCAAACACGGCCCAGGCGGGCGCGGTCTGCTCAAGCGCGTCGTCGCGGTCGTCAGCCAGCATGCTCATGCGCTCCCAAGCGCAAGGGCGGGCTGCTGCTTCAGGCGGCGCAGGTCTTCCACAATGCCTTGCTGTGCGCTGATGCTCAAGTCGATCACCTCACGGGCCTGGGCCACGTAATAGGCCAGCTGCTCATCGCTGCGCGCCAGTGACTGGGCAATGGCCGCCTCGACCCGCTGCAGGCTGTCGGCCAGCTTGTCGTTGCTCGCGCTGAAGTGGCCCACGCCATGCTGGAAGGCCTCGCCCAGGCTGGCCAGCTCCACGGCGCTGGCGCCAACCCGCGCAGCCACCGCGTCGACCTGACCGGTCTGTGCGGCCAGGCTGTCGGACAGCCGTGCGGCCGTCTGCTCGAACACCTGCCCGGCAGATTGCACCAGTTGGTTGACGGCCTCGCGTTGCTGCGTGGTGGTGGCCTGAAGGGCATCGAGCAGGCCGGCCAGCCGCTCGGTGAGGACGGCGCGCTCGGCCAGGGCTTGCGTGTCGCGCTCGCCCAGCCGTGTCATTTCCTGGCGCAGCTGGGCAATGACTTCGGCCGCTGCCTGCGGCACGTCGGCGGCGGTCTGCAACAGACGGGTGATGGGCGCTTCCAGCGACGCACCCAGGCTGGCCAGGTGCTGCGCGGCCGAGGCCTGCAGGGCGTCCAGTCGCGCCATGGCCGCGTCCGCCTGTGCTGCCTCCTGCGCGCGCAGCGCGGTCAGTTCCTGACGCCACACGGTTGCCAGCTCGTCCATGCGCTGTCGCTGGGCCTCCTGCCATTGCGCCTCGCTGGTCATGCGCTTGCGCACCAGTTCTTCGGATTGGTTCACGAGGCCGTGCGTCGCCTGCAAGGTGTCGCGCATGTGCTGGCTGGCCTGCTCGGCGACTGCTTGCGCGGTGCGGCTCAAGGTCTCGGTCACGGCCTGCTGTTGTGCCACGCTGTGTGCACCCGCACGCTGCCATTCGGCAGCCAGGCCCTGAGCGGTGTCGGCCAGGGTGTGCTGCCACTGCAGCAGACGGGCCTCATCGGCCTGGGCCTGATGGCCTTGCCATTGCTGGGCGGCTTGTTGCCAGTCGCTCAGCAGCGTCTGCCACCGCGCCTCGGTTGTGGCTGCCACGCGCTCGTGCAACTGCTGTGCGTCGCGCCCTAGACCGGCCAGGGTCTGCTCGACCACGGGCTGGATGGCCTGCATGGCCTGCTGCACGCCTTGGCGCAGGCTGTCCTGCAGCGACACGCCCACCACACGGGCCAGCTCGGTGTAGGCCGTGGCGGCGGCCTGCTGAAAGACCGCTTGCTGGCTCACGAGTGCGTGCTGCAGCCGCTCGTTGCGCGTGTCCTGCTCGGTCATCCACGCCTGCAGGCGCTCGGCGATCAGCGGCAGGGCTTGCGCCTGGGTCTGCAGCGCCAGCACCGTCTGCTCGCGCTGATAGGCAGCCGAAAGCGGGCGCAACACGGTGGCCACGGCCCCATCCAGCTGGCGCGACGCACCCATGCGCTCACGCCGAGCCAGTGAGGACATCAGCCCCAGCATGGCCGAGGTGGCCACGCCGGCCACCGAGGTGCCAAACGAGAGGCTCAGACCCTTGATCGGCTCGGCCAGCGCCGCACGGATGGCGGCCAGATCGGCCGAGCCCTCCAGCGCAAAAACGGCACCCTTGAAGGTGACAACCATGCCAAGAAAGGTGCCCAGCATGCCCAGCATCACCAGCAAGCCCACCAGATACGGCGTCAACGCGGGGCCCGCCAGCGCGCCCGTCTGGCCCTCGATGCGCTGGCGCACCGGCGCACGCAGACCGGCGTCCAGGGTCTGCAACCAGGTTGCCAGGTCGACGGGCGGCGCAGTGAGCGCGTTCAGCGCCTGAGACAAGGCCGCTGTGGCCGCACGGTACTGGCGCAACTCGTGTGCCCCCACCAGGAACGCACCGGCAATCAACACCGTCATGCCCAAGGCCAGCGGATTGGTGCCCACAAACCCCCAGCCAACCCAACCCGCGGCTGCCAGCCCCAGGGCGAATGCACATGCCGTTGCAATACGTGTGTTCATGCTTGATGTCGGTTGTTCTTATCGAGAAAATCGCTCGGGCCTCGCGGCGTCGCAAACTGCTGCGCGGCATCCACCATGCCCTGAATGGGTTGTTGCCGATGTTGCAGTTCGGCCAGCAGCATCTGGCGCATGTCCTGGTTGAAGCCATCGACCCAGGCGGCCTCGCCTTGAGGCGCTGCATTGCGTCGTTGCTCGAAGCGGCGCTCAAGGTACACCGAGACGCTGCCCAGCAGGCGCTGCTCGCGCGGGGTGAGCATCTCGTCGAGCACGCCGTCAAGCGCAGCCAGTTGCCTCATGGCCGATGTGCCGGTGGACAGCGCCTTGCGTAGCTGCCCGCGCCATGCGAGCACGCGGTTCTCCAGCTGCTTCTGCACGCTCAGGTAGCGTTGCTGACAGGGGCCATAGGATGGCTGCTGGCCATCGCCCAGCGCCACATCCATCAGCGTCAGCGACCGGATCCAATCGGCTGTGTCGGCCAGGAAGCGTTGGTGCCGGTCGGCGAGCGACGCCGCATCCACGGTGGACGGCAATTCGCGGGCCGCCGCGGCGTACCGGTCGATGGCCTGCAAGGCCGCGTCGAGCCGCACGCTGTCGACCGCAGACAGCCATTCACCCACGCCACGCGCCAGATCGGCCCGCGCAGCGTCCGCGTCGAGCCGCGCCCACGCGCAAAGCAGGCGGGCGAGGGGGGACGGGGCGAAGGTGCGGGCAAGGGACATGGTGCAGGCAAAGTGCCGACTGCGCGCGCGGCGCACGGGTCGGCGGGGAAGGGCGGTATTTTCCTTCACATCTCGACGCCACTCCGTTCGCTGCGGCCGCCGCGCCATGTCCGCTCCAGGCGGTAAGCTAATTGGTGCGCCCAAAACAGGAGAGCATCTTGAGAATCACGGTTGAAACCACCATTGCTGCACCACGTGACCTGATCTGGCAAACCTGGACGACACCGGCGCCCGGATCGTGCCGCATGAGTTGATCGAATGCTCACTCGGCGAACGAACCTTGCAAGTGGCCTTCGTCCCCGGCGCAAACGGCGTCACCGTTCGCGAGACCTTTGATGCCGAGCAGGTCTTCTCGGAGGAGCAGCAACGCACCGGCTGGCAAGCCACTCTGGATAACTTTGCGCGCCATGTGCTGAGCAAGTGCAAGGCATGAAGCGCGGCGTTCAGACAACGACATACCTACTGAACAGAGAGGAACGCGCATGGACACCCAGCTTCAGCACTACGCCAACAAACTGCAATACGAGATCGACGCCTGGGATTTGAAGGTGGCACTCGCGCGCGGCGACAACGTCGTCGTGGTTGACGCCCGCTCACCTGACGCCTATGCCACGGAGCACATACCCGGCGCCATCAACCTGCCACACCGGCAGATGACGGCAGAGAACACCTCGAGATTCGATCAAGCGGCTTTGGTCGTCACCTACTGTGACGGCATCGGCTGCAACGCCTCAACAAAGGGGGCTCTGAACATGACCAAGCTGGGCTTCGACGTCAAAGAACTGATGGGCGGGCTCGACTGGTGGAAACGAGACGGGCATCCCACAGCGGGCTCGGCGGGCACCGCCGCCACGGATGCCACCAGCTGCGGCTGCGAATGACGCGTTCCAGATCTGCTTCCATCACCATGATCAACGATCTTGCGCCCCTGCCGTCCATCCCGCTTGGCCGTTATCGCCACCACAAGGGAGGCGAGTACGAGGTGCTCGGTGTGGTCCGGCACAGCGAGTCACTTGAGCCGCTGGTTCTGTATCGGCCGCTGTACAACGACTCCGGGCTCTGGGTGCGCCCATTCGCAATGTTCATCGAGCCGGTGACGCACGGTGGAGAGACACAGCCCCGGTTCAGTCTGGCAATCTCGGGCTTGGCTGACGACGTGGATCCCCAACCCTGGAGCAGTGCGCCGCCCACAGCAAAGTAATGGACCACATCCAGTGGAAAGCCGCACCATGCGTGACCTGTTTCGGTCCCCCGTCGTTTACGCTCAACTGTTCAAAAACAGGATCAGGCTCAGCGTGCCAGCCAAGGGTGTGGTCGTGGAAGAGCACGGCACGTTTTCGCATCCCAGATCACTGATCGGGCAGTTCCAAGAAGGGGAGCTGGCTTTGGCTCGCGCCCTCGCCAAGGCCTACCCCACCAAGCTGCTGACGCGCAGGCCGCGCATGGTCATCCACGCCAAAGAGCTCCTTGATGGCGGACTCACTCAAATTGAGGAGCGCGCCCTGATGGAGATGGGGCTTGGTGCAGGCGCCATGAAGGTCAAAATCTGGCAAGGCGCAGATCTCAGTCCTCAGCAGCTTGAAGAGGTCGCACGCAAATGATGACCCGTGATGCAGCCTTCAAGGACATTGAGGCCGTATCGACTCTGTTCAACCTGTATCGCCAGTTCTATGAGCAAGCACCTGACGCGCCCTGCCACAGGTACAGCAAGGTCGCCAGCCGTGGCGACTTGGCGCCCCAATGCGGCACGAATTGCAGCAAGTGACGCAGCAAGTCACGTTCTCGCCGCACTCGCCATCCACCGACAGCGAGGGGAATGACCTGAGCGAGGAGGCGGAACATGGATTGCAACGGAACGCAGAACCGGGAAAGTCCCCGGCAGCACGTGAAGAAGGAGCTTGCGATGAACCGAGATCAAGTGAAGGGCCGCGTTGACCAGGCCGTAGGCAAGGTGAAGGAAGAAACCGGTGACCTGCTGGATGACAAGTCAATGGAGTTGGAAGGTAAGGTGGACAAGAACCTTGGCAAGGCGCAAGCAAAAGCGGGGGACGCCCGGGAGGAAGTGAGCGACTTGCTGAACCGCAAGTCGCCCTGAAGTGGCTCCGCCGATCTGGTGAGGGCGGACGCAACCCTTCCACGGTCGGCCCGAGAAGCGCGCTTCAATGAGGCGACACATGAGGTGTCGCCTCATTTTCATCTGCTTGCATACATGATTACTGTAATAATCATCACGCCATATTAATTCGTCAAAAGCCGGCCTGTACAAACGTGACCAGCCCCGAACCTGCTTCACACCCCACCCGCAGCAGGGGACGACCGCGTGGATCGACCTCTCGCGTGCTTCAAGCTGCCGACGGCGTACTGGGCGTGCACCACCTCGCCTTTTTGCGCAGTTGGCTGCAAGGGCTGGAACTGCGCTGGTCCTGGGACCGGTACATGGCCTTCGCCCACGCATCGTCTGATCTTCGGCACATTGAACACACGCGCAAGCAGTTGCTGGCCACTGTGCTGCGCCTGGGGCACCAACTCAACCTGACCTTGCCCGCTGAGCGGCAGATCACCCGCGCCCTCAATGTGCTGAGCCGCGAACCTGTGGTGGCACCCGCTCAGGTTCAACCCACACTGGACGCGTTCGTGCAGCTGCAAGGACTGGATCCGGATCTGTACAGCGAGGCCGAACTGCTGGAGATCTACCAGGAGCACTACGCCACCCCGGAGACCGATTCCAGCGGCGCCCATGTTCAGGCGCTCAACCAGGTCGGCGCCCTGCTGGCGGTGCCGCCCTCCCCTGCCGATCCCGTCAGCCGCTGGCTGGATGAGGCATTGGCAGACCAGTTGCGCGCGGTCGGGGTGGTCAGCCTGGCCAACCTGGTGGGCCTGATCAACATCGAGGGCCACCGCTGGCATCGGCGCGTGAAGCGCCTGGGTAACGTCCGGGCCGCGCGCATCGTCGCCTGGCTGGACAGCATCCAGGATGAGCTCGGCTTGGTGGTGCGCGACAGCGCCCGCGTGCCGCCGCAACGTCAGGCGGCCGCGCGCGCATCGGCCCTGCGGGTCATCGACGAAGGCCCTTGCTTCGGGATCGTGCCGCTGGATGCGCTGTTGGTGCCCTCCCCGCTCAGCGGCACACACGGTCTGTTCCGGACCAACATGCCCAACACCCTGGGCGCACACGACGATCTCGGTGCCGTGCGCGCCTGGTTGAACAAGTACCGCGAGCGGGCGCACACGCTGCGCTCGTACCGAAAGGAGGTCGAACGTTTCCTGCTGTGGTGTCTGCACGAGCGCCGCAAGCCGCTGTCGTCGATCGACGCCAACGACTGCCAGGCCTATCGCGACTTTCTGCAGAACGTGCCTCCGACCTGGCAGAACGTCACCCGCGCACCGGCGGGCCATCCAGACTGGCGGCCGTTTCGCGCCCAGTTGGAGCCGGGCAGCCAGCGCCTGGCGCTCGTGATCCTGCAGGCGATGTTCGAAGGTCTGCGTGACGCCGGCTATCTCGCGGCCAACCCCATGCGCGCCGTGATGACGGGCTTCAACCTGCCCACAGCGAAGATCAACGTTGATCGGTCGTTCACCGAACGCGAGTGGGCTTACCTGATGGATGCGGCGGGGGCTGAAGCGCCCTCCCCTCGCCAAGAGCGCCTGGTGCTGCTGCTGGAACTGCTCGTGTCCATGGGCTTGCGGGTCGACGAGTTGGCCAAGGCCACGCTGGATGACCTGCGCCGTGTGCCGATACACGGCGAGGCAGACGCGTGGATTCTGGTTGTAACAGGCAAGCGGCGCAAGCAGCGCGAGGTGCCGATGCCCGACCACGTCGTGGCACTGGTTCACGCCCATCACCGGGCCTTTGACGCGCTGGGCGCACCGCCCTCCCCTGCCCTGGTCCGGGCGCTGAGCCGGCCGCCACGCTGGGTGGCGACAGATGACGGCGCCGGGTTGGCCCCCGCCGCTGCCGAGGGCCGGCTTGGCCCCGCCGGCATTTACATCTGTCTAAAGCGGTTCTTTCAACGTGCGGCCTTGGGTGGCGCGGGGGCGCAACTGGATCCGGATCGCCTCCGCAGCGCTTCCACACACTGGCTGCGTCACACCTTTGGACGGCAAGCCGCCGCAGATGCGGTGCCGGTCGAGGTGATTCAACAGGCGCTTGGCCACGCCTCGCTGGCCACCACCACCATCTACACGTCCACCGAGCGGGACCGCATGGTGCGCGCCCTGCGCACCCGGGCAGGCCGCGCACCACGGTAAGCGTTGTACCGTACAACAGCGCACCATGGCGTTGTACGGTACAACGGCTCAGCGAAATGCCTGTGCGATCGCCTCGACAAGTTGGTCACGCTGCTGAGCAGACAACTCCTGCGAGAACACCACGGAGGTCACCCCCTCGCGCGACGTGGCAACCGTGGCCGTGCCAAGCCCTTGTGGCAAAGAAATCTGGACCTGACTCGGCTTGAGCTCCTCAGCCTGTACGGTGGGCTCAAAGGTCAGCTCCGAAAACGTCTGCTTCGCATCCATGCCACGACCGGCCGCACGCTGAGCAGCAATGCGACGCGCCCGCTCGATCACGCCCGCGGCATCGCGCTCAAAGGCACGGGCCAACTTCGTGGACCAATTGAACTGGATGTCGATGCGTCGCGGAAACGCGTCCAGCACCACAGACGGCAGCCTGGCAATGCGGCAGGCCTTGGACACGTTGCCGGGATCCTGTCCGATCGAATCGGCCAGGGCGCGAAGCCCATCAAACAGCCCCCACCCGGGCAGATCGGAGCCCTCGGTCAACTGGTTGGTCGGCGTCATGGCACGCAGGTACCAGACACCTTGTTCGTAAGCCGACAGCGACTTGCGCTCGCGGTTCTCACGCTCCATCTCAACAAACTGGCGCTGCTCGTCCAGCCCTTCATCGACGATGGCGCGAACCTTGAGCCCGAGTTCCGAACAGGCACGGTGCCGACGATGTCCGTAAACGATCTGGTAGCGTCCAAGCTGGCTGGCCAAGGGCACCACCTTGATCGGCTGGACGTTGCCGCCGGCCGCCCGCACCTCTTCTTTGAAGCGGGCGAAGTCGACCCCCTCAAAATCAATCCGGTTCGCAAACCGAGAGGGCTCAACCACCGCGGGATCGAGTTCAAGCACAGGTTTGGCGCCAGCCCAGGCTGCCACGCGTTTTTTCAACTCTGCATTTTCGGCTTCAAGGTGGCCCTTGCGCTCGCTCAGCATGTCGCCGACGCTGGTGCGCGGACGAGGTGGGGAAGGGCGGGGCGACGCCCCGGCGCTCAGGTTGCTCAGATCGAGCGCGGCGGCCAGATCCGTGGTTCTCACGCGCTTGTTCATGCGGCCCCCCAGTTGTTCCAGACGCCCACAATCTCAGACTCGACTTCTTCCACAAACGCCTCGTATGCATCGAAAGCGCGGGCGTAGGTATCGGCGTCCACCTGGCTCTTGGGCAGGTCATAAATGGACCCAAAGCCCAGGCCGGCGTTGGTGACGGTTTCCGATTCGGGCACCTCGGTGCTCAACACACGGCCGGCGTAGACATCGCGGATCCAGCTTCGCACCGCCGCACCTGCCGTGGCATTCTTCGGCTTGACGCGCGACAGCACGATGTCGACGAACTCGAACCGTTTCTCGTCGCCCCGCAAATCGCTCAAGCTGCGTGCAATGTCCAGGTACAAAGACCAGAACTGGCTCAGCGAAGCAAAATCAAGGTTGCTGGCTTGCACCGGTATCACCAGACCGTCGGCCGCCATCAGCGCGTTGATCGTCATGTACGACAGGCTGGGTGAGCTGTCGATCACGATGACGTCATAAACGTCGCGCAGTGGATCGAGCCCAAGGTCCAGCGCCCGCCAGAACTCGAAAGACGGATCGTCCTTCTGACGGGCGGGCAGCTTGAACTCGGCTGCATACAACCTGGTCATCGCCGGAATCAGATCCAGATCCGGCCAGTAAGTCTTGCGCACCGCATAGCTGGCGTCAGGCTGCTCGCCAGAGAACAAGGGTGACAAGGTGTGCTCCTCATCGACCTCCACCCCTGGCAACAGCCCGCACAGCGTCGTCAAAGAAGCCTGCGGATCGACATCGACCAGGAGCACCTTGTGTCCCCGCAGGCTCAGCCCTTGCGCAAGGTGGGCCGCCGTGGTGGTCTTGGACACCCCACCCTTGAAGTTCGCCACAGCCACCGTCACGGCAGGCTGGTCGACCGGGCGCAGGTTTTCGCTGCGAAACTTGCGGGTCCACTGCTGCAATTCGGCCGTGGTCCAGACTTTGCGGCTGGATCCCTCTGGCAGCGTGCCCTCGGGAACCTGGCCCTTCTTGGCGTGGTACGACACCTTGGCGCGGTCCATTCCGACAAAATGGCCGAGTTGTGAGGCGTTCCAGACGGGCGCCTTTTTCACGGCATCCGGCGACAGCAAGGTGCCGCGTATCTTCTCGAGCGCGAGCTCGGCGCGCTGAGAAATCTGTTCAATCTCGGCCAGACCGGCCGGACCGTGGGGTGTCAAGTTCATGCTGATGACCAAACGACGGGTGGATTCCGGCGCCAATGGTATCGACTTGACGTTTTTTCGGCAATGGGTCGTTTTTTGTAGAAATGACCGAACTTTGAAAAAGCTACAGTCATTGTCGACTCGTTCAATTGTGCGATGCGTTTTGGGCGCCTCTCGCGTTCAATCAAGCGCATCAGGGGCTGTTTCCGCTTTCAGTCCCTCCAACACCCACGGATTCTAATTGATTACTGATCTAATACTGAATACTTAAGGCCTGTGGATAAGTTGAAAAACACTTTCTTTTTCAATGGCTTACGAAACCCGTCTGTCCAGATCCACACCGCAATTGTCCAGTTCCGCACCCTATGTGTCCAGTTCCACACAATGATTGTCCGGGCTTGCACCACCTGTCCAGATTCGCACCTGTAGTTGTCCACAAGGCTGCCGCTTGCGCGCCCCTCGACCCGATCGGCTCGTGCATGCTTGGCGTCATCCCAAGTGTCCAGATCTGCACCGCGCCAGTCAGGGCGCCGCAAGTGTCCAGATTTGCACCGGAACTGTCCGCCGACTGAACGTCGACTGGACGAGCGGGATGGCGCGACTCCCGCATGAAGTGTCCGATCTATGCCAGGGTGGTGGACAGATGCGATAACATGCACGCATGACCACCGATCTGGCTGCCCGTTCGTCATCTCGGCCCCTGTTTCAGCGGCCGCGTGCGCTGTCGGTTTTCGCGCCGAAAGAGAAGGGCTGGACAGCCGATCTGCGTAAGCTCTACGCCTGCCTGTTGTTCGAGGCCCAGCGCACCATCCGCAACAAAGGTGCACCGCCCCTGGCCACCGAGTTCTTTCTTGCCGCCTGGGCCGAAACCCTCGAGGCCGCCGGCATCAGCGTCAACTCGCGCACGACGATGAAGGCACGCCTCAAGGCGCTGCAGCGCATCACCTTCGAGTACGAGACCTTTGACGACCAGACCCAGCAGTTCATCTCGGGTGAAGGGCCGCTGATCGGTGAAACCGCCTTCTCTGATGGCTTCATCCATTACCAGTTGCCGGTGACCCTTGTGCGCGAGCTCGCCGAGCCGCGGCGGTGGTCCATGCAGGACCTCAAAACGCTTGTGGGGCTGGAGACCTACGCCGCCGTGGCGCTGTACGACCTGGCTTGCCTGTACCGCAACAACCCGGGCCAGCTCACGCACAGGGAAACGCCGGGGTGGTGGGTGCATGCCTTGTCGCCCGTGCGACGCTCGCGCGAATGGCGCAAGTTCAAGGCCGAGAACGTGGTGCGGGCAATCGAAGAGATCAACGACAAGACCGACCTTGTGCTCGAGCTCATCGAGCACAAGGAGGGCAAGGCGGTTGCCGAGGTGCAGTTCAGGGTGCGGCCGAAACAGCCAAGCACGCCGCACGCTGCACGTCCGGTGCCGGATGCGCGCGCGGATGCCCGGCTTGATCCGCGCATCGCACGTCGGCTGGAGCGCCTGGATCTCGAAGACCGTGCGGTGGCGGACCTGGTCGATGTCCACAGCGTGGATGCTGTGTGCGCAGGGCTGGATCAGCTGCATCACCGTTTGGCCCAGAAGCACCTGCCGCCTGTGCTCAACCCCTTGTCCTACCTCAAGAGCATGCTGGCGCCGGTCAAGGTGTCGCAGCTGGAGGTGCTGGCCGAGGGCGATCGCCCGGCCACCGTGCCTCCGCCCGTGTTGGTGCTGGAGGAACCCGTACCGCGTCCTGAGCCGGTGCGTACCGACCCGCTCAGTGGGCTGAGTGAAGCGCAGCGAGCCGAGTTGCTGGGGCGTCTGGAGGCGTTGATGCGTGACAAGCGCGTCCTGACGCCCGCAGCACAAAGGCGCATCCGCGCGGGCGATGTCTCGTCACCGTTGTTGCGGCTGCATCTGGCCGAGCTGCTCAAGCCCGATTGACGGCGTTGGCTTGGTTGGCGGTGGTGGCGCAGCTGACTACGCCCGGCGTCAACCGCAGGGCGCTGACCACTCGCGCAAGAGCTGCGCAACCAGCGTGTGCTTGCGTCGCTCAGCCAGTTTGATCAGGGGTTGAACGTTGTCGTCGTTGACGCGTTCGTGGCCCCGGCCGGTAGCCAGTTCACGCAGGATCTCGTCGAGTTGGGGATCGTCAGAAGGTGCGGAAGGCATGGCGGCTCCCTCAGAGTGTGTGACCCTGCCCACGCGGCAAGTGGCAAGCCCGCGCAACGGGGGTACGAGGCTTGCCATGGCGGGCGAATGATGCGCGTGGACACCCCATCGGCCGCCCCACCTGGGCACGCCAACGGCAGTCGGGCTGCCCCTCAGCGGCGAATCGGATCTGTGCGTCGCATCGCGGTGCTCAGGGCGCTCAGCCTGGGGGATCTGGTGTGCGCCACGCCGGCCCTGCGTGCTTTGCGCGGATGCTTTCCGCGTGCACATCTGACACTCGTGGGCCAACCGTGGATGGCGGAATGGTCCCGGCGCATGCCGTTTGTCGACGATTGCGTGAGCCTGCCGCCTCACCCGCTGACCGGGGCCGAGGTGGCCGACACGGCAAGCTGGGATGCCTTTGTGCAAACCATGCAGCAGCGACAACTGGATCTGGCGGTTCAGCTCCATGGCAGCGGCCGCATCAGCAATCCAATCGTGGCCCAATGGAAGCCCCGCCACATGCTGGCCTTCCATGAGCCAGGGCAGACGCCCTGGCCGGAAGCAATCGGTCTGCCGTGGCCTCAGCGCGGCAGCGAGACAGGGCGCTTGCTGCAGTTGGTGGGCCAGCTTGGCGGCGCGGCGCACGCGCTGTCGCATGACACGCTTCCCTTCCATCCCGTCGAGGATGCCGACCGCCGGGCGGCCGTGGCCATGCTGGCGGCGCACGGCCTGCGCCCGGGGCAGGGCGTGGAATGGGTGTGCGTGCACCCAGGTGCCAAATGGGCCTCTCGTCGTTGGCCGCTCAGCGCATTCGCCGCCGTTGCCCGTGAGCTGGCCGCGCGTGGTCACCCGGTGGTCATCACGGGCACCGCGGCCGAGAGCGAGTTAGCCGCCGCATTGCACGCCCAGGTGCCCCAGGCCATCAACGTGGCGGGTTGCACCAGCTTGTGGACGCTGGGTGCCCTGATCGATGGGGCACGGTTGCTGGTGTGCAACGACACCGGGGTTTCGCACGTGGCGGCTGCGCGGCGGACGCCCAGTGTCGTGATCAGCTGCGGCTCGGACGTGGCGCGGTGGGCGCCCGCCGACCCTGTGCGCCACCGCGTGCTGTGGTCACCACGCGCCTGCAGGCCGTGCGAGCAGGTCAGCTGCCCGTACGAACACGGTTGCGCGACCGACATCGCGCCTGAGCAGGTGCTGGCCGCCGCAACAGCCTTGCTGATGCAGCCACCGCGTTGAGTCACACGCAGCACGCTGCGCCGATGCGCGCGCCTCACGCATGCAGCAGGTGCCGGCTGTCTTGAGATTCCAGCCACTGCAGGGCAAACCAGCCTTGCACATCCGTCCACACCGGGCCAGGGTGCCACCCGCAGCTGCTGGCCAAGTGCTGAAGCTCCGAGACGGTGAACTTGCGAGAGGTCTCGGTGTGCAGGGTTTCGCCCTCGTCAAAGAGGAAGTCGTATCCGCAGACCTGCACCATCTGCCGGGTCTGGCTGATCAGGTGCATCTCCACACAACGTTCGTCCGGGCGGTAGCAGGCGTGGTGGAAGAAGCGCCCCAGGTCGAATGTGGCGTTCAGCTCGCGGTTCGCGCGGGCCAACAGGTTGAGGTTGAACGCCGCAGTCACGCCGGCAACGTCGTTGTAGGCGGCGTGCAGCACCGAAGGATCCTTGACCAGATCGACGCCGATGAGCATTGCGCCGCCGGGCATCATCTGGTGTGCGTTGCACAGGAAGGCGCGGGCCTCGTCCTGGTCAAAATTACCCAGCGATGAGCCGAGCAGCATGCCCACGCGACGGCCACGGGGGCCACTGCCACGGCGCACGGCTGGCCATTTGAACGGACGCAGAAAGTCGGCCTCGATTGGCTGCACACGCAGCCACGGGTGATCGGTTTTCAGGCGGCGCGACTCGGCCTTGAGGTGGTCACCCGAGATGTCGACCGGGCAGTAGCGCATGGGTTCTTGCAGATGATCCAGCAACACCCGCAGCTTGGTGCTGGGCCCAGCACCGAACTCGATGAGCTCGGCATGCGGGCCGATGCAGTGCGAGATCTCGCGGCCGAAGGTGCGCAAGATGCCGACCTCCGTGCGCGTCAGGTAGTACTCCGGCAGCTCGCAGATCCGGGCGAACCAGGCCGAGCCCTCGGCGTCGTACAGGTACTTGGGCGACAGTTGCCGCGGATGGCTGTCCAGGGCCATGGTGAAGGCATGGGCAAAGGCCGATTGCGGCCCGTGCGCCATCCCGCTGCCGCGGGGTGTGGAGGCAATGGATTGGGTGATTGCGTTCATCGGTCTTGTGCCAGTCGGATGCCGGAGAACTGCCACCGGGCATCGGGTGGAAAAAAATTGCGGTAGCTGGGTCGGGCCGTCCATGAGGGGGTGGCGTGGCTGGCCCCGCGCAGCACCAGTTGGCCCACCATGAACTTCCCGTTGTATTCAGCCAGCGCGCCGCGCCAGGGCCTGTAGCCGGGGTAGGGGCTGTAAGCCGATTGCGTCCATTCCCAGACTTGGCCCATGCCGTGTTCACCATGGGCGACGCCATGAACCTGCTGCCAGGCTTCCCATTCGGGCTCGGTGGGCAACCTCGCGCCGGCCCATGTGGCATAAGCCTGCGCCTCGTACCAGCTCAGGTGCTGAACCGGCGCCGCGGGATCCAGCGCGCGCGTTCCTGAGAG
>Ga0208242_100630_pt1 | contig 16383 bp, 16 predicted proteins | sample SubbioAug_CSW13A_FD_184825 | JGI IMG/M metagenome (GOLD analysis project Ga0208242, IMG submission 184825) | Serpentinite rock and fluid subsurface biosphere microbial communities from McLaughlin Reserve, California, USA - CR12Aug_CSW13A (SPAdes) | ecosystem: Environmental > Terrestrial > Deep... | reverse complement strand
ACTTTTGGACGACCCCCTGTTGGTTGTTCAATCAAGATTTTGACTAACCACATGGCTTGATCTTCAACACTTAGCGTAGCAAGGTGTGTTTCATTGATGCGTTCTAACACTATATCCAATCGTTGATTTGAATTGATTACTCCGTTGGCAAAATCCTCTCTCTCACTTAATGTTAAGAAATCATTTAAAGTGGTAGGGTTTAAATGAAGGTATAAGTCCTTTAAATCTCGTTCTCTTAGTAACGCAATGTTCATTTCAAATGCTTTCGCAAAGCGAGCAGATAAATCAAGTTTTGTGGCTTCATCTAAACGATTTGGAGGCATAAAAGTAATCTCTAATTGTTCAATGTTAGAGACAATGTAGTTACCATTACGATCAATCATTTCACCTCGCGGTGCAGCGAGTTGTAAAATTCGACGGGAATAGATTTCTAAACGTTGTGCATAATAATCATTTTTAATCACTTGAACATAAAAAAAGCGCGCAAAAACCACCGTCATGCCCACAAGCATAATGAGTGCAAAAGCAAGCAAACGGATTGATACATTTTTCTTATGATCAAGAGGTGTATCTAATGTCGTGCTTACACTTCGATGGTAACTTTCACGCGATAATTTCATAGTCTATTCATTTCTCCAAGGATTAAAATGACCTTCCTTTAACATGTTGATTTCTTCACGATAAGGAGGCAGATCACCAACATATGGTGTTTCAAGGATTTTTGGAAGATGAGCTAATTTCGGATGAGTGACAAATCGATGCAATGTTTTAAATCCGATTTCACCATAACCCAGATTCTCATGGCGATCTTTCATTGCTCCACGAGTATTTTTTGAGTCATTAATATGCACAACAGATAAATAATCAAGACCAATAACACGATCAAATTCACTGAGTAAAGCATCAACATCATGAACATCATAACCAGCATCATGAACATGACACGTATCTAAACAGACAGAAATACAGGCTTTGTTTTCTACACCATCAATAATAGCTTTAATTTCTTCAAAAGATCGGCCACATTCACTGCCTTTACCTGCCATTGTTTCAAGCGCAATGCTTATGCCTTCTACCCCTTTTAGAACTGTATTGAGACCTCGAATAATGGAATTAATTCCAACTTCACTACCAGCACCCACATGAGCACCTGGATGTAACACAATCACTTTTGCACCAAATGCTTTGACACGTTCAATTTCCTTACTTAAAAAGGATGTAGCAAGTTCATACGTTTCTGGTTTTTGGGTATTTCCCAAATTAATAATATATGGTGCATGAACAATCACATGTTCAATGGGGATGCCCGCTTCATTTAAAGCTTCTCTACCTTCTTTAATCATGAGTGATTCAACACTTTTTCGAACCGTATTTTGAGGAGCACCCGTATAAATCATGAATGCATTTGAGCCATAACTCAAAGCTTCTTTGACTGATCCTAGAAAATACTCATCAGCTTTTAAACCAACATGAGAACCAATGATCATGCTTTCTTCTCCTTTGCTTCTGCTTTATACTTTTGCTTACGTAGTGCCTTAATGTTTGCATCAATCATGGCACGACGTTTTTTACGCTCATAGGTTTCTATTTCTTTTTGCATCTTTTTCTTGTAATTAGGTTTAACTTTTTTGTTTTTACCTTTAATCATGGCAACAATCTTTTTATCTTGTTCTGTTTTAAAGACACGCTTTTGTCCATAAGGAGTTAACTTTTTAAATCCTTTATCACTGTGTGACTCATGAATAAACACAATACCTTGAGTCACTAATTTACGAATTGCTTCATCATCTTTTTCATTGTACAAAGCGTAAACTTCTCCACTCAAACCAGCACGTCCCGTACGTCCTGCACGATGCTTGTAGTATGATAAATCTTTAGGGAAACCACAAGAAATTACATGAGAAACATGCTTAAAGTCTAAACCACGTGCCGCAATATCCGTTGCTACAATCAAACTCGCTTTTAAGGATTGAATACTGACAATGGTGTTTTTACGTTGAGTGGATGTTAATCCTTTATGTAACTCAACCACACGATGATTGAGTGAACGTAAATGATTTGCAATGGTTGTACATTCATCTTTAGAATTCGCAAAAATCAAACATTGGTTAGGATTAATGTGATTAAGTAAAGACTCAACCATTGTCTCATAGCGATGATGTTTTAATGCAATTAAATGATGTGTTAATTTGGGATTGAAAACTTCATCATCAATACTTTGGTGGATTTTGGCTGTCTTAATGTATTTCTTTAAAAACGGTTCCAATGCTTGAGGTATGGTTGCAGAAAAGACTACGATTTGCGTATTGGCTGATGTTGCACTTAAACATTGGTCAAGTTCTGGTAGAAATCCTTCATCAACCATCATGTCTGCTTCATCTATCACAATCATTTGAGTTTGATGGATGGTCATTCTTTGAGATTGAATCATGTCCAATAATCGTCCAGGAGTTGCAATGACGAGTTGAGGTTTGATTGGCATCTCTTTACGTGTTGATCCACCCACAAGCAGACTCACTTTAAGTGTTGGAAATAACGGACTCATAATCTTCATGAACTGATAGATTTGAAACGCAAGTTCACGTGTTGGGGCTAAGATAACCGCACCCACTTCTTCAGGTCTAAACACAACTCTCAAGAGTAAACCAAAAAGATACGCATGTGTCTTTCCTGTTCCTGTTGGAGAAGTGACAATAAGACTGTGTTTTTTCACAATCCAAGGTATCATTTTTTCTTGAACTTGGCTCAAAGATTTAAAGCCATTGATGTCCATCATTTTCTTTAATAGTGAATCTTGCATATAAACCATCCTTTTTGGGTTTTTGTTACCCTATATTGTAACACACAACAAGGCATCATAGGATGCCTTGCAAATAATCATCAATCATTGCATACATTGTTTGCTTTGAAGCATCTTGAGCAATGCTTCTAAAATGCACTGCAGTATGCTTTAATTCCATAAAATAATCTTTATTCTCATCTACATGCTTAAGCAGGTGGGGGCCAATCCATAGCTCTACACCCTCAGCATGATCTACTCCCTTTTGATATTGCATTACAACATAATGCATTTTATCAAAAACGACTTTTTCATTAATTAAACGATATCCAAATTGCTTCATGAACTGACGCATTTCGATAATTTGAGCATTCACTTGAATGCTTAATAGGGTCTGATCATGAAAATATGGGCTGAATTCTTGAAGAATTGAAACCGCACTATCTTTACCAACACCTGCTATAATGCATCCATCAAGAAGTTGAATCGGTTGCTTAAGTGGGTTATTGAGTAGTATCACGTATTCTTCACACTTAAAAAGTTGAACATTCTTTTTAGCAACCTTTAAAGGCTCAACCTTATTGTCGATTCCATAAGCGATTTTTGCTTTTGAACTTAGAACAAGTGAAATTGGAACATACCCATGATCACACCCAATATCTGCAACAACATCAAGAGGTGGCATCATGTCCACAATACATTGAAGTCGTTTTGATAATTTAGGTTTTGTCGACAAAATCTTTCAACCTCTTTGAGCGTGTTGGATGTTTAAGTTTTCGTAATGCTTTAGCTTCAATTTGACGTATTCGCTCACGTGTAACGTTGAATTCTTTCCCAACTTCTTCAAGAGTGCGTGTTCGTCCATCATATAATCCAAAGCGTAATCGAAGTACTTTCTCTTCACGCTCCGTTAAACCTTGTAACACAAGATTTATTTCATCTTTAAGCATTTGATTGTTAGCATATTCATCTGGTGATAATGCATCTTTATCTTCAATAAAGTCACCTAAGTGGGAATCATCTTCTTCTCCAATCGGTGTTTCTAAAGAAACAGGATCAAGTGCAATACGTTGAATTTCACGCACTTTTTCTGCAGTGATGTTTTCCATTTTTTCAGCAATCTCATCAGCTGTTGGATCACGCCCTAAATCTTGAACCAGTTGACGTTGAATACGAACAAGCTTGTTAATGGTTTCAACCATATGCACTGGAATACGAATAGTTCTAGCTTGATCAGCAATAGCTCTTGTGATGGCTTGGCGAATCCACCATGTCGCATAGGTTGAAAATTTAAACCCTTTAGTGTGATCAAATTTCTCAACTGCTTTCACAAGTCCCATGTTACCTTCTTGAATCAAATCCAAGAACAACATGCCACGACCTACATATTTCTTTGCAATGGACACCACAAGACGCAAGTTGGCTGAAATCAATACACGTTTAGATTCGTCACCATCGTAACGTAAATCTGCCAATTGTCTCAAACGAACAATCAAGGCTTCATCATGTAAATGATCAAACAAGAAGTTTTCAATGTTGTCCATCCCTTTAAGTTTGTCAACATACTCTGGAAAATAGGTTTCGAGCATTGATTTCATTTCGGCAGAAGCATCACTGCCTTGTTGAATACGACGAGCAATTTCAGGTTCATCAGCAGGTGAAATCAGTGAGACACGTCCAATTTCCTTAAGATACATTTTTACAGGATCATTGATTTTAACTGCTGGACCACTAGAAAACTGGGCATCGTATGTTTGCAAATCAACTATGTTAATTTCTTCATCTTCAATTTCTTCACCGTCTCCATCACCAATGAAATCTGGAATATCATCACCGTTTTCATCTTCAATAATCGTATCTGGTGCTTGAATGTCTTCTTCTTCATCACTTAGCAAAATGTTTTCATCTTTCATCCATGATAAGAACGCTTCCGCGTCATCATCAGAAAAATCATACAATGAAAACAAAGCATCAATATCAGATTGGTACAATGCTTTTTTCTTTTTCGCTTTTTCAATGAGTGAGACTTTAATTTGGTCTAGGGTTTGTAACTCTTTTGCCATGGTACACCTATTTTCCGTTTAAACGGTCTTTCTCTTGTTGGGTTTGAATCATTTCATTCAGAATCAAGGTTTTCTCAGATGTGTTTTGAGTGAGGACACTCTTTTGCTTGAGTTGCTTGATTTTGTCATCAAGCATTTTGATTTTTACTCTAATAATTGCTTCATCTAATGAAATGATGTTGTAGGATTTTGGAAATAAAGGCCAATCAAGGATCCATAAGAAGAATCGTTGTGATTCATCATCATTCATACGACTCAGCATGTCTGCCACTTCTAACGAATCATGTTCTCGATAATACGATAATAATTTTAAAGCAAGTTGATTAGCTAATGGTTCATTAAGAAACCCACATTGATCTCTAAAATAATACGCAGCTTCCTTTGACAACATCATTTGAGTTAGAATCTCCATTTCATAAGAAGGAATAACAAATGGATGATGTTTAACCTTTGAGATGACTTTTGAAGATGGTTTATTGTCAATCGCTTTAACAATCTCACTCACTTCAATGTCAATCAGTTTTGATAGAAGTGATGCAAAATGCTGTCGATCAAGCGAGTCTGGTAGTAATCGAATCAAATCAATCATTGCAAGCATATACGATTTCTTTTGTTGATAAACTCCTAAATTGTATAAACTTGCTCCATATTTGAATGCAAATTCAATCCCATGATAAGGTTCTGCAACGCACTCATTTAGAGCTTTAACACCTTGTTTAGAAATGACATCATCAGGATCACCTTCTATAGGGTATTGTAACACACTTACATTCGCTTTCGCTTTATACAGCATGGCTAAAGCTCTGTAATTTGCACCTTGTCCTGCTTCATCTTGATCATAAGCAAGGACGACATTATAACTTAATCGTTTGATTTTTTCAATTTGAGTTGGAGTTAAAGCGGTTCCTAACGTTGCAACAACATTATAAATCTTTGCTTTCGCAAACGAAATGACGTCCATAACCCCTTCTACCACAATAATATATCCTGCTTTTCTTGCATGTTCTTTTGCACGATGAAAGTTGTATACTAAATCAGATTTAACATAATAATCATTCGTGTTGGTATTGATGTATTTACTGGTTGCTGAAGAATCCAAAGCTCGTGCACTGAAACCCACCACTTGACCTTCATCATTGGCAATCGCAAAGGTTAAGCGGTTTTCAAACACATCATAGAAACGACCATCATAATCGTTGATCACATTGACGTCTTTAGCTTTATATAAAGAATATTGCTTCGCTTGTAAGAAATGAGTTAAGGCAGACTGTGATGGTGCAAAACCGATATCAAAGGTTTGTATCAACTCATCACTTAAACCTCTTTGTCGTGCATAATCCAATGCATGTTGTCCATCAACTGAAAACAATTGATACTTGAAGAAGGATTGAGATTCATTTAATATCTTGTAACCCTCTACTTTACTTGGATCAACTTCTTTTTTACGCTCAACATAATCGAAATGTTGATTACTGAGTGAAGCTACTTTGGATACTGCATTTAAGAAACTGATTTTTTCGAAATTTTGAACAAAATTAAATACATTACCCCCTACCCCACAAACAAAACATTTATATATTTGTTTTGACGCATTAATCGACATGGATGGATTGTGGTCATCATGAAAAGGACACAGTGCCACATGATTTTTACCTTTTTTGGTTAGAGGAATATAGGTTCCAACAATAGACACAATGTCAGCGTTCTTTCGAATCGTCTCAATTGTTTGATCATCGATTCGAAATTGCGTCATTAATACACAATCCTTTCCTTAACATAGTGAACAAGCTCATCAATGGATAAACGAATTTGCTCCATTGAATCACGATCACGTACTGTCACTTGATTATCTTCTAAAGTATCAAAGTCAATGGTGACACAAAATGGAGTACCAATTGCATCTTGACGGCGATACCGTTTACCGATACTACCTGACTCATCATAGTCAGTGTTAAAGTGTTTAGCACATAATGCATACACACCTTGTGCCTTTTCGTTGAGTTGCTTAGAAAGAGGAAGAATAGCCACCTTGACTGGTGATAATGCTGGATGAAGTTTCGCAACCAAACGCGTGTCGTTTTCACTTAAGGTTTCTTCGACACATGCTTCAGCCATGAATGCTAAAAATAAACGTTCTACCCCAACGGCAGGTTCGACGACGTAAGGAATATATTTGGTGTTTGTGGATTGATCAAAATATTCCATGGATTGTTTGGAATGTTCTTGGTGTTGGGTTAAGTCGAAATTTGTACGATTAGCAATGCCCCAGAGTTCATCCCAACCCCAAGGATAGCGATATTCAATATCAGAAGTCGCAACAGAGTAATGTGAGAGTTCTTCCGCATCGTGTTCACGAATTCTTACGTTTTCTTCATTTAAGCCTAAGTCAACCAACCAATCATGACACATCTTTTGCCAGAAATCATACCATTTCATAGCTTCATCTGGATGAGTGAAGAACTCAAGTTCCATTTGTTCAAACTCACGCGTTCTAAAAATAAAGTTACCTGGAGTAATTTCATTTCTAAAACTCTTCCCAATTTGACCTAATCCAAATGGAATTTTCTTACGATTTGCACGAACAACATGTTGAAAGTTCACAAACATTCCTTGTGCCGTTTCTGGACGCAAGTAAATGATGGCGGAACTGTCTTCTACCACCCCTTGAAAGGTTTTAAACATTAAATTAAACTGACGAATGGATGTGAAATCTTTAGAACCACAATTAGGACATGCAATATGATTGGTCTTAATCACTTCTTCCATCTGCTCAAAACTTAATGTTGCTGCATTGACTTTGTTTTCTAATGCTTCATCAATCAGTTTATCGGCGCGATGACGAGTTTTACATTGTTTACAATCCATCAGTGGATCAGAGAAGGTTTTGAGATGACCACTCGCTTCCCATACCTTTGGATTCATTAAAATAGAACTTTGAATACCCACATTATGTGGGTTCTCACGAATGAATTTTTGCCACCATGCTGCTTTGATGTTGTCTTTAAGTTCTACACCTAAAGGACCATAATCCCATGTGTTAGCTAAACCACCATAAATGGCAGAACCCTGAAAAACAAAGCCTGTCGACTTCAAGTGGGATATTAATTGTTCAACGGTTAATTTTTTCATACATTTTCTCACTTTTCTCACTCATTATACTAGGTCATCCATGAATTTCCAACTCTTCATTGCTAAAGGAATTGAATCTTTTAAATCATGCACAAAAAGTTGAATCATCCCCATGGATAAAGCATGGCTTGGACAACGATAGGTTAATTCTAAAGGTGCTTTAGAAATGCATCGTAATGTTTTAAGAACTTCAATGTCATGAAGATCCACTTTCTCAAAATGAGAACAATTCTTACACACAAATCCACCAGCACTTAAACTAAATCCACTGACTTGAAGTGAACCACAATCCACACACTCGTCCACAATCAATTGACGACCATCCATCTCAAAACAATTAAAACAAAACTTCAATAAAGCAGCCATCATGGAATGTTGAATAAGATTCAAGTACTCAACAGCCTTCCAACAATCAAAATTATGTGGTTCCATTTGATTAATCGCATCCATAGATTGAACAATAAAGGAGGCAGCAGCCAAATGATGAATGTCTGAAAATGAAAATGTTTTTAGAATACTTGCACTCATGAATGTTGAAAGTGGTTCTTTGATATGACACTCTATCGCACAGACATTAAAAGGTTGAAGATAAGCACCATACTTACTCGTTGGAGCATTAGCTCCTTTCGCAATCATTGTGATGGATTTTCCTTCTTCACTTATCATTCTCACTAAGGCATCTTTTTCCTTATACTGAGTTGAAGAAACAATCATGGCAACAAGCTTATTGTTCATATTCACTTTGATTTGGATTGAGATATGCATTGATTTTACTTGTCTTCAATCTCCAATCTTTATCCACCTTCACATGAAGGGATAAGAGAATCTTTAATCCATATTGACGACGAAGTTCCATGCTTACTTGCTTAATGATTTCATTTTTAAGTGCACCCTTTGCACCAATCACAATCCCCTTTTGTGAATCCTTTTCTACGATAATGGAAGCTTCAATCGTACAGGTTGAATCTGTAAATGAAAGAGTATCAATCACAACAGCACTTGAATGAGGGATTTCTTGATTAGTCAAATTGAGTAATTTCTCACGAATCACTTCTGAAATATAAAATTGATACGTCAATTGAGTCAGTTGTTCTTGAGGATACAATCGCTCTTGCTCTGGCAATTCCTTCAAAATTACTTCCACTAAACGCTCAAGATTATCTTGATTAAGTGCAGACAAAGGAATTATCTCATTAAACTCATAGTTGGTTGCATAGTGTTCTAACAGAGGTATGATTGCATTACGATTCATCATATCAATCTTATTCACAATCGCAAACACAGGAGAAGAGGTCTGCTTAACTAAATCATATAGGGTTTTATCAACCGCCTTTTCCTTTTTTGTAATATCAATCATGAATAGTATTAGATCAACTTCCTTTAAGGTTGCAACCGTGGATTTGACCATCATAGAACTCAAAGCATCTTTGGGTTGGTGAAAACCAGGAGTATCTAAAAAGACAATTTGCCCTTGATCATCGTTATAGACACCTAATATTACATTACGTGTTGTTTGTGCCTTTGCCGATGTGATGGCCACCTTGGTTTGCATTAAAGCATTGAGCAAGGTGGATTTACCCGCATTAGGACGACCAATTAAGGCTACGGTTCCAGCTTTAGTCATGTTTTACATCCTCTACATTGAATTGCATAGGGAGTAACTCTGCAATGGTCATGACAACTTCATCTTTGCCATTAGAAAGATAAATTGGTGCATCTTGAGGTAATAGTTCACTTAAAACTTGACGGCATATACCACAAGGAGCCGCAATTCTAAAACCATCACTCACAATCGCAATTGCTTCAATATCATCTTTACGATAACCATTGGAGTACGCAGCGTAAATAGCACTTCTTTCCGCACAATTGGTGGCTCCAAAGGATGCATTTTCTATGTTTGCGCCAAGAAAAGTTGTTCCATCTTTAAGTAAGATACATGATCCTACATGATAATTAGAATATATCGCATACGCATGATTCATTGCTTTAAAAGCTTGATTAATTAATTCTTGTTTATTCATAATAGCTCCTTTATGGTTGGGAATAATATAATCATTGCGATAATCGCCGCAAACAGTGACATAACAAGAACAGAAGCAGAAGCTAAATCTTTGATGCGCTTAACATCAGCATGTTCTTGTGGGATTAAAGCATCACAAATCCACTCAATACTGGTATTCATATACTCTAGTGCTAAAACTAAACCAATAAGTAACAAAAGAACAATCATTTCCCACACCTGTAATGGCAAGAAAACAATGAGTCCTAACACAACCACAGCCAACAAAGCTTGTAATTGAATACTAGAATCATGAAGTAAGCCAAAAAAGAGCCCTTCAAAGGCTACCTTAAACTTAAAGACTAGATTCTTTAAGATCTCTTGGATATTCACGCAATAGCTCCTTTTGTCTTTGAATCATTTTAGATTCGTTTTCTTCATTATCATGATCATAACCACACGCATGCAACAAAGCATGCGCAAACAAGAATGCAAACTCTCTTTGTATTGAGTGCTTATACTCCTGTGCTTGACGAACACACGCGTCAACATTAATAATAATGTCTGCTAATGAGTCCTCATCATCACTCACAAAAGTGAGAACATCCGTAGGATAATCCTTTCCTTTATAATGCAGATTGAACTCATGCATCGCATCATCATGAACTAAAACAACATTCACTCTTGTTTTAGACTTGATTTCTTTTAATAGAATTGCTTCTTTCATGATGGTTTTTAGAATGATTTTTTGATCATTCCATGTTTTATCTTTAGTGTTATTTATAAATGAAAAAGGCATAATTCCTCCTTAAACAGTATACCATATTCACTTTTTTTATCATAGACTCGTCTGATTTTATATTCACAATCAGTAAAGATAATGGTATCATATCGTGTGAGGTACGTTATGGATCAATTAATCGCTTCTTTAGAGTCATTTAAAGCTGTCCCTTGGGATTTGGTTTTAGGTGGATTTGGATTATTCCTATTTGGTATTAAATTTATGGGTGATGGACTTAAAGCTGTTGCGGGTGATAAGTTAAGAACCTACATTGATCGTTACACATCAAAAGTGTGGATGGCAATTGGGATTGGTGCGTTCATTACAGTTGCAATTCAATCCTCATCAGCAACCACAGCCATTACTATTGGCTTTGTACGTGCTGGATTGATGCGCCTTGAACAAGCCACAGGAATCATCATGGGAGCCAACATTGGTACAACCGTGACTTCCTTTTTAATTGGATTAAAAATTGAGAATTTTGCGATGGCAATCATCTTTGTTGGAGCAATGCTTGTCTTATTCGCAAAGAAGAAAAAAACAAACTACATTGGTTCATCCATTTTAGGTTTTGGGATCATGTTCTTTGGTTTAAAAACCATGGGAGATGCATTAAAAACACTGAAGGATGTTGAAGCATTTATTGATTTAACACGTTCAATGAGTACTAATCCATTTCTAGCTCTTACTGGAGGGATTATCTTTACAGGTCTTGTTCAATCTTCTTCAGCGATGATTGGGATTGTTCAAAAAATCTATGAAGCGGGTGGCATGACCATCGATTCTGCACTACCCTTTGTCTTTGGTTCTAACATTGGTACAACCATCACCGCCATCATGGCTGCATTAGGGGGTTCATTGGCCTCTAAACGTGCAGCAGGAATACATACCCTTTTTAATGTCATTGGAACCGTGTTCGCTATGGTGTTTTTAAATCAATTCCTTGCGATTGATAAATTCTTAGCTGCTCGCTTTGATTTAAATGCCCCAATGCAAATAGCAGTGGCACATATAGCATTTAACGTCATTGCGACCCTTCTTATTTTCCCATTTGTTTCCTACATGGTTAAACTCATTCGTATTATCATTAAAGGGGATGAAATTGAATATCGTGAGATTGATCTTAATGCTTTGGATTTAGAACTAGCACGCTCACTTCCTTCAGCCGCACTTAACGTGTCAAAAGAGACCATTGTAAAAATGGGTGAGTTATCCCTAGAAGCCATTGATGAAAGCAAGGCTTTCTTACTTTCTAAGAGTAAATCCCACATTGAACATGTGCTTAACTTAGAATCCATCATTAACAACATGGATTCAAAAATCACCGACTATCTTCTAGTCATTGTAAAAGAGAATTTAGGTGAAGATGACTTGGAAACCTACCAAGGAAACATTGCTGTACTTAAAAACATTGAACGCATTGGTGACTTAGCTACCAATTTAGTTGAATACTACGATACCATTTATGAAGCTGATGAATCCTTCTCTCAAGAAGCATTAGATGATATTGTGCAAATGATTGATTTGGTTCATCACATGATTGCTCGCTCATTAAGAGTGTTCATTAATGAAGATAAACTCATGCATCAAAGCATTCTTGAAGATGAAAACTACTTAGACTTACTCGAATTCAAAGCCAAACAACGTCACTTTGAACGTATGGCTACAGACAAATGTTTAGCTAACGTAGGAGGGTCACTCTTTGTGGATATCCTAGCTACAATAGAGCGTATGGGAGATCATGCGTGCAACATCTCTAAAACCACATTCAGTGTTCATGTTGAACATGAGAAAGAAAACAAAACAAGTCTACAATAAAATAAGAGCGTTTCAATTGAAACGCTCTTTTCTTATCCTAAATCGATGAATTGTGATTTAGTACGATAAATGATGTGCTCACAGACATTCTTAGAATGGTCTCCTGCACGTTCAACATTGCGTAAAATACCAATCGTTGCGACAGAAATTCGATCTCTTGTTGGTAGGTTATCAATTTTCTCAACTAATTCATTGAATCGTTTATCTAATAGTTCATCCTTAAGGGCGGTTTGATATGCTACATTCGCATCAGGCTGTTTCAAGACTTGAATGGTTTCATCAAAGTGAGTTAGAAATAATTCTACTAAAGCAACCGCATCTCCTTCAATCTCTTTTGGAAACACATGTTTTTTAATCACATATCGAGCGATGTTTTTAGCATAGTCACCAATACGTTCAAGTTCATTGGCAATCTTAATTGCACTGATGAGTGTTCTTAAATCCTTTGCCACTGGTTGAAGTAAAGAGAGTGATTGTATCGCAATCTCATTGATTTCAACCTCATAATGATTAATGAGTGCATCTTGTTCAACCACATACAACGCTTTATCATGATCTGATTGAATCAAAGCTTGAATTGCTACAGTCATCATCACTTTTACATGATTAGCCATGAGTAAAATCAGCTCATTTAATTGCGTAATTTGATCATCTAATTTCATAGGGTTCTCCTTATCATACCTATTATACAAACTAGAGCCATAAAACTCTGTTAAGACAATGTTAATTTTGGAAAGAATAAGGTAAAGGTTGTACCTTGGTTAAGGTCACTTTCAACTTCAATACTGCCTTGATGAGCCAAGACAAAACTTTTAGTAATGTTTAGTCCTAACCCACTTCCCCCATTGGCTCGTTGACGCGAAGAAGAAGCACGATAGAAACGATCAAACACATGCGGTAAATGCTCTTTTTCAATGCCTTTACCATTGTCTTTGACTTTGATAATCACATGTTCATGTGTTTCTTCGACAAGAATTGACAAGACATTCGCATTAGAATGAATGAGCACATTGGTAATCAGGTTATTCATGATGCTTTCAAACGCCTTTTTATCAACATACATCATGGTTTTATCACTAACTTCAAGCTGAGTGGTTAACCCATGGTTTTGAAAGGAAACATCAAAATGATGAAGTATCTCACTTAGTATTGCCTTTGCATTGTTAGGCTGTTTCACTATCATGAGTTTATCTTCACTGAGTTTGGATAACGTTAACATATCTTTCACAATAGATTCTAATCGTAGGGATTGATCAAAGACTTGCTGAATGAAATCCTTGCGATCAATTTCCTCCATGTGTGGTGTGCGAATAAGAAGCTCAGAAATGCCTTTAATAGCAGTTATTGGTGTTTTGAGCTCATGTGATGCATCCGCAATAAAACGCTTCTGTAATCGCTCAGAAGACACAAGACGGGTTACATCTTGAAGAACGCACAAGAATCCTTGGTATCGTTGATTCACATAGATGGGTAGACAGTGTGCTGAGTAAAATTGTTGATCTAAAGCAACGTCTTGAATCATGGGTGATTCTTGATAATAGGCTTGCTTGAACAGTTTTTGTAAAGGGCGAGGAAACTGACGATCATCGTATAGATGCTGATCAACTTTAAACTTAACAAGTTCATGCAATGATGCATTGGATAAAACCACACTGCCCTTTTGATTGAACAAAATCATAGGATGAGGATAATACGTCATCAATATATCCAGCTGTTCTTGACGCAAGTTCAGCAGATGTTGGGTTTGTGTTCGCTCAAGAGTCACTTCATCATTGTGATGGTTCAAGACATGTTCAAATTGAAGTTTAAAAAAGAGCACAAGTATAGTGTTCGAAATGAAAAACAATAATGAAATCATCCATGAGAAAAAAAGGCCTAATAAAGAAACCAAGGACATAAACAGCCAAGCTTGAATGAACACTTTATTTCTTGACTTGAAGGACATACCCTACTCCACGTTTAGATTCAATGCTTAGAGAAGAAAATTCCAGTTTTGTTCGTAATTTAAAGATATGGACATCCACTATACGAGTATCTCCATCATAATCAAAGTTCCAAAGCTCATTTAAGATGTCATCACGTGTTAATACGATGTTCACATTTGACAACAAATATGCCATTAAATCAAACTCTTTTTTCGTACACGAAACAGCCACATTCTTTACAAACAATTCTCTGGTTAAAAGATTGCATTCCACATCATGATAAGATAAAATCTTCGATTCACTGCTTTGATGTTTACGTAGATGTGCATTCACACGAGCCAATAACTCACGTGGTGAGAAAGGTTTTCGTATGTAATCATCCACACCTGCTTCAAAAGCCTCCAACACATCACTTTCATCATCTTTAGCGGTGACCATTAATATAATCGCATCACTCTTAAAATGACGAATCATCTTAACAAGCTCAATTCCACTGATTTGTGGAATCATCCAATCCACTAAAAATACATCAAACTTTTGGGTATTAATACCAAATTTTGCGTCCATGCCATTCGCATAGTGCACCACATTGTATCCAGCATTCTTTAGATCATACATTAATAACTTTGCGATACTAATTTCATCTTCAATCAAGCAAATGTTCATTTTAGCCTCATTCATAGCGTTTAAGTATTTTTTTAACGATTGGGTGGCGAACAACATCCACATCACTTAATGTGACAAAAGCAATTTCAGGAATGTTTTGTAGACGATCGGCAGCATCTTGTAGCCCTGATTTTTGATCTTTTTTAAGATCCACTTGAGTTAAGTCACCATTGATGACCATGTGTGCTCCATTACCCATTCGGGTAAGAAACATCTTCATTTGAGCTGTGGTCGTGTTTTGAGCCTCATCTAAAATCACAAATGCTTGATCAAGAGTACGACCCCTCATGTACGCCAATGGTGCAATTTCAATCGTTCCTTTTTCAATATAGCGATTGGTGGTTTCCATACCTAACATATCATACAAAGCATCATAAAGTGGTCTTAAATATGGATCCACTTTTTCTTTCAAGTCTCCAGGAAGAAATCCTAAGTTTTCTCCTGCTTCAACTGCAGGTCGAGTTAAGATGATCTTTTTAATGTGATTTAGCTTTAACGCATTCACTGCATACACCACACTGATGTAGGTTTTTCCTGTTCCTGCTGGTCCTAACGCAAAGACCATGTCTTTATTTTGAAGAGCTTCCACAAGCAAGGCTTGTCCATAAGTTTTAGCGACAATCGGTTTACCATTTGCATTAGTGGTAATGATTTTTTTAAGATGTTGAATGGGAGGTAACCCTTGTTTCACATGATCGATGAGCATTATAAAGGTGGTTACTTCCAATGCTTGAAACGATTGAATCAACTCAACTGCCGCTGTCAACACCTTCATCGCCAATTGAAGTTTTGAATCCTCATTGATTTCAAAATGCAGATGCTGTGAAGACAAGTATATCTTCAAATGAAAGTGCTCTTCCAACAGATGAAGGTGTTCATCTAATGAACCTAGTAAAAGTTTAAGTTGTTGATCATTTAAATGAGATACATCATACGTATGGGGTTGTTGTCGCATGGGTATCCTCCTTTTTATAAGTATATCATACGAAACAAAAGTATAAAAAAAAGTACACCTAAGTGTACTGATTATTTACGTTTTTTAGCTTTACGTGCAGCTTCTGATTTAAGTTTACGCTTTTGACCTGGCTTAACGTAGTATTCACGTTTGCGAATATCTGCGAGGGTTCCAGCGCGAGAAACTGAACGTTTAAAACGACGTAACGCTTCTTCGAGGCCTTCGTTCTCTTTGACAACGACTCTTGGCATTTTTATCACTCCCCTCT
>Ga0208242_100628_pt1 | contig 16424 bp, 14 predicted proteins | sample SubbioAug_CSW13A_FD_184825 | JGI IMG/M metagenome (GOLD analysis project Ga0208242, IMG submission 184825) | Serpentinite rock and fluid subsurface biosphere microbial communities from McLaughlin Reserve, California, USA - CR12Aug_CSW13A (SPAdes) | ecosystem: Environmental > Terrestrial > Deep... | reverse complement strand
CGACGCCCGCAAGCTGGAGAGCGCCCTGGCCGACCGGTCCGCGGCCCTGGCTGACGCCGAGCGGCTGAAGCGGGACTTCGTGGGCAATGTCTCCTACGAGCTGCGCACCCCGCTCACCACTATCATAGGCTATTCCGAACTGCTGGAGCGCTCAGGCGAGAACCTGTCCGAACGGGGCCGGGGCCACGCCTCAGCCGTGCGCATGGCCGCCACCCAGCTCGCTCGCTCCATCGACGATGTTCTGGACATGGCTCAGATCGACGCCGACGAGATGGCGCTGGACCTGGAGGATGTGCGGGTCGCCGACCTGATCTCAGGCGCGGCCGGTCGCTGGGCCCGGGCCGCCGAGGAGGGCAAGATCAACCTGAAGGTCGATCATGCCGAGGAGATCGGGGTGATCCGCGCCGACGCCCATCGCCTGGGCCAGATCATGGATCACCTGATCGAGAACGCCATCCGCCAGACCCCGCCGGAAGGGACCATCTCCATCTCCGCCCGCCGGGCGCTGGGTGAGGTCAAGCTGCAGGTGAGCGACACCGGGCGCGGCATTCCCTTCCACGTCCAGGCGCACATCTTCGACCGCTTCGTCGGTCGCGAGCGGGGCGGACCAGGACTTGGTCTGGCGCTGGTCAAGGCGCTGACGGAACTGCATGGGGGTTGGGTGGCCCTGGAGAGCGAGCCGGGTAACGGCGCGACCTTCACCTGCCACCTTCCGGAGCTGGCCCAGGCCGAAGCCGCCACCCACCGGGAACTGGAATTCTAAGGACCGCCTGAGCGGCGCGGGCGACCGGAAGGTCGCCCGCGCGCGTCGGGTCTTAGTGCTGGCTCTCGGGCAGCCGGACGATCAGGCCGTCCAGGGCGTCGGAGACCTTGATCTGGCAGGAGAGGCGGCTGTTGGGCTCGACGTTCTCGGCGAAGTCGAGCATCGACTCTTCCATGGCCGAGGACTCGCCGGTCTTGTCCTTCCAGGCCTCGTCCACATAGACATGGCAGGTGGCGCAGGCGCAGGCGCCGCCGCAGTCGGCGTCGATGCCCGGGACGTTGTTCTTCACCGCGCCTTCCATCACCGTGAGCCCCGTCTTCACGTCCACGACGTGCTCGGTCCCGTCGTGCTCGATATAGGTGATCTTGGCCATGACTCCCTTTCGCGCCGCGTTCAGGCGACGACCTCTTTCATTGAAACGCTGAGATCGGAAAGCTTCGCCTTGGAAACCGGTTTGCGGTTCCCGATCAGCTGCTTGCCCATCATGAATTCCGGGGGCGAGTTGATCGCCTCCACGGACTGGATCTGGTCTCCCTTGAGATGGAAGACCGCGAACTTGCCGCTGGCTGGATCGCCCCGCAGCAGAACCTCGTCGGTGTCGAAGGCGTAGCCGGCGATCTGCAGTTTCAGATCGTACTGGTCCGACCACTGCCACGGCACCTCACCGGCGGGCGCGGGCCGGCCGGTGATGGCGCTGGCGGCCTGCTTGGCCTGCTCCAGCGCATTGGGCACGCTTTCCATGCGGAACATGCGGTCATAGATCGGCATGGGCCGGTGGGCGACGTCGCCGATGGCGAAGATGGAAGGATCGGAGGTCCGCGCCTCCAGGTCGACCACGACGCCGCGGGCGGTCTCCAGGCCAGACTCCGCGGCCAGTTCGTCATTGGGCGTGGCGCCCACCCCGATGACGGCGGCGTCGCACGGCAAGGTCCGGCCATCAGCCAGGGTGACCCCGGTGACATGGCCATTCTCGCCGACAAAGCCGGTGACGCTGGCGCCCATCTCGAAGATCACACCGTGGGTCTCATGGACGCCGCGGAAGAAGCTGGACAGGGCCTCGCAGGCCACCCGGGCGAGCAGCCGGGACTCCCGTTCGATCACCACCACCTCGGCGCCGAGCGCGCGACCAGACGCGGCGACCTCCAGGCCAATATAGCCCCCGCCCACCACGGCCAGCCGCTTACCGGGGCCGACGGCGGCCTTGAGCGCCTCGGCGTCGGCGGCGGTGCGCAACTCCAGCAGACCGGCCAGGTCCGCGCCGGGGACCGGCAGCTTGATGGCCCGAGCGCCGGTGGCCAGGATCAGAATGTCATAGGAGAGGCTCGAGCCGTCCGACAGCTCGACCACCTTGTCGGACCGCCGCAGCTTCACCGCGCGGAGGTTCGGCCGGAAGTCAATCTGGTGCTCGGCGTAGAACTCCAGGGGCTTGAGCGCCAGGGAGTCGGCGTCCGCCTCGCCCTTCAGCCAGGCCTTGGAGAGCGGCGGACGCTGATAGGGGGCGAGCGGCTCGTCGCCGATCAGGCTGATCGACCCGGTATGCCCGTACTGACGCAGCAGCGCGGCGGCTGTGCCGCCGGCGTGCCCCGCCCCCAGGATCACCACGTTTGCGCCTAGATCACTCATGCCGTTCCCCGATGCAGAAAAATGACGCCGGCGTCAACTTGGGAAAAGCAGGGTGACGACTTTAGACGACCCGGTCGACCAGCATCTTCTTCACCTCAGCGATCGCCTTGGCCGGATTCAGGCCCTTGGGGCAGACCTGGGCGCAATTCATGATCGTGTGGCAGCGATAGAGCTTGAACGGGTCTTCCAGATCGTCAAGGCGCTCGCCGGTGGCCTCGTCGCGGCTGTCGATCAGCCAGCGATAGGCGTGCAGCAGGGCGGCCGGACCCAGATACTTGTCGCCGTTCCACCAGTAGCTCGGGCAGGAGGTGGAGCAGCAGGCGCAGAGAATGCACTCATAGAGGCCGTCCAGCTTCTCCCGGTCGGCCGGGGTCTGCAGCCACTCGCCCTGGGGCTCAGGGGTCTTGGTGTGCAGCCAGGGCTCGATGGAGGCGTACTGGGCGTAGAACAGCGTCATGTCCGGCACCAGGTCTTTGATCACCGGCATGTGCGGCAGCGGACTGATGGTGCAGGTCTGGCCGGGCACTTCTTCCCAGCCATGGGTGCAGGCCAGCGTATTGCGGCCGCCGATATTCATGGCGCAGGAGCCGCACACCCCCTCACGGCAGGAGCGCCGGAAGGCCAGCGTCGGGTCCATGGTGTTCTTGATGTAGATGAGGGCGTCCAGGACCATGGGGCCGCAGGCCTCGACATCCACGTCATAGGTGTCCCAGCGGGGGTTTTCGGTCCCCTCGGGGTCATAGCGATAGACCTTGAAGGTCTTGACCTTCTTGGCGCCGGCCGGGGCCGGGTGGTGCTGGCCCTTCTGGACGCGGGAGTTCTTGGGCAGGGCGAGTTCGACCATCGGAGGCTTTCCTTAGGCGAAGACCCCGGACCCCGCGCAGGGCGCGCGTTCGGTCCGAAGCCGGAAATGAGCGACGAGGCGGGCCACGAACCCGACCCTAGTAGACCCGCGCTTTCGGCGGGATATAGGCGATGTCGTTGCTGAGCGTGAAGGAGTGCACCGGACGGTCGTCCAGCTTCACCTTGCCGGTGGCGTCGTCGAACCAGGTGAGCGTGTGCTTCATCCAGTTCTCGTCGTCACGGTCGGGATAGTCTTCCCGGGCGTGCGCCCCGCGGCTCTCGGTGCGGTTCAGCGCTCCGTTCACCGTCACGGCCGCCTGGCCGATCAGGTTGTCGAACTCCAGGGTCTCGATCAGGTCGGTGTTCCAGATCATGCCGCGGTCGGTGACCTGGATGTCGGTGCGCTGGCCGTGGATCTTGTCCAGACGGGCGACGCCGGAGGCCAGGCTTTCGCCGGTGCGGAACACCGCGGCGTCCTCCTGCATGGCCTTCTGCATGTCGAGGCGCAGCTGGGCCGTCGGCGTGCCGCCCTTGGCGTTGCGCAGGCGGTCGAAGCGGGCGAGGTGCGCCTCGGTCTGGGCCGGCTTCAGGTCAGGCTGCTTGGCGCCCGGCGTCAGGATGTCGGCGGCGCGCAGGGCGGCCGAGCGGCCGAACACCACCAGGTCGATCAGCGAATTGGAGCCCAGGCGGTTGGCGCCATGCACCGAGACGCAGGCGGCCTCGCCCACGGCCATCAGGCCGGGGATGACGCTGTCGGGGTTGTCGCCGTCGCGGGTGACCACCTCGGAATAGAAGTTCGTCGGGATGCCGCCCATATTGTAGTGCACGGTCGGCAGCACAGGGATCGGCGCCTTGGTCACGTCCACGCCGGAGAACACCCGGGCGCTTTCGGAAATCCCCGGCAGGCGCTGGTGCAGCACCTTCGGGTCCAGGTGGTCCAGGTGCAGGAAGATGTGGTCCTTGCCAGGTCCCACGCCGCGACCTTCGCGGATCTCGATGGTCATGGCCCGGCTGACCATGTCCCGCGGCGCCAGGTCCTTCACGGACGGCGCATAGCGCTCCATGAACCGCTCGCCCTCGGAATTGGTCAGATAGCCGCCCTCGCCCCGCGCGCCCTCCGTGATCAGGCAACCGGCGCCATAGATGCCGGTGGGGTGGAACTGCACGAACTCCATGTCCTGCAGGGGCAGGCCGGCCCGAAGGACCATGGCGTTGCCGTCGCCGGTGCAGGTGTGGGCGCTGGTGCAGGAGAAGTAGGCGCGGCCATAGCCGCCGGTGGCCAGGATGACCATCTGAGCCTGGAACCGGTGCAGGGTGCCGTCGTCCAGCTTCCAGGCAGTGACGCCCCGACAGACGCCGTCTTCCATGATCAGGTCGAGGGCGAAATACTCGATGAAGAACTCGGTATTGTTGGCCAGGGACTGGCCGTACATGGTGTGCAGCATGGCGTGACCGGTGCGGTCGGCCGCCGCGCAGGTGCGCTGGATCGGGGCCTCGCCATAGTTGCTGGTCATGCCGCCAAAGGCGCGCTGATAGATCTTGCCGTCCTCGGTGCGGGAGAAGGGCACCCCCCAGTGTTCCAGCTCGTAGACGGCGGCCGGCGCGTTGCGGCACAGATATTCGATGGCGTCCTGGTCGCCCAGCCAGTCCGACCCCTTGACGGTGTCGTACATGTGCCAGCGCCAGTCATCCTGGCTCATATTGCCCAGGCTCGCCGAGATGCCGCCCTGAGCGGCCACGGTGTGCGAGCGGGTCGGGAAGACCTTGGAGACGCACGCGGTGCGAAGGCCGGCCTGAGCGCAGCCCAGGGCCGCGCGGAGGCCTGAGCCCCCGGCGCCGACGACGACGACGTCGAACTTGTGGTCGATGAATTCGTAAGCGGCCATGCTCAGTAAGCTCCGCCCGAGAGGGCGACCTTCAGGATGGAGAAGAGGGCGAGCGCGCCAAACAGCGCGCAGACGAAGAGGTTGAGCAGCAGGAGGCCGGCCTTGGTGATCCGGCGGTGGATATAGTCCTCCACCACGACCCGCATGCCCGAATGCATGTGCATCAGGCTGACCACGGCGAGCAGGGCCAGCAGCACGGCGTTCACCGGCGAGGCGAGCCAGGCCACGGCCATCTCATAGTCGCTGCGCGCCAGGCGCAGGACGGCGAAGACGCCCCACAACACCAGCGGGATCAGGGCGACCGAGGAAACGCGCTCGGAAATCCAGTGGCTGACCCCATGGCCGGCGGCGCCGAGGCCCTGGGCCCGGGAGCGGGGGGTGCGGAAATCAGTCATGCTCAGAGCGCTCCCGTCATGGCGGCGATGATCCAGACCACCACAGTGGCGACGAGCGCAAAGGCCAGGGTCGCCACGGCGCCGGCGTTGGCGGCCGGCACCTTCAACGCCAGGCCGGTGTCCCAGATCAGGTGCTGCACGCCCTTGGCCAAGTGGAAGAAGACCGCGAAGCTGAGGACGAACATGACGAGCTTGCCGAGCGGCGAGCCCAGCAGGCCCATATAGCTCGCATAGGCCTCGGGCCCGAAGGCGAGCGCGATGGTCCACCCCGCCAGTATCAGGGTCCCGCCATAGAGGGCGACCCCGGTGATCCGGTGCATGATCGAGGTGATGGCGGTGAGATGCCAGCGCCACACCTGAACGTGCGGCGAGGTGGGCCTGGCCCGGATGGTCTTCGAGACGTCCGACATCGGTTCTACAGCCGCTCCCTGTTGCCCTGCGAATGCCTGGCCGCTTTTAAGCCGCCATCTGGGGGTGTCAACGAAGGCCCCACACGGAGACGCAGCCGCCGCCCTTCGCAGATCGGCGAACATCTGCGGTTTCCAACTCCCGGGCAATGCGTCTTTGCTGTAGGCTTCCTTCGCGGGAGGCGAAGGATGAGGTTCGATCTTATCGATCTGCGGCTGTTCTGCGACGTGGTCGAGGCCGGCTCCATCACCCGCGGGGCCGAGCGCGCGGCCCTGGCCCTGGCCGCCGCCTCCACCCGGATCCGGGCCATGGAGCAGTCCCTGGGCGCATCCCTGCTGACCCGTTCGCGCCAGGGCGTGACCCCGACGCCGGCCGGCCTCCTGCTGCTCAAGCACGCCCGCGCCCTGCTCGAACAGAGCGCCCGAATGCAGGACGAGCTCGGCGTCATGGCCGAAAGCGGCGCGGCCGAGGTGCGCGTCCTGGCCAACACCAACGCCTTGACTGAATTCCTGCCCGAGGCCCTGTCCTCCTTCCTGGCCGACCACCCGCAGGTGAGCGTCGACCTGGAGGAGCGCCTGTCGGACGAAATCGTCGGCCTGGTGGCCGAAGGCGCAGCCGATGTGGGCATCGTCGCCGGCACGGTGGATGTGGGCGCCCTGGAGACCTTCGCCTTTCGCACCGACCGGTTTGTGGTGGTGACCGCCCTGAACCACCCCCTGGCGCAGAATGTCAGCGCCGCCTTCGCCCAGGTGCTGGACTACGATCTGGTGGGCCTCGATCGGGCCAGCTCCCTGCAGCGCTTCCTGGCCGCCCGGGCCGGTCGCGAGGGGCGACGCCTGCGGCTGCGCGTGCAGCTGCGCAGCTTCGATGCGGTGTGCCGGCTGGTGGAGTGCGGCGTCGGCGTGGGCGTGGTGCCGGAAACCACCGCCGCCCGGGCCGTCTGCACCATGAGCCTGGCCATCGTGGCGCTGACCGACGACTGGGCGGTCCGGGAGCTCAAGATCTGCGTCCGCAGCCTGGATGAGCTGCGCCCCATCGCCCGCCAGCTGGTCGAGAGCCTGCGGGCCCCGCCCTAGCCCCGTTCCGTCAGCCAGTCGGCGGAGCGCATTTCCTGCAGGCGCGAGGCGGTGCGTTCGAACTCGAAGGCCCCGTCGCCTTCCGGATAGAGCTTGGCGGGTTCGGTCTCGGCCAGGACGATCAGCTTGGCGCGGGCCTCGTAAAGCGCATCGATCAGGGTGACGAAGCGCCTGGCCTCTTCCCTTCGCGCCGGCGTCAGGCGCGGCACGCGCTCCAGGAAGACGGTGTGGAAGCGTTCGGCCAGGGCCAGGTAGTCGTTGGGTCCGAGCGCCACGCCGCACAGGCTGGCGAAACTGGCCCGCAGCAGGCCGCCGGTGGCGTGGGGCAGGTGAATCTTGCGGCCCAGGACCTCAAGGGTCTCCCCGAGCTCCTCATCGCCGTCGAGCATCTCGCCCCAGAGGGCGTCGTAGGTTCGCACGTTGTCGGGGTCGATCGGCGAGAACCAGACGCCCGCCGCCCGCAGCCGGTCGAGGCGATAGTCATGCTCGCCGGCCACTGAGACCACCTCCGTCTGCGCCTTCAGAAGGTCGATGAAGGGCAGGAAGAGCTGGCGGTTGATGCCGTTCTTGTACAGCGCCTCAGGCACGCGGTTGGAGGTCGCCACCAGGGTCACGCCCCGGTCGAACAGGGCGGTGAACAGCCGGCCCAGGATCATGGCGTCGGCGATGTCGGTGACCTGGAACTCGTCGAAGCAGAGCAGTCGGGCCTGGCCGGCCACCACATCGGCCGCCGGCGGGATCGGATCGTCCCCCCGATGCTGGCCGAACTTCGCCTTGCGGGCCGCCGCGTCCCCCTTGCGCCAGGCGTCGATGAGCCGGTGGACCTCGCCCATGAAGACGTGGAAGTGGACCCGGCGCTTCTTGGCCACCGGCGCGGTCTCGTAGAACAGGTCCATGAGCATGGACTTGCCCCGACCCACCGGCCCCCACAGATAGACGCCGCGCTGGCTCTCGGGCTTGCGGAAGCGGGAGAGCAGGCCGCCCGGCTCGCTGGCGACGAGGTCAGCCTCCAGGCGCGCCAGGGCCGGCAGAGCAGCGGCCTGGGCCGGGTCGGGTCGGATGTCGCCACGCACCAGGCGGTCGCGGTAGGCGGCTTCAAGGGCGGATGTCATGCCACGCCCCCTAGAGCATGATGCGATCAGACGAAACCGTCCGATCGCGTCACGGCCTAAATCGCAAGGTCAGATCGCCGCGGGGTCGTCGGCCGCCGCCGGGGCAGGCGCCGGGACACCGTCCTCCTCGCCCGCGGGCACCAGGGGCGTCTCGCTCTTGGCGGGCAGGCCGAGGTCCTCGCGCAGGAAGCGGTAGGTTTCCCGCCGCTCGCAGGCGCAGGCCTTCATCTGGCCCTCCTGGTCCCACCAGACCAGCAGCGGATAGGCGAAGTCGACGCCATTGTCCTTCAGTAGCGGAATCAGCTCGTCGACCATGCTGCGGCCGGCCTCCACGACGGCGGTGCGCGCCGTATCACCATCGGCCGGGGGAATACCCGGTGCGGTCCATGCCGAGACCGGGACGCTGACCCAGCGCTCGAACAGGCTCCAGTCGCGGTTGAGCCACAGCTCGGCCACCGTGGCGCGCTCGGCCGGGGTGGAGCGCTCAAGGCCGTTGACCTCCCGCCGGGCGACCTCGATCACCCGGGTGTCGATGCCCGCCGCATGCAGGTCGGGAAACTGCTCGGCCTTGAACCGCAGGCAGTCGGGGCAGCTGCGGAACGAGACCATGTAGATGGCCCGGCCCTCGATGCCGGGGGAGACCCAGCCAGAGCCTTCCAGCAGGCGGGCGATTTCAGCCTGGTTCTTGGTCACGGTGGTCGGCCTCCAGCGCAGTTCGAAATTCCAATAGGCGAAGGCGCCCGCGCCGGCCACCACCAGGACAAGGGCCAGGATGGCCCAGAGGCGGAAGTTCTTCATGCGCGTTTGCTCCTGAATTCGAGGCCCCTGAGGGCCAGATCGCGTCAGTTTCAGCCGTCTATTTCATCGTCGGGATGACAAAGGCCTGGTCGCTTGTCTCGCCCTCAGGCCAGCGGGCGGTGACCGTCTTGACCTTCGTATAGAAGCGCACCCCCTCCATCCCATGCTGATTGGCGTCGCCGAAGGCGCTGCGCTTCCAGCCGCCGAAGCTGTGATAGGCCACCGGTACGGGGATGGGGACATTGATCCCGACCATGCCGACATTGACCCGGGAGGCGAACTCCCGGGCGGCGCGGCCGTTCCGAGTGAAGATCGCCACGCCGTTGCCGTAGGCGTGCTGCGATGGCAGGGCGAGCGCCTCGTCGAAGGTCTCGACCCGCGCGATCTGCAGGACAGGACCGAAGATCTCATCCTGGTAGGACTTCATGGTCGGCTTCACATGGTCGAACAGGGTCGGGCCGATGAAGAAGCCCCGCTCATGGCCCTGCAGGGAAAAGCCGCGGCCATCGGCCACCAGCTCGGCGCCCTCATCAATCCCCATCTGGATGTAGTCGGTGATCCTCTTGCGGTGGGCGGCGCTGACCACCGGGCCGTACTGGGCGGCCGGGTCGGAAGAGACGCCGATCTTGAGCGTCTCGATCTTGGCGACCATCAGCTCGCGGAAAGCCTCCGCCGTCCTGGTCCCCACTGGCACGACCACCGGCAGGGCCATGCAGCGCTCTCCGGCCGAGCCGAAGGCGGCGCCGAGGATGTCATTGGCCGCCGCCTCCAGGTCGGCGTCGGGCAGGAGGATGCCGTGGTTCTTTGCCCCGCCCATGGCCTGCACCCGCTTCCCGTGGGCGGCGCCGGTCGCATAGACATACTGGGCGATGTCGGAGGACCCGACGAAGCTCACCGCGGCGATATCCTGGTGGTTCAGGATGGCGTCGACGCAGACCTTGTCCCCGTGGACCACGTTCAGCACACCGGCCACATCGACGCCGGCTTCTGCGCCGGCCTCCATGAACAGCTCGGCGAGCCTCACCGGCACGCTGGGGTCCTTCTCCGAGGGCTTGAGGATGAAGGTGTTGCCCACCGCCACCGCCACCCCGAACATCCACATCGGAATCATGGCCGGGAAGTTGAACGGGGTGATGCCGGCGGCCACGCCCAGGGGCTGGCGCATGGAATAGACGTCGATGCCCGGCCCGGCGCCCTCGGTATATTCGCCCTTCAGGGCATGGGGGATGCCGCAGGCGAACTCGATCACCTCCAGGCCCCGCTGGATATCGCCTCGCGAGTCGGCGATCACCTTGCCGTGCTCAGATGACAACAGGGCGGCCAGCTCATCCATCCGCGCCTCCACCAGACGCTTGAAGGCGAACATCACCCGCGCCCGGCGCTGGGGATTGACCACGGCCCAGGCGGGCTGGGCGGCCAGGGCGGCCTGGACGGCCATGTCCAGCTCGGCGACTGAGGCCAGGGCGACGCGGGCCTGGACCTCGCCGAGATTGGGATCGAAGACCTCCGAGTGGCGGCCCGAGGTTCCGGCGACCGCGCGGCCGGCGATGAAGTGGCTGATCTCACGCATGGCAAAAGCTTAGGCCGCCGCAGCGCCCGCGCCTAGCGCTTGCCCAAATTGCGGGCGCAGGCGCATTCTGGAGGGCCATGAGCGTCGCGTCGTCCACCGATATCCTGCAGTCCGCCCGGCGGCGTCACGACCACATCGTGGACGTGCTCATCGCCGAGCGCGCCCCAGCCCTGAGCCGTCACCCCACCTGGCCCCTGCTGCGGCCGGCCCTCTATGGCCTGCTGGACTACGCCAAGGCCCGGCGGATGGCTGACGCCATCGCCCCGCTGCCAGGGCGCGAGGCCCTGGAGCGGGTTTCTGGTCTGCTGGATGTAAAGCTCTCGGTGAACGGGCTGGAGCGGCTGCCGAAACAGGGCCGCGTGGTGGTGATCGCCAACCATCCCACCGGCATCGCCGACGGGGTGGCGGTCTATGACGCTTTCAAGGCCCGGCGGCCGGACCTCTGCTTCTACGCCAATTCCGACGCCCACCGGGTGGCGCCTGGCTTTTCCGAGGTGCTGATTCCCGTGGAGTGGGTGGAGGAAAAGCGCACCCGCGAGCGCACTCGCCTGACCCTGCAGCGCACCCGCGAGGCCATGGAGGCCGAACGCGCCCTGGTGATCTTCCCCTCCGGACGGTTGGCCCGGCGGCAGCCCGACGGCCTGCTGGCCGATCCGCCCTGGATGAGCAGCGCCGTCTCCATCGCCCGCAAGTACGAGGCGCCGGTCGTGCCCCTGCATGTGACCGGACCCTGGTCGACCCTGTTCCACCTGTTCAACCGGGTCTCAGCCGAGCTGCGGGACATCACCCTTTTCCATGAACTGCTGAACAAGCGCGGCGGCCAGTATGGCCTGACGCTCGGCCCCGCCGTGCCGCCCGAAGCCCTGGCGGGGGATCCTCAAGCCGCCACCGAGGCCCTGAAGACCTATGTGGAGCGGGTTCTCCCTGCTGAGCCGGACCGGCCCTTCGCATGAGGCTTTCGCTTGAGGGCGATGTGCGCCTGGAGGATGAGGCGGCCACCGCGCGCCTGGGCGCAGCCCTGGCCCACGCCCTGAACGCGGGAGAGGCCATCTGCCTCACCGGGCCGCTCGGCGCGGGCAAGTCGACCCTGGCCCGGGCGCTGATCCGGGCGCGCACCACGCCGGACGAGGACGTGCCCAGCCCCACCTTCACGCTGGTGCAGTTCTACGAGGGTGATGGCATGACGCTTGCCCATTTCGATCTGTACCGGCTGACCAGTCCCGATGAGGCCTATGAGATTGGCCTGGACGAGGCCCTAGAGGATGGGGCGGCGATCATCGAATGGCCCCAGCGCCTGGAGGGTCGCCTTCCCCCCCATCGCCTGGATATAGAGATTGAACTGGACGGGGCGGCGCGCCGGGCGCGGCTGACGCCCCATGGCGCCTGGGAAGGACGTGCGGTTGAGTTCTGATCGTGAGGGCCTGAAGGCCGAGTTTCTGTCCCGGCATGGCCTGGCCGACGCCGAGCGCATCCCCCTGGCCGGGGACGCCTCGACCCGGCGCTATGAGCGCCTGTCCCGGCCGGGCAAGGCCAGCCTGATCTTCATGGACCAGCCGCCGGTGGAGACCGCGCCCTGCCCGCCGGACGCCACACCCGATCAGCGCCGTCTGGCCGGCTACAACGCGATGGCGAGGCTGGCGGCCGGGCGTGTGGACGCCTTCGTGGCCACCGCCGGCTGGCTGCGCGGCCAGGGCCTGTCGGCCCCGGAGATCGTCGCCCATGAGGCCGGTGAGGGCCTGGCGGTGCTGGAGGACCTGGGCGATGACCTCTATGCCCGGCTGATCGAGACCGGGACCGACGAGGCCCCCCTCTATGAGGCCGCCGTCGAGGTGCTGGCGCAGCTGCATGAGGCCACGCCGCCGCCGGTGCTGGAGGCGCAAGGCGCCGCCTGGCCCTTCCTGACCTATGACGACCTGGCCCTGCGGACCGGCGGCGACATGTTCCTGGAATGGTGGCCGAAATTCTCCGGCCTCGCCCCTTTCTCCACCGACGCCGAGGCTGAATGGGAAGCCCTGTGGGCGCCCATCCGCGCCCGGGCCGAGGCGGCGGCCAGCGTCTTCTGCCACCGGGACTATCACGCCGAAAACCTGATCTGGCTGCCTGACCGCACCGGCGTGGCCCGGGTTGGGCTGCTGGACTTCCAGGACGCGGTGCTGGCGCATCCGGCCTGGGACTTCTCCATGCTGCTGCACGACGGGCGTCGCGATGTGTCACCCGAGCGCGAGACCGCGGCGCTGGCCCGCTATCTGGAAATCCGCAGCGATATCGACGCGCAGGCCTTCCGCGCCGACTACCATGCGCTCGGCGCCCTGAACTCGGCGCGCATCCTGTTCATCTTCGCCCGGCAGGTGGCGGGCTTCGGCAAGCCGCGCTACGAGGCCTTCATGCCCCGCACATGGCGCTATCTCGAACGCTGCCTGGCCGATCCGGCGCTCGCCCCGATCAAGGCCTGGTTCGACACCCACGTGCCCCGGGAGGCCCGCCGGTGAGCGCAAGCGGCTTCCCCAAGACCGCCATGGTCATGGCGGCGGGGCTCGGCACGCGCCTGCGGCCGCTCACCGACCACCGGCCCAAGCCCCTGGTGGAGGTGGCAGGTCGCGCCCTGATCGATCATGTGCTGGACCGGATGGTCGAGGCCGGGGTCGAGACCGCCGTGGTCAATGTCCATCATTTCGCCGACCAGATGGTCGCCCACCTGGCCCGGCGAGACGACATCCGCATCAAGATCAGCGACGAACGCGCCGCCCTGCTGGATTCCGGCGGCGGCATCGCCCATGCCCGCAACCTGCTGGGGAATGAGCCGATCCTGGTGGCCAATATCGATTCCCTCTGGACCGGCGGCGAGACCCCGCCGCTGCAGACCCTCGCGCAGGCCTGGGATCCGGAGATCATGGACGTCCTCCTGCTGCTGGTCCCCCGGGGCCAGGGGCTGGGCTTCGAAGGACCACAGGGCTTCTTCCGCGATGAGGCCGGCCGCCTCACCCACTCGGCCGAGCCGGAGCCGCCGACCCCCTTCGCCAATGTCGGCTTCCAGATCATCAAGCCGCAGATTCTCGACGGCATCCGCGAGGACGCCTTCTCCATCGTGCCGATCTGGCGGCGCCTGGCCGAGCAGGGGCGCCTGCACGGGGCGGTGATGGACGCCTTCTGGATGCATGTCGGCGACCCGGCCGCCCGGGAGGCCGCCGAAGCCAAGCTGGCGACGTGAGCCGGCCGCCGCTGTTCGAGGGGGCCAGGCCCCGCTGGTTCAACATCCCGGCCCACCGGCCCTTCGTCCACGACCTCGCCCGGGGCCTCTATGAGGCCCTGGCGCCCCTGGGGCCTGAGGCCCTGTCCCAGGCCACGGTGCTCACCCCCACCCGCCGGGGGGCCCGCGCCCTGGCCGACGCCTTCCTGGCGGCCGGCGGCGGCCTGGCCCTGTTGCCGCCGCAGATCAGGCCCCTAGGGGATCTGGACGCCGGCGAGCCGCCCTTCGAGCCGGGCGATCTGGCCGCCCGCCTGCCCGCCGCCATCGATCCCCTGCGGCGGCGGCTGGAGCTGACAAGGCTGGTCAAGACCCACGAACATCTTCTGTCGCGGGACCTGGACGCCTCGGCCGCCCTGGAGCTCGCCGACGCCCTGGGCGGTTTCCTCGACAGCCTTCAGATCGAGGAGGTGGACGCCTCTGGCGCCCTGGCCGGACTGGTGGATGTCGAACTGGCCGAACACTGGCAGGTCTCCCGCACCTTTCTGGAGACCGCCCTGGCCGCCTGGCCCGAGCGCCTCGAGGCGCTCGGCGTCGTCGACACCAGCCAGCGACGGGTGGCCCTGCTGCGCGCCCTTTCCGAACAATGGAGCGTCCGGCCGCCCCAGGGGGTGTTGGTGGCCGCCGGCTCCACCGGCACAGCGCCGGCCACCGCCGACCTGCTGGCGGTCATCGCCGAGGCGCCGCAGGGCTGCGTGGTCCTGCCGGGCCTGGACGAAAGCCTGGCGAGCGCCGCCTGGGAGCAGGTGGACGAACAACATCCGCAAGGGGCGCTCAGCCGCCTGCTGACCCGCGCCGGCCTCACCCGGGAGGCGGTGGAGATCTGGCCAGCCTCGGCCCCCTATCAGAGCCAGGGCCGCTGGCGCCGGCGGGTGATCAACGAGGCCCTGCGCCCGGCTCAAGCCACCGCCGACTGGTTGAATGTCATCAGCGCCCTGCGAGCCGAGGGCGCCACAGAAGGGGTCGATCCCATCGCTGAGGGCCTGGCCGGCCTGTCGGTCGTCACCGCCCGCAGCGAGGAGGAGGCCGCCACGGTGGCCGCGCTCTTGTTGCGCGAGACCCTGGAAATCCCTGGCGCCACGGGCGCCCTGGTGGCGCCCGACCAGAACCTGGCCCGCCGGGTGTCTCTCAAACTCGCCCGCTGGGGCGTGATCCCCGACTCCTCGGTCGGCGCCCCGCTGATGGCCTGTCCGGCGGGCGTGCTGGCGGGCCTGGTCGCCAGGCTGGCGGCCGAGCCGCTCAATCCGGTGCTGATGCTCGGCGTCCTCAAGCATCCCCTCACCCGCCTTGGGGAGAGCCGCGAGGCCCTGGAGGCCCGGCTGATCGACCTGGAGCGCTATGGCCTGCGCGGGCCGCGCCCGGCTGACTGGGCGGCGCTCACGAGACGCCTGGATGAGAAGCTAACCGACGCGACACGCAGGGCTGGCGCGGCCGGACTGATCACCGTCCTGCGCGCAGCGCTCACGCCCCTGACCGATATGAGCGAGCCCAGCCCCGCCGCCGAGCGGGCCCGCGCCCTGGCGCTCGCCCTCGAAGCCCTGGCCGCCGACGGCGCCGGCGCTTCGGGACGCCTGTGGGGCGGCGCCGGCGGCGAGGCCCTGTCGCAGCTTCTGGCCGGGCTGATGGCTGAGGCCGGCGCCCTGCCGCCGGTGACGCCCAAGGGCTTCGCCGACCTGCTGGTGCGGCTGATGGGGGACGAGACCGTCCGCGTCGGCGGCGCCACCCATCCGCGCCTGCGGATCCTCGGCGCCATCGAGGCGCGCCTGGTGCGGGCTGACCGGCTGGTGGTGGCCGGCCTGGAGGAAGGCGTCTGGCCGCAGGGCGCGCCGCTGGATCCCTTCCTGTCGCGGCCGATGCGCGAGCGGCTGGGCCTGCCGCCGCCCGAGCGCCGGGTGGGCCTGGCCGCCCACGACTTCGCCCAGGCCGCCTGCGCCCCCAATGTGGTGCTGCTGCATTCGGAGCGTCGGGACGGCCAGCCGACGGTGAAGTCCCGCTGGCTCTGGCGGCTGGAGACCCTGGCCAGGGGCGCAGACCTCACCCTGCCCGGCCGCCCCGACCTGCTGGACTGGGCCAGAGCCCTGGATGCGGCGCCGGACTATGAGCCGATCAGCCGCCCGGCCCCGCGTCCACCGGTGGCCGATCGGCCGAGCCAGTTCGCCGTCACCCGGATCGAGTCCCTGACCCGGGACCCCTATGCGGTCTGGGCCCGGGACATCCTGAAGCTCTACCGGCTGGAGCGGCCGGATGAGCCGGTGGAGGCCCGCGCCCGGGGCACGGCCATCCACGAGGCCTTCGAAACCTTCGCCAGGCGCCACCCCAAGGCCCTGCCGCCGGAGCCGGCCCGGGAGTTCGCCGCCCTCTATCTGGAGGCTCTGGTCGCCGCCGGCGCCCCGCCGGAGTCCCTTGCCCGCGAGCAGGCCCTGGCCCAGGAGGCGGCCGCCTGGGTGGTCGCCCTGGAGGCCGAGCGAAGGGCCGATGGCCGCGACATTCATGTGGAGGCCAAGGGTGAGATCACGGTTCGCGCCGGCCTGCGGGACTTCACCCTGACCGCCAAGGCCGACCGGATCGAGACCGGCCCGGACGGCTATGCCCACGTCCTCGACTACAAGAGCGGCCAGGCGCCCTCGAAGAAGATGGTCGAGACCGGCTTCTCCCCGCAGCTGACCCTGACGGCGGCCATTGTCGCCCGGGGCGGGTTCGAGGGCG
>Ga0208242_100627_pt1 | contig 16444 bp, 12 predicted proteins | sample SubbioAug_CSW13A_FD_184825 | JGI IMG/M metagenome (GOLD analysis project Ga0208242, IMG submission 184825) | Serpentinite rock and fluid subsurface biosphere microbial communities from McLaughlin Reserve, California, USA - CR12Aug_CSW13A (SPAdes) | ecosystem: Environmental > Terrestrial > Deep... | reverse complement strand
TCCATGTCCTTCCCCGCGGCTGGGCCGGCCCCAGCCTGCTGGCCATGATCATCTTCGAGAAGTTTGGGGCCCATCAGCCGCTTAATCGCCAGGCCGAGCGCTATGCCCGCGAGGGCGTACCGCTCAGCCTCTCGACCCTGGCCGACCAGGTCGGCGGCGTGGCCACGGTCCTGGCGCCGCTGGTCGAGCGCATCGAGGCCCATGTCCTGGCCGCCGAGCGCCTGCACGGCGACGACACGACCGTTCCGGTCCTGGCCAAGGGCCAGACCGATGTGGGCCGATTGTGGACCTATGTGCGAGACGACGCCCCGTTCAGCGGCGCAGGTCCGCCGGCGGCGATCTTCCACTACTCCCGCGATCGCAAGGGCGTGCACCCGCAAAACCACCTGAAGACATGGAGCGGGATTCTGCAGGCTGACGCCTATGGCGGCTACGCCGAGCTCTACAAACCAGACCGATCTCCAGGTCTCATTGTGGAGGCCGGGTGCTGGGCCCACGCCCGCCGTAAGTTCTTCGAGCTGGCCGACATCGAGACCGCCGAGCGCCAGAAGGCCCGCGGCGAGAAGCCCAAGGCCGTCTATCCCAAGGCTCTGAAGGCGGTGCGCCTGATCGACGCCCTCTTCGCCGTCGAGCGGCAGATCAATGGCGCAAGCCCTGAAGCTCGCCTGGTCGTCCGCCGTGAGCAGAGTGCGCCGATCCTCGCCGAGCTCGAAGCCTGGATGGCCGAGACCCGCCAGCAGCTCACCAGCAGCCACCACATCGTCAAGGCGATCAACTACCTCAAGCGACGCTGGCCCTCCTTCATCCGCTTCCTGGACGATGGCCGCGTCTGTCTCTCCAACAACGCTGCTGAGCGGGCGCTCAGAGGCATCGCCCTTGGCCGCAAGTCCTGGCTGTTTGCGGGCTCCGACCGTGGCGGCCAACGTGCCGCGGCCATGTACAGCCTCATCGCCACCGCCAAGCTCAACAACGTTGATCCTCAGGCCTGGCTCGCCGATGTCCTCGCACGCATCAACGACCTGCCCGCCAGTCGTCTCGACGAGCTCCTGCCGTGGAACTGGGATCCAGCCCACGGGCCCGCTAAAACGGCGGCATGACCGCAGACCAGAAGATCGTTCGCCTCAAGATCGTCCTCGACCACGTCGAGCCCAAGGTCGAGCGCTGGCTCATCGTTCCTCTCAAGATCCGCCTGGATCGCCTGCACGAGGTGCTGCAGGCGGCCATCGGCTGGACGAACAGCCACCTCTGGGAGATCCGCATCGGCGATCTCGGGTGGGGCCCGGCTGACCCAGACGGCCTCTTCGGCGACGGCCCCCTCGACGCGCGCAAGACCACGCTCCAACAGGCCCTGACCCAAACGGGCGCCAAGCGCTTCACCTACCTGTACGATTTTGGAGACGGCTGGAGCCACACGGTCAAGCTCGACAAGTTCGAGACCCTGCCGGCCGGCGTTGACGCCACCTTCCTGGTCTACGCCAAGGGCCCCTGTCCGCCGGAAGACTGCGGTGGGCCGTTCGGCTACACCGATCTCATCGACGCACTCAGCGATCCCGCCCACGAGAGCCATCACGACGCCTTCGACATCCTCGGAGCAAGGTTCAATCCAAACGCCGATCCCACCCACGACTGCCGGGCCGCCGTCGAACGCACCGCCTCACGCTGGATCAGAAAGCCCCGCAAACCTCGCTGACGCGGTCTTCACCGGGTGGGTACCTTACCACGGAAGCGGCGGAGCCTGGACGCACGGCACTGTCGCTTAGCTTTCTGTCCGCATCCCACCCTTCTCGGCGGTTCGGGACGTCTGGTCTGCGGCCGCCCGATGGGCGATTGGGGCTACGGCAAGGATGCGCCAATTCCAGAAGTTGGCGACTAGCCAGATTCCAGACATTGCTCAGCCGGGACGAAGCTCCGGTTGCCGGCCCGTTGGCCACGCTTGAATCCGCCCCAATACGGCCGCTACGTTCGCTCTATAAATGTCTACCAATGATGGCGCGCACTGCTTCGCCGGAGAGCCTCTGATACCTGAGCGAGGGAGCCAGATCTTGGAGTGAAAGAGGAGGGGACGGGAGGAGAGAGCGAGGTTATCCCATGAGCTAGACCCATCCCCATGGGCGTATCGCCTCACTGTCCCGGACTAGGCGTTTCAAGGTGGCGCAGGTGCGACGGGAGATTCCTTCTGAAGAAGAGCCGCATCGGCGGCAGCTTCATATTCCGCTAGCGGGAAGACTGCTGCGTAGCATTGGTTAGTATACATCTGCTCGCCCGAACGTCCGGCGAGCACTGCGTATTCGCGGCCTTGTTCAAAAACAACATCGCAGGTGTCTCCGCCGTGGGCAATATCCCAAAATGGACGGCTTTCGCCTTTGATAGTTCGAATGACCACAAAGCGGGTGACGTTTAAGCCAGACCCCGCGCGGCCTTTTAGGGCTGTTGGCGGTTCGGCTCGGGCGATTACCATCAACTGGGCGCCTGCCAGCTGGGCCGCTGCATCGCCAAACCGGCAGCTACAAGCAAGAGCACTGCTGGCCGAGGCCGTGAAGTAGAGGGTCGCCAGGAAGGCAAGCAGATGCCGCAACACGAGCCAACTTCCTCCTGCCAACGTCGATGGACTGTAACCGGGCAAAGGTAGATCAGCATCCCTGAGTGCGCAAAGCACGGGCCTGGTAGGACCACCTTCTGTCCCTATGTGCCCATAGGAGAACCCGCTTCCGAACAGCGGGCATTATCGACTTCGGCTACGAGCCCAACGCGGTCATAGCGGATTGTGCACGAGGCGAAGTGCAGCTTCGACTGCCCCGCGGCGCACTGACGGGATAGGAACCGCTAACGAGACGCCGATCTCATCGCCAACCTGACATGGCAGACATGCCCATCCTCGACGCTCAGGAGGCCGCGGAGAGTACCACGCGGTCGAAGGCATACCCATCAACATGCGATCCGCGCTGCGCCCTAGAAGGAGTCTCTCTCGCGATCTTCGAGATGAACCAGGAAATCCTCATGCGTTTGAGGTGTGCGACAACGAAAATGCTGAAGGATTTCAGGGGCGTGGATTCTCAAAGTCTAAGAGGACCCACAGCTTTGTGACTGACCATCGCCTTGACTGGCCATCGCCTCACCGGACGTTGCGCTGCTAGGCTCATGGTCCTCGGTAGCTGGTCATGGGTGAGACGCCTTGAGTCTGAGTGTGTTGGCTTCCCTGCTTGGCGGAATAGGCCTGTTTCTGCTCGGCATGTGGTTGATGACCGAGGGGTTGAAGCTGGCGGCCGGCGGCGCTTTGCAGACGGTTCTGGAGTCCTGGACCCGTTCGGCGCCACGCGGCTTTCTGGCTGGCGTGCTGATCACGGCCCTGTTGCAGTCCTCCAGCGCCGTGACCGTGGCGACCCTGGGATTCGTGAACGCAGGGCTGCTCAATCTGGCTCAGGCGGTCTGGCTGATCATCGGGGCCAATGTCGGGACGACCATGACCGGCTGGCTGGTCGCCCTGGTGGGCGTGAAGATCGATGTAGGAGCGCTGGCCCTGCCGTTGATCGGACTTGGCATGCTGGGGCGGCTGGCGTTCCGAGGTCGCTCCCGTCTCTATGGCGCCGGCCAGGCCATGGCCGGGTTTGGGGCGTTCTTTCTTGGGGTGGGTGTGCTGCAGGGGGGCTTTTCGGACCTCCTGCATGACGTGGGGCCTCTGGTTCCGAGCGAGGCCACGCTGATCAGTCTGCTGGTCGCACTGTCTGTTGGGGTGGTGGTCACGGTGCTGACCCAGTCCTCCAGCGCCGCCATCGCCTTGACCCTGACCGCCGCGGCCAGTGGCGAGGTTCCGCTCCCTATCGCCGCCATGGCGGTGATCGGGACCAATATAGGCACCACTTCGACGGCGATTCTGGCCGCCCTCAGCGCAACGCCTGCGGCGAGGCGGGTGGCGGTGGGGCACGTGATCTTCAACGCCGTCGCTGCGCTGGCCGCCCTGGCGCTGCTGTCCCCGCTCCTGGGGCTGAGCGCGTGGTTGACCGCAAGTATCAACCCGCACGGTGAGACCCCGGCCATCCTGGCCATGTTCCATACCCTGTTCAATCTGCTGGGCGCCCTGATCATGGCCCTGATGGGATCGAGGCTGATCGCCTTCCTGCAGGGTCGTTTCGTGAGCGCCGAAGAAGATCTGGCCATGCCCAGATACCTCGACGCCACCCTCGCCTCGGTGCCCGCTTTGGCCCTGCGGGGCGTGGTTCTTGAGGTGGAGCGCATGCGGGACGCCGCCTTCGAGATGGTCGCCCATCGACGTCGCCTAGGGCCTTCCGGGGGCGCGGCGGCCGGAGGCCAACTCCTGCCGCTTGGGCGAGCCATCCGGAGCTTTTTGGGGGAAATGAGCGCCGGTCCCCTTCCCGCTCCCGTAACGGAGGCGCTGCCCGACGTGATTCGCGCTGTCCAGCACCTGGAGGAAATCGAGCGGATGAGCCTGCGGCTGAGGGCGCCGCCCGCAGACGCAGAGGGGGCATCCCAGAGCTGGAGCGAGTTAAGGCGGGCTTTGGCCGATAGCCTGGAGGGGCCTGGCGCTGAGGTCTCCGACCTGGAACTCGCCTACGCAAATTTGATCAGCGACGCGGAGCGCGCCTATCAGCAGGTCAAGACCGATCTGTTGCAGGCCACCGCCAGGGGCGTCCTGCCCGTCGGCCATCTCGACAGCGCTCTTGAGCTTGCCGACGCCCATCGGCGATGCGCCGAGCTGGCGGCGAAAACCCATCGACGCCTGGGGCCTTGGGAGGGCCATCCCGACGCCGCTCATGCGGAGGCGGAAGGTCACAGGGCCGGGGACTAGAAGGCTCAGGCCGCCCGATCCAGGGCCAGCGCAAGAGGCGCCTGCCAAGCGACGGCTCTGGCCCACCAGGTGGATCAGCCGCTGACATGACAAAGGCCGGCGCCGCTAGGGACGCCGGCCTTGATCGTGACGCTAGCCCATCAGCCGGGCGCAGCGTCTCTGGTCCGTAAGGCCTCAGCCGTTCACAGCGTCCTTGAGGGCCTTGGCCGGCTGGAACGACACCTTCTTGGAGGCGGCGATCTGCACGGCTTCGCCGGTCTGGGGGTTGCGGCCCGTGCGCGCCGGCTTGTTCTGCACCTTGAACTTGCCGAAGCCCGGCAGGGACACTTCCTCGCCGCTGATGGCGGCGTCGCGAATCGCGGCGAAGACGCCGTCCACGATCTGCTTGGCTTGCGCCTTGGTCAGCTTGTCGTCGGCCGCGGCGACGCGATCGATGATGTCGGAGGTGTTCATGGATGGCTCCAGGTTGGGAATCAGCTTTCGACACTGCCAAGGGCGGGCGCCGGTGTCACCTGAGCAAATGGCCCAATCGCCGTCGATTCAAGGGAATTTTGCACCCTTAGGGTGAACGATGGTACACGATGTCCATCAGGCGTCAGGGTTGCGGCTAGGTCAGGTGGACCGCACCGGGCGACTCCCGGCAAGCTTAAGCCATGTCAGAAACCCCGAAATCGCCGCCGAATCCCGACCTCCAACTCGGCTCGCCGTCCTACAGGCTGGCGGCTTTGGACCAGGAATTCCTTCTAGGAGACTCGATGCGTGGGGTGAGGTTTCTCCTGGAGTACTCCAAGGCGGAAGACGCCTTGCGGGCCTGGGGGGTCGTCTCGACGATCGTGGTGTTCGGCAGCGCCCGTGTGGCCCCCGACGGCCCTGGACGCCAGGCGCAATGGTACGACACGGCCCGACGGTTCGGCGCGCTGGCCTCCCTGACCGGCGGCGCCCTGCTCAATGGCCGCGAGGGGCGTCATAACGTCATCGCCACAGGGGGCGGGCCCGGCATCATGGAGGCGGCGAACCGAGGCGCATACGAGGTCGGCGCTCCCTCAATCGGGTTCAACATCACCCTGCCCCACGAACAGGTCCCCAACCCCTACTCCACCCCGGAGCTCACCTTCCAGTTCCACTATTTCGCCATGCGAAAGATGCACCTGGCCATGCGCGCCAGCGCCCTGGTGATCTTTCCCGGGGGGTTTGGCACACTGGATGAGCTGTTCGAACTGCTCACCCTGCGCCAGACGCATAAAAGCCCCCCCATCCCGATCGTTCTCTGTGACCAGGCTTACTGGTCCAGGGTCATCAATTTCGAGGCCTTGGCTGAGCACGGCATGATCTCCCCTCAGGACCTGGACCTGTTCGGGTTCGCCGAAACCCCAGAGGAGATTTGGGCGATGCTGGAGGCCAAGGGCTTACACGCCGTGGATTGAGGTTCCTCGTCCTGAGATAAGCCCCGGCGCCACAGTCGCGCCACGGTCTTGCCTCAACCCTACGGCGATCCAGAGGAGGCTGTTCATGCCCGCCGTTTCACATCTGATCCTCGCCGCGAGCCTGGTCCTGGTCCCTGCCCTGGCTTCGCCCGCCCTGGCGGGCCAGGGAGATGTCCCGACCGTTTCCGCGGCGGCTGCGCCTCTGGTGAGTGTCCGGCTGGCGCCCGCCCTCATTGAGAGCGCGGAGAAGACTTATGGGCTGACCGAGGTGAAAGATCAGGCCGAGCGGCTCAAGGCGCTGGTCACCGCCGACCTGGAGCAGATGGGGGTGATGGCGGGGGGCCGAGTTGATCTGGTCCTGGTTGATCTGAAACCCAGCCGACCGACCCGTCAGGAGATGATCTCCCGTCCGGGTCTCTCCTTCCGCAGCGCGTCCCTCGGCGGCGCCCGGATAGAGGGGGAGATGACCACCTTCGACGGTGAAGTGATGCCGGTGAGCTTCACCTGGTACGCCTCTGACCTGACCGATTCCCGGCGGCAGGCGGTCTGGGGCGACGCCCAGTGGGCGTTCGAGCGGTTCAGCCATCGACTGAGCCGAGGTCAGCTTTACGCCCTGCGCTGACCCAGGCTTGCCTTGTGCGGCGGCGCGGGGTCAGATCGGGGACCAGTAGTTCCCGTGAGATTTCGAATGTCGTCTGAGCGCCGCTCTAGCTGGATCCTGGCGGCGCTGGCCGCGCCCTGCCTGCCCCTGGCGGGCCTTGGGCTTCCCCTGGTGGTCTACCTCCCGGAATTCTACGCCAACGAACTGGGCCTGAGCCTCTCAGCCGTCGGGGCCGCCTTCATGGGCGTGCGCCTCCTCGATATCGCCTTCGATCCTTTCATCGGCGGGGTGATGGACAAGACCCGGACCCGGTTCGGACGCTTCCGGCTGTGGTTCGGCATCGGCATCCCGATCCTGATGCTGGCGGCCTATATGTTGTTCATGGCGCGGCCAGGGGTCGGCGTCGGCTATCTCTGGCTGTGGCTGCTGGTCATCTATGGCGGCTTTTCCATCGCCACCCTGGCTCACCTGTCGTGGGGCTCGGTGCTGTCGCCAGGCTATGACGAGCGATCACGCATCTATTCCTGGTGGCAGGGGGGCAATGTGGTGGGGATGATCCTGGTCCTCACCCTACCCCCGCTGCTCGGCCTGCTGGGCGTGCCCGGTCACGCCATGGGCGTGGAGGCCATGGGATGGTTCATCATCCTGCTCCTGCCGCTGACCGGTCTCCTGGCGCTGTGGAAGGTGCCCGAGCCTTTCATCGTGCGGCCTCAACAGAGGTCAGGCTTGAAGGAGTATCTCGGCCTCTTCAAACGCAACAGCGTGCGGCGCCTGCTGGCCGCCGACCTCGCCATCGGCACCGGGCCGGCCATCACCGGGGCGCTGTTCTTCTTCTACTTCGAGCGGATCAAGGCCTTCGACAAGGCCGAGGCCGGAGGCCTGCTGCTGGTCTATTTCATCGGCGGCCTGGTAGGCGGCCCCATCTGGACGCGGCTGTCCTACAAGATGGGCAAACACCGCGCCCTGGCGGTCTCGACCGTCTTCTACGCCATCGTCACCGCCGGCGCCCTGGTCATCCCTCCGGGCGCCTGGCTGATCGCCGCCGGCTTGATGTTCCTGATCGGCCTGCCCTTCTCGGCCGGCCCCTTCCTTCTGCGGGCGATGATGGCCGATGTGGGCGACGAGGAGCGGCTGGAATCTGGCGCTGATCGTACAGGCCTGCTCTACGCTCTGCTGAGTGGGACGGTGAAGATCGGCTCGGCCGCCGCCATCGGCATCACCTATGTGGGCCTCGACCTGGTGGGCTTCGACGCCCGGGCGGCGGACTCCACCTCCGGCCTCCTGGGGTTGCAGGTGATGTTTCTCGCGGCTCCGGCCGTCCTGTCTCTGCTGGCCGGCTGGATCATCATGAACTACCCCCTGAATGCGGAGCGGCACGCCGAAATCCGGAGCGCCCTGGAGGCCCGGGACCTGGCCGAAGCCGCGCCGGAGTTCGGCGCCGAGCCCAAGACCTCCGAGGAGATCCATGCCGTCATCCGCCCCGCCCAGTGACCTGCCGCCCCTGGAGCGTCTGCTGGCCATCATGGCGCGGCTGCGCGACCCGGTGGATGGCTGTCCCTGGGACCTTGAGCAGAGCTTCGCCACCATCGCCCCCTATACGGTGGAGGAGGCCTATGAGGTGGCCGACGCCATTGAGCGCAACGATCTGGCGGACCTGAAGGAAGAACTCGGCGACCTGCTGCTGCAGGTGGTGTTCCACGCCCGCATCGCGCAGGAGCAGGGGGCCTTCGCCTTCGAGGACGTGGCCCGCGCCATCAATGACAAGATGATCCGCCGCCATCCCCACGTCTTCGGCGAGGAGACCTATGCCACCGGCGAGGCGCAGACGGCGGCCTGGGAGGCGATGAAGGCGCAGGAGCGGGCCGGCAAGGGCCGCGACCGCAGCCTGCTGGACGATGTGCCCGCCGGGCTTCCGGCCATGACCCGGGCCGTGAAGCTGACCAAGCGCGCCGCCCGGGTGGGCTTTGATTGGCCCGAAGTGTCCTTTGTGCTGGAAAAGCTGCGCGAGGAGATCGGCGAGATGGAGGCCGAGATCGCCACGGGCGACAGGGACGCCCTGCGCGGGGAGATCGGCGACGTCCTGTTCGTCATGGCCAATCTGGCCCGCAAGCTCGACATCGAGCCCGAGGACGCCCTGCGGGCCACCAACGCCAAGTTCGCCCGCCGTTTCCACTTCATCGAAGCCGCGCTGGCCGAACGGGGCCGAACGCCTGAGGAGTCCGACCTCGCCGAGATGGACGCCCTTTGGGACGCCGCCAAGGCCACTGAGCGCGGCTAGAGGTCGTCCGCGCCCGGCGAGACGGCGCCAAGGTCGATCCGCGGGAACAACTGCTCGAACTGTCCGAGGGCCTTGGGCGTCAGGCGCACGGCCATGCGTACGGCGCCGTCATCATCGGTCTGGCGATCGACCACCCGGCCGTTCTGATAGAGCCAGGCGATCGCCGCCCCCTCCCCGGCCGGCAGATGGGCCTCCACCGCGGGCGACTCGTCCACCAGGTCGGCCACGGCGAGCAGCAAGGGGGTGACCCCCTCCCCGGTCACCGCCGAGACCAGCAGGGCCGGCGGATGGGCGCGCCGCGCGTCCCCCTCCAGCATCGGCCGGTCCTCTTCGGGCGTCAGGTCGATCTTGTTCCAGACCTCAAGGACGCGGCGCTCATCCATATCGACGCCGAGACGTTGCAGCACTTCGCGGACATCGGCGGCCTCAGCCGCGCTTTCCGGGCTGGCGATGTCGCGGACGTGCAGGATGACGTCGGCTTCTTTGACCTCTTCCAGGGTGGCCCGGAAGGCTTCCACCAGTTCGTGCGGCAGGTCTGAGATGAAGCCCACCGTATCCGACAGGATGGCCGGCCGTCCGTCGGGCAGGTTCAGCATCCGCAGGGTCGGGTCGAGGGTGGCGAACAGCATATCCTCGGCCATGACCTTGGAATCGGTCAGGCGGTTGAACAGGGTGGACTTTCCCGCATTGGTGTAGCCGACCAGGGCCACCACCGGATAGGGCCGGCGCTTGCGGGCCGAGCGCTGAAGGGTGCGGGTGCGGCGCACCTCCACCAGCTCCTTCTTCAGGCGGCCGATCTTTTCAGCCAGCAGGCGGCGGTCGGTCTCGATCTGAGTTTCGCCAGGCCCGCCCATGACCCCGAAGCCGCCGCGCTGGCGTTCCAGGTGGGTCCAGGTGCGGACCAGGCGCGAGCGCTCATAGGACAGCCTGGCCAGCTCCACCTGAAGCCGACCCTCCCGCGTGCGGGCCCGCCTGGCGAAGATCTCCAGGATCAGGCCGGTGCGGTCGATGACCTTCACCTTCCAGGCCTTTTCCAGATTGCGCTGCTGGACCGGCGTCAGGGCGTCGTCGACGACCGCCACATCGATCTCGAGCTCTTCGCAGAGCTCGCCGATCTCGGCCACCTTGCCCTTGCCGAACAGGGTGGCGGGCATGCGCTTGCGCACCGGGGCGACCATGCCCCGGCGGATTTCGAGATCAAGAGCCAGGGCGAGACCTTCGGCCTCTTCCAGGCGCGCCTGGGAGGACCGGGCGCCGCCACGGCCCTCGCGTTCGGGATGGATGATGAGCGCGCCCTGGACGGGCGTCTCATGGTCGATGGATGGGGAACTCAATCGGTCTCGTCTTCCGCCGGCTCATACAGCTGAACAGGCTGGGCCGGCATAATGGTGGAGATGGCGTGCTTGTAGACCAGCTGGGACTGGCCATCGCGGCGCAGGAGCACGCAGAAATTATCGAACCAGCTGACCACGCCCTGCAGCTTGACGCCGTTGACGAGGAAGATGGTCAGGGGGGTCTTGGCCTTGCGGACGCTGTTGAGGAAGGTGTCCTGCAGGTTCTGCTTTTTTTCGCTCATGGCTTTTCGCCCTTTTCTCCGATTGAGGGGCCACGCGCCCCCACACACATAAGGCAAGCTAGTCCAACCTTGAGCCGCCGTGCAATCACGGTCGGCTACTCAGACGGCGGTCTGCTTCGCCCGCTCGATATAGAGGCTCCGCAGGCGCTTCGCCACAGGACCCGGCGCGCCGCCGCCGATGGGCTGTCCGTCGATGGCGATCACCGGCAACACCAGCGAGCCGGCTCCGGTGATGAAGGCTTCCTTGGCCTGGGCCATGTCTTCGGGCGTGAAGGGCCGTTCCTCCACCTTCAGGCCGGCCTCGGCGATCACGTCAAGCAGGGTGCGTCGGGTGACGCCGCGCAGGATGTTGGCCTGGGTGTCGCGGGTGCGCAGCACGCCATTGCCGTCGAGAATCCAGGCGTTGGCCGAGGCGCCCTCGGTGATGAAACCCAGATCATCGACGAACAGGGCCTCCCCCGCCCCGCGCTCCCGGGCGGCCTGTCTGGCCAGGACATTGGGAAGCAGGCCCACCGTCTTGATGTCGCAGCGGCCCCAGCGGTTCTCCGGGGTGGTGATAACGGCGATGCCCTTGGCCGCCTTGGCCTCTGAGGCGGCGCGGTCGAGACTCTTGGCGGTGATGACCACTGAGGGACTGAGGTCGCCCTCAGGGAAGGCGTGGTCACGGGGCGCCACACCACGGCTGATCTGCAGATAGATCAGGCCTTCACGAACCAGATTTCGCCGCAGCACCTCGCGCAGGACGATGGTCAGGGCCGCCCGCGACATGGGCTCGGGGATCTGCAGCTCGCCAAGGCTGCGGGCCAGGCGGGCGAAGTGGCCCTCGGCGTCGGCGAGCTTGCCGCCAAACACCGACCAGACCTCATAGACCGCGTCGGCCAACTGGTAGCCCCGGTCCTCGATATGGACGGAGGCGTCGGCGTGCCGCTGATAGCGGCCATTCACATAGGCGATGCGCCCCATGGCTATTCGACGCCCTCCTCGAGCGCGCGCGCCCCGGACAGACCCAGGGACTTGAGTTTACGGTGCAGGGCCGAGCGCTCCATGCCGATGAAGGCCGCGGTCCGAGAGATGTTGCCGGAGAAGCGCATCATCTGGGCGCTGAGATACTCCCGTTCGAAGGTCTCGCGCGCTTCGCGCAGCGGCAGGGCGATGATCTTGTCGGCGCCCAGCAGACCGCCCCCGTCGGCAGGCTGTGCGTCGGAGGGCACCATCTCTGCGGTGATCGGTTCCTTGGGGTCGCCGGAGCTCAGGATCAGCATGCGCTCCACGACATTGCGCAGCTGGCGCAGATTGCCGGGCCAGGGGCGGACCTGCAGGGCGCCGATGGCGTCTTCAGACAGGATCCGTCGGGGCATGCCGCTGGCCTCGCAGATGCGCTCGATGAAGTTCTCCACCAGCTCGGGGATATCCTCCCGCCGCTCCGAGACCCCGGGCACCGCCACGGGCACCACGTTCAGGCGATGGAACAGATCTTCGCGGAACCGCCCTTCGGCGATTTCCTGGCGCAGGTTCCGGGAGGTCGAGGAGATCACGCGGACATCCACCTGGACATCGGCGTCGCCGTTCACCCGGCGGAAGCGCTGCTCCACCAGGACGCGCAGGATCCGGCTCTGGGTCTCCCGCGGCATGTCGGCCACCTCGTCGAGATAGAGGGTGCCGGCGTGGGCGCGTTCAAAGACGCCGATCTTGCCGGGACGGCCGCCCTCGCCCTCAACCCCGAACAGCTCCACGTCCATGCGCTCAGGCGTCATGCCGGCGGCGCTGATGGCCACGAACTCGCCCTTGGCCCGGGGGCTGGCCGAGTGGATCAGCCGCGCGACGGTCTCCTTGCCCGACCCCGGGGGGCCAGCGATCAGCACACGGCTGTTGGCGGCGGCCAGCTTGGCGATCATCTGGCGCAGGTGCTGGGCCGGCATGGACTTGCCGATCAGCCCTTCGGGCATGATGGCCTGGGTCCTCAGGCGGCGGTTCTCCCGGCGCAGATTGGCCGCCTCCAGGGCGCGGTCGACCACCAGCAACAGCCGGTCGGACTTGAAGGGCTTCTCCAGGAAGTCGTAGGCGCCGCGCTTGATGGCGCTGACCGCCGTCTCGATATTGCCGTGACCAGAGATCATCACCACCGGCAAGTCGGGGTCCAGGGACTTCAGGAGGTCAAGAAGCTCCAGCCCATCCATCCCGCCGCCCTGCATCCAGATGTCCAGGATCAGCAGCGAGGGCCGCCTGGCGCGCACGGCGGCCAGGGCGCTCTCGGAGTCCGAGGCGGTGCGGACCTCATAGCCCTCGTCGGACAGGATTCCGGCCACCAGATCACGGATGTCGGCCTCGTCGTCCACCACCAGCACATCAGCGGCCATGGGCTTCTCCTTCGAACATCAATGCAGACTCCACGGTGGCCACCGGGCGATGGGCGACCGGCAGGCTCAGGATCACTCGGGCGCCACGCCCCCGCGAAGCATCGGTCAGGACCAACTCGCCGCCATGGTCCTCCAGGATCCGCTTGACGATGGCCAGGCCCAGCCCGGTGCCCTTTTCACGGGTGGTGATATAGGGCTCGGTCAGGCGGTCGCGGTCCTTCTCCGGGAGCCCGACGCCATTGTCCTCAACCACGATCGTCACCGTCTCATCGGCGAGCGTCATCCGTACATTGATGCGGCCGGCTGGGCGGGGCGTGGTCTCTGTCCGGGCATGCACCGCCTCGGCGGCGTTCTTGAGGATGTTCGTCAGGGCTTGGGCCAGCATCCGGCCATCGGCCATGACCGACACCTCCGGCGCGGGCTCGGCGAGCACGATCTTCAGGCCCGGATTGGCGACCCCTTGCGCAAAGACCTGAGCCCTCACCAACTCCGCCAGATCCTGCGGTGAGAACCTGGGCGCCGGCATGCGGGCGAAGGCCGAGAACTCGTCCACCATCCGGCCGATGTCGCCGACCTGACGCACAATGGTGTCGGTGCAGCGGTCGAAGGTCTCCAGGTCGGCGGCGGCCACATCCTTGCGGAACTTCCGGCGAAGGCGCTCGGCCGACAGCTGGATCGGTGTCAGCGGGTTCTTGATTTCATGCGCGATCCGCCGCGCCACGTCCTTCCAGGCGGCGTTGCGCTGCGCGGCCACGAGGCGTGTGATGTCGTCGAAGGTCAGGACCAGCCCGCTCTCGCTCCGGCTGGCGCGCACCCGCAGCCGGTGGCTCTCCCTGGCTCGCTGAATGTCCACCTCGGCTTCCGCCTCTCCGGACACCGCCGCCTCCCCAGCCACGGCGCTAAGCTCAGGGGCGAGTTCGGCCAAGGTCAGCCCGTCGACCGATCCATCGCTCAGCTCAAGAAGCTGGGCGGCCTGCCGGTTGAGGGCCGAGATGCGACCATGACTGTCCAGGCCGATGACGCCAGCGCTGACTTCCGACAGGACGGTCTCGATGAACTCCCGTCGGCCCTCAGCCTCATCGCTCGCGCGCCTCAGCGCTTCCTGCTGCGCCTGAAGATCATGTGTCATGCTGTTGAAAGCACGGGAAAGTACGGCGATTTCCTCAGGGTCATTCCGCGAATCCACCCTGGCGCTAAGATCACCACTGGCGACGCGCCCAGCGGCCTGGACCAGGCGGGCGACGGGCCCGGAAATGGCGTTGGCGGCCGACATTCCAAGCCAGACGGCGCCCACCAGCACCAGAAGGGCGGTCTCGACATAGCTCAGCGCGAAAACCGTCTGGATCCGGGCCCGGCTCTGAGCGGCCTCACGGTAGGAGATCAGGGAACCTTCCGCCTCGATCAGGTGCGTGATGATCCCCGACTCCACCGGCCGCGCCACATAGAGATAGGCGTCCGGATAGCCGTTCAGCCGGTAGAGGGCGCGCATCAGATCGGAGGAGTCGAAGGCCGGCACCGAAATGTCGCCCTCATCGGCGGCCTGGAAACTCGATTCCGGCGGCACCACGAAGGGGGGCGCGTCCGGCGCCTCGGACCGGGCCAGGACCCGCCCTTCCCGATCGATCAGATAGGCGGCGGGAAAGGCGTGATAGGAGGCCTGATAGGACAGAAAGTGGGTGAAGGTCACCGGCGACGTGGCCAAGGCCGGAGCGGCCCGGTTGAGGTCCACCGACATCAGCGAGACGTGCTCGCCGATGTACCGCTTCTGATCCTCCACATAGGATCGCGCCACGGTGGCGGAATTCTCCACCACGGTCTGCACCCGCTCACTGAACCAGTTGTCCACGCCCCGATTGACCAGCACCCCATAGAACAGGGCCACGACGACGGCCGGCGCCACGGCGGCCAGGGCGAATAGGGTCACAAAGCGCAGATGCAGTCGCGCGCCGGCGTCCACCGAGCGCGCGTCCAGAAGGGCCAGCAGGCGGAAACCGACCAGTGCCGCCAGAGTCAGTATCAGCACCAGATTGAGGCTGAGCACCGTCAGGATGGCGTTGGAGGCCGGCCGCAGCGGACCCGCCTCCGGCGGCGAGGCCGCCAGCAGGATCGCCACGGCCGTCAGGATGGCCGCCAGCAGATAGCCGCCGCCGAGCACATATCTCGACTGCATCGCACGCCAGAGTCTGGCGGACGGTCTTGCGGTTTCCAGGCTCCCAACCAGCGACGTCATGATGCCGCAGCCTAGGCCCAACTGTGTCTGGAACTCAACACAGATGTTGCCAGATTACGTCAGGTTGTTCGCCCCTGCGAAATCGCCTGGCGTCATCGGCGTCCGCGGGTCAGGTCCACGCCCAGGTCCTGGATCTTCTTGCGCAGGGTGTTGCGGTTCAGGCCGAGGATTTCGGCGGCGCGGACCTGATTGCCCCGTGTAGCAGCCAGGGTCAGCTGGATCAGGGGCCGTTCGACCTCCTCAAGCACGCGATCATAGAGCCCCACGGGCGGCACCCCATCGGGCTGCTCGGCGAAATAGCCCCCCAGATGGCGCTCCACCAGCTGGGCGAGGGTCAGCGGTCCCTCCTGGCCGGGCTGGCTCGGCTGCTGGTCGGCAAGCTCCTTCTCGACGATGCGCGCCGTGATCAGCTCTTCGGCATAGAGGGCGCAGACCCGGCGGATCAGGTTTTCCAGTTCGCGGACATTGCCCGGCCAGGCGTGCAGCTTCAGGCGCTCCAGGGCGGCCTGATCGATGGTCTTGGACGGCAGGCCTTCCCGATTGGCCCGCAGCAGGAAGGAGCGCGCCAGATCGGGGATGTCCTCGGTCCGGTCGCGCAGGGGCGGCAGCCGGATCGGCGCTACGTTCAGCCGGAAATAGAGGTCCTCACGGAACAGGCCCTGAGCGATCAGGGCGCGCAGGTCACGGTTGGTGGCGGCGATCAGGCGGGCGTTTGGGCGACGCCCGGTCTTTGGATTGAGGGCGGGCTCAGAGCCGTCGATTACGCGCAGCAGGCGGGTCTGGGCGTCGAGCGGCATGTCGCCGATCTCATCCAGGAACAGGGTGCCCCCGTCGGCCTCCACCAGCTTGCCGCTGTCCCCGTCGGCGCGGCCGAATAGTTCGGCCTCGACCCGCTCCCGGGGCGTGGCGGCCAGATTGATGACCACGAACTTGCCGTCCTTGCGTCGGCCCATGTCGTGCAGGGCCCGCGCCACCAGTTCCTTGCCCGTGCCCGATTCCCCGAGGATCAGGACGGTGAGGTCGGCGCCCACCAGCCTGGCGATGGTGCGATAGACCTCCTGCATCGGCGCAGACCGACCAATCAGCGGCAGGCGTTCATCGCGCATGGCCCGCGCCTGGGCCCTGGAGGCCTCCGGATCAGCCGGCCGCGCCAGGGCGCGCCTTGCGAGCGCGG
>Ga0208242_100626_pt1 | contig 16518 bp, 19 predicted proteins | sample SubbioAug_CSW13A_FD_184825 | JGI IMG/M metagenome (GOLD analysis project Ga0208242, IMG submission 184825) | Serpentinite rock and fluid subsurface biosphere microbial communities from McLaughlin Reserve, California, USA - CR12Aug_CSW13A (SPAdes) | ecosystem: Environmental > Terrestrial > Deep... | reverse complement strand
GTTTTTTTCGTTAAAGGAGGAAAAAATAATGAAAAAATCAAGTACTCGACTATTGACAATCATCGGTATGATGTCAGCCTTATCTTTTGGGCTTTATGCTCTTGAGATTCCAACCGCATTTTTGTTTCCAGCAGCACCTTATTTGAAGATTGATTTCTCAGATATTCCAGCAGTCATGACTGGGATTATTGGTGGACCATTCGCAGCAGTGATGGTGTTGTTCATTAAAAATTTACTGCATCTTCTACTGATCACTAAAGAAAGTGGTGGAGTTGGAGAACTTGCTAACTTCTTTGCGGGAATCGCTTACACATTACCGATTGTGTTTCTTTACAGAAAAGCCAACATTAAACTCTCATGGTTATCATTAACACTTGCAACAATCAGTGTCACCATTACCATGTTCCTTGTGAATTACTTCATCGTATTCCCAATCTATGGTATTCCTCGTGATGGATCCATTGAACTTCTACTTACTGTATTCACTCCATTCAATTTACTAAGAGGAGCATTACTGTCAGTAGCACTTGTCTTGTTCTATCCACGTGTTGCATCCTTGTTAAAGAAATCATTCATCTAAATAGCCACAACCAATCCTTTCGTAGGATTGGTTTTTTTTAATTGTGTACTATGGTATAATGGGTTAGAATTTGAGGTAATTCTATGGAAACACGTGTAAAGAAATATGCGGATTTAAGAGATTCAATTGCTAAAGATGAAGAAGGAATTGTGTATCATAAAGCTTTAGCCCCATATGCCTCTCGCTTATCCAATGTTGATGAGAAGTATAATGTGGAGCAAAACAATGAACCACATGTCCCACTTCATTCAAAGACACTTATTACTCAAAGTTCATTTAGAAACTTAGAGCAAGACATGGATGTTGATCTCATTGATCAATTCATCAATGAAGTGAAAGCATACAACATCAAATCTGGTCAAGCCAATGAATTTGATACGAGCAAGAACATTCTATCCGCCATTTCAAAGTCATCAGAACCACTTAATTCAATTAATTCAGTCGATGAAATCAAGGAGATTTTATTGCATGATGAAGATGAGCATAGCCAAGAAAATGTTGATGAACTCAAAGAAATATTGCTTGAAAAAACCCAAGAAATAAATACTTCTTTACTAACGTTTGAAAAAACAATTCATGATGTTAACACACAACTTAACTCAACCAATAAGCTTGTGAATGCATTACTGACACTTTTCCTCATAGGATTAGTTGGAATTATCTTTGTTGCTTTGTATTGGTTGATAAACAGTAGAGGATTCTTACAATGAAAATTAATATTGGTATTGATGGTCCTGTTGCTTCAGGCAAAAGTACTATCGCAAAGAAAGTGGCTGAACGATTGGGTTATACTCACATTGATACAGGCGCGATGTATCGTTGTGTTGCACATTATGCCTTGTTAGCCAAAATTGACATCAAAAGTGAGTCTGAAGTATCAGCTTTACTGCCTCATCTTTTCATACAACTTCATCCAGATGGTTCCATTTTCTGCAATGATCAGGATGTGACATCCATCATTCGTAGTCATGAAATATCCAATGCCGCGTCCACAGTTGCGGCATTTTCATCGGTTAGAGCAAACCTTGTGATTCAGCAAAAACGTATGGCACAAGATAAAGGTTTTGTGATGGATGGTCGTGATATAAATACGGTTGTTTTGCCAGAGGCTGAATGTCAAATCTTCTTGACCGCATCCATTGAATCACGAGCACAACGACGTTTTCTCGATTTACAATCACGTGGTCAACACGTGGATTTAAACATTATTAAAAAAGACATTCAACAAAGAGATTTCAATGACATGAATCGTTTGGATAGTCCTTTGAAAATATCTAAGAATGCTCATGTGATTGATACATCCAACATGAGTATTGATGAGGTTGTTGACATGATTCTCAACCTAGCTAAGGAGGTTATGTATGATTGATGCTGTTGTTGCCATTGTTGGACAACCTAATGTAGGAAAGTCCACATTGTTTAACCGCTTGATTGGAGAGCGCTTATCCATTGTTTTAGATGAACCTGGTGTGACCCGTGATCGCTTGTATGGGACATGTGAATGGTTGTTAAAGAAATTTAGAGTGATTGACACTGGAGGGATTGTGTTAAAAGACCTTCCTTTTCAGAAAGAAATCATGATGCAAGTGGATATTGCACTTGATGAAGCAGACATCATTATTTATGTTGTGGATGCGATGATTGGACTTGATCAAACGGATCGTGTGATTGCGAAGAAACTCCATGCTTCCAATAAACCTATCATTTTAGCAGCAAATAAGATTGATGATGGCTCAAAACAAGACAGAATGTATGATTACTATGCTTTAGGATTTGATCGTGTCATCGCCACCTCATCCGCTCATGGGATTGGTGTAGGTGACCTGCTCGATACATGCATTGAATATCTTCCTCCTAAGAGAAAGAAATCCAATGATGATGCATTAAAATTCAGTATCATTGGTCGTCCAAATGTTGGAAAATCATCGTTGGTTAATGCGATTCTAAATCAAGAACGTGTTATTGTTTCTGAAATTGAGGGGACAACCCGTGATGCGATTGACACAGATTTCATTGTTAATGAGCAACCCTATACCATTATTGATACTGCTGGTATTCGTAAACGAGGTAAGATTTATGAAAAGATTGAGAAGTATGCTTTACTTCGATCAATGAGTGCCATAGAACGCAGTGATGTGGTGTTGTTTGTCTTAGATGCTTCCATTGAGATTACGGATTTGGATAAGCATGTGGCAGGTTATGCCCATGACATGAACAAACCCATCATTATTGTGCTCAATAAATGGGATGATGTTGATAAGGATGAACATACTTTTCATGTGATACAAGAGAAGGTAAGAGAAGAGTTCCTTTATCTTGCTTATGCCCCAATCATTACAGTGTCAGCTTTAACAAAACAACGTGTTCACCAAATTATTCCTTTGGTTAATCAAGTCTTTGAATCTGCTTCATTAAGAATCAGTACTTCGGTACTCAATGAAGTCATCATGGATGCGATTACCTTAACGCCACCACCAACCCATCAAGGAAAACGTTTGAAAGTAAACTACATGACACAAGTGGCGGTCAATCCACCAACCTTCTTATTGTTTGTGAATGATCCTGAACTGTTTCATTTCTCTTATAAACGTTACTTAGAAAACAAGATTAGAGAAGCCTTTGGTTTCATAGGAACACCTATCGTCATCAAAGCAAGAGGTAAAGAAGAATGAGTTGCATCGGAATCATTGGAGCAGGAAGCTGGGGATTAGCATTAGCTAATGTCTTGAGTGATAACCAACACAATGTGATTGTGTACACACGTGAAGCTTCTGATCGAGATACTATCCTAAATACGCACAACCATCCTCTGTTTTTTGGTGATCATGTAATTTTAAACAATACAATCAATGTCACTACTCAATTGGTTGATCTTGATCAATGTTCAACCATTGTATTAAGTGTACCTTCAGTAGCCATTGAAGATGTCTGTGTTCAAATCAACGACTTATTTACAACCCCAAAAGTCTTTGTGAATACCGCAAAAGGTTTTAATCCACGTAATTTTCAGTTGCTTTCAGAAACCATCACTCAAACACTATCTCAACACATTCTAAAAGACTTAGTGTCTTTGATAGGCCCATCCCATGCTGAAGAAGTGGTCGTAAGACTTCTTACCAGTGTGAATGTGGTAGGTGAAAATGATGATACTCTCATTGAAGTTCAACGCTTGTTCTCTAACCAATATTTCAGAGTGTATCGTAATCATGATGTCATAGGAGCACAACTGGGTGTTGCCACTAAAAACGTGATTGCCTTAGCCAGTGGAATGCTTTCAGGATTTGGTTTAGCTGATAATGCTAGGGCAGCCTTAATCACACGAGGATTAGCTGAGATGTCGCGTCTTGGATTAGCCATGGGTGGTCAACTTGAAACGTTTTTAGGATTATGTGGAGTAGGGGATTTGGTTGTTACCGCAACGTCGACTCACTCTCGTAATTTTCAAGCAGGATATCGAATTGGTAAGGATAATGAAGCAGCAATGTTTCTAGCTACCAACCAAAAAACGGTTGAAGGTGTTTACGCTTTAGCTGGAGTATTACACTATGCTAAAGAAAAGAACGTAGAAATGCCCATATGTGAAGCCGTTAATCGTATCGTTCATCATCAAGAAAAAGTCTCTGATATGATTCAATCCTTAACAGAACGAGATTTAAAACGAGAATTCGAATTAACACCGTCTTAAGACAACCCTATAAAAACAACTGTATCGTGTTGCATGGGGGGGATAATTTGTGTATGATAGTAGAGTAGATGGAGGTACACTATGTCAGAATCTATGAATAAAAAGGTGCTTGCTGATTTAGTTTCAGAAAAATTGTCAATCACAAAAAAACAATCCACTGAAATCATTGATGTGGTACTTGAAGAAATTGCTGTGGCTTTAAAAGAAGGTAAAAAAGTCGACTTAGCTGGCTTTGGAAGTTTCAGTGTAAAAGAGCGTTCAGCACGTACAGGATTTAATCCACTTACAAAGGAATCTATCCAAATTGAGGCTTCTCGTGGTGTAGGTTTCAAACCTGCTAAAGCTTTAAAAGATCTTGTTAAATAATAAGAAGCAAACTTGCTTCTTATTTTTTATTTTATGATATAATATTTATAAGAAAAATAAGGAGGTTCACAATGGACTTAATTCTTTACTTTGCTGCTATTGCGATTGCATTGTGGGCACAAACTTCAGTTAAGAACGTCTACAATCGTTTTTCAAAAGTTGCTGCAAACACACGATTAACAGGATTTGATGTAGCGCAACTGATTATGAGACGACAAGGGGTCAGTGATGTGAATGTAGAGATGACTCAATCACTTTTAGGGGACCATTATGATCCTCGCAGTAAAACAGTTCGATTATCACCTACAGTCTATAACACCAATTCTATCGCTTCTATTGCCATTGCTGCTCACGAGGTTGGTCATGTTCTTCAAGATCATGAAGGATATGCATTTCTTAAACTTCGCAATTCTATGCTACCTTTAGCTGTTATCTCTGGAAATTTAGCTTGGGTTGTTATCATTATTGGATTCTTTGCCAGTTCGCTTAATCTTATTTATCTAGGGTTACTCATGTTAGGTGTAATTGCATTCTTTCAATTAGTCACTCTACCACTTGAATATGATGCCTCTGCACGAGCAAATCGATTGCTTGTTGAAGAAGGAATCATTGGATTTGAAGATTTGCCTTACGTTAAGAAAATGCTTAATGCGGCTGCATTAACCTATGTTGCTGCTCTAGCAACCACCTTGCTTCAAATTGTAAGAATACTGCTTTTAACTCAACGTCGACGATAATCCTTAGGAAACCTTCCTCCTTACTTCATACATTAAGTAAGGAGGTTTTTTTATGAGATTGATGAAAACAATTGTTTCTATAATTAGTATTTTTCTATTAAGAAGTTTTTTCTTACATTCAATTCATGGCTTTAGTCCCACTGTACAAGAGATTACACAAGATCATTTTAAACATGAAATCTTTGATGTCTATGTGGATCGCTTTGATTTAGTGTTTGAAGGATATGGTTTTGTAATTGAACAACAACACTATCGTAATCTTTTAACCCATTCCATTGCGATAGAAATGATTGACTCAAAAGGGAAGAGTAGGCGATATGAAGGTGTTTCACAAAAGTCAAACTACACTGAACACATGAAGTATCGTGGAACAACTCTTTGTGGTATGTTTAGTTTAAGACAACCCAATCAAACATGTCATTACATCTATGAAAACGTTCAATTCAAAGTGAAAATACCATTATCTCTTATCGAAACACATGAAACGTACGTCTTTAATTTGATTAGTCATCCTAAAAGCATTAATGTTGAGTTCAAAACACCTGTATACGCGATATTAGAAAAAAACGAGTTAGTTCATAATGAAAGAATTTTCATCTTTCATGATCATGAACAACGCAATTCTTTGCAAATCATGCACAGTGAAGTTGTTGCAAGATCACAGCCATCAATTACTGGTCCAGCGTTATATCAAGGCGTTGATTGCAGCAGTACCTATAAGAACCAGTTGTTTTATCAACTAAACGCTGTTTTCAATGAAATCTATTCTGTGATGTTTAATTCATCCATTGGTTTAACTTATTATGAACTTAAAGGACAATTATCAGATTGTAGTAATCAACGAAGAACCATCATTGAGGGACATCAAATAAAACCATTGCATATCAATAGAATTATGGTAAGGCTTGGAGGTGATCGATTTAAAATGAGTGTAACAGTACCAAAACCTTTAGTTCAAACGGTATTAGTTAGGTATTATCATCCTAAATACATGAATCATAGTCGATACAATGTGTTCTTAAATCTACTTAAATACTAAAAAGTAGCATGTTAATGCTACTTCGTATAATGTATATTATGTAATCTATTGATAATCTTTTAAGTAGGAACGGCCATGTTTAGGGAGCTCTACTTCAAAGTTATCAGCTATGGTTGCTCCAATAGAGGCAAAGGTATCAGCGACTTCTAATTGCTTGTTCCCTTCTAAAGATGGTGAATAAACAATTTGGAATATATACTCACGAGTGTGATCTGTGCCATGATGGGTTGGATCATTGCCATGATCACTGGTAAGGATGAGTAAATCATCTGCTTTTAAATGAGGAAGAAGCTCACCCAATTGCTTGTCAAAAATTTCTAGTTCTTCCGCATAACCCTTTGGATTACGACGATGACCCCATAATGCATCAAAATCAACCAGATTCACAAAACATAACCCTGTAAAATCTTTGTTTTTAACGATTTCAATGGTTTTTTCCATGCCATCAAAGTTAGATTTTGTTTTTTGATATTCAGTAATGCCTTCTTGATCAAAGATATCCACAATTTTACCAATGGATATCACATCCAGTTGTGCATTTTTAAGTGAATCCAATACTGTAGGTTCAAAGGGCTTAAGAGCATAGTCTTTACGATTGGATGTTCGTTTAAACTCCCCTACTTTTGCCCCCACAAAGGGTCTAGCGATGACACGACCTAACTTCCATTCTGGTTTCATTGTAATATCACGAGCAATCTCACAGACTTTGATGAGATTATCTAGTCCAAAAGTTTCTTCATGAGCTGCAATCTGTAAGACAGAATCGGCTGAAGTGTAAACAATCATGTCGTTTGTTAGCATGTGATGTTCACCATATTCATCGATGATTTCAGTTCCTGAAGCAGACTTGTTTCCTACAACTCCATACCCAGTTTTTGATTTTAATTCTTCAATTAACTCATCAGGAAATCCCGTTTCAGTAAAAGTAATGAAGGGTTCTTTAATGTGTAACCCCATCATTTCCCAATGTCCTGTCATGGTATCTTTTCCTAAACTGGCTTCCATTAGCTTACCATAATTGGCTTTAGGATGATTTACAGGTTCTACACCTTTTATTGGGTGAAGATTACCTAAACCAAGTGATTTTAAGTGTGGTAAATCTAATCCATTTACAGCGTGTGCAATGTGCCCTAATGTATCAGCACCTTCATCATTGTATGCTTTTGCATCAGGCAACTCCCCTACTCCAACAGAATCTAAAACAATGGTGAATATTCGCTTGAATTTCATGGTTTCTCCTTTTTTATTTTTGCTCCTGGATGGAAGCTATGATACTTCTCATGCAGTGATTGGTCACTGACATGAGTGTAAATCTGAGTGGTTTTAATATCACTGTGCCCAAGAAGGGATTGAACACTTCGTAAATCAGCACCTTGTGATAAAAGTGTGGTCGCAAATCCATGTCGTAATCGATGAGGATGCATGTCATTGAGTCCTACACGCTCTCCACAGTTCTTGATTAAAGTATACACCTTCTGTCGGGTATAAACCCGTCCATTGGGTTGTATGAGTAAGCGTTGTGATTTTGAAGCAAGTCGTTGAGGTCTAATCTCATTAAGATATCGCGTTAACAGTTCTAAGCATTGATCATGTAAAATCACAACCCGTTCCTTATCCCCTTTTCCTACTAACTTCATCATTCTCTCCTTAAGATAAAGTGAGTTGAGTGATAAATCAACACATTCGCTGACTCTTAAACCTGTAGTGAAAAGCAGTACAATCAATAGATGCTCATCTTCATGAGCTTGCTCATCCAAAGAACTTTCAATTAAACGACTGAATTCATTCAGAGATAGCACATGAGGCAATCGTTTTGACTTAAACTCATAGGTCAATAGATCACTAAAATCAAATTGATCTGTGCTAAGGCTGAGATACTTCACGTAAGCGCGAATTGCGCTTAGATAGCGAGACAAAGTAGTTTTACTTAATGATTGACACCCTTCAATAAAATAACGCTCTACAGCCTCAGGATTAAGCTGTTGGATATCATGTTTCTCAATGAAGGTTAAAAAACGATGAATATCACTCACATACGAGCTCATCGATGTCGGTTTAACCCCTAAGGTATATAGACAGTAATGTTGAAAGGATTCTAAGGTTTTCATTCAAATAAGTTAAGTTGAGCAAAGTACTCTCTTTCATCTATCATTTTAGAACAACTGACACTGATATGTCTAACACTCTGTTCAAAGAGTTGATCAAACAAGACATTAACATATTCATAAATCGTTCCATAATCTTGAGTTGGTACCTCAAAATTAAGCGATTTAGAGCGATTTTCATAGGTGTCATCTTTAATACCTACGATAATGTTCTTAAATAAAATATGTTCATTCAACGCTTTATTGACCAGTTCTTGCACACATTCTTGAAGGATGAGGGTCAATGTCTTTTCATCATCACAATCATAACCAATACTACGACTTTGTCCCATGGATTTATGACTGCGTGTTTGATTAACTATGCTTTCATCAATTCCAGAACATCGCTCAATTAAGGGTCTTAAGTTCAATGGAATTTGTGCTAAGGTTAATTCATCACACTTCATTAAATCAGCAACCGTATTCAGTTGAAATGAGGCTAAGATATCATACATTTTTTTTCCTACCCCAATGATGGATGGTAAAGGTAAAGGCCATAATTTCGATTTTAGTTCATTATCTCGAATGATTGAAATCCCATTGGGTTTCTTAAGATCACTGGCCACTTTCGCTAGAAATTTGTTTGATGCGATGCCTATACTAACTTTAAGTTGCAACTCTTCTTGAAGTCTTTTTTGAAGCAACATGGCTGCATCCAAAGGTTTACTGTACTGATGCATCACATCACTCATGTCCATGTAACATTCATCCACTGATGCAACTTCGACAGTGTCACACATGGATTCACAGATGGTGATGAATGCTTCTGATACTTCGTGGTATCGCTCAAAATGCAAGCCTGTAATCACAAGATGAGGACACAGTCGTTTAGCTTCCATGACACTCATGGCACTCTTTACACCATAAGAACGCGCAATGTAATTGCACGTCGTAATGATGGCTTGTTGTTTTTGTGGTGCTACTGCAATCGGTTGGTCTTTATATTCAGGATGATCGATTTCTTCTACCGTGGCATAAAATGCATTCACATCCACATGAAAAATCAAACGTTTACGCATGAACACCATCAAGTAGTTCTTGAGCTGCCTTCATAGTATGATCACTGATACTTCCTGAGGAAATCAAGGCCAGTTCCTTGATACGCTTATCATAATCAAGCTCTTCAACTTTAACAGTCGTTTCATCATGAATCACTTCTTTGACGACTTTAAAATGTCGATCCCCATACGCCGCTACCATGGCTAAGTGAGTGATACTGAAAACTTGGGTGCTTAAAGATAACTGCCTCATTTTTAGACCAATTTGCTTAGCAATCGGTCCAGAGATACCCACATCAATCTCATCAAAAATCATCACTTGAATGTCAGCTAAAGGGGTGAAAATAGTTTTTAAACCTAACATTAAGCGTGACAACTCCCCTCCTGAGGCAATCTTTGATAAAGGTCCCATAGGAGAACCAGGGTTTGTCTTGATATGAAAGACAACTTTATCTTGCCCGAGTTTACTGTCCTTATCCTGTGAGATAACAATCTTGAACTGCGCATGCGGCAAGGATAAGTCAGTGAGTTGTTGATTTATCCCCTCTTCAAGGGAGTGAGCAATCCGTTGACGTTGTGTTGTTAATTTCTGCGCAGCATCTTGATATGTCACATAAGTTTCTTGTACTTTTTTAGATAATTTAAGAGCGTGAAATTCGTGGTCATCCACGCGTTCAATTTGCTCTTTTAAATCATTTTTGGTTCTTAGAAGTGATTCAAGGCTTCCTCCATGTTTACGTTTAAGTCTTTCATAACCTAGTAAACGTGCATTAAGTTCATCAAACACGTCTTGATCAAAACTAAAAGTATGGAGTCGATCATACAAGGTTATGCGAATATCATCACTTAGCGCATACACTTCATTGAGTGATTCACTCATTTGTACAATCACCTCATCTTCATGACACGATTGTAATGCCTTCATCGCTTGGTAGAGTTGAGCAAGTATTCCATCATCATTATCCAGTAGTTCACACACTTGGGTTGTTTGTCTGACCAGTTTCTCAAAGGCACTCATGCGTTGAATGTCTTGTTCACAGGCAAGATAATCCTCTAAGGATGGATTAAACTGTTCAATTTCAGAAAGTTGAAATCGAGCAAAATCCAAATCTTTCTCATTGAGTAGGCGTGATTGAAAAGATTCATAATCATCTTTGGCTTGTTTATAAGCAACATAACTTTGCTTAACTTGATCTTTAACTTCTGCTGAAACTCCTTGATCCACTAAAAGTAAATGTTGTTTCTCATTAAGAAGATAAGTAGTGTCGTGTTGTGAATGGATGTCAACCTCAAATGCCATGAAATCCTTAAGTAATGTCAGAGGAACAATCTTTCCATTAATGCGACACACATTCTTGCCATCGCGTGATATCTCACGTGATAGAACCACCACATCAGAGGTATCTATCCCCATCTCTTGAGCAAAGACATCACTCATTGAATGGGCTTTAACTTGAAAAACTCCTTCAACCTTAGCATTATCACTGTTTGATTTAATCATTGTAATGGAGGCTTTAGCACCACACAACAAAGAAATCGCATCCACAAGAAGGCTCTTTCCTGCCCCAGTTTCACCCGTAAAAACATTAAAACCAGGTTTAAAATCCAAATTGATATGATCAATTAAAACAAAATTCTCAACATTCAATGAAATGATCATACATCCTCCAATCTTTGAAATACAAGAAAGGTTTCTTGATTTCCTTCTTTGCCCTTAAGTGGTGAATCTAAGACATGAACAAGCCGATATCCTTTAAGTTTAATACTAAAGATAATGTTATTTTGAACCTGCAATGTAAGTTTAGCATTCTTAACGATTCCTGATTTGCTAAGATGCTTTGCACCTACCTCAAACTGTGGTTTATATAATAGAATAAGCCAAGATGAAGGATGCGTAAACTGATGCAGTGCATTAAACACGTGAAGAATTGAGGTGAATGAGACATCCATCACAATCAGATCAAATGTCTTTTTAACTACTGAATGAAAATCCAAAATGGATGTTTCTTCATAATAATCAACCCTTGCATCTTGTTTTAGTGATTCATGAAGTTGATCACGACCCACATCCACGCATGTCATTGAGGCGATGCCATGATGAAGTAAACACTCTGTGAAACCACCTGTCGAAGCTCCTACATCTAAACCATGCATCAAAGATAAATCTAAAGAGAGATGAGGAAGGATTCCAGCGAGTTTTTCTCCTCCCCTTGACACATAGGTTTTTTCAATCAAGAGTTCAACAAACTCATCATTGATCTCATAGGAAGGTTTTAAAACAAGTTGATCATTGACACGAACAAGTCCACGTTTAATAAAATCTGCAGAAGCAGATCGGGATTTCCCGCTCATTTGTGATACTTTTAAATCCAGGCGCATTTTATTTCTTTCGTTGTTTGAGTGAGTCAATCAATTGATGGGTTTTAGATCCCACCAATCCTAAATAAGTGAACTGCTCTTCAATATCTTCAAACAAATCGTGAAGATAAGCTAAAGATGCTTCATAACCAATCAAACTGACACATGTCTTCTTTTTATTATTGGCATCAGACAATGATTTTCCTATTTCAGAAGCATTAGAAGTGACTTCTAGTAAATCATCTTGGATTTGAAATGCAACTCCAAAATTTTCACCTAAAGTTTGATAATGTGGTAAATGACTTTCATCCTTTGAAATAATCGCAGCCCCCATTAAGGCTGCAGCAAAAAGTTGTCCTGTCTTTAAAGCAGACATCTTCACATAGTCATCCATGGTGATTTCAGATGATTCAAACTCCATATCCAGTTGTTGACCTAAAATCATGCCAGACATTCCAGACTTTGCAGCTAATAACTTAATAAGTTCAACCTTAACATAATCGCTATAACCAGAATGAGCAATCAAATCAAAGGCTTTTGTGAGGAGTGCATCCCCTGCAAGAAGTGCAGTGGCTTCACCATAGATCAAATGATTGGTTGGTTGATTACGTCTCATGGTGTCATTATCCATGCTTGGTAAATCATCATGGATCAAAGAATAGGCATGAATGCATTCTAAAGCTAATCCAAACAAGTTTGCATGAGTATCACATACCCCAAGATCATCACATAACGTATGAACCAATTGATAACGAATCAGTTTACTTGGTGCATTTAAAGTGTAGAGTGCACTTTCCAACACTTTAGAATCGTGTTCTTTCTTAAAGGTTAAATCAATGAGGTTTTTCATGTTACTCTCCTTTTGGTTCAATGAGTGTTTCAAACTGGGTTAATTGTGTTTGTGCTAGAGCTAGAAGAGACTGCCCTTCTTTGTATAGTTCAGCCGCTTGAGCTAAAGACACTTCATTTTTTTCCAATAAAGCAATGATTTCATTGAGACGAGCCAATGCTGATTCAAATGACATTTCATTCATAATGATTCTCCTTGATAGAATGGATGTGAGTTTCTAATGATCCATCTTTTAGTGTAATGGTTAATGCATCATTCACCTTAACCTCATTGATAGACACCACCTGTTTATCATGGGCATGCACATAAGCAAAACCTCGTTGAAGGGGTTGGAAATAATCCACATGGTCTAATGATTGGTGAAGTGATTTTAAGTGTTGATGACGTCTTTCAGTATAAAGGCGTATGGTTTGATCGAGTTTTTGCTTTGAAAGGTTGAGCTGATAATTAAGATAAGGACGCTGAATCAGTTGATGGAGTTTAAAACGTAAGCTCTCTAAAGCAAAATAACGCTTCTCTATCCATTTCTGAGGACTTAATCGTTGTAGAGTACTGAACTGGTGTTGAAAGCGTAATGCAGCTTGATTCAGTCGTTGTTGAATGCTCTGATGAAGTCTTAACTCAAGTTGATCAAAGGTAGCAATAACCTCGTTAAGTAAAGGGGTCACTAGCGTTGCAGCCCCTGTAGGTGTAGGCCCGCGCACATCCACAACATAGTCAATGAGGGTTGTATCACTTTCATGTCCAACTCCTGATACCGTCATGGTAGACATGGAGGCGATAAAGCGAACAAGTGATTCATGATTAAAACTCCATAAATCCTCAATTGAACCTCCACCTCTTGTGATGATAATCACATCATGATTGGCTTCATCAGCTTTCTTTAATGCTTGTATCAGTTCATTGACACTGCCCTCACCTTGCACAAGGGATCCATAAGACCTAACCTTAGCAATAGGCCAACGTGAGTGAATCGTTTTGAGTACGTCTGCTTGAGCAGCCGATCCTATTGAAGTAACAAGACCAATGGATTGTGGAAAACGAGGAAGTGATCGTTTACGACTTTGATCAAATAAACCTTCTTTTTGAAGTTTTAATCGAAGTTGTTCAAGCTGAGCATAAAGTGCTCCAATGCCAAACAGTTGCATGTGATTCACATTCAATTGTAATGTTCCAGAAGCTTCATAGAGCGTAATTCTACCATTAATTTCAACTTGATCCCCTTCCTTAAAGGGATGATTCAAGTGGCGTACAGCAGAAGAAAACATCACACATGAAAGGCGTGATGTCTTATCTTTAAGTGTAAAGTACCAATGACCAGAACTGGCTTTAGTTAAATTTGAAAGTTCACCAAAAACACTGACACGCTCAAAAAATGGAGTTGTTTCCAACGTTGATTTAATGATTCGATTTAAGTCCGTGACGGTTAATGGTGTTTGACTATTCATAGTTTATCCAGTAATCCATTGATGTATTTATATTGATCCTCTTCACAAAACAGTTTAGCAATCTCAACTGCTTCATTGATGATGATGGCTTTTTCATCAAATTCTAATGTGATTTCAGAAATTGCCATGAATAAGATAGAACGATCAATGAGAGGTAAACGCTCAAAGGACCATCCTTTTGGAATCAGAGAATTGATTTTATTGATAATAAGCTTTTCTTGAGCAACCGCTGCAATTAGAAGTTCTTTGAAATCATCTTTGAAAGGAACAAAAAAATCACTGAAATCTTCAGGAACAATGTCTTGTTCAAAGGTTTCAATAATCTGCTCCATCTCTTCTCTTAATGAGAAATATTGAAAGAAACACATAATAGCACTGATTCGTTTATTTCGTCTTGTCATAGAACCTCCTGAATAATTGTATCATGAATCAAACAAAGCACAAAGAAAAACCCCTAAGGGGTTTAGAACACAAATCCAACGACTTTAATGTCAACTGAAGAAGGTTTTACTTCTGTCATCATGACAATGTTGTTATAGATTCTCTCTTGTAATGAAGACAATGTCTTGCTAACATTTTTACCATGTTTTACTTGAACTTCACAATAAACACTGAGTTGATTGTTACTGATCTTCACTGAAACAGGCTTAACAAGCAATTGATGTTGTACAACAACCGACTTTTCTTCATCAATCGAATGGAGTGTAATGAGTTCGAAAGCAGATTTGGTTAAAGCAATGTCCCCTAATTGCTCTTTGCTTTGAATCTTAATGAATTCATTTGACATAGGTTCACCTCGTAGAAGTATTATAACATAACTTCAACTTATTGAGAAAAAATAGTCTTCAAGTGAATGAGTTTTTATGCATTACTGATGCGTTTACATATCTCTTCACTGAACTTAAAGGATTCAATATAATAATGCGTTAACATAGAATACTCCACTCCAATGTCACGCGTGTATTGCACAATCTTATCATTATCCAAAATCTCATAATTGCATACTAGATCATAGATGCAAGCATAAGGTCCTGTTTTATCAATCATGGCTTGTTTAATCTCATCATCCACCCCAAGTGGTCGTAAAGCTTGTTCTATGGTGGTGTTCATCATCGCATCAATGACACTAAGTAAACACATCAGAGCAACTTCACTGCTTCGGTACTTAAACTTGCTTTTAGATGAAATCAACTCCGCAAATCGAGATCGTTGTAGACTTAAACGTAAAAGCTCATCTGGTTTCTCCATGGATGAATCTTGAAGTAAGAGTAAATACAACCATTTTTGCATGGCTTCTAAGCCAATGTGCAAGATAGCACTAACAATGGATTGACTTGAGAGTTTCTTATTACCAATAAGACGCAATAAGCGATACGCAATCTTGACATCTTTCTCAATGATTTTTGCCATTTTTGGAATTGAAGGTTCTGCAGTGTGTATTTCACCAATTAACTGTAAATAAGTACGATGATTTGTTGATGTCTTTGGAACTTCTCCAACAATTCTTGGTTTACTAAAAAAGAAACCCTGAAAGAAATCAAAGCCAATGGACTTAGCTTCTAAAAATTCATTATAGGTTTCCACTTTCTCAGCTAATACCTTTTTATTCATTTTCTTTGCTTGATAAACAGAATCTTTAATTGTATCCAAAGGTGTTGCGATAATGTCGTATTTAATGAAATCAATCCATTCCAGGATTTCTAAACCATGTATGGATTGATTAAAATCGTCCAATGCAAAACGATATCCTTTCTCACGTAAATGAATGATTCTTTCCTTTACAATATCAGTAAAGGTCATTGATTCCAATAGTTCAATGACAATCAAACGAGGATTGATAAGTTCAATGGAATCGTGAAGTAAAAATCTCTCATCAACATTAATGAAAGCCAATTTTGATTCAATTAAGTGGACAAGATCAAGCTCCAGTAATCCCCCCACTACAGTAGCAGTAGAAGCAACAGGACTGTTAGAGCGATAGACAGAAGCTTTGGATGAATCACGATAAAGCAGTTCATAAGCATAAAGACTAATGTTTCGGTCAAATATCGGTTGACGAGCAATATACATGGGAGATCCTCATTGTGGATTTGGTCATTATTTACGGGTGTATTCAAAATCACGCAAATATATTATATGTTAAAGTCATATCAAATTAAACACTAAAGTCATTATTTGTTGTCAAAAGTTATTTGAAAAAGTAACGTCCAGTCAAAAAGGACATAAGTAATTCAAATTGAAAAAGAGAGATAAGTGGTTCACAATAGGATTAGGTAGAGTGCGCAGAGAGAAAGGAAAGGAAATGAAAGGTTA
>Ga0208242_100625_pt1 | contig 16535 bp, 16 predicted proteins | sample SubbioAug_CSW13A_FD_184825 | JGI IMG/M metagenome (GOLD analysis project Ga0208242, IMG submission 184825) | Serpentinite rock and fluid subsurface biosphere microbial communities from McLaughlin Reserve, California, USA - CR12Aug_CSW13A (SPAdes) | ecosystem: Environmental > Terrestrial > Deep... | reverse complement strand
ACCCATTGAAAAAGCTAAGATTGCCCAGTCCGACTCGCCACCATCCCTCCGTCGCCCTCGCGCTTGACCCGAGGGCCCATGCACACTGGAGAGCGGGGTGTTCATGGATGGTCGGGTCAAGCCCGACCATGACGCGGTTGGAGCGGGACGAACCATAAGGGCGCGAAGAACACAGAGGGCTGCGGCGCCTTTGTGTCCTTTGTGTCCCCGGTTTTATTGCGCTGCGCGCGACGGAATGGCGCAAGCCCGTCAGTCGGCGCTGCCCGCCGGCGCCATGGCCGGGGTCGCCGGGCTGGCGTCGCCGCCGCCGCCCCGGGGCGGGGCCGGCGTGAGCTTGGCGGTGCGCCAGCCGCCCCAGACATAGTAGCCGCCGGCCAGGATCACGGTGGTGACACTGCCGAGCGGGAAGCTCCACCAGATGGCGTCGGCGCCAAGCGCCGGCGTCAGCAGCTGGGCGAATGGGATGCGCACCACCCAGAGCGAGATCACCATGGCCAGCAGGGGGGCGATGACCGCGCCTGTGGCCCGCACGACGCCGGCGAAGATGAAGGCCACGCCGAAAGGGATGAAGCCCCAGAGCGCGATGGCGTTGATGTGCCGGGCTATGGGGATGGTCCCGCTGTCTTCAGTCAGGAAGATGCGCAGGATCAGCGGCTCGGCCAGATAGATCAGGCCAATGGGCAGGGCGGTCATGACAATGGCGAACATGACGCCGGTGCGGGCCACGGCCTCCACCCGGTCCATGCGCCCGGCCCCGACATTCTGGGCGGCCATGGAGGAGACCGCGGCGCCGAGCGCCATGGCCGGCATCTGCACATAGGTCCAGACCTGCATGGTCGCGGCGTAGGCGGCTGCGGTCTGGGAGCCATAGGCGTTGACGAAGGCCAGCATCACCACGGCGGCGCCCGACACCACCAGCATGTGCATGGCCATGGGCAGGCCCTTGAACACCAGGGTCTTGAGGATGGCGGGGTCGGGCCTGAGCATCCCCCACTCCCCCTTGCGCAGAACCAGCGGGCTGCCGGTGCGGTAGAGGAAGACGATCATGCCGGTGAGCGCGATCGTCTGGCTGAGCAGGGTGGCGGCGGCCGAGCCCGCGATGCCCAGGGTCGGAACCGGGCCCAGGCCCAGGATCAGCACCGGGTTGAGGATGATGTCGAGAGCCACCGCGGTGAGGGAGAAGTAGAAGGGGGTGCGGGAGTCGCCGGTCCCGCGCATGGCCATCATCACGAACGAGAAGAAGTACATGAAGGGCAGGGCCGCGAAGATCACCCGCAGATAGATGATCGCATCGGCCCGGGCGTCGGGGGGCGTCCCCAGGGCCGCCAGGATGGCCGGCGCCAGGGCCAGACCCGCCAGGCCCACAGCCAGCGACAGGAGGGCGAAGAACAGCGTGCTGGTCCCGGCCACGCGCTTGATCTCCTGCGGCGCGCCGGCGCCGACGGCCTGGGCGATCAGCAGGTTGGCGGCCATGGCCAGGCCGAATACCGCGCCGAGCAGCAGGAAGAGAATGTTGTTGGCGTTGGCTGTGGCCGTAAGCGCCGCCGGCCCCAGGATGTGGCTGACCCAGGCGGCGTTGGCGGTGCCGTTCAGGGACTGGAGGAGATTGGCCCCCAGCATGGGCAGGGTGAAGACCAGCAGGCCTTTGGCGACAGGGCCGGTGGTCAGGTCCGCCGGTCGCCTTTGGGCCTTGCCGGGACTGGGGGCGGCGGCGTGCGGCGCAGTCTCAGAGGGTTCCAAACGACGCTCCCGCCCGCGTCCATGCGCAAACTGAGTTCCAAGTCTAGGCGGCGGTGCGAGCGCTCACAACCCGGCCGCGCAGACCCCTCCGTCTTGAGCCCGCCGCATTTCGCTGTATGAGCAGGGCTAACCATTTGAACGGACGCGCGCCTGGGGCGCCCGCAGACAAAGTTCGGCATGAAAATTCTGATCACCGGCGGCGCCGGCTTCATCGGTTCGGCCGTGGTCCGCAGGGCGATCGCCCAGGGCCACGAGGTCGTCAATCTGGACGTGCTGGCCTATTCGGCCAACCTGGCCAATGTGGCCTCGGTCGCCGACTCCCCCGGCTACGCCTTCGAGGCGGCCGACATCTGCGACGCCGGCAGGATGGCGGAGATCTTCGCCCGCCACCGTCCTGACGCGGTCATGCACCTGGCGGCCGAAAGCCACAATGACCGGGCCATCGACGGCCCGCTGGACTTCGTCCGGACCAATGTCACCGGGACCGCCGTGTTGCTGGAAGCTGCCCGGGCCTATTGGAACACCCTGGAGGCGCCCGCCAAGGCGGATTTCCGCTTCCACCATGTCTCCACCGACGAGGTTTTCGGGGCGCTGGGCGAAGACGGCGCCTTCACCGAAGAGACGCCCTACGATCCCAACTCTCCCTATTCGGCCAGCAAGGCCGGCGCCGACCATCTGGTGCGGGCCTGGGGGCGGACCTATGGCCTGCCGGTGGTCATCACCAACTGCGCCAACAATTACGGCCCCTTCCAGTTTCCCGAAAAGCTGATCCCCACCGTCGTGGTCCGGGCCATGGAGGGCAAGACCATCCCCGTCTATGGGGATGGCCGCCAGGTCCGCGACTGGCTGCATGTGGACGATCACGCCCAGGCCCTGTTGCTGGTCCTGCAGAAGGGGCGGCTGGGGGAGACCTATTGCATCGGCGGGGACTCCACCCACCGCAATCTGGAGGTCATCCAGATGCTCTGCGCCGAGCTTGACCGCCTGGCGCCGGCCAATACGCCGCACGCCGACAAGATCACCTTCGTCGCCGACCGGCCGGGTCATGATTTCCGCTATTCCATCGACGCGGCCAAGCTGAAGGCGGAGCTCGGCTGGGAGCCGGCCACACCGCTCGGCGAGGGCTTGGCCCAGACCGTGGCCTGGTATGTGGAGAACCGCGACTGGTGGCAGGCCATCCGCGACAAGGGCTTCCACTCCGAGCGCCTGGGCCTGGCCAAGGGATGAGCCTGAAGATTCTGCAGTTCGGCGCCACCGGCCAGCTCGCCCGGGAGATGCTGGGCCGCGCCGGTCCCGGCGTGGCGATCACCGCCCTGTCCCGGGTCGAGGTCGACCTGACCAACCCCGACGCCATTGCACGCGCCATCGGCGAGGCCGGCGAGACCGATCTGGTGCTGAACGCGGCAGCCTATACCGCCGTCGACAAGGCCGAGGCTGAGCCGGACCTGGCCTATGCCGTCAACGCCTGGGCGCCGGCCGCCATGGCCAGGGCATGTCAGGCGCGGGGCCTGCCCCTGCTGCACATCTCCACCGACATGGTGTTTTCCGGCGACAAGGCCGGCCCCTATCTGGAGACCGACGCGCCTGCGCCCTTGCACGTCTATGGCGCGTCCAAGCTCGTGGGTGAGCAGGCGGTGCTGGGCGCCTGCGACCGGGCCCTGGTGATGCGGGTCTCCTGGCTGTTTTCGGCCTATGGCCAGAACTTCCTGCAGATGATGCTGCGGCTGGCCAAGACCCAGCCGGTGCTGAAGGTGGTGGCTGACCAGCGGGCCTGCCCCACGGCCAGCGGCGACCTGGCGGCCTTCATCCTCAGCCAGGGGGACCGCCTGGCCAAGTCGCCGGCCGGCGCCCGGGAATGGGGCCTGCTGCATGTGGTCAATTCGGGCGTCGCCAGTCGCTATGAGATGGCCCAGGCGATCTTCGCCCAGACCCAGCCCGATGGTCCGCCCGCCATGGAGCCCGTGCCCACCAGCGCCTTTCCGACGCCCGCCCGCCGGGCCCTGAACGCCGTGCTGGACACGAGCCGCATGCAGGAGGTCTTCTCCCTGCAACTGCGTCCCTGGCAGGAGGCGCTGGAGGATGTGGTGGCGGAGTTGATGGCCCAGAAGGAGACGGCGTGAGACGCGGAATCATCCTGGCGGGGGGCTCGGGCACCCGGCTGCACCCGCTGACCCTGGCGGTCTCCAAGCAGCTCTTGCCGATCTACGACAAGCCGATGATCTACTACCCCCTGTCGGTGTTGCTGCTGGCCGGGGTCCGGGAGATCCTGATCATCACCACGCCTGAGGACCAGGCCGGCTTCAAGCGCCTGCTGGGCGACGGCTCGCAGCTGGGCGTGCGCTTTGAATTCATCGTCCAGCCCAAGCCCGAGGGCCTGGCCCAGGCCTATCTGCTGGGGGAAGAGTTCGTCGGCGGCGAGCCCAGCATCATGGTGCTCGGCGACAACATCTTCTTTGGCCAGAACTTCGGCCAGATGCTGCGGGCCGCCGATGAGCGGACCGAGGGCGCCACCGTCTTCGGCTATCCGGTCAACGACCCCGAACGCTATGGCGTCGTCGAGCTGGGCGAAGGCGGCAAGGTGCTGGGCATCGAGGAAAAGCCCGCCCAGCCCAAGTCCAACTATGCGGTGACCGGCCTCTATTTCTACGACGGCAAGGCCAGCGAGTACGCCAAGACGTTGAAGCCCTCCCACCGGGGCGAGCTGGAGATCACCGCGCTGAACCAGGTCTATCTGGACGCCGGCGAACTGAATGTGGAGCTGCTGGGCCGGGGGTTCGCCTGGCTGGACACCGGCACCCATGACAGCCTTATCCAGGCCGGCGAGCTGATCCGCACGCTCGAGCTGCGGCAGGGCCTGCGCATCGGCTGTATCGAGGAAGTGGCCTATTCCAAGGGCTTCATCGACCGGGCGCAGCTGGCCGATCTGGGTCGCGCCCAGGCCAAGGGCGAATATGGCCAGTACCTGATCCGCCTCGCCGAACGTATGGCGCCTGGCGCCGAACCGGCGGAATAGGCGGGACGCTTAGTCCACCCAGAGGTCCTGGGCCTCGCCCTTGCGGTTGAGGGCGCGGACGGCGCGCTTGACCACGGCGATGAGCCGTTCGCGCCGGGCCATCTCGTCATAGGTGAGCGAGCCCCTCGCCAGGCCCTCTAGCAGGAAGCGGCCGAGGTCGCGGCTGGTCTGGAAGCGCGGGTCGCTGCCGGCCTGGGTGAGCGCGAGGAAACGTTCGCCCACCTGATTACGGTCAAAGGCGCTCTGGGCGTTGGCCAGGCGGGCGCGCAGCATGGGGTCGGTGCGGGCGGCGGCCTCCAGCTCGGCGAAGGCCACGAAGGGCGTCTCGTGCAGCAGGGACCAGTAGGCGTCGATGGCGTGTTCGGCAGCGTCCACCCCAGGGCCGGCGGGCGCGGAGGCGGCCTGTTCGAACAGGCGGGCGCGCTCGACCTCGATATGGCTGACGGCGGCCTCCACCAGCTCTTCGCGGCTGGAGAAGTGATAGAGCATCGCCCCGCGGGTCAGATTGGCCGCCTCGGCGATCAGGGCGTTGGTGGCCGCGTGATAGCCGACCTCGGCGAACAGGCGCATGGCCGCGTCCAGAATCCTGGCGCGGGTCCGGCGAGACTTCGGGGTCTCCTTGGCGGGATAGGTTCGGGCGTCCATCTGCACAGGCAAGGCTTCAATGAAAGTGCGGCCGACATATGGCGAGCTATGCTGCGGCGCCAGTGTTGTAGTGCGGTTTCATCAAAGCGACACGCAATCAGCCTACCGGACGGTCAAATAGAGGCGCTTCGGAGGCGTTCGTGACCGATCTGGGAATCCGACGTTATCGGACTGTCTTCGTTTCCGACGTTCATCTGGGCACCCGCGGCTGCCAGGCCGAGATGCTGCTGGACTTCATCCGGCATATCGAGTGCGACACCCTGTATCTGGTCGGGGACATCGTCGACGGCTGGAAGATGAAAAGCGGCTGGTACTGGCCTCAGGCGCACAATGACGTGGTGCAGAAGATCCTGCGCCTGGCCCGAAAGGGCGTGAACGTCGTCTATATTCCCGGTAACCATGACGACCGCATCCGCGACTTCTGCGGCATTCACTTCGGTGGGGTCGTGGTCGCCCGTGACGCCATCCACGAAGGCGCCGACGGCCGCCGTTTCCTTGTCACCCACGGGGACGAATTCGACGGGGTGGTGCAGCACGCCAAGTGGCTGGCCTTCCTGGGGGACTATTCCTACCGGGCGCTGTTGTCGGCCAACACCCTGTTCAACCGCGTGCGGCGCCGTATGGGCTTCGGCTATTGGAGCCTGTCGGCCTATCTGAAAACCAAGGTGAAGAACGCCCTGCACTTCATTGAGGACTTCGAGGGTGCGGTGGCCGAGGAGGCCCGGCGGCGCGGGGTCGACGGGGTGATCTGCGGCCACATCCACAAGGCCGAGATGCGCCAGATCGAGGACATCCTCTACATCAATGACGGGGACTGGGTGGAGAGCTGCACAGCCCTGGTCGAACACATGGACGGCCGGATGGAGATCCTCGAATGGGCCAAGCTGCGCAGCTGGTCGGCGGTGCGCGAGACCCGCGCCCTGCCGGAGCCGCCGGAACACGCGGCCGCGCCGGCCGTTGAGCCCCGGCCCGCGCCCGTGGCGGCCTGACCCGCCACCTTGCGTTGACACCCGCCGAGGCTCGTGACAGTGAGACTGTCATGAGTGACGATTCCCAGACCGCCGGCGACGCCCGCGACCGCCAGAAGGCCGCCACCCGCGACCAGATCCTGCGTGTGGTGGGCGCACGCCTGGAGAGCGGTCCCCTGGACGAGCTGTCCTTCGCCGACATCGCCAAGGACGCCGGGGTCGGCGAGCGCACCGTCTATCGCCACTTCCCCACCCGCGAGGCCCTGCTGGGCGCCTATTTCGCCTGGGCCCAGGCCCAGGCCACCCTGCCTCTGGTCCAGCAGCCCCAGGCGCAAAGCCCGGCGCCCCCGCAACCCGCCGCCCCGCCGCCCGCCCGTTCGCCCGCCCAGCGCATGTGGCAGCCGGCGGCGCCGAGCGAGGATGTGCAGCGGCCCATGCGTATCCTGCTGGCCACCGACGCCTGGGAGCCGCAGGTCAATGGGGTGGTGCGGACCCTGACCCGGGTGGTGCGCGAGCTGCGCGACCTGGGCCACGAGGTCGAGGTGATCAGCCCCGACCAGTTCAAGACCCTGCCCCTGCCCACCTATCCCGAGATCAAGGTGGCCATCGGCGCCTATGAGCCGGTGCAGGAGCGGTTCAAGGCCTTCGAGCCCGAGGCCATCCACATCGCCACCGAAGGCCCCATCGGCCTGGCCGCGCGGCGCATCTGCGTGGAATGGAAGCTGCCCTTCACCACCAGCTACCACACGCGCTTCCCGGAATATGTCTCGGCCCGTCTGCCGCTGCCCCTGTCGGTGGGCTACACCTATATGCGCTGGTTCCACCGGCCCTCGGGTCGGCTGATGGTGGCCACGCCGACCATGCGCGACGAGCTGACCCGGCACGGCTTCCGCAACATCTCCTCCTGGTCCCGTGGCGTGGACACCGAGATGTTCCGCCCCCGCGCCGAGGGCGAGCCGGACATCTTCGCCCACCTGCCCAAGCCGATCTTCCTCTATGTGGGCCGGGTGGCGGTGGAGAAGAATATCGAGGCCTTCCTGGGGCTCGACCTGCCTGGAACCAAGGTGGTGGTGGGCGATGGTCCGCAGAAGGACGAGCTGACCGAGCGCTACCGTACGGCCGTCTTCACCGGCTCGAAGTTCGGTGAGGAGTTGTCGGCCCACTTCGCCTGCGCCGACGTCTTCGTCTTCCCCTCGCTCACCGACACCTTCGGCCTGGTGATCCTGGAGGCCATGGCCTCGGGCACGCCTGTGGCGGCCTATCCGGCGCCAGGCCCCATCGACATCATCCCGGACTCCGGGGCCGGCGCCCTGGCCGCCTCGGCTACTGAGGGGCTGAAAGAGGCCTGCATGGAGGCCCTGGCCCTGGACCGGAAGGCCGTGCGAGCCTTCGCCGAGACCTTCTCCTGGACCGCCTGCGCCGAGGACTTTGTGCGCAACCTGCAGCCCTATCCGGAGCCGGAAAAGACCCGCTTCTGGCGCAGGCTCCGCCGGCTGGCGAGGGTGCGACGGCGGCCGAAAACGGCCTGAGGGGTCTTAGAAAAGAGGGGTCACAAAGACCACGAAGATAGCCAAGGACACGAAGTTGTCGGCGGCCTTCGTCTTGGTGTCCTTCAGCCCCTTTGCGCCCTTCGTGTCCCCCTCTTCGGGGCGCGAGCTTGCCCGTAAGGCCCCCCTGACCGACAGTGCGCCCGCGCCCGGTTCGGCGCGTCTTGGGATCACCGCCATGCCTCTCCTGCTCGACCGCCGCATGTTGATGGTATTCGGGGCCGCCGCGGCCCTGCCGCTCTCGGCCGCCCGCGCCCAGACCCCGGCGCAGAGCCCAGCCGATCAGGCCTTCGACGCCCTGGCGGCGGCCTGGCTGGAGGCCTGTCTGCGGCTCAGCCCGATCACCGCGACCCTGTGGGGGGATCATCGCTATGACGACCGGCTGGATGATCTGAGCCTTGCGGGATGGACCGCCCGTCGCGACAGTTCCGCGGCCTTCCTCGCCCAGTTGTCCGCCATCGCGCCCGCTGCACTCAGCCGCGAGCGACAGGTGGACGCCGCCATCCTGCGCAACAGCCTGGCCGGCGAGGTCTGGACCCACGACACCCTGCAGGCCCACCGCTGGGACCCGCTGATCTACCAGTCCTCGGTGGGCTCGGCCCTCTATGGCCTCATCGCCCGGGACTTCGCCCCCCTACCCCAGCGCCTGGCCTCGGCCACCGCCCGGATGACCGGTTTCCCGGGGCTGATGGCCCAGGTGCGGGAAAGCCTGGATCCCGCCCGGACGCCGAAAATCCATGCGCAGACCGTATCGGGTCAGAATGCGGGCCTGGTGAGCCTCGTCGACCTGCTGCTGGCCGAGGCCGGCGCCCTCGACACCGAGGGGCAGGCCAAGCTCCGCGCCGCGGCCGACCTCGCCAAGGCGGCCATCGCCGAGCAGCAGGCCTGGATCGACCAGACCCTGGTCCCGCAGGCGGCCGGCGAATGGCGTCTCGGCGCCGACCTCTATGACGCCAAGCTGGCGTTCGCCCTCGACAGCCCCCTGAGCCGCGCCGAGATCAAGGCCGCGGCCGAACAGGCGCTCGCCCAGGTGCGCGCCGAGATGTACGACATCGCCCGTCAGGTGCTGGTGGCCAGGGACGCCCCGCCGACCCCGGCCAGGCCGACTCCGGACCAGGAGCAGGCGGCCATCGCCGCGGCCATGGAGCTGGTCTATGCCGACCGGGCGACCCCGGACACGTTGATCGCGACCGCCCAGGCCAAGCTGGACGCCGCCATCGCCTTTGTCGCGGCCAACCCCATCGTCACGCCACCCACCGAGCCGGTGGAGCTGGTCCTGACGCCGGAGTTCCAGCGCGGCGTGGCCGTGGCCTATTGCGACCCGCCCGGCCCGCTCGATCGGGAGCTGCCCACCTTCTACAAGCTCTCCCCCATCCCCGAGGACTGGACGCCGGAACAGGCCGACTCCTTCCTGCGGGAATACAATAACTGGACGCTCGAGGGCCTGACCGTTCACGAGGGCACGCCGGGCCACTACCTGCAGCTGGCCATCTCCAACCGTCACCCGTCGGTGCTGCGCTCGGTGTTGTGGTCAGGGAGCTTTGTGGAGGGCTGGGCCTGCTACGCCCAGGACGTGATGGTCGAGGCCGGTCACCGGGACGGCCATCCCCTTTACCGCCTGGCCAATCTGAAGTTCCTGCTGCGGGTGATCACCAACGCCATCCTCGACATCGGCGTCCACGTCGAGGGCTGGGACGAGGCCCGGGCCATGCACCTGATGACCCACGACGCCTTCCAGCAGGAGCGCGAAGCGGCCGGCAAGTGGACGCGGGCCAGAGTCTCGTCCGCCCAGCTGCCCACCTATTTCGTCGGCTGGCGGGAACACTGGTCCCTGCGGCGGGAAGCGCAGGCCAAGGCTGGCGCTGCCTTCGACATGAAGGCCTATCACGACGAGCTGCTCAGCCATGGCTCCCCGCCGGTGCGGGTGTCGCGCCAGCTGATGTTCGACCTTCCGGTGGGGTGAGGGGCCTTGCGTCCTTCGAGGCTCGCAGTCGCCCGCACCTCAGGATGAGGGCCGTGGGTGCGGTGTCTCACTCCGTCCTCATCCTGAGGCGCCCTGCGCGAGCAGGGCCTCGAAGGACGAGGGCGGCCGCAAGTCCCTTGTCACCCGTCATGGTCGGGCTTGACCCGACCATCCATCAACACCTCGATCTGCCGGGGACCCTCGGGACAAGCCCGAGGGTGACGACGGTGAGGTGAGGGTCCGGCCTAGCCCCCGTCCTGCGACCTCAGCCACCGGCTCAGCAGATACAGGTGCAGGCCGTGGACGGCGACATAGACCAGGCAGACCAGGGCCAGAACGATCCGGAAGGTCAGCCGCTCGTCCGGCTCCACCCAGAGGCTCGCCAGGGTGAAGGGGGTGAGGGTGAAGGCCGCCAGCAGCGGGGTGATCGACAGGGCGATGTCCCGCGGCGCCGACCAGGTCGGCAGCCCCTTGATCCCCCACTGCATGGGCAGCCGCGTTCCCGCCGGCACGCGCCGCGCCAGGGCCAGCGACATGGCGGCCAGGGCCAGGACCGTGATGCTCGAAACAAAAGGCGCGCTCAACATCCCGCCAGCTTGGCAGGTTTGGACCCCGACTCAAACCTGCGCGTCGAGGTTCACCTATGCCGCCGAGGCCCGGGCCGCCGCCAGGGCGTCGCATTCCGCGATCAGGTGGCGGAGCGCCGCAAGATCACCGTTGGGCGGTGCAGCGACCATCGCCCTTTCTCGAATGGATTCAAGCGCCGGATCAGTAAAGGGGCCGCCACACTCGAAGTCGTCCCAGTCGTAGGGTCCTTCGGTCCCATTGAGGAATGCGCTCAGTTGAGCAGCCACCCCCTCAGGCGTGCGATCGCGTGTCTTCTTGATGGGTAGCAGCTGAACGACAAAGGCGACCGGCAGGGCAAACGGCAGGAGAAGGCATCCCAGCAGCGCCCCCGGCCAATACGCTAGGTCGAGCTGCTTGGCGGCCATCCTAGATCAGCCGCGAGCGGATGGCCTGGGACAGGAGGTCGATGAGGGTCACGGCGACGACGATCACGATGGCGATGGCGGCGACGCGGGAATAGTTGAAGCTGTTCAGGCTATCGAACAGGATCTGGCCGATGCCGCCGGCGCCGATGAGGCCGAGGATGGTGGCCGCCCGGCTGTTGGATTCGAAGCGGTAGAGGGCATACGAGGTCCAGAGCGGGGCGACCTGCGGGACCACGCCCCAGGCGATCTCCTGCAGCTTGTGGGCGCCGGTGGCGCGCACCCCCTCGACCGGGCCCTTGTCGATCGATTCCACGGCTTCGGAGAACAGCTTGCCCAGCACCCCGCCGGTGTTGAGCGCCAGCGCCATGACGCCGGCGAAGGGGCCGAGGCCCACGGCGACCACAAACACCATGCCGATGACCAGGTCAGGCACCGAGCGCAGGATGTCCATCACCCGGCGCACCGGCCACTGGATGGCGGGCGGGGCGATGTTGCGGGCGCCCAAGAGGCCGAGCGGTACGGCCAGGAAGACCGCCAGGGCCGTGCCCCACATGGCCATCTGGATGGTCAGCCACATCTGGCTGATGAAGAAGGGCAGGAGCTCGAAGTCCGGGTTCACGAAGGCCCGGCCGAACTCGCGCATATTGTCCGAGCCGGAGAAGAGCAGCGGGAACTTCTCGATCTCGGCGGGGCCGAAGCTCAGCGCCAGGACGATGGCGATGCCGCCCCACAGTAGGACGTCGAAGATCCATTGGCCGAGCGGCCGCGCCGGCGGCGTCAGGGCGGCCGAAGGCGGGGCGGCCGGCGTGTGGGCGGCGCGGGGCGCGGTGGCGTTCACAGGCGTTGGGCTCTTTGTCTCGGGGCCTTAAGGCGCCGCGGGCGTGACGGCGGCGGCGGGCGGCGGCGCCTCGCCGGCCCGGGCGTCCAGAGCCTCACGCTCGACGCGGATGGCGTCCAGGGTGGCCTGGGCCTCGGCGATACGCGCCTGGTCGCGGCTGTTTCGAGCCTGCAGCAGGGCCTCGGTGGCCTCCATCTCGCGCACCGGCAGCAGGTGGCTCGAATCCGCCGGGAGGAAGCCGCCGATGGAGATGGCCGAGAGCAGCTTGCGCTGACGTTCGGCCTCGGGGCCTTCGCCCTTGCCATAGGTGAGGAAGAACTGGCGGACCTTCTCCTTGACCGCCGGGTCGAGGTTCTTGCGCCAGACGATGGGATCCTCAGGCAGCTTGGGCGACTCCCAGATCACATTGACCTTGTCAGTGACCGTGGGCTGGCCATTGGCGCGGTTCTCCACATCCCGGGCGGTCTGCAGGCGGATGGCTGTGGAATTGTTGGTGGCCACGTCCAGGACGCCATTGGCGACGGCGAACAGATTGGCCTGGTGGTTGGCCGTGCGCACCTGCTTGAAGCAGCGCTCGGGCTCGATGCCCTCAGGGGCGAACAGATAGGTCATGGGCGCAAGCGTGCCCGAGGTAGACTTGGCGTCGCCGATCCCGAAATCGAGGGTGCGGTCGCATTTCAGCACGTCTTCGAGGGTCAGGCCGCTCGACGCGGTGGCGATCAGCACCGAGCGATAGCCGTCCTCGCCGGAGGGATCGAAGGTGCGGGCGAAGATCTCGGCGTCGGCCCGGCGCACGGCCTCCAGCCCCGACAGGTTGGAGAACCAGCCCACATCAGTCTGGCCAAAGCGCAGGGCCTCGATCAGGGCGGTGTAGTTGGAGCCGTAGAAGGGCTTCACCGGAATGCCGATCTCCTTCTCCATGTCGGCCAGGATCGGCCGCCAGAAGGTGTCCAGGCTGGTGGAGTTCTCCGTCGCCAGGATCGAGAAGTTCAGCACCTCCGGCGCGGCGCTGTTCGGCGTCTCGCGCTCGGAACAGGCGCTGAGGCCGAGCGCCAGGGCGAGCGTAAGGCCGGCGCCGATCAGGCTGCGACGGATCATTGGGGAGCTCCTTCCCAGAAGACGTCTTCGAATTCCGGACCGTAGATGTCGATAAGCTGCTTGCGGGTCAGGCCGGTGGGCGGCCCATCATAGACCACCTTGCCAGCCTTCAGCGCGATCACCCGGTCACAATAGCGCATGGCGTAGTCGACCTGGTGCAGGGTGACGATCAGGGTGAGGCCGTCGGCCCGGTTCAGGTCGCGCAGAATCTCCATGACCTTGCGGGCGGCCACGGGGTCGAGGGAGGCCACCGGCTCGTCGGCCAGGATGATCTTGGCCTTCTGCACCAGGGCGCGCGCGATGGCGGCGCGCTGCTGCTGGCCGCCGGAGAGGGTGCCCGCCCGCTGCCCGGCATATTCGGCGACGCCCACCCGGGCGAGCGCCGCCATGGCCGCGCCCTTGGTCTCGGCCGGCCAGAAGCCCAGGAGGCCCCGCAGGAAGCCGATCCGCCCCAGGGAGCCCATGGCCACATTGGTGAACAGGGTCAGCCGGCCCACCAGGTTGAACTGCTGAAAGATCATGCCGATGCGGATGCGGGTGCGGCGCACGTCCCGGTCCACCCGGCCCTGGGCCTGCACGGCGCCGCCGAAGGCCTCGATCCGGCCTGGCCCCTTGTCGATGGGCGCCAGGCCATTGATGGCCCGCAGCAGGGTGGACTTGCCCGACCCCGAAGGACCGATCAGGGCGATCATCTCGCCGCGGGCGACGTCGAGGGAGACGGTGTCCAGCGCGCGGCGGGACCCGAAACTCTTCGACACTTGGCGCACCGAAAGAACGGCTGCGTCAGACATGAATGGCGAATATCCCCTGGGCGTTTGGCGGCCCAACTCTTATCAGCGTGTGATCGCCGAGCCCCACGACGGTTTCATGACATGGGCGCCGGGCGCGGTCCAGCATGGGGCCTGTGGGGCGACGTCGCGGGGACGGTCGAACGCCCTCCGGGGCCCGCCAACCCCTGGCCCGCCAAGGACCTTTTTGGCTTCCGCCCTTTACATCGCTTTCAGATGCCACTATCTGCACCGGCTCCGGCGGACCCCGTTGTCCTAAGCGTTGCTAACGCCGGATTGGGTTCAACAATCTGTTGGGGGTTGCGTGAGGTGCATACGTACCATACGCCCCTGGACCTGGTCCGTGAGCGGTCACCGGAACGTCCTGTCGCCTTTGCGCGACCGGACGCCGTGGCCCTAGCGGCGCGCTGGTTCCAGGACAATTTTAAAGGCGACGTCTTCTACGCTGTGAAGGCCAACCCTTCGCCGTGGGTGCTTGAAACCCTCGCGGCGAATGGCGTGCGGTCGTTCGACGTGGCGTCGGTGCCCGAAATCGAGCTGGTGGCCCAATACGCCCCAGGCTCACGCATGGCCTTCATGCATCCGGTGAAGAGCCGCCGCTCCATCTCCACGGCCTATTTCGACCATGGGGTGCGGACCTTCGCGCTGGATACGCACGAAGAGCTGGCCAAGATTCTCGACGCCACGGGCCACGCCAAGGACCTGAACCTGATGGTTCGTCTGGGCGTCGCCGCCGAGGGCGCGGCCTATTCCCTGTCGGGCAAGTTCGGCGTCGATGCGCACGAGGCCCCCGACCTGCTGCTGGCCGCCCGCCGGGCGACCCAGGAGCTGATGGGCGTCTCCTTCCATGTGGGCAGCCAGTGCATGCGGCCGACCGCCTATCAGGCGGCCATGAGCCAGGCCTCCCGGGCGCTTGTCCGCGCTGGCGTGTTCGCCGATGTGGTGGATGTGGGCGGCGGTTTCCCGTCGGTCTATCCCGGCATGGTGCCCCCGGCGCTCGCCGACTACATGGACTCCATCGATCGCGGCTTCGCCGAGATGATGGTCCATGAGACCACCGAGCTGTGGTGCGAGCCGGGCCGGGCCCTGGTGGCGGAAGCCTCCTCGGTGCTGACCGCTGTCGAGCTGCGCAAGGGCGACGCTCTTTATCTGAACGACGGCTCCTATGGCAGCCTGTTCGACGCCACCCACACCAAGTGGCCCTTCCCGGTGAAGCTGCTTCGCCGGGAGGCCGATGGCTCGGCCCGGGAAGTCGAAGGCCCGCTGAAGCCCTACCGCTTCTATGGCCCCACCTGCGACTCCCTCGATCACATGCCCGGCCCCTTCTGGCTGCCCGAGGATGTGCGCGAGGGCGACTATGTCGAGATCGGCATGCTGGGCGCCTATGGGGTGGCGATGAACACCCGCTTCAACGGCTTCGGCGACACCGAGACCGTGGCGGTGAACGACCCGCCCATGGCCTCGATGTATGGCCTGGCCCGTCGCTCCATCCCGGTGCCGCGGACCGAGACGCACAATGTCGTCAAGCTGTCGCGGGCCCGGGGCAAGAAACGTCGTCGGCGCTAGAGCGTTAGGCTCAACGCACAACCGCATAGAGACGCGACCGGTCGCTCCGTCCCGGTCGCGTCCTTTCTCCATGGACGGGCGCTCAAACTCTAGGACTCCAAGAGAATGAACGCTGAGGTTCAGTCCAACCGCAAGGCCGAGCTGCTCTCGTCCACCGTCGAGCATGTGGCCATCGACCAGTACGACGCCCGCCCGATCATCGACGCCATGCGTCAGATGAGCTTCACCAGCCGCGACACCGCGCGCGCCGCAGACATCTTCTCCATGGCGCTGGAGGATCCCTCGTGCTCGACCTGGCTGACGCTCGCCGGTTCGACCAGCGCCGGCGGCTGCATGCACATCTATCGCGACATGGTGAAGTACGGCCTGATCGACGCCGTGGTCGCCACCGGCGCCTCCATCGTCGACATGGATTTCTTCGAGGCCCTGGGCTTCAAGCACTACCAGGCCAAGGAGCCGGTCGACGATCGCGACCTGCGCGCCCTCTATATCGACCGGATCTACGACACCTATATCGATGAAGAAGAGCTGCAGACCTGCGACGCGGTGATCAAGGAGATCACCGACCAGCTGGAGCCGCGGCCCTATTCCTCTCGGGAATTCATCTGGGAGATGGGCAAGTGGCTGGCGGCGGGCAACGCCAAGAAGCCCGGCTCGCTGATCCAGACGGCCTATGAAGAAGGCGTGCCGATCTTCTGCCCGGCCTTCACCGATAGTTCGGCGGGCTTCGGCCTGGTCAAGCATCAGGTGGAGCGGATGAAGGCGGGCAAGCCCTACCTGACCATCGACTCCATCGCCGACTTCCGCGAGCTGACCGATGTGAAGATCGCCGCCGGCACCACGGGCCTCTTCATGGTCGGCGGCGGCGTGCCCAAGAACTTCGCCCAGGACACGGTGGTCTGCGCCGAAATCCTCGGCGAGGAAGTCGATATGCACAAATACGCCATCCAGCTGACCGTGGCCGATGTGCGCGACGGCGCCTGCTCGTCCTCGACGCTGCAGGAGGCCTGCTCCTGGGGCAAGGTCGACGTCACCTGGGAACAGATGGTCTTCGCCGAGGCCACCACCGTGGTCCCGCTGATCGCCTCCGACGCCTGGCACCGGGGATCGTGGAAGACCCGCGAGCGCCGCCGCTGGAACAAGCTGTTCGAAAAGAAAGCCTAAGGATCAGGCCCCGCTCCGGCGGGGCCTTTTTCTTTGGGCGAGCTTGGCCCGCCTCTTCTCACTCCGTCATGGCCCGGCTTGACCGGGCCATCCATGAACACCGGCGAGGGGCCGTGTGCTTGGACCCTCGGGTCAAGCCCGACGGTGACGGTGGAGGGGTGGCCCCCTTTCGCTTCGCCGCGCATCGGGCGCATGATCATGGAAAATCCTGAG
>Ga0208242_100624_pt1 | contig 16558 bp, 12 predicted proteins | sample SubbioAug_CSW13A_FD_184825 | JGI IMG/M metagenome (GOLD analysis project Ga0208242, IMG submission 184825) | Serpentinite rock and fluid subsurface biosphere microbial communities from McLaughlin Reserve, California, USA - CR12Aug_CSW13A (SPAdes) | ecosystem: Environmental > Terrestrial > Deep... | reverse complement strand
GCCCTGCGCCTGGGCTGTGGCCCACTCCGCTGGAATGTCCCGACGGGCCGGCGTCAGCGTCCAAAGGGGATTGATTTCGATCGGCCGGTTGAGACGTCCCGACTCCCGCTCCGCGTAGGCCAGCAGTTCGGCGACAAGCTCATCGGAGCCGATGGGACCCGCGAGCGCTGCGGGCGGCTCAGGGGCCTGGCGCAGAAGGTCGAGCACGGCCGCCCGCTCAGGGACGGTCAGCGGGGCGGCCGCGGCGCTCACGGCGCTGGAGATCAGGAGGATGGCGGCGCACAGAGGAAGCCAGGTCATCCCTTACGCTAGAGCATTTTCCGAGAGGTGTGACGCGGTTATCGGATCAAAAATGCTCTAACTTCATGATTTAGAGCCCTTTTTATCCGATCTGGTTGAAACAATCAGATCGGAAAGGGATCTAGCACGCCGCCGAGCTGTCCCGGTCTCAGGCCTGAGCCATCTCGCGCTTCAGGCGGGTGAGGGCCAGGCCTACGGCGCTGGAGGCGGCCGCATAGGCGCCGCCGCTTTCCAGCATGGCTCGGGCCTGATCGGCCTGGCGGCGATTGATGACCTCGGCCACGCGACCGGCTTCCCGGTGGAATTCGGCATGGCGCTGCAGGCTTTCCTGATAGGCCGGGCGGGTTCCCAGCAGCCGCTTGGCGTCGCCATGCAGCCAACGGCCAAGCTCACAGCAGTTGTCAGCCTGGATGCTGGCCGCGTCGAGGGTGTCGCCGGTCTCAATGGCGGTGCGCAGCTTGATCTTCCATTCGGCATGGGCGGCTACGGCATGGTCGAGATTCATGGGGTTTCGTCCTCCGACGTGAGCATGCCGCCTTTTGCGGCTGAGGCATCTTTTGAGGTTTGCAGGCCTAACAAAGCTTCACCGGCGCGCCCCGCCTGATGGGCTAGGCCGTATGGCCAGGGAAGCGCTCGCAAGGGCCTCACCCCGCGCCTTTCCTGGCCGCCCACGGCGCAAGCGCCATTGCATGGCGCGGGGACTGGGCTAGCTTGCCGCCACAATTCGCAAGGGGCGCGCATATCCAAATGCTTCATCCATCCAAGCTGGCCCTGGCGGCCACCTGCCTGCTCGGACTATCGGCCTGTGGTCAGGGCGGCGGAGAGGCCTCCACGTCGGCCGAGGCCGCCAAGGCCCCGGCGGCCCAGCCGACGGCCGCCGAGCAGCAGGCCCTGCTGGCCGCCCTCCCCGCCCCCTACAACACCGGCGACCTGGAGAATGGCCGCCGGCAGTTCGGCCTCTGCCGGTCCTGCCATACGGTCGCCGAGGGCGGCCCCAACCTGACCGGCCCCAATCTCCATGGGGTCTTCGGCCGCAACGCCGGCGCCGTGGAGGGCTATCGCTATTCCGAGGCCCTGCAGACGGCGGGCTTCACCTGGGACGCCGAACGCCTCGACGCCTGGCTCGCCAACCCGCGAACCTATCTGCCGGGCAATCGCATGACCTTCGCCGGCCTGGCTGATGCGAAGAAGCGGCTGGATCTCATCGCCTATCTGAAGGTGGAGTCTGGCTTCGCCGCATCTTCCACGCCTGTGGCGACCGAAGCCGCCCCTGCGGCGGAGGCAGACCTCTAATACGCGCGAAACGCGTGTTTTTGGTCTATGCAATCTTGACGGTCGCCCGTCAGACGCCCACCTTGGGTGGGTCGAGATTGCATTGCATCTGTCGATCCCGATGACCGCTCCTGGACCCCGGCCCAGGAGCACCCCCAATCCTGACGACTTGGCCTTCCTCCCCTCGGGAGGAAGGCCTTTCTTTCTCAGCGATTATTCGGCGGCGTTGGCGACCCTGGCCTGCTCGGCCTCTTCGAAGGCTTCGATCCGCCGAGCCATGTGCTCCGGCGACTTCGTGAAGCGGGCCAGCAGGTTGTAGAAGATCGGCACGATGAACAGGGTCAGCAGGGTGGCGAAGATCGCCCCGAAGAAGATGACCACGCCGATGGTGCGACGGGCCTCGCCGCCAGCCCCACCCCAGACGATCAGGGGGACAGCCCCGGCCGCCGCCGAGATCGAGGTCATGATGATCGGCCGCAGGCGCAGGGTGGCCGCCTCGATCACCGCCTCGCGAATGGACAGACCCTCGTCGCGGAGCTGGTTGGCGAACTCCACAATGAGGATGCCGTTCTTGGCGGCGATGCCCACCAGGATGATCAGTCCGATCTGACTGTAGGTGTTTATGGTGGAGCCGGCGACCAGCAGGCCAAACAGCCCCCCCAGGGCCGCCACCGGGACAGTGAGCATGATGACGCCGGGATGGATCCAGCTTTCGAACTGGGCGGCCAGAACCAGGAAGACCAGCAGCAGGGCCATGCCGAAGGCCAGGCCCACGGCCCCGCCCGCCTCCAGATAGTCCCGCGCCCCGCCGCCCCACAGCACCGCCACGCCTCCGGGCTGTTTGGCCACCTCGGCCTCGAAGAAGGCGATGGCGTCGCCGATCGTGTAGCCGGGGTTCAGCTGGGCCGTGAGATCGATGGACCTTGACCGGTCGGTCCGTTCGCGATCGGGGGTGTCGCCACGAACCTCTGTGGTGACCACCGAGGCCAGCGGGATGACGGCGCCGGAGTCTGACCGGACATAGAGGTTGTTCAGATCCTCCTGGCTCATCCGCTGATCGCGGTTGGTCTGCAGGATGACGTCGAACTCGCGGCCGTCGCGGATATAGGTCGTCACCCGCCGCGAGCCGAACATGGTTTCGAGCGCCCGGCCCACCGCCTGGGTCGAGACGCCGAGCGCTGCGGCCTGTTCACGGTTGATCGTCACCAGCAGCCGCGGCGAGGTGGGCTCGTAGTCCATCCGCACCCGGGTCAGGCCCGGATTGTTCTCCGCCGCAGCCTGGATCGGCCGCAGCCAGGCGGCGATCTGTTCGTAGTCGGCGCCGATGGCGACCAGGTCGACGCTGTTGCCTTCGCTGCCGCGCAGAGCGGGACGGACAAAGGCTGTGGCCCGCACCGAGGTGATCGCGGAGAACTCCTTGTTGAGCTGGGCCGCCAGCTCATTGGAATCCATCGCATCGCGTCCCTCGCCGACATTCACATTGGCGTTGGCCGTGTTGTACTGCAGGCCGCCGAACCGGGGCATGGAGATGAGGTAACGGGACACTGTCCCCTCCTCATAGAGCTCCATCAGGCGGGCCTCGATCTGCTTGGCCGCCTCGAAGGTGTAATCGTAGCCCGCGCCCTCCGGACCGGAGATGGAGATATCGACCCGGCCGCGATCCTCCTCCGGCACCAGTTCGCTCGGGAGGTACCGGAAGACGCCAAAGGCCGCCACGGCCAGAACGACGACGAGCACGCCAGTCGCCCAGGTGGCGGAGCGGCGGCCAAGCAGGAAGTCCAGGGAGGCGTGGTAGGAGGCCCGAAGCCGCATCATGGCCCCGTCCACGGTGCGGGCCACATAGCCCTGACCCTGGGCCGGCCGCAGGAGCAGCGAGGCCAGCATCGGAGACAGGCTGAGCGCCAGCAGGGATGAGAAGGCCACCGCCGCGGCGACCGCCACGGCCAGCTCCACGAACAGCCGGCCGATGTAGCCCGGCAGGAACATCAGCGGCGCGAACACCGAGATCAGGACGATCGTCGTCGCGACCACGGCGAAGAACACCTGACGGGTGCCCCGCTGGGCCGCCACCGGGGCGGGCTCGCCCTCGTCGATCCGTCGCTGGATATTCTCCACCACCACGATGGCGTCATCGACCACCAGACCGATGGCCAGGACCAGGGCCAGCAGGGTCAACAGGTTGAGCGAGAAGCCGAGCGGCGCCAGGACGATGAAGGTCGAGAGAATGCAGATCGGGGCGACGATGGTCGGGATGATGGCCGCCCGCCAGGTGCCCAGGAAGATGAAGTTCACCAACCCGACCACGGCCAGGCAGATGGCCATGGTGTACCAGACCTCCTCGAGGGCGTGCCGGGTGAAGATGGTGAAGTCCACCGCCACGTCGAGCTTCGTGCCCTCCGGCAGGCCGCGGTTCAGTTCCGGCAGGATGGCCCGGACGCCGTCCGAAATTTCGAGATCGTTGGCCTGGGACTGGCGGGTGATGGGGATGCCCACCTGATCGCGGCCGTTGGAGCGGAACATCCGGCGCCGCTCGTCCGCCTCCTCCGACACCCGGGCGATATCCCCCAGGCGGGTGACGTAGCCGCCGCCCTCGGCGGTGCGGACCGGCAGGTTGGCGAATTCCTCAGGGGTGGAATAGCCGCGGGCGACGCGGATGGTGAAGTCCTTGGCCGCAGACTCCAGGGAACCGGCCGGCAGCTCGAGGTTCTGCGAGTTCAGCGCGGTCTCGACGTCGTTGACCGTGATGCCGCGCGAGGCCATCGCCTGGGGATCGAGCCAGATGCGCATGGCGTAGTTCTGGGCGCCGCCGACGCCGACCTGGGCCACGCCCGGCACGGTGGACACGCGCTCGACGATGTAGCGCTGGGCGTAGTCCGTCAGCTGCAGCCGGTTGAGCGTGGTCGAGGACAGGGCCAGGAACATGATCGGCTGGGCGTCGGCGTCAGCCTTGCGGATCTGCGGCGGGTCGGCCTGCAGCGGCAGGTTGGCCGAAACCCGGGAGACGGCGTCACGCACGTCGTTAGCCGCGGCGTCGAGGTCGCGGCTGAGCTTGAACTGAATGTTGATACGCGAGGAGCCGTCCCGCGAGCCGGAGGTCATCCGGTCGACGCCCTCGATCCCGGCGACCTGGCGCTCGATGACCTCGGTGATCCGCTCTTCGATCACCTCAGACGAGGCGCCCCGGTAGTCGGTGCTGATCGAGATGACCGGGGGATCGACCGCCGGCAGTTCCCGGACCGTCAGCTGGGTGAAGGAGGCCAGGCCGACGACGCAGAGGATGATCGAGGCGACGGCGGCGAAGACCGGGCGGCGGACGGAGAGGTCGGAGAGCGTCATGCGCCTGGCCGTTCGCTGGCGACCTGCACACGGGCCACATCAGCCGCATCCAGGGTTTCAGCCACCTGGACGGGTTGGCCGCCGGTCACCTTGTTGACGCCGTTGGCGACGATCCGGTCCCCGGCCGCGAGGCCGTCCCGGATCTCGACGAAACCGTCCTGGCGGGCGCCGGAGACCACCGGGCGCTGCTCGGCCCGGGTGGGCCCCTCGCCTTGAGAGATCACGAAGACGAAGGCCGATGCGCCCTGCACGGCGAGCGCCGCTTCGGGGACGGCCAGGCTTTCGCGTTGCCCCCGGGACAGGGCCACGCGGATCATCATGCCGGGCTTCAGATAGCCGTCCGGGTTGGGGAAGATGGCCCGGGCGGTGATGGCGCGGGTCGCCTCGTCCACCCGGGTGTCCAGGGTGTCGATCCGCCCGGTGATCACCATGTCGGGATAGACGTCGGTCCGGGCGCGGATGGTCTGGCCGGCGGCGAGACCGGAGAGATAGCGTTCAGGCACCTGGAAATCGACGCGCACCGCCGAGAGGTCATCCAGGGTGACGATAGCCGCACCCGGGTTGACCAGGGCGCCGGGCGCGATGTCGGTCAGGCCGACTACGCCGGCGAAGGGCGCGCGGATAAGCCGGTCGCCCTGACGGGCCTGGGCGGCCGAGAGATCGGCCTGGGCGGTGAGGTAGGCGGCTTCATGCTCGTCCACCGCGGCCTTGGAGGCGAAACCGCGTTCAGCCAGGGTGCGCCAGCGCTCCAGGGTCCGCTCAGCCTGGGCGACCCGGGCGCGGGCCTGCTCGACCCCGGCATTCTGTTCGGCGTCCTTCAGCTCCACCAGAACCGCGCCCTGGGCCACATACTGGCCGTCGGTGAACCGCACCCGCTCGACCAGCTGGGTCGCCGCTGCGGTCAGGGTGACCGACTGCCGCCCCTTGGCCACGCCCAGCAGCTCCACGGTGTCGTTGAAGGTGTGGTTCTGCACCAGGGTCACGGCGACCGGGACGCCCCCACCCCCGGGTCCGCCTGGTCCGCCCGGCCCCTTGGCCTGTGGGGTGGCGGCGCCGAAGCCCATCCGCAGGCCCCCGACCACCACCATCAGCCCCAGGATCACCAGCGCGCCGACGAGGAAGAAGTGACGTCTCAGCAATGGGGGCTCCGTCGCCCCGGAGATGGAGCGTGTGACAAGCGGGACATGGACTACGGGACTCAGCCTTCAGGCATAGGCTTGGTCTGATGACATAGAGATGGCCATACGTTTCGCGACGGAAACGTATGGCCATTGGTTATAGTGTTCGGGCGCGCGAGCGGAAAAGATGCACGGCGGCGCCTATGAAATTAGCGATCGGCGATCCGGGCGCGGGCCGCCCCCGGTTCGCCGCGGCCTCAGGCGTCGTAGCCGGGCGATTCGCGATCGAGCCGGCGCAGGCAGCCCGGCCAGGCGAGCTTGCCGCCGATGCCCCGAGCGACCTGAGACTTCACCTCGGCCTGGGCGGCTTCCGGGGCGAACAGCACGTTCTCCCGACCCGCCGACAAGGCCATGACCTGCTGCTTGCAGGCCCGTTCCAGATAGAACATGCCGATCCAGCAGTCAGCGGCGGAGTCGCCCACCGAAAGCGTGCCGTGGTTGCGCAGCAGCATCAGGGTCTTGTCGCCAATGTCGGCCACCAGACGCTCACGCTCGTCCAGGTTCAGGGCGATGCCTTCATAGTCGTGATAGGCCAGACGCGGCAGAACGATCAGGGCGTGCTGCGACAGGGGCAGCAGGCCTTCCCGCTGGGCGGCCACCGCGACGCCCTGGTCCGAATGCAGATGCATCACGAACTTGGCGTCCTCCCGGGCCTCATGGATGGCCGAGTGGATGGTGAAGCCCGCCGGATTGATGAAGTAGGGCGTGTCCTGGAGGATGTTGCCCGCAAGGTCGATCTTCACCAGGGACGAGGCGGTGATCTCCTCGAACAGCATCCCGTAGGGATTGATCAGGAAGTGGTGTTCGGGGCCAGGAATACGCGCAGAGATGTGGGTGTAGATCAGGTCGTCCCACCCATGCAGGGCCACCAGCCGGTAGAGGGCGGCCAGCTCAACCCGAGCCTGCCACTCCTCGGTGCTCACCTTGCCTTGCAGCGACATGACGCCAGCAGATCCATCGGCCATGGCGGCCTCCCTTGGTTCTTGTTCTTCGACGCTAAAGTCCTCCCGGCGGTTCCTAGCGTCAAGGGCCAGGACGCTCACCCGTGGCTCAGCGCCCGGCGAACGGCGTCGCGCCAGCGCGCGCGGCCGGCCGCCCGCTCCGAGGCGGACAGGGTCGGCTCAGCAGGCTCGGTGCGCGGCCGGGCCGCTGCGGCGGCCTCCACATCCGGATAGAGCCCGGCCCCGAGGCCTGCGAAGAGAGCCGCCCCAAGTGCGGTGGTCTCCTCATAGCTCGCCCGGGCGACGCTCTGGTGGGTCAGGTCGGCCAGCCGCTGGGCGAACCAGGGGCTACGGGACATGCCCCCATCAATCCGAAGCTCCGTGCCGGCGCCAAAGGCGTCTGGCGCATCGGCCTGCATGGCCTCGATCAGGTCAGCGGTCTGGTAGGCGCAGGCGTCATAGGCGGCGAGCGCGATCTCGGCCAAGCCGGCGTCCCGGGTCAGGCCGGTCAGGGCGCCGCGAGCTTCGGCGTCCCACCAGGGGGCCCCAAGACCGGTGAAGGCGGGCACCAGGACGACACCGTTTCCGGGCCTGGCCTTCCGCGCCAGGGCCTCGGCGGCCGCCGGGCTCTCAACCCCCAGCCCCTCCACCAGCCAGCCAATGGCCGCGCCGGCGATAAAGATGGCGCCTTCCAGGGCATAGGTGGTCTGGCCGCTGATCCGCGCGGCCACCGTCGTCAGCAACCGGGCTTGGGAGCGCGGCGCGTGGGTCCCGGTGTTCACGAGCAGGAAGCAGCCGGTGCCATAGGTCGCCTTCATCTGACCCGGCGCGATGCAACCCTGCCCCATCAGAGCCGCCTGCTGATCGCCGGCGACGCCGCAGATCGGGATCGACCGCCCCAGAAGCTCCGGCAGGGTTTCGCCAAACAGACCGGCGCAGTCACGCACCTCCGGCAGGATGGCGCGGGGGACATTAAACAGCTCCAGCATCGCCTCTGACCAGGCCTGGGCCCGGATATCGAACAGCAGGGTGCGGGAGGCGTTGGTGGCGTCTGTGACGTGGGCGGCCCCGCCGGTGAGCTTCCAGATCAACCAGGTGTCAATGGTCCCGGCCAGCAGCTCGCCGGCCTCGGCGCGGTCCCGGGCGCCGGGGACATGATCCAGCAGCCAGGCGAGCTTGGTCCCGCTGAAATAGGGATCGATCAGCAGGCCGGTGACATCGGTCACATGGTCCTCGACCCCGCGCTGGCGCAGGGACTCGCACGCCTCGGCGGTCCGCCGATCCTGCCAGACCACCGCCCGGTGGACCGGGGCGCCTGTCGCCTTGTCCCAAAGGACGACCGTTTCGCGCTGGTTGGTGATTCCGATGGCCGCCACCTGCGCCATGTCAGCGCCGGCGTCAGCGACAGCCGCGCCCATCACCCGAACCGCCGCCTCATAGATCTCAACGGCGTCGTGCTCCACCCAACCATCAGCCGGGTAATGTTGCGCCAGGGGCGCGGACGCTTCGCCCAGCGCCTTGCCGGCCAGATCGAACAGAATGGCGCGGGTGCTGGTGGTGCCCTGGTCGAGGGCCAGGATAAGGGGGCTGGTCACTTGCATCTCCTCCTGGCGCCAACTGGGCGGCCCCTGCGGCATTTTGGTTGGCCGCGGTTTAAGCATGTTTTCATGTGCGAGCTTCAGATTCCCCGCAACGAGCCTAGTACCTGGAGATCGCCTTGAGCGTGCTCGCGCGGACGGAAGAGATCCTCAGCCTGGCCAGGAGTCGAACGCCCGCGGACCGGGAGCGACTGCTGCTGGCGGTCGTGGAGCTGTGTGATGTGGCCGAGAGCGCCCAGGTCATGTCCGCTCCGGCGGTTCAGGATCTGCTCAATTCGATCTTCATGAGCCTGGTGGTCGAGGCCGAACGGGACATCCGCCGCCGCCTGGCCGAGAAGCTGGCCCACGTGGACTGGGCGCCGGCCGCCCTGATCAACGTCCTGGCCCTCGACGACATCGAGATCGCCCGCCCCATCATCGCTTCGAGCCCCCTTCTCGACGACCAGGATCTGGTTCGCCTGCTGATCGAGGCCACCATCGAGCATCAGATCGAGGTGGCGCGCCGTCCGGGGCTCGCATCCCCGGTGGTCTCGGCCATCCTGCAACAGGGCGAGCCCGCCGTCCTCACGGCGCTCGCCGGCAATGTCCAGACGGCGCTGGGACCTGAGGACATGGCCCTGCTGGTGAAGGCCGCGCGCCGGGTGGCGGCGCTGCGCTCTCCCCTGGTGCGTCGGCCTGAGCTGACCGATGATCTGGCCCTGCAGCTCTATGTCTGGGTCGGCCAGGCCCTGCGCCAGGCGCTCACCACCCGATTTCGCCTCGACCCCGCGGCGCTGGAGGCCGCCCTTGGCCAGGCGGTGGGCGAGACCCATGCCGGCGCGCCCGGCGCCGACCCAACCGCCGACGCCATCGTCTGGGAGCAGGACGGCGAACGCGAGGAGATGGAGCGGCGTCTGATCTCCAAGCTGGTGGCCGCCGGTCAGCTGCGCCCGGGCTACCTGCTTCGCGCTCTGCGGGAGGGAAAACTATCTCTGTTCGCCGGCGCCCTGGCGACGCTGGGCGACTTTCCGCCCGACATGGTGCGTCGCGCCCTGGACGGCGAGCAACCCGAACATCTGGCCCTGGCCTGCGCGGCCGTGGGGATCGACCGCAGCGCCTTTCCCACCATTCTGGAGTTGGTCCGCGAACTCAATGGCGGCCAGCCCGGCGGCGGCGGCGAAGGGACCCGTCGCGCCCTCGCGGCCTTTGGTCCCTTCGCCCCGGACCTGGCGGCCATGGCCTTCCGACGCACCATGACTCCAAAGGCCGGCTGAGCCGCCCGTTCCTGTTGCAAGATCGGGGTTTGACAAGCACGGCCCCCTGCACGCTTTTGGCGGCCCATGTTCCGAGCCGAACCCTTTGTGACCCGGGTGGCCTTCGCCGCCAGCGACCGGCCTGAGGCCCAGGACGCCCTGAAGGCGCTCACCGCACGCTATGGCCAAGTGCCGCAGGACCAGGCCCAGGTGATCGTCGCCCTGGGGGGTGACGGCTTCATGCTCGAGACCCTGCACGGCAATATGGGGGCGCCCAAGCCGATCTACGGGATGAACCGGGGATCAGTGGGCTTCCTGATGAACGAGTACAGCCCCGACGACCTGCTCGACCGGATCAACGCCGCCGAGCGGGCCCTGATTCACCCCCTGAGCATGGTGGCGGTGGATTCCCGCCGCCGCCAGCATCGGGCGCTGGCGATCAATGAGGTGTCCCTGCTTCGCCAGACCCGCCAGACGGCCAAGCTGCGCATTTCAGTGGACGGCAAGGTTCGCCTCAATGAGCTGTCCTGCGATGGCGCCCTGGTGGCCACGCCGGCCGGCTCCACGGCCTACAATCTCTCAGCCCATGGCCCGATCATCCCCCTCGACGCCAAGGTGATGGCCCTGACCCCGATCAGCGCCTTTCGACCCCGTCGCTGGCGCGGCGCGCTTTTGTCGCACTCCGCCCGCGTGAGCTTCGAGATCCTGGAAGCCGACAAGCGGCCCGTGAGCGCGGTGGCCGACAATTTCGAAGTTCGTGACGTGCTAGAAGTGCATGTGGCGGAGAACCGCGACATCAGCCTGGTGATGCTGTTTGACGCAGGTCGAAGCCTCGAAGAACGGGTTCTGGCCGAGCAGTTCTCGGCCTAGTTGAGAAAGCCGCCTATCCTCCGACGCTTTCGTCACATGCATAGCGAGACTTAGCGCGCAATCGCCTCATTCGTTGTTAAGCTATCCTGCCTAGAATCGTTGGCAATCATCCCAAAAGGAGATGGCAGTGAGTCAGCAGAATACGGGTCAGGTGATCCAGGTCCCCAATACGCTTCGCCTGAAGGTCGGGGGACGTTTCGGCGCGGTCGACGCCAGCGCGATCGCCAAGGCTGAAGCTGCGCTCAAGAGCCTCTCAGGCAATTTCGCCGCCTGGCTGCAGGATGAGGTCACCAAGCTGGAGGCCGCCCGTCAGCAGGTGAAGACCGACGGCGCCACGCCTGAGACCCTGGAAACCCTCTATCTGCGGGCCCACGACCTCAAGGGCCTCGGCGCCACCTACGAATTCCCGCTGATCACCCGCATGGCCGGTTCGCTGTGCAAGCTGATCGACGACAAGGACAAGCGCATGGAAGCGCCGATGGTCCTGATCGACGCCCATATCGACGGCATCAAGGCCGCGGTCCGCGACGGCATCAAGACCGACGACCATCCGGTGGGCAAGATCCTGGTCGAAGAGCTCGAGCGCCGGGTGTCGGCCTCGGGCCTCGTCTGAGGACCTTCCTCCAAACCCCTACATTCCTGGGATAAACGGCTCACTGACCGCGCCATAACCGGCGCTCTCAGGCAGGACTAATCGCCGGCCGTCGGGGCCCTCGTGGATTTCCGGCTGCACGGTCACCAGAGGCCGCGCCCGGGCCTGATCGATGGCCGCCGTCGCGCTGGCCGCCCGGGCCAGCCGTTGCAGGTTCATCCGGGTCGGAAAGACCAGTTTCCGGATCCCCCGCTCGGCCGCGCCGAGCGCCTCGTTGGGCGCGTACCAGCAGGCGTCCACCGTCTCGCGCCCATCGCACACCGCCAGCTGGTCGGCCGGCGCATGGGCGACATAGAACCAGGTGTCGAAACGCTTCGGCGTCACCGGCGGGGTGATCCAGCGCGCGAAGACGGTCAGCGCCGACAGGTCCAGCTGCGCGCCTGCCGCCCGCACCACATCCAAAAACGGCGTCTCGCCCCGATCCACCGACTTGCGCAGCTCAAGGGGCGCAGGCTCGACCTCGAGCGGGCCGCCATCGGCCCGGCGGGCCAGCAACAGACCGGCCTCCTCGAACACCTCACGGATGGCCGCGATCCGCAGGCCAGACTGATCCGCGCCATGCTCGACCCAGCCGAGGGCGTGTTCGCGCCAGGCCTCATCATGGTCGCCAGGGCTGGACTTGCCGCCTGGAAAGACCAGCGCCCCTGAGGCGAAGTCGATCTGATGGTGCCGCTCGACCATCAGCACCTCAAAGGCGGGGTCGTCGCGGAGCAGGAGCAGGGTCGAGGCCGGACGCACCAGGCCGCCCGCGGGATCATGGGTCATGGGCGATATCTGAGCCCGGCGCACCCATTCGCCAAGGAAAAGCTCGGATCAGGCCGACTGCAACGCCGGCGCAGCGCGCTCGGCCATCCGGTCCATGCGATCGAGGAGATAGTCGGCGTCCTCTCGGGCGCCCACATGGGGCTGGGTGAGGAAGCGTTCGAGCATCTTCTTCTGGAACTTGTCGCGGTCCCGGGCGCCGCCCTCAAATTCCATGGCGTGGAAGGTGTCCACCCCGGCTCGGAAGGCCGGCAGCAGGCGGGCGGGCATGCCGGCGCGCTCATAGATGGCCTTCAACCCCAGGGGGCCAGCGTCATGGATCATCAGCCAAGTGCGGTGGTGTGGCACCCCGGCTAGTTCGGCCAGGCCCCACTCGAAGAAGGCCATATGACCGTGGGCCAGGGCGCGCAGAAGCAGGGATGGCGTCAGGCGCTCGTTGCGGTGCAGGTGGGCGACGAAGGCCTTGAGGTCGGCGGCGCGGCCGGCCTGGTCCACCAAATCCAGCGTCGCCCGCTCCTTGGCGCCGGTGGCGATCTGCAGGGCCAGCTCCGGTGAGACCGGATGATGGGCCAGCAGGTGGTCGCGGACCTGATCGCCCACCAGGTCGATGAGCTTCTCGGTGACCGACAGCGGCAGGGTCTGACGATAGGCGACCGCCGCCAGCACCCGCTCCGACCGCTCGAAGCGGGCCAGAACATTCATCAGGGTCTGGTCGGCGAAATCGGCGTTGTCGTTGGAGCAGGCGACCTCCACGGCGCGCTCCACCCCGGTCTCCACGATGACGTCGGTCAGGCGGCGCGAAAGGCGTGGCCGCTTGGCGATGGCCACCTGGCGGACCGGTCCGCCGAGACGGACGATCTCGACCAGCTCCTCATCGGTGAAGACCGGCGAGAAGCTCAGAATCGGCTGACAGACGCTCTCCACATCCCTGGCCAGCTTCAGAGCCACGTCGTGGGGAATGAGCGGCGAACTCTTTAGGGTTACCGCCAGGGCCCGGCGCACCAGCTCGGCGGCGTCCTGGGCCATGACCCGCAGGATGTCCTGGGCCAGGACCTGTTCTTCGGGCGTCAAAGGCAGGGTGTCGATGCGCCGGCACAGCTTGTGCGCCACCAATGCCCGCTCGTCCGGGGTCGCGCCCTTCACCAGGGTGCGTATGTCATCCTCGGTGAGCGCCGCCCGCGTCGTGGTCATGTGCCCCTCCCCTGCGCCGGGACTCCCGCCCCGTCTCATGACAATGGTCGATTAGGCTTAACGGACGGTTTCGCACCCGCCTGTGGATTAACGCTGTTGCGTAACCCCCCGCCAACCCTGACCCACTACCTTCGCGGGCGTCACCGCAAAGGACCAAGCCCGTGTCATCCAACGATTCTGCTCGGTTCGCCCCACGCGGCGGCGCATCTGTGGCGCAACAGGCCCTGGACGCCCAGGCCGCGCTGCTGCCCTACGCGCTGGTGGCCTTCGTCGTCAGCATGCCGGTCTTCGTCTGGGCCGGCTCCTATGCTGACAACGCCGCCTGGATGACCGCCAGCTTCGCCCTGTTCGCCATGGCCTGCGGCGCGACCTACGCCGCCGTCAGCTGGCTGCGCACCCCGGGCGCGGAAGATCTGCGGGCCCGCTCGCGGGTCCATATTGTCACAGGCCTGGTCTGGGCCGGCTGTGTGGCCCAGGTCGCCGCCTTCGCCGACGGCGCAGGCCCCATGCGTGAGACCCTGCTGCTGATGGCCACGGCCGCGGCGGTGATCTGCATCTTCTTCACCGCGCCTTGGCTGCCCAGCCTGCTGGTGGTGGGCGCGGCCGCCGCCGCCGGTCCGCTGATCGCCCTGTTCGCCAGTCCGCACAGTCAGAACGCCGCCACCCTGGCCTGGGGCGGCGTGGCCCTGGCCTTCGCCCTCGCCCTGATGCTCAACCGGGTGCTGCGCCGGCAGTTCGCCATGGCCGCCGAGCGCGAGGTGCTGATCGCCGAGCGGGCGGGCAAGGTCGAGGAGGCCAGCCGGCTGGCCCAGTCCAAGTCCGACCTCGTCGCCACTCTCAGCCACGAAATCCGCAACGGCCTGACCGGGGTGTCCCACGTCCTGGCCGCCGCCGCCGGGCGCAATGGTCGGGCCGCCCCATCGCGGGAGCAGCTGTCGGCGGCCCTGGACGCGGTCAGCGATCTGATCGCCGTGCTCAACACCACCCTGGACTCCGAGACCGCCGAGGCTGGCCGTCTGGCGGTTGACGTCCGGCCACTGGACGCGCCGGGCCTCGTCCGCGACTTGATGCTGCTGAACCGCCCCCATGCGGGCGCCAAAGGTCTGGAGCTCAGCGTCTATGTGGCCCCTGAACTGGCCGCAGGCCCCGGCGCGGCCCTGGGTGATCCGGCCCGGGTGCGGCAGATCCTCGCCAACCTGATCGGCAACGCCATCAAGTTCACCGTCCGCGGCCGGGTGGAGGCGCGGCTCAGCCTGACGCCAGAGGGCCGCGTGCTCATCGAGATCGCCGACACCGGCCCAGGCCTGTCGGACGGCGAACTCGCCCAGGCCTTCGAGGCCTTCCACCGGGTGGAGCGTACGAGCGCAGGTGTGCCGGGCGCCGGCCTTGGCCTGTCCCTCTCGCGGCAGCTCGCCCGGCTCATGAACGGGGAGCTGACCGCCACCAGCGCCCCTGGGGTGGGCAGTTGTTTCGGCCTGATCCTGCCCTTCGACCCCCTGGCCGCCGCCCCTCTGGATCTCACCTTCGAAGCGCCCGACGAGGCGCCCGCCGAGGGGCGCACGCTGCGGATTCTCATGGCTGAGGACGACAGCCTGAACGCCGCCATGATGCGCGCGGTGCTGGAGCAGCTGGGCCACCAGGTGGTCCACGCCCAGGACGGCCGTCGGGCGGTGGACCTTGCCCGGGTCTGCGAGTTCGACCTGGCCCTGATAGATGGCCGGATGCCTGGCCTTGACGGGCCGGAGGCCACCGCCGCCATCCGCGCCCTCGACGCCCCGGCCTGCGACCTGCCGATCATTGCGGTGATCGGCGGCGATGCCGGCGAGGCCCTGGAATGCACCCGGGCCGGCGCCGATGCGGTGCTGCGCAAGCCGGTCAGCGTCACCGCCGTGGCCCGGGCCGTGGCCGACGCCACCGCCGCCTCCCGCCGGAGCCTCGCCCGCAAGATCGCCTGACGCAGGGTCACCGCGCAGAACGCCTTTCCCCCTTCGCCGGCCCCGGTCAGTATGGCGCCAACAGGGAGCTGCGCCGGTCAAGGCGCGGCCACAGGCGGAGGACGGAGCGCTCGTGATACTCAAGGGTTTGAAGGTGGTGGAGTTCGCCACCTATATCGCCGCGCCCGGCGCCGCAGGCATCCTGGGGGACTGGGGCGCCGATGTGATCAAGATCGAGCGGCCGGGCGGCGACGACATGCGGCACGTCTTCGCCGACGCCAAGAGCGACCTGGGCGCCAACCCCACCTTCGAGATGGACAACCGGGGCAAGCGCTCCATCGTCCTGGACATCGGCAAGCCCGAGGGGCGCGAGGCCGTGGTGAAGCTGGCGGCCGGCGCCGACGTCTTCATCACCAATGTCCGGCCAGCCTCCCTGAAGCGCGCGGGCCTGGATGAGGCCAGCCTGCGCCCGGCCAATCCGCGGCTGATCTATGCCCTCGTCACCGGCTACGGCATGGAAGGACCCGACGCCCACAAGCCCGGCTTCGACGTCACCGCCTTCTGGTCCCGCGCCGGGGTGGCGCGGATGACCACGCCCAAGGGGGAAGACCCCTTCCTGCTGCGCACCGGCTTTGGCGACCACATCACGTCGCTGGCCACCACCTCGGCCATCCTGGCGGCCCTCTATGAGCGCGAGCAGACGGGCGTCGGGCGCATGGTGCAGACCTCCCTGCTGGCCACGGGGACCTATACGGTAGGCTCGGACCTGGCGGTGCAGCTGCGCTTTGGCCGGCTGTCGTCCAACCGCTCGCGGCGCGAGCCGCTCAACCCCCTGGCCAACTTCTTCCAGAGCGCCGAGGGCCGCTGGTTCGTGACCAACCCCCGGGGCGGATCGGTGGACTGGGCGGCCATGGCCAAGGCCGCCGGCCGGCCAGACCTGCTGGAGGATCCGCGGTTCGCTTCGGGCCGCCTGCGCAAGGAAAACACCGCGGCCCTGACCGCCGAGTTCGACCAGGCCTTCGGCGCCCTGGCCTGGGACGAGGTCACCGCCCGGCTGGACGCCGCCGATCTGGTCTGGGCGCCGGTGCAGACGCCGGCCGAGGTGGCCGCTGATCCGCAGGTCCGCGCCTCCGGCGCCCTGGTGCAGGTGGAAAACGCGCAAGGCGGCTTGGGAGACTCGCCGGCCGCGCCCGCTCAGTTCCCCGGCGTCGATCTCAGCCGAAGGCCGCCGCCCCCTGGCCTCGGCCAGCACACCCGAGAGGTTCTGGCGGAACTGGGCTACGGGGCTGAGG
>Ga0208242_100623_pt1 | contig 16700 bp, 14 predicted proteins | sample SubbioAug_CSW13A_FD_184825 | JGI IMG/M metagenome (GOLD analysis project Ga0208242, IMG submission 184825) | Serpentinite rock and fluid subsurface biosphere microbial communities from McLaughlin Reserve, California, USA - CR12Aug_CSW13A (SPAdes) | ecosystem: Environmental > Terrestrial > Deep... | reverse complement strand
CCGCCCATCATGTGGCCCGATTTCTACGGCATCGACATGCCTGAGCGCGAGCAGCTGCTGGCGGCCAACAACACCATCGCCGAGATGGCCAAGATGCTGGAGGTCGACAGCCTCGGCTTCCTCTCGGTGGACGGCCTCTACTGGGCCATGGAGTCCGAGCCCCGGGACCCGGCCGCGCCCCAGTTCACCGACCACTACTTCACGGGCGACTATCCGACCCGACTGCTCGACCGGGAGATCGCCGAGGGCCGGAATGCGGCCGATGAGCGCCAACTGACCTTCCTGGTCGACGCGTGATCGGCGCCGTTCGCGGCGCGCTCGCCCGGTTCAAGATCGACCCTTACATCCTGGCCATCCTGGCCACGGTGGTGTTCGCCTCCCTCGTGCCAGCCCGAGGACAGGCTGCCGAAGTGGTGGGGATCGCGACCAAGATCGGCGTCGCCCTGGTCTTCTTCCTGCACGGCGCCAAGCTCTCGCCCCAGGCCGTGGTGGCGGGCATCGCGCACTGGCGTCTGCATCTGGTGGTTCTAGGCACCACCTTCGCCCTGTTTCCGCTCGCGGGGCTGGCGTTCTCGACCCTGCCGCCCTGGATCGTGCCAGCGGCGCTCGCGCCCGGCCTGATCTATCTGGGCTGCCTGCCCTCCACCATCCAGTCGGCGGTCGGCTTCACCGCTGTGGCCCGGGGCAATGTGGCCGCCGCCGTCTGCGGCGCCTCGGCGTCAAATATCCTGGGGATCGCGATCACGCCCCTGCTGGTGGGCGTCCTGCTGAGCGCGCAGGGGGGCGGTCTGTCCTGGGGGGCGTTCGAGGCCATCCTGCTGCAACTGCTGGTCCCGTTCATCGCCGGTCAGCTCCTGCGCCGATGGATCGGCGGCTTCATTCAGCGCCACGCCAAGCAGGCCAGTCTCGTCGACCGGGGCTCGATCCTGCTGGTGGTCTACAACGCCTTTTCCGGCGCCGTGGCCGTCGGCATCTGGAGCCAGGTGTCTGTGGGCGACCTGGTGCGCCTGTCGCTCATCTGTCTCGTCCTGCTGGTCGCCTCCGTGGGCTGGACCGTCTGGATCAGCCGACGCATGAAGTTCCCGGTGGAGGACGAGGCGACCATCCTGTTTGGCGGCTCCAACAAGAGTCTGGCGGCGGGCGCGCCCATGGCCGCCGTCCTGTTCCCTGCCGCCACGGTGGGCTTCGTGTTGCTGCCCATCATGCTCTATCACCAGTTCCAGCTGATGGCCTGCGCGGCCATCGCCGGACACTATGCCAAACGGGCCGATGGCCCCTCAGAAGCCAGCTAGACAGTTCCCATGACGGATACCCCCAACCTGCCCCTCGCCGGCCGTGTCGCCCTGGTCACCGGCGCCAGCCGTGGCATCGGGCGGGAGTGCGCCATCGCCCTGGCTCAGGCTGGGGCCCATGTGATTGGCGTGGCCCGCACCCAAGGGGGCCTTGAGGTTCTGGACGACAAGATCCGCGCGGTTTCAGGCCAGGCCGCCACCCTGGTTCCCATGGACCTGGCGCAGGGCGACGGGATCGACCAGCTGGGGCTCGCCATCCACGAGCGTCACGGCAAGTTGGACATCCTGGTCCACGCCGCAGCCGTCCTGGGGGGCCTGAGCCCCATCTCTCACATTGATCCGCCGGCCTGGGACAAGACCGTCGCCATCAATCTCACGGCGACCTACCGCCTGCTGCGCAGCACCGAGCGGCTGCTCAAGGCCGCGCCGGCAGGTCGGGCCCTCATCTTCACCAGCGGTCGCGTGGCCCGGCCGAAGGCCTTCTGGGGCGCCTACGGGGCCACCAAGGCCGCCACAGATCATCTGGTGCGCACCTGGGCGGACGAGCTTGAGAACACGAGCGTGCGGGCGGCCCTGATCGATCCAGGCGCCATGCGCACCAAGATGCGCGCCGAAGCCATGCCGGGCGAGGATCCCGGCAGCCTGCCGGATCCAGCCGAGATCGGACCGATGATCGTGGAGCTCGCCGGCGCAGACCTCGGTCAGCCCGACGCGCCGATCAGCTTTTCCGCGTGGAAGGCTTCGAAGGCGTCTTCCGGCCACTGACCGGACGGGCGCGGGTGGGACGGGCCTTGGCGCCGCCGAACCCTGAAGACTTGCTCGGCCGCGAGGGCTTGCCGGCCTTGACCGGCTTGCCCGTCTTGGCGCCCAGAGGCTTCTTGGCCCCGGGCTTGGAGGAGCCTGTCTTGGCCTTGGCCTTGCGAGGCGCGGTGCGGGACGGTCCCGGCGATCGGGACTCACCCTCGGCATAGGGGTTGGCCCCGGACTTCACGGTCAGCCGCACCGGAACGCCAGGCAGGTCGAAGCTCTCGCGGATCGAGTGGATCAGATAGCGGCGATAGCTGTCGGGCAAGGTGCTGGCCCGGCTGGCGAACAGCACGAAGGTCGGCGGCCGCGCCTTGGTCTGGGTGATGTACTTGGGACGGACCCGGCGCCCATTCACCGCCGGCGGCGGGTGGCGCTGAACGGCCATGGCCAGCCAGTCGTTCAGGTCGCGGGTCTTGACCTTGGTTGACCAGTCATCGTGCGCCTTAAAGACCGCCGGCATTAGCCGGTCCAGATTGCGGCCCGTCTCCGCCGACAGGGCGATCATGGGCGCGCCGCGCACCTGCGGCAGCTTGCGCGAGACCTCTTCCTCAAGCTCCTTCAGGCGGATCTGCGGATCTTCCACCAGGTCCCATTTAGCCAGGACGAAGACCAGCGCGCGGCCCTCCCGCTCGACCAGATCGGCGATCTGCAGGTCCTGGATCTCCAGGGGATGGGTGGCGTCCATGACCAGCAGCACCACCTCGGCGAAGGTGATGGCGCGGATGGTGTCCTGGGTGGAGAGGCGCTCGAGCTTTTCCTGGACCTTGGCCTTGCGACGCAGGCCGGCGGTGTCCACCAGGCGTATGGCCCGGTCATCCCAGGTCCAGTCGACCGGGATCGAGTCGCGGGTGATGCCCGCCTCAGGGCCCGTCAGCAGCCGGTCTTCGCCGATAAGGCGGTTGACCAGGGTGGACTTGCCGGCGTTGGGACGCCCGACAATGGCCAGCTGGACCGGCTTGATGCCGCCATCGTCCTCGTCCTCGCCAGCTTCGGGGAACAGGCGGACGACCTCTGCATAGAGATCAGCCATACCCTCACCATGCTCGGCTGAGACGGGGATCGGCTCGCCGAACCCCAGCCGGAAGGCGTCCAGGGTCCCGTCGTCGCCTTGCCGCCCCTCGGCCTTGTTGGCCAGGAGGATCACCGGCTTGCTCGACTTGCGCAGCAGCTCGCCGAACACCTCGTCCATCGGGGCGACGCCTTCGCGGGAATCCATGACGAACAGGATCAGGTCGGCTTCCTCGACGGCGAGCTCGGTCTGCTGGCGCATCCGCGCCTCCAGGCTCTCGTCGGTGACGTCTTCGAAGCCGGCCGTGTCGATCAGCTCCAGGTCGACATCGCCCAGCCGGCCCGACGCGAACTTGCGGTCCCGGGTGACGCCGGGCAGGTCATCGACGATGGCGAGCTTCCGTCCGGCCAGCCGGTTGAAGAGCGTGGACTTGCCCACATTCGGACGGCCGACGATGGCGATTTTGAGCGGCATAGGCGCCCCCTGGCGCGCTGGAACAGAAGCTGGTCTCCATAGACCAGATTCCGCTCAAATAGTGCTAATCCGCGCCGCAGGCGCGGATTGAATGACACAGGAACGTCGGGGTTGAGCCGGCGCGCCGGCTCCCTCCCTCTAACGCAGGGCGATCACCTGGGCGTCGTCGGTCACCACATAGACCATCCCGTCGGCCGCGATTGGCTCCAGGAGGACGCTCGAGCCGAGGTTCATCTTGCGGTCCACCGCGCCGGTCTTGGGATCCAGTACGGCCAGCTCCCCGGTCGAGGAGGCGACGATCAGCTTGTTTGAGGCCAACAGCGGACCCGTCCACAGGGGCTTGGCGCCCGGACGACCGCCGATGCCCAGAACACCGCCGACCTTTTTGGGCGTCACACCTTCATTCAGGTCGCGGATCCAGTAGACCTGGCCGCTTTCCCGGGAGACGCAGATCACCTCCCCGGCCTTGGAGACCACATAGACCACATCCCCAGCCGGCCACGGCGTGGTGGTGGAGGTCACAGGCAGGGTCCAGCGCGGCGCGCCGGTGCGCAGGTCGATGGCGGCGAAGGCGCCCGCATGGCTGACCGCGTAAACGTCGCCCCGATAGATCGCGGGGCGGCCCGCGATGTCGCGGATCTCAGACAGGGCGTTGGTGCGGCTGCCCCGCGACAGGCCCTCGTTCCAGAGGTCATTGCCGTTACCGCTGCGCAAGGCCACCAGTTCGCCGGAGCTGAAGGCGGCGACCACGGTGTCGCCCGACACCGCCGGGGTCGAGGCGCCGAGGATCCGGGCGGGCTCGCTCAGGGCCTGATAGGTCCAGCTCGGCGCGCCGGTGGCGGTCTCGAAGGTCAGCAGGGTGTTGTCGATCGCCACCGCCATCACGCGGCCGGCCGTCACAGTGGGGGCGGCATGGATCGGCTGCTCGGTCTCTCGACGCCATTCCGAGGCGCCCGTGGCGGCGTCCAGGCGCGCAACGAAGCGGTAGCCGGAGGTGACATAGAGCTTGCCGCCCGCATAGGCCACACCGCCGCCGAAGCCTTCCCGCTCAGCGCGGCGTGACGGCTTTAGATCGACGCTCCAGACTGTCCTGCCGGTCTTGAGATCGATGGCCGAGACCTGGGCCGAGCCGTCCATCACATAGAGCCGACCATCGGCGGCCACCGGCGGGGCGGTGACATGATGGCCACGGCCCGAGCCTTCGCCGAAGTTCCGGCGCCAGGCGATATTGAATCCGACCGGCGCCTCGATGTGCTCGGACGCCTGCTCAGGAACGCCGCCCGGCAGCGGCCAGTCCGACCGGGCGTAGGGCGTCGGCAGGAAGAAGTCGGCGCCCGTCAGGGTGTCTGACGGCTCGATCGTGTCGTTGAAGGCGATGACCGAGATGCGCTCGCCCTCGCTGGCGATCTCCTGAGGACCATCATCCCGATCGAAGGGATTGAGGCGATTGACGGTCGAACAGCCGGAGATCGCAACGGTGCTGGCCAAGAGGACGGCGACCATCGAAGGGCGGGACAGGATCATTGCGGAGCAGAACCTTGCTGCTGCGGCGCCTGGGCGGCGGCCGCATCGTCGGAAGCGGGCTCAGGGAGCGCGCGCGAAGCCTTGACCGCTTCAGGCAGCGCCCCGGCGGTGCCGGAGTCGATCATCGCCCGGGCGGCCTGGGCCCGCTGCCGGGCCAGTTCCGAGACCCCTGGCATCAGGGCGAGAACGCCGAAATCGGCACGGGCCTCATCCATCTCGCCCCCCATGAGCTTGGCGAAGGCCAGGGCCTCGAGAGCCAGGGCGCGATAGGGACGCCCGTCCTCGGTCAGCGGCTCCAGCCGGGTCTTCAACTCCGACAGGGGAGCGGTATCGAGCAGGGCGAAGGCGGATTTGAGGCGGGCGGCGTCGGCCAGGATCGGGTCCGGGGCCTTGTCGGCCGCCTCATCGAACAGCTTTACCGCCGCATCGATATCGCCGTCATTCACCCGCAGCCCCGCCTGCTGCATCAGGGCCAGGGCGGCGTAACCGTCCGGCCCCTCGGCGGCCACTTCGGCGAAGCGCTGCTCGGCCTTGTTCATGTCGCCGGCGCCAAAGGCTTCGACGCCTTCGGCATAGGCCTCGGAGGCCTCGGCCATGGACCGGGTCTGAAGGGCGTTCCAGCCCCACACCCCCAGGACGATGACCAGCACCAGGGCAAGCCCACCCAGCACCCACGGAAGGGCGCGCAGGGCGAGCGTCTTGTAGCGGTCGGCGCGGAGTTGCTCCTCGACCTCTTCAAAAACGTCAGTCACGAATTGGAAACCCCGCGCTCAGGCGACGAAATCAGAGGCGGCGAACCTATAGTGCAAGCGGTCGCGCCGCAACGCCGCCCGGCCGCTGCGACGCATAAGGCCCGATGCGGCTGCTAACCGGCCTTGGGAAAATAGATTTCCGCCGGTCCCGGGAACCGCCGCGCCTGGACATCCTCGGCATAGGTCTGCACCGCGCCAAGGATTTCCCCTCGCAGGTCGGCATAACGACGGACGAACTTGGGCGTCCAGTCGAAGAGGCCGAGCATGTCGTCGGTCACCAGGATCTGCCCGTCGCACCCGGCCGAGGCGCCAATACCGATGGTAGGCACATCCACCGCCTGGGTGATCTCCCGGGCCAGCCCCTCGGCCACCCCCTCGACCACCAGGGCGAAGGCGCCGGCCGCGGCGGTGGCGCGCGCCTCATCGAGAATCTTCGCCCGCTCGGCCTCGCCGCGGCCCTTGGCGCGGAACCCGCCATCCACCAGCACAGCCTGCGGCCTGAGGCCAACATGGCCCATGACCGGAATGCCGCGCTTGACCAGATAGTCGATGGTTTCAGCGACCGTGGGGCCAGACTCCACCTTCACCGCCTGGGCGCCGGTCTCTTTCATCAGGCGCGCGGCGTTGGCATAGGCCTGCTCAGCCGAGCCCTCATAGGACCCGAAGGGCATGTCGACGACCACCATGGCCTTGCGCGAGCCGCGCATCACCGCCTGGCCGTGCAGGATCATCATCTCGAGGGTGACCCCGACGGTATTGGGCAGGCCGTGGATCACCATGCCGACCGAGTCTCCCACCAGCAGCAGGTCGCAGGCGTCATCCAGCAACTCCGCCATGGGGGCGGTGTAGGCGGTCAGGCAGACGATCGGCGTCTTGCCCTTTCGTCCGGTGATGTCGGGCGCCGCAAGGCGTCGCACCGTCTCCTGGCGTTGGGCGGACAGGGTCAGATCTCCTCGATGATACGGGTCAGGACGAGCCCCATGGCGACGACGGCGAGGCCAGCCACCAGCCAGATGGCCTCGATCCCGGCCGGGCCGTTCAACAGCCATTCGGCCTGCGGCGCCAGCTGGCGGACGCCGCTGGTCAGCACGCGGGCCGATTCGGTTGAGGCCGCCTCGGCGCGTGAAAACAGATTGGACATGATCAGCTGACTGGCGCCGATGACGCCACCCACCAGGCCGGCCGCGCCGATCAGCACCCGCCGGGCGGCCCAGCCACGGTCAAGCCGCTTCTGCACCCGTTCAGCGAAGAGGTCAGCATCCGGGCATTCGGGGGCGCGGGCGAACAGGCGCTCGATGGTGCGTTCAACCTCCATCTCAGCCATTGCCACGCCGTCCCTCCATCGCCTCGCCCTCAGGCGCCAGTCGGGCCTTGAGCTTATCCAGACCACGTTTGACATGGGATTTGACCGTTCCAAGCGGCAGGTTCAAGGCCTCCGCCGCCTCGGCGTGGGACAGCCCTGCTCCATAGCAGAGACTGACACAGAGTCGTTCGGCGTCACCGAGGCCCTTTAGCGCCTCATCCAGGTCCATGCGCCGGCCCGGGTCTGAGGGCTCGACGGTCTCCTGCAGGTCGGCAGTCTCCAGGCGCGCCCGCAATTGTCGATCCTTCTGAATCCGGCGCATGCAGGCCCGGGCCGCGATCTTCTTGACCCAGCCCCCGAAGGCCCCCTCGCCTCGAAACTCGGCGATCGATTCAAAGGCCGAAATGAAGGCGTCCTGGGCCAGATCGTCGGCTTCGGCCGCGCTCATACCCATCCGCCGTAACAGCGCCCGGACCGCTGAACCATGCCGGCGCACGAGTTCGCCAAAGGCCTGGCGGTCGCCGGATGCGGCCAGGCTGGCCAGCTCGACGTCATGCAGACTGGAAAGTCGGTGTCGTTCGGCCCGCGACATGGCTGTTCCCCGCCGCGCGCGATCAGGCCTTATCCCGACCGATGAAGGACATCAGGATGAAGGCCAGGCCAATGAAGCCGGGGAAGGCGGCGATGCCCAGGAAGATGTAGGTGGCGTCAGGCTCTTCAAAGCCGAGGGCGTAGCCGAAGGCCGCCAGCCCCACCGCGACCCCGACCCAGATGATCCCGGTCCGCAGATCCCGCGCAGGCGAGGCCTTGGGCTTGATCTTCACGTCGTGGGTCAAGGCCTGGATCAGTTCGGGCGGCAGCTGCTGGCCCTGTTCATAGGCGGCCTGGATCGTCTTGTGGAGCGCGGCGCGTTCCTTGGCCTTGAGATAGCGGGGCACGACGACGATGGCGACGATCGCGCTGAACACGATCGCGGTTGTGAAGACGCTTGAAATAATGCCGGCGATGGCGACGTCCATGGGAGTTTTCCTATCTAGGCGCGGTCGGGCGCTTCTGACCCGTTCACACCATAAGAGGCGCGCGCCGTCCCCGACAGATGCAAGCTCCGCCATGAAATCTTGGTCATGATTGGGCCCTGATCTCCGAGGAAGCGCCCCATGGGCGGCGTCCAGGGACTGCCATCATCTGTGCGGTGAGGCTTGGCGCTCGCATAAAAAATCATCATCACCGGGGACGTCAGGCGATTTGACCCCGGCTCATCAACCCACGCGTTTACAGCGCCGGTTTTGTATGATGCGCTCGCTATTACTGATGGTTTTCGAAGATTTTTGGTCGATTTTATTGAATTTCCTGCGCAGAAGGCCGCGTTGGCCGCAGGGGTTTGCAGGATCGAGCCGCCATGAGGACCAGGCAGTTGATCTTGAGAGGCGGCACCGGGATTTCGCCTGGCGTTCAGGCCGCCGTGAACACAGTTGGGGGACGACCATATGGCTGCCAGCCGCACCAGATCCTTTACCGCGATCCTGCTCGCCACCGCGCTCTATCTGCCCGGCGCGATCGCGCAGGCGGCCGCGCCGCCGGAGATGAAGGCTGCGGCCTCGGAAGGCGTGAAGAGCCGGGCCAAGCTCGCCCAGGAGATGGTCGATTCCATCTACAGCTTCGCCGAACCTGGCTTCCAGGAGTTCCGCACCTCGGAATATGTCACCAAGATTCTTGAGGAAAACGGTTTCAAGATCGAGCGCGGCGTCGCAGGCATCCCCACGGCCTGGACCGCCACCTGGGGCTCCGGCGGCCCGAAGATCGGCCTGGGCAGCGATATTGACGCCCTGCTGGCCCTGTCGCAGACCCCAGGCTCTCCTGAGCTGAAGCCCCAGGTTCAAGGCGCCCCCGGGCATGGGGAAGGCCACAATTCCGGCATGCCGATGATGGTTGTCGCCGCCCTGGCCGCCAAGGACATCATGCAGGCCAACAACCTGCCGGGCACCCTGATGATCTGGCCCGGGGTGGCCGAGGAACTGCTGGCGACCAAGGCCTTCTATGTGCGCGAGGGCCTGTTCGACGACGTCGACGTCAACATCTTCAGCCATGTGAGCCGCGACTTCTCCACCGGCTGGGGACCGGCCGGCAACAACGGCATGGTCTCGGTGGAATACACCTTCCACGGCAAGACCTCCCACGCGGCCGGCGCCCCCTGGGCCGGACGCAGCGCCCTGGACGGCGTCGAGCTGATGAACACCGCCTGGAACATGCGGCGCGAGCACCTGCCCGTCACACAGCGATCGCACTATGTGATCACCAATGGGGGCGGACAGCCCAACATCGTGCCCGGTGAAGCCAGCGTCTGGTACTATTTCCGGGAGCAGAACTTCGAGACCATCCGCGGCCTTTATGAGATCGGCAACCGGATCTCCGAGGCCGCCGCCATGGCGACAGACACTCGGGTCGAACGCCGGGTTCTCGGCTATGCGGCGCCGAACTACGGCAACAAGCCCCTGGCCGAAGCCGCCTATGCCAACATCAGGGCGGTGGGCATGCCGCAGTGGAGCGAGGCCGACCAAGCCTTCGCCCGCGCGACCCAGGAAGCCAACCATCTGAAGGTCGAACCCCTGGCCACGGAGATCGCCGAACTGTCGACGCCGGACTCCCGCGGGATCTCCATGGGCGGCGGCTCCGACGACATCGGCGACATCATGTGGACGGTGCCGACCATCACCATCCGCTATCCCTCAAACATCCCCAACACCATCGGTCACCATGTGACCGCGGCCATCGCCATGGCCACGCCGATCGCCCACAAGGGCGTGGTGGTGGGCGCCGAGGCTGTGGCCATGACCATTCTGGATCTGGTGACCACGCCCAGCCTGGTCGCCGAGGCCAAGGATTACTTCCAGAACGTGCAGCTCAAAGATCAGAAATATGATCCTGTGCTCGCTGACACGGACATGCCGGGCATTCATCTGAACGAGGACATTATGGCCCGGATGCGGCCCAAGATGGAGCCGTTCTATTACGACCCCAGCAAGTACGACACCTATCTGGAACAACTTGGGATCGCCTACCCCAATCTCCCGGCGAAGAAATAGTCCCAAGGCGGCGTCCCGCGTTATCCCCTTGGCGCGGGACGCCGAAACTACTCAAGGCGGACAGTAATCGACTGGCCAGCAGAGTTTCAGCGGCCCTCGGTGCGATCCTGGAACACGATGGGCGGCGTAGAGCGCCGCGCCACTTCGCGGATCACGAAGCTGCTGCGGATCCGGGACACATGGGGAAGCATAGACAGCTCCCGCCGATAGACCCGGTCATAGTCCTCGAAGGACTCCACGTTCAGCATGATGAGGAAGTCCGTGTCCCCGGAAACGAATCCACAGTATGACACCGAGGGACACTTGACTACTTCGCGTTCGAACTCGTTCAAGGCCCGCTCGGCCTGAGAACTCAGCTCGATCGCCACAAACACCACGACGCTGAATCCCAACATCGGCATATTCAGATCAGCGGAATAGCTGAGCACCGCCTGGCGCTCTTCAAGAATTTTGCGGCGACGTGCGACCGCGGTGCTGGACAGGTTTATTTTCTCGCCCAACCAGACATCGGACGCCCGTCCATCAATCGACAGCTCCCGAAGAATTTGGAAGTCGATAGCGTCCAAACCAACGTGTTCGAATTTCGACATGCAATTCCCGCTTCAATGCGTAAATCGACAGCAGATAGACGATTTACGCATAAAATCCTTAGATATCCAGACGGATGATCAACAATCCAAACTAATCTGAATTCGCTGAGTTAGCGACCGGCGGTTGCAGAGGGTGTCGGCAACTTGGGTCGTTAGCAACTGACGCATTGGAACAAATATAACCGGGGGTAGTCTCCATGTGTGTCCGACCGATCAAATTGGCCCGTCCTTGCCGGCGCGACGGGGCGCGCCTAACCGATAGCGTTCCGAGCTGGCGCGGCAGCCCTTAATCAGCCTGCCCCACCTTGGCGCGAGCTGACCGCCAGGGTCCAGAGCCTAGGGCTCCAGCCTGACGAGGGATCACCTCCCCGATCCACGTCGCGCCAGGTGCCTATCCGCACAATGAGAAGCGAGGGTCGTCCGCGACCTTCTCCAGCTGACGCACGCCTTTGGGGGGCGCGCGCGACGGTCCTTCACGCCCCAGGCGCGAGCGGCCCTAAAGAAAAGTCGAGAATCGTCATGATCTATCCGTCTCCATCGACCACCACCGCCTCGCGCCGCCTGCGTCGCTACGCCCTGGCCACGGCCAGCGCTGCGGCCCTGATGGCTCAGGCCGTTCCCGCCCTGGCCCAGACGGGCCCCAGCGCTGAACTCGAAGAGGTCGTCGTGACCGGTTCGCGCATCGTGCGCGACGGTTACGACGCGCCAACGCCCGTCAACGTGCTGGGCTCAGCCGAAATCCTCGCCGAGGCGCCGGCCAATATCGCCGACTTCGTCAACACCCTGCCCTCCGTGGCGGGTTCAGTGACCGCCTCAAGCTCGTCCGGATCGCTCAGCAACGGCCAGGCCGGCATCAGCGCCCTGAACCTGCGCGCCCTTGGCACGGGTCGGACCCTGGTTCTGTTCGACGGTCAGCGCTCGGTGGTGTCGGCCGCCACGGGTCAGGTGGACACCAACACCTTCCCGCAGTCGCTGATCTCGCGGGTCGAGGTTGTGACCGGCGGCGCCTCGTCGGCCTATGGCTCCGACGCCGTCGGCGGCGTGGTGAACTTCATCCTCGACAAGGCCTATACCGGCCTGAAGATGACCGCCGAGTACGGCGAGACCACCTATGGTGACGGCGAGAACTGGAAGTACAACTTCACCGCCGGCTCACCCTTCGCCGATGGCAAGGGCCACATTCTCCTGAGCGCCGAGACAGTCAGCCAGGAGGGGATTCATGGCGTCAGCCGGGACTGGAACAAGTCCGGCCACTTCGCGATCCGCAACCCGAACACGGCCGCGGGTCAGCCCTTCTATGTGGTGGCCGACAATGTGGGCATATCGTCCTACACCCCGGGCGGCCTGATCACCGCTGGCCCCCTGCGGGGCACCTATTTCGGCGTCAACGGGTCGGTCAATCAGCTGGCCTATGGCCAGGTCTCCGGCCAGTGGATGATCGGCGGCGACTGGGAGTACACCTCCAGCCTGAATGGCACCAACTCCCTTCTGCCGGACGAAGACCGCGACAGCTTCTTTGGTCGCGTCAGCTATGAGGTCGCCCCCAATATCAATGTCTTCGCCCAGGCTTCCTACGCCCGGTACGAGGGCTTAAGCTACTATATCCAGCCCACCAGCACCGGGATCACGATCCGGTCGGACAACGCCTTCCTGCCCGCATCTGTCCGCAACCAGATGACGACCCTGGGCCTGACCTCCTTCGTCATGGGCTCAGGCACCGCCGACTTCCCGTGGTCGGGCAGCAACAACATCCGCGAGACCTCCCGCTACGTGGTCGGCGCCGACGGCGACTTCAGCCTGTTCGGTCGCGACTTCGGCTGGGACGCCTACTACCAGCACGGCGTGACCAAGACCCGCGAAGAGCTGACCCCGACCTGGAACAACACGCGCCTGACGCTCGCCACGGACGCCGTGGTGCATCCGACCACGGGCCAGATCGTCTGCCGCTCAACCTTGACCTCTCCCTCCAACGGTTGCGTCCCGTTGAACCGCTTCGGGATCGGCGTCGCCAGCCAGGCGGCCATCGACTACGTGCTGGGTCAGCCGCTGCGCACCCAGGAGTTTGTCCAGGACGTGGCGGCGGTGAACTTCACCACCGACTTCACCGGCTGGGCCGGCCCGATCGATATCGCCTTTGGCGCAGAATGGCGCAATGAAACCCTCGATGGTGAGGTCGACGCCGAGTCCCAGGCCGGCTGGAAGTACGGCAACTACAAGGTCACCAAAGGCGAGTACGACGTTGTCGAAGGCTATATCGAGACCCTGGTCCCGATCATGGAGGGCCTCAATTTCAACGGCGCGGCCCGCTACACGCGCTACAGCACCTCGGGCGGCGTCACCACCTGGAAGGCTGGCCTGACCTATTCGCCGATCCCGGACATCACCCTGCGCGCAACCGCGTCGCGGGACATCCGGGCGGCCAATATGAGCGAGCTGTTCGACGCCGGCACTGCGCGCAGCAACGCCGTCTCGATCAACGGGGTCTCCACCGCCTTCGTCCAGAACCTGCAGGGCAATATCAACGTCCAGCCGGAAGTGGCCGACGGGCTTGGCCTGGGCGTCGTCTTCCAGCCGAGCTTCCTGCCCGGCTTCGCCGCTTCGCTCGACTACTACGAGATCAAGGTCGAAGGGGTGATCGACTTCGTCACGGCGCAGCAGGCAGCCGACTTCTGCCTGCTCAATAACGCTCAACAATACTGCAACAATCTCCGCTACCAGAACGGTCAGCTGGCCTTTATCGATCTGTACTACGAAAACCTGAACAGCCTGAGCGCCAAGGGCCTGGACATCGAAGCGTCCTACCGGACGTCGCTCGACGCCTTCATCCCCAGCGCAGCCGGCGACCTGACGCTGCGGGCCATGGCCACGCACTACATCGAAAACGTCACCGACAACGGCGTCACCGCCATCGACCTGGCCGGCTCAAATATCAGCGCGACGCCGGACTGGTCCTACCGGGTGACCGCCGCCTATGAACTCGAACCGATCAGCTTGAACTTCACCGCCCGCGGGGTGAGCGACGGGGTCATCAGCAACGCCTATACCGAATGCACCAGCGCTTGCCCGACCCTTGCGCCGCCCTACTACACGATCAACGACAACAATATCGAAGGCGCTCTCTACTTTGACGCCTCGGCCACCTACGCCTTCGACCTCGGCCAGAGCGGGGCCAGCGGCGAAGCCTATATCTCCATCAAGAACCTCTTCAACAATGACCCGCCCCTCACGGCGAACCCGAACGTCCTGGGCGCCGAGAATACGGTCGGTTATCTGCAGACCAACCGCAGCCTCTACGACGTGCTGGGCCGGACCTTCCGGGTCGGTCTGCGCCTGGCCTTCTAGAAGCCAGACCGCCCGGCCTTCGGGACAAGCGCGGCGCGTCAGTCGAAAGACTGGCGCGCCGTTCCCTTTTTTCGCGACGGGCGCCCAGGCGGGGCTGTAACCAGGGTCAGCCCGGCGACGAAGACCAGACAGGCGGCTGTCTGCAACGCGGGCGAGGACAGCGGCCGTGCCTGGGGGACCCATGACTCACCTGAAACGCTACCTGCCCCTGCTGATCCTGGCGATCGGGCTAATCCTGGTCTTCACCAGCGACCTGGGCCGGTTCCTGAACCTTCAGGCCCTACAGACCCATGAGGCGGCCTTGCGCGCCCTGGTGGCCGACAACCTGCCGCTGGCGCTGCTGACCTTCATCGGCGTCTATGCCCTGTCGACGGCGCTGAGCGTGCCGGGCGCCGTCATCCTCACCCTGGCGGGCGGCTACCTCTTTGGGATCTGGGTCGGCGGCGCGGCCACCGTGGTGGGCGCCACGATCGGGGCGATCGCGGTCTTCTATGCCGTGCGCACGTCCCTGGGCGCCACCTTGCGCGCGCGCGCAGAGGCCTCCAATGGCCGGCTCAAGGCGATCATCGACGGGGTCGCCGCCGGCGCCTTCGGCTACATTCTGACCTTGAGGCTGATCCCCCTGGCGCCCTTCTGGCTGGTCAATGTGGCCGCGGCCCTGGCCCATGCGCCCCTGGCGCCCTATGCGCTCGCCACCTTCATCGGCATCATGCCGGCCACCTTCATCTATAGCGGCATCGGCGCCGGCATCGGCGATCTGCTGGCCCGCGGCGAGGCGCCGGACCTCGGGGTCATCTTCCAGCCCAATATCCTCGGTCCGCTGGTGGCGCTTGGCCTGCTGTCGCTGGGGGTCACCCTCTATCAGCGCCGCCGCGCCAAGACCGGAGACGCCCTGTGACCGGCAAAGTGATCAAGGCGGATCTGGCCGTCATCGGCGCAGGCTCCGGCGGGCTTTCGGTGGCCGCAGGCGCCGCCCAGCTGGGGCTGAAGGTCGTGCTGTTCGAGAAGGGCGAGATGGGCGGCGACTGCCTCAACTATGGCTGCGTCCCGTCCAAGGCCCTGATCGCCGCAGCGTCGGCCGCCCATGAGGCCCGACACGCCAAGGCGCTGGGGGTGCATGCCCCAGAGGTTGTGGTGGATTTCGCCCAGGTCATGGCCCATGTGCACGCCGCAATCGCCGCCATTGCGCCCCACGACAGCCAGGAACGTTTCGAAGGCCTGGGCGTCACGGTGGTCCGGGAACCCGCCCGCTTCCTTGACGCCCGCACCGTTGGCAGCGCGAGCCTGAGCGTCCGCGCGCGCAAGATCGTCATCGCCACCGGCTCCAGCGCGGCGGTTCCGCCGATTCCCGGTCTCGACACGGTCCCCTATCTCACCAACGAGTCGGTCTTCGAGCTGACCGAGGCGCCGTCGCGCCTGATCGTCCTGGGGGGCGGCCCCATCGGGGTGGAGCTCGGCCAGGCCTTCCGCCGCCTGGGCAGCGAGGTGGTGATTGTCGAGGCTGACAAGATCCTCGGCCGCGAGGACCCCGTCGCCGCCGCCATCGTGATCGATCAGCTTCGCGCTGATGGGGTGGAACTGATTGCCGGCCGCAAGGCCATCCGGGTGGAGGCCGGCCCCACCCTGGTGGTCGAGGACGCGAGCGGCGAGACCCGCATCTCGGGCTCCCACCTGCTGGTGGCGGTGGGTCGCAAGCCGGCCCTGGACGACCTCGACCTGGCGGCGGCCGGGATCGAGCGGAACCGCGACGGCGTCATCACCGACAAATCCCTGCGCAGCAGCAACCGCCGCGTCTATGCCGTGGGCGACGCCGCAGGCCGCGGCCAGTTCACCCATCTCGCCGGCGCCCATGCGGGCCTGGTGGTGCGCCGCGCCATCTTTGGTCTGCCGGTCAACGCCGACAATCTGGCCACGCCCCGGGTGACCTATGCCGACCCCGAGCTCGCCGCGGTGGGCCTCAGCGAGGCTGAGGCGCGCAAGGCCCATGGGGACGATATTCGCGTTGAGGTCTTCGACTTCGCCGGCAATGACCGAGCCATCGCCGAGGGCGACACCCGTGGAATGGGCAAGCTGATCACCACGGCCAAGGGCAAGGTTCTGGGCGCGACCCTGGTGGGCCGGCACGCCGGCGACCACATCGCGCTCTGGGCCCTGGTGCTGTCAGCCGGACTGAAGCTCAGCCAGATCACCGGCATGATCGCCCCCTATCCGACCCGGGGCGAGATCAGCAAGCGCCTGGCGGGGCAGTGGTACACGCCGGCGCTGTTCTCCGCGCGCACCCGCAAGGTGGTTTCGATCCTCAAGCGCCTGGCCTGAGGCCGCGGGCGGCGGCGACGAAGCCGAGATCCAGGCGGCGCTTGAGCCACAGCGCGGCGCGACCCCGCCACCACAATCGCCCGCGAAGCGCGAGCCCGGTCCCGTCGCCGAGGTCCATGATCGAGAGCCAGCGCCGCTGGGGCTCATAAGCGCGCAAGGCGCCGCCCTGGGCCCGGGCCATGAGGTTGGCCGCGAGAAGGGGCGCGGC
>Ga0208242_100620_pt1 | contig 16766 bp, 16 predicted proteins | sample SubbioAug_CSW13A_FD_184825 | JGI IMG/M metagenome (GOLD analysis project Ga0208242, IMG submission 184825) | Serpentinite rock and fluid subsurface biosphere microbial communities from McLaughlin Reserve, California, USA - CR12Aug_CSW13A (SPAdes) | ecosystem: Environmental > Terrestrial > Deep... | reverse complement strand
GGCAGCGGCGCGCCGCTGCGCGAGACGGCCGCCACCACGCGCAGGCGGTCGCGTTCGCCGGCCAGGCGCAGCAGGGCGCGGCCCATGCGGCCGCTGGCACCGTGGACGAGGATCTTCAGGGGCGTCGGGTTCATGCCGGCAACGCTAGCGGAAAGCGCCGCCCGCCGGCAAACCGCTACACTCGGGCCTCGCCGCCGCCACGCCCCGGAGCCACGCCGCGCATGTCCTCGCCCAAGCACGTGCCGATCCGCCTGCCCCTGCTGGCCCTGGCCGTGCTCGCCCTCGTGCTGCAGCTCTCCGGCCTGCTCGAGCGCACCGACAACCGCCTCGGCGACTGGCTGCTGCAGGCCCACGCGGCCTCGCGCCAGCCGCCGGGCGACATCGTGGTGCTGGCCATCGACCAGCGCAGCCTCGACGAGCTCAACGAGATCGCCGGCAGCTGGCCCTGGCCGCGCTCGGTGCACGGCGAGCTGCTGGCCGCACTCGAGCCGCATGCGCCGGCGGCGGTCGCCTTCGACATCATGTTCAACGAGGCCGACAGCTTCCGGCCCGACTCCGACCAGGCCTTCCGGGAAATCGTCGCCGCCCAGGACAACCTGTTCTTCGCTTCGCTCAACCTGGTCGACGGCAACCCGGGCCCGCTGTCGCTGTTGCCCGACAGCTTCGGCGCCGAGCGGGGCGAAGGCGCCGACCCGGCGGCGCACGCCACCCTGCTGCTGCCGCACGTGCTCGACGAGGGCAGCATGCGCGGCGGCCTGATCAATTTCGAGGCCGACGCCGACGGCACCGGCCGCCACTACCGGCTGCACCGCGCCGTCGATGGCTGGCGGCTGCCCTACCTGGCGGCCACGCTGGCCCGCTTCACCGGCGCCGCCCTGCCCGGACGCGAGCGGGTGCGGCTGCACTGGTTCGGGCAGGCGCCGCCGACAATCGCGTATTCCGAGCTTTTCAAGGATCTTGAGCAGCGCGAACCGGTGCTGGCACCGTCGCTGGCCGGCAAGATCGTGCTGGTGGCGGCCACCGCGCCGGGCATGCACGAGAACCGCCCCACGCCACTGGGCCAGCACACCCTGGGCGTGCACGTGATCGCCACCGCCCTGGCCAACCTGCGCGCCGGCGACTGGCTGCGCGACTGGCCGGCGCGCTGGCCGCTGGCGGCACTGTTGCTGGCCGGGCTGGTGCTGGCCTTCCACCGCCGCGCCAGCCCGGTGCATTCGGCCCTGGGCCTGGGCGCGGCCAGCCTGGCGGTGCTGGGCGGGGCCTGGCTGGGCCTGCAGGCGAACGTATACGCCCCGGTGGGCGCGGCCCTGCTGCTGGCCTGGCTGGGCTACGGCCTGCTCACCATCGAGGCGCAGTGGCTCGAGCGCCGCCAGCGCGAGGCCACGGTGGGCATCTTCGGCCGCTTCCTGGACCCGCGCGTGGTCGAGGGCCTGGTGGAGAGCGGCGAACTCGACCGCGAGCGCAAGCCCGAGGCGCGCGAGATCAGCATCCTGTTTTCCGACATCCGTGGCTTCACCACCCTGTCCGAAACGCGCACGCCCGAGCAGGTGGTGGACCTGCTCAACCGCTACTTCAGCCGCCAGGTGGACGTGATCTTCCGGCACGGCGGCACCCTGGACAAGTTCATCGGCGACGCGGTCATGGCGTTCTGGAACGCGCCCACCGAAACCCCGGGCCACGCCGCGCGGGCCGTGGCGGCGGCGCTGGACATGACCCTGGCGCTGGACGAGTTCAAGCGCGACCTGCAGGCCAACGGCGAGGGCCTGGGCGAGTTCGACATCGGCATCGGCGTGCACAGCGGGCCGGCCGTGGTGGGCTTCCTGGGCAGCGACAGCCGCATGGAGTACACCGCCATCGGCGACACCGTGAACCTGGCCAGCCGCATCGAGGGCACCACCAAGGGCGTGGCCCGCGTGCTGGTGTCGGGTGCGACGATGGCACTTTGCGGCGCCGATCCCCGTTTCGAGTTCATGTACCGCGGCGAGTTCAAGGTCAAGGGCCGGGAGAGGCCGGTCGAACTGTACGAACCCGTCCGCCGCCCCAACGAGGCCAACGCAGGAGCCAAGCCATGACATCCAAGCCCACCCTCGCGCCACTGGCGCTGGCCCTGGCGGCCGCGCTGGCCGCCGGCGCCAGCGTCGCCGAAACCGGCACCGTGATGCGTGACACCGAGCTGCGCAGCGAGCCGCTGGGCTCGGCCGAGGTCGTGGCCAGGCTCAAGGCCCGCAGCACGGTCGAGATCACCGCGCGCCAGGGCGCCTGGGCCGGTGTCAACGCCAGCGAGCAGGCCGGCTGGGTGCGCATCCTCAACCTGCGCACCGGCAGCAGCGACGGCAAGGCGCCGGGCGGCGGCAACCAGCTGGCCCAGGCCTTCCTGACCGGATCGAGCGGCAACACCGTCAGCACCGGCGTCAAGGGCCTGTCGCCCGACATCCTGCGCGGCGCGGGCGCGGCACCCAGCGAGGTGGCGATGCTCGATGGCTTCGCGGTCGTCCCGGCCGATGCCCGCGCACATGCCGCGGAGGGCGAGCTGCAGGCCCGCCGCGTCGACTACCCCAAGGCCGACCGCCGCGGCCGGAGGAACTGAGATGAAGACCCCTGCCCTGTTCATCGGCCTGCTGGCCGTCGCCCTCGCCGCGCCGGCCGCCGGCTTCGGCCGCCTCGGCGATGCGGAAAAGCTGCTCAACTTCGGCAAGAAGGCCGCCGAGGCCAGCGCTGAGATCAGCACCGAAGAGGAAGTGCAGCTTGGCCGCGGCATCGCCGCCCAGTTGCTCGGTGCCCGCCCGCTGGTGCGCGACGAGGCACTGCAGCAGTACGTCAACCGGGTCGGCCTGTGGCTGGCGCTGCAGACCGAGCGCCCCGACCTGCCCTGGCGCTTCGGCGTCATCGACAGCACCGACGTCAACGCCTTCGCCCTGCCCGGCGGCACGATCCTGATCACCAAGGGCCTCTACGACCGCCTGCGCGACGAGGCCGAGCTGGCGGCGGTGCTCGCCCACGAGCTCACCCACGTGGTGCAGCAGCACCACGTCAAGGCGATCCGCAAGGAAATGGGCCGTGACTTCGCCACCGAACTGGCCGGCGAAGCCACCGGCCGCAGCGACAACGCGCTGGTGCGCCGCTTCGGAGACCGCGCCTTCCGGGTCGGCACCGAGCTGTACGTGCGCGGCCTGGACAAGAACGACGAGCACCAGGCCGACGCCTACGGGATGGTCGTGGCGGCCCGCGGCGGCTACGACCCCTACGCACTGGTGTCGGTGCTGCACATGCTCGACGGCACCGCGCCCGACGACGTCGGCGTGGCGCTGATGTTTTCGACGCATCCCAACCCGGTGACGCGCATCGAGTACCTGGACAAGGTGATCGGCGACCGGCTCGAACCCTACGCCACGGCGCAGGCGCCGGACCGCATGGTGCGCTGAAACGTCAGGAGGTCATCCGGTCCCAGAAGGCCTTCACGCCGTCGAGGAAGCCGGAGGAACGCGGCGAATGGCGGGCACCCTGCTCGCCCTCGAAGGTGGCCTCGAATTCCTTGAGCAGCTCGCGCTGCTTCGCGGTCAGGTTGACCGGCGTCTCCACCACCACGCGGCACAGCAGGTCGCCGGTGGCCTGGCTGCGCACCGAGCGCACGCCCTTGCCGCGCAGGCGGAAGAGCTTGCCGGTCTGGGTCTCGTGCGGCACCTTGATCAGCGCCTCGCCCTCGAGGGTGGGCACCACGATGTCGGCGCCCAGCGCCGCCTGCGAGAAGCGCACCGGCACCTCGCAGTAGAGATCGTTGCCGTCGCGCTGGAAGATCGGGTGCTCGCGCACCTCGACCTCGACGTAGAGGTCGCCGGGCTGCACGCCCGCCGGCCCGGCCTCGCCTTCGCCGGCCAGCCGGATGCGGTCGCCGTTGTCCACGCCCGCCGGGATCTTCACCTGCAGGACCTTGGTGTCCTGCACGCGGCCATTGCCATGGCAGCTGGCGCAGGGCTTCTCGATGGTCTGGCCGCGGCCGCCGCAGGCCGGGCAGGCCTGCTGCACGGCGAAGATGCCGCGCTGGATGCGCACCTGGCCGCGACCGCGGCAGGTGCCGCAGGTCTCGACCTTGCCGTCCTCCGAGCCGCTGCCCTTGCAGGGCTTGCAGGCCACGAGCGTGGGCACTTCGATGCGCTTCTCGACGCCGAACACCGCCTCCTCGAGGTCGAGCTCGACCAGGTAGCGCAGGTCGGCGCCGCGGCGCGGGCCGCGCTGGCGGCCGCCACCGAAGATGTCGCCGAAGATGTCGCCGAAGATGTCGTTGACGTCGCCAAAGCCGGGGCCGCCGGGGTTGTTGCCACCCATGCCGTGCTCGAAGGCGGCGTGGCCGTGCTGGTCGTACATGCGGCGCTTGCCGCCGTCGGACAGCACTTCGTAGGCCTCCTTGGCCTCCTTGAAGCTGGCCTCGGCCGCTTTGTCGCCGGGGTTGCGGTCGGGATGGAACTTCTGCGCGGCGCGCCGGTAAGCCTTCTTCAGCTCATCCTCGGTCGCGCTGCGCGAGACGCCCAGCACCTCGTAGTAATCACGCTTGCTCATCCAATCCCCATTCAACCCTGGTCAACCAGGAGGCGGGCCGAACTAGCCCGCCCCCGTCGGCGTTGAGCCGCGCAAAGCGCGGCTCCAACGGCGACACATATCCGGGCCGCGCGCAGCGCGGCGGGGATATGACTATTTGTCGTTGTCCTTGACCTCGGTGAACTCCGCATCCACCACGTCGTCGGCCTTGCCCTGCGGACCCGGCGCGTCGCCGCCATCCTGCGGGCCGCCCTGGTTGCCGGCCGCCGCCGCCGCGTAAAGCGACTGCGCGGCTTGCTGCAGGGCGTTGGTCTTGGCTTCGATCTGCGCCTTGTCGTCGCCCTTCATCGCGGTTTCGAGCTCGGACAGCGCGGTCTCGATGCCGGCCAGCTGCTCGCCCGGCACCTTCGAGCCATGCTCGGTGATCGCGGTGCGGGTGGCGTGGATCAGGCCGTCGGCGGCGTTGCGCGCGGTGACGAGCTCGTGGAACTTCTTGTCCTCCTCGCGGTGCGCCTCGGCGTCGGCGACCATGCGCTGGATCTCTTCCTCGCTCAGGCCCGAGCCGGCCTTGATCTCGACCTTCTGCTCCTTGCCGGTCTTCTTGTCCTTGGCCGAGACGTGCAGGATGCCGTTGGCGTCGATGTCGAAGCTCACCTCCACCTGCGGCATGCCGCGCGGCGCCGGCTCGATGCCGGAGAGGTCGAACTTGGCCAGCGACTTGTTGAAGCGGGCCTGCTCGCGCTCGCCCTGCAGCACGTGCACGGTGACGGCCGACTGGTTGTCCTCGGCGGTGGAGAAGGTCTGCGAGGCCTTGGTCGGGATGGTGGTGTTCTTCTCGATGATCTTGGTCATCACGCCGCCCAGGGTCTCGATGCCCAGGCTCAGCGGGGTGACGTCGAGCAGCAGCACGTCCTTGACGGTGCCGGCGAGCACGCCGCCCTGCACCGCGGCGCCGATGGCCACGGCCTCGTCGGGGTTGACGTCCTTGCGCGGCTCCTTGCCGAAGAACTCGGCCACGGCCGCCTGCACCTTGGGCATGCGGGTCTGGCCGCCGACCAGGATGACGTCGGAGATGTCCGAGGCGCGCAGGCCGGCGTCGTTGAGCGCGACGCGGCAGGGCTCGATGGTCTTCTTCACCAGGTCGTCCACCAGGGCCTCGAGCTTGGCGCGGGTGAGCTTGATGTTCAGGTGCTTCGGGCCCGAGGCGTCGGCCGTCACGTACGGCAGGTTCACCTCGGTCTGCTGGTTCGACGAGAGCTCGATCTTGGCGCGCTCGGCGGCGTCCTTCAGGCGCTGCAGGGCCAGCGGGTCCTTGCGCAGGTCGATGCCCTGCTCCTTGTTGAACTCCTCGACCAGGTAGTCGATGACGCGGGCATCGAAGTCTTCGCCGCCAAGGAAGGTGTCGCCGTTGGTGGCCAGCACCTCGAACTGCTTCTCGCCGTCGATCTCGGCGATCTCGATGATCGAAACGTCGAAGGTGCCGCCGCCGAGGTCGTACACCGCGATCTTGCGGTCGCCGCCCTTCTTGTCCAGGCCATAGGCCAGCGCGGCCGCGGTGGGCTCGTTGATGATGCGCTTGACCTCGAGGCCGGCGATGCGGCCGGCGTCCTTGGTGGCCTGGCGCTGGCTGTCGTTGAAGTAGGCCGGCACGGTGATCACGGCCTCGGTGACCGCCTCGCCCAGGTAGGCCTCGGCGGTCTTCTTCATCTTCTCGAGCACCTTGGCCGAGATCTCCTGCGGCGCCATCTTGCGGCCGTCGGCGGTCTGCACCCAGGCGTCGCCGTTGTCGTGCGCCAGGATGCCGTAGGGCACCAGGTCGAGGTCCTTCTTGACCTCGGCGTCGGTGAACTTGCGGCCGATCAGGCGCTTGACGGCGTAGAAGGTGTTCTTGGGGTTGGTGACGGCCTGGCGCTTGGCCGAGGCGCCGACGATGACTTCGCCGTCCTTGGTGAAGGCGACGATGGAGGGCGTGGTGCGGTCGCCCTCGGAGTTCTCGATGACCTTGGACACGCCGCCTTCCATCACGGAGACGCAGCTGTTGGTGGTGCCCAGGTCGATGCCGATGATCTTGCCCATGGTGTTGCTCCCTGATGTTCTCTTAGCTGGTTTGGCGGCGGCGGCCGCGGATGCTCGGTATGTGGGGCCCGCCGCGCGGTGTTCAAGGGGCGCGATGCCCTCAGCCGGCGGCGACCACCACGAGCGCCGGACGCAGCAGGCGGTCGTTGAGGGCATAGCCCTTCTGGAAGACCTGCAGCACGGTGCCGGCGGCCGCGTCCGGCGACTCGAGCTGGCTGATGGCCTGGTGCCATTCGGGGTCGAAGGCCTGGCCTTCCGGATTGACCTGGGCCAGGCCGTTGTCCTCGCCCACCTTCAGCAGCTGGCGCAGGGTGAGCTCGAGGCCGTCCTTGAGCGGGCCGCTGGCGTCGCCGGCGGCCTTGAGGCCGGCCTCGAGGCTGTCGAGCACCGGCAGCAGCTGCGAGAGCAGCTTCTCGTTGGCGAAGCGGCGGGCCTGCTCGACGTCGCGGGCCAGGCGCTTGCGCTGGTTGTCGAGCTCGGCGCGCTCGCGCAGGGCTTCCTCGCGGACCTCGGCCAGCGCGGAGCGCAGCTGCTCGAGTTCGTGGGCCAGCAGGTCGGAGTCGAGGTCGGGCACGTCGGGCGCCTGGGCGCCCGGGGTCGGGTTTTCGCTGTGCATGGTCTTCCGTTGGCTGCCCCGCGTCCGGCGGGGGTCGTGCAGGCTATGGGGCCGGCGGCTCGGGATTCAAGGCCGCGCCCAGCAGTTCGGCCGTGGCCTGCACCATCGGGATGACCCGCTCGTAGGCCATGCGGGTGGGCCCGATGACGCCCAGCACGCCCATCACCCGGCCCTGGGAATGGTAGGGCGCGGTCACCACGGTGCAGGCGTCGAGCGGCGCCAGGCCGGTCTCCTCGCCGATGAACACGCGCACGCCCTGGGCCTTGAGGGTGCCCTCGAGCAGCTGCAGGATCTCGCGCTTGCGGGAAAACGCCTCGAACAGCTCGCGCAGGCGGTCGAGGTCGGACAGGTCCTGCACGCCCATCAGCCGGGTCTGGCCGGCCAGCAGCATGTCCTCGGGGCCGGGGGCACCGCCGCCGAGGGCCTGCTCGGAGAGCTCGACCGCGGCCGTGAGCAGGCGCTCCATCTCGCTGCGGGTGTCGCGCAGCTCGTGCAGCAGCCGCGCGCGGATCTCGGCCAGCGGGCGGCCGGCGAAGTGCGCGTTGAGGTAGTTGGCGGCCTGCTCGAGCTCGCCGGTGGTGTAGGCCCGGCGCGGGCTGATGATGCGGTTCTGCACCTCGTTGTCGGTGAAGACCAGGATCACCAGGATGCGCTGGCCGTCGAGCGGCACGAAGTCGATGTGGCGGAAGGCGAACTGGCTGCGCTGCGGCACCGTGACCACGCCCACGAACTGGCTCATGGCCGAGAGCAGCTCGCTGGTGTTCGACAGCAGGGCCTGGGTGCCGGCGCCGGCCGGCAGCTGCTCGCGCAGCTGGCGCACCTCGGCTTCCTGCAGCGGCTTCATCTGCAGCAGGCTGTCGACGAACACGCGGTAACCCTGCGAGGTGGGGATGCGCCCGGCCGAGGTATGCGGGGCCGAGACCAGGCCGATCTCCTCGAGGTCGGCCATGATGTTGCGGATCGTCGCCGGACTCACGTCCAGGCCCGAACGCTTGGCCAGGGTGCGCGACCCCACGGGCTCGCCGTCCCGGATGTGCTGGGCGATCAGGGTGCGCAGCAGGCGGCGGGCGCGCGGGTCCAGGTTCAGGTCCATCTCCCATAGATAAGGCCGGCGCGTCCGCGGCGCAAGCCGGGGCGAATGCCTACCCCGTCCCCGGCCGCCCTCGTCTTGATCCGTGAGACGGGGGCAGCGGAAGGTGTGGGCTTTGAGGCAAAATCGCCGCCACCATGCTCAGCCACCTCACGCTCCAGGATTTCGCCGTCGTCAGCCGCGCCGAACTGGCCTTCGGGCCGGGCATGACGGTGGTCTCGGGCGAAACCGGCGCCGGCAAGTCGCTGCTGGTCGATGCCCTGATGTGGCTCACCGGCGCCCGCGCCGACGCCGGCATCGTGCGCCACGGCGCCGAGCGCGCCGAGCTGGCGGCCGAGTTCGGCCTGGCCGACGCCCCGGCCGCGCGCGAATGGCTGCGCGAGAACGAGCTCGACGAGGGCGAGGCCTGCCAGTTGCGCCGGGTCATCCGCGCCGACGGCGGCTCGCGTGCCTGGATCAACGGCCGGCCGGCCACGCTGGGGCAGCTGGCGGCGCTGGGCGGGCTGCTGGTGGAGATCCACGGCCAGCACGAACACCAGGCCCTGCTCGACCGCGGCCAGCAGCTGGCCCTGCTCGACGCCTTCGGCCGCCACGAACCGCTGCTCGCCGCCGTGCGCGAGGCCGCCCGCCGCTGGGCCGGGCTGGACCGCGAGCTGGCCGAGCTGGCGCGCGCCGGCGACGTCGGCGAGCGCCTGGCCTGGCTAGAACACCAGGTGGGCGAGCTGGCCGACGAAGACCTGCGCCCCGAGGCGCTCGAGGAACTGGCCCTGGCCCACCGCCGCCAGGCCAATGCCGCCGGCCTGATCCAGGGCTGCCAGGTGGCGCTGGCGCGGCTGGCCGGCGACGAGGGCCTGTCGCTGCAGCGCCTGCTGCACCAGACCCAGGGCGAGCTGGCCCGGCTGGCCGGCGACGAGCCGCGCCTGGCCGAGGTGCTGGCCCTGCTCGACTCGGCCGGCATCCAGCTGGCCGAAGCCGCGGCCGGGCTCGAGCGCCTGCACGACGAACTCGACCTCGACCCGGCCCGCCTGCAGTTGCTGGAGGACCGCCTGGCGCGCCTGCACGAACTGGCCCGCAAGCACCGCGTGCCGCTGGAGGAGCTGGCGGCCCGGCGCGACGCGCTCCAGGAAGAACTCGAGAGCCTGGCCGGCGCCGGCGAGCGCTCGGCCCGGCTGGGCCGCGAGCTCGAAGCGGCCGCGCGCGAGTGGCAGGCCGCCGCGGCGCAGCTGGGCCAGTCGCGCGCCCGTGCGGCCACCGCGCTGGGCGAGGCGGTGGCCTCGCTGATGGCCGAGCTGGGCATGGGCGGCGGCGTGTTCACGGTGGCGCTCGAGCCGCTCGACACCACCCGCCCCACGCCTTCGGGCGCCGAACGCTGTGAATTCCTGGTCTCGGCCAACCCCGGGCAGCCGCCGCGGGCGCTGCGCAAGGTGGCCTCGGGCGGCGAGCTGGCGCGCATCAGCCTGGCCATCGAGGTGGCGGCGCTGGGCCTGGACGCGGTGCCCACGATGGTCTTCGACGAGGTCGACACCGGCATCGGTGGCGCCGTGGCCGAAGTGGTGGGCCAGAAACTGCGGGCGCTGGGCGCCGAGCGCCAGGTGCTGTGCGTCACCCACCTGCCCCAGGTGGCGGCCCAGGGCCACCACCACTACCGGGTCAGCAAGGCCGTCGAAGCCGACGCCACCCACAGCCAGGTCCAGCCGCTGGACGACAAGGCCCGCGTCGAGGAGCTCGCCCGCATGCTCGGCGGCGTGGAGATCACCAAGGAAGTGCGGGCCAACGCCCGCCAGATGCTTTCCCGCGCGCAGGCGAACTGACTACTTCTTTTTCCTGGCGCGCACGTAGAGCACGAGCGAGTGCTCCTCGATGTCGTAGCCGTGCTTGGCGGCGATCTCGTGCTGCAGGCGCTCGATCTCGGGGCTGGTGAACTCGATCACCTTGCCGGTGTCGACGTCGACCATGTGGTCGTGGTGCTGGCCGCGGTCGAGCTCGTAAACCGCCTGCCCGCCCTCGAAGTTGTGCTTGAGCACCAGGCCCGCGGCCTCGAACTGGGTCAGCACGCGATAAACCGTGGCCAGGCCGATGTCGTCGCCGTTGTCGAGCAGGTTGCGGTAGATGTCCTCGGCCGTCAGGTGCTTCGGGCTGGCCGTTTGAAGCACGTCGAGGATGCGCATGCGCGGATGGGTGACCTTGAGGCCGGCCTTGCGCAGGTCCTGGGATTCCATGGCGTCTCCTGAATGCGTTCCGTCGTGCCGCCCGCAGGGGCTGGCGCTTGCGTTCGGTAGTGTATCATCGGGATCCATCGCACCCGGACCATCCCCGCAATGCGCAAGGCCTTCACGCTCCTGCTCGCTACCTTCCTCGTCGCCGGCTGCGGCATCGTCTACCGCCAGCCCGTATTCCAGGGCAACCTGCTCGAGACGCGCAACGTCGAGCAGCTGCAGGTGGGCATGGATCGCGGCCAGGTCTTCAGCCTGCTCGGCTCGCCCTCGGTCGCCGACCCCTTCCACCAGTCGCGCTGGGACTACGTGGCCACCGCGCGTCGCCGCACCGGCGACACCGAGGTCAAGACCCTCACGCTGTGGTTCGAGAACGACCGCCTCGCGCGCTGGGAAGGCGAGTACTTCCCCGAGGCCGACAGCGAGCTCGCCGTCGAGATGCGCCGCTTCGGCAACCTCGCCCGCGACAAGAAGAAGCCGCGCCGCTAAGCCCGGCCGCCTGCCCCGGCCCGGCGTCGCCGGGCCTGCTTCGGATCCACCTTCAGCGGCCTGAGCACCTCGACGCGATCGCCGTCGTGCAGCGTCGTGGCCAGCGTGGCCGCCTGCCCGAACACCGCCAGCCCCTCCGGATCGACCTCGATGCCCGGCACCCGCGACGGCAGGTCGGCCGCGGCCAGCGCATCGGCCACCGTGGCACCGGCTGGCAGCCGCAGCGGCACCCGCCAGCACCGGTCGGGCAAGGCATAGACCACTTCGACCGCGAGCGCCGCTTCCATCTCAGGCCCGGTCGGCCTCGCGGCAAAAATCGTCCACCATCCGGTCGGCCAGGCCCTGGAAGCCCAGCGCCAGCGCCGATCCCAGCACCTTGCCGGCGACCTCGAAATCCAGGTCCAGGCTGACCTTGCAGGCGTCCTCGGCCAGGCTGTGGAAGACCCACTGCCCGCTGAGCTTGCGGAACGGCCCCTCGGCCAGCTGCAGCCGGATGCGGGTGGGCGCCTCGAGTTCGTTGCGGGTGGTGAAGCTGGTGCGCAGCCCGGCCATGCGCAGGTCCAGGCGCGCGAGCATGTGGGTGTCGGAGACTTCCAGCACCCGCGAGCCCTCGCACCAGGGGAAGCGCGCCGGGTAGCCGGCGACGTCGTTGACCAGGTCGTACATGCGCCGCGCCGAATGGCGCACCAGGGCGTGCCGGTGGATGCTCGTCATGGGCTCCTTGCCCGCCCCTCCCCCGTCCGGCCCGCGATGGGCGACAATGGCAGGGACATGTCGAAGAAAAACAAATCCAAGGATAGCGCGGGCGGCTCCGGCGAGGGCAACAAGACCATCGCCCTGAACCGCTCGGCCCGCCACGAATACCATCTCGAGTCGCGCTACGAGGCGGGCATCGCCCTGCAGGGCTGGGAGCTCAAGTCCATCCGCGCCGGCCGCATGAACATGGGCGACGCCTACGCGGTGGTGAAGAAGGGCGAGATCTTCCTGTTCGGCGCCCAGATCACCCCGCTCAGCCAGGCCTCCACCCACGTGGTGGCCGACGACCGCCGCACCCGCAAGCTGCTGCTGCACCGGCACGAGATCGACAAGCTGGTGGGCAAGGTCGAGCGTGACGGCTACACGCTCATCCCCACGGCGGCCTACTGGAAGGGCAACAAGGTCAAGCTCGAGCTGGCCCTGGCCAAGGGCAAGCAGGCCCACGACAAGCGCCAGGCCAGCAAGGACCGCGACTGGGAGCGCGACAAGCAGCGCGTCATGCGCCGCCACAACAAGAACGCCTGAACCTGTGGGAGGGCCTTCAGGCCCGACGGGCACCAATCGGGCCTGAAGGCCCTCCAACAAGTGCTTGTGGAGCCGCCGACCCGCCCCCATACTGGAAGGGTCGGTTGTACGAACGATTTCCGCGTTTCCGGGGGTGTCCTGGCTTCGACGGGGGTTGCGAAGTCGACTGGCGCATGCCGAGGGGGCAGCTTTCCTCGTTAATCCAGCCGCAAACTTTAGTTGCCAACGACGACAACTACGCTCTCGCCGCTTAAGGCGTAAGCCCCGAACCCACTTGTGCCCGTGCTCGTGGATGTAGGGTCATTATCACGGAACAGCTTCCGGCGGCGACCCGCCAACCGGAAGTGAACTTAGCGGGTGTGGACGACGGTGTGCCTCGCACGTTGTGTTGCCGTCGTACGAGAACCAACAACGAGCTAAGCATGTAGTGCCGGAGATGGAGTGCTCTCGGACGGGGGTTCAACTCCCCCCACCTCCACCATCCCAAGACCCCGGTCGCCTGCGACCGGGGTCTTTTTTTTGGCGCCCCCGGCATCCGGATGTCATAAAATGGCAACCGGACCGTCACCCGGCATCCGCCTCCAACCGGCCTCCCATTCCCATGCCCACCCAGCCCGTTTCCGCCGCGCCCACCGGCAACTCCTTCGCGGGGCAGCTCGTCCGCCTCCTGCTCGGCCTGCTGTTCATCGCCGCCGTCGTCGGCTACGTGCTGATGCGCGGGGATGGCAGCAGCGTGCCCATCGTGGCCATCGCCGCTGCGTTCGGCGCCTATATGGCCATGAACATCGGCGCCAACGACGTGGCCAACAACGTCGGCCCGGCCGTGGGCTCGAAGGTGCTGACCCTGGGCGGCGCCCTGCTGATCGCGGCGATCTTCGAGGCGGCCGGCGCGATCATCGCCGGCGGCGAGGTCGTCGGCACGATCCGCAGCGGCATCATCAACCCCGAACTCATCCCGGACCCGCAGTCCTTCGTCTGGCTGATGATGGCCGCCCTGCTGGCGGCCGCCCTGTGGCTGAACCTGGCCAGCGCGGTCGGCGCCCCGATCTCGACCACCCATTCGATCGTCGGCGCGGTGCTCGGCGCCGGCATCGCCGCCAGCGGCGGCACCGACGTCGTGAACTGGACCAAGATGACCAGCATCGCCGCCAGCTGGGTCGTCTCGCCGGTACTGGGCGCGGCCATCGCGGCCTTCTTCCTCTACCTGATCAAGCGCACCATCACCTACAAGCACGACATGGTCAGCGCCGCGCGCACCCACGTGCCGGTGCTGATCGCGCTGATGGCCTGGGCCTTCGCCACCTACCTGATGCTCAAGGGCCTCGACCGCCTGTTCCCGGTCAGCTTCCCCGTGGCCCTGGTCATCGGCCTGGTTGTGGCCGGCATCGTGCTGTTCGTGGCCCGGGCCGCCGTGCTGCGCCGGGCCGCCAGCCTCGAGAACGGCAAGCAGTCGATCAACCGCCTGTTCGCCCTGCCGCTGGTCTTCGCCGCGGCCCTGCTGAGCTTCGCGCATGGTTCGAACGACGTGGCCAACGCCATCGGCCCGCTGGCCGCCATCATCGACGTGGTGGTGGGTGGCCATGCGATCGCCGGCTCGGCCCCCATCCCGATGTGGGTGATGGTCAGCGGTGCGCTGGGCATCGCCATCGGCCTGGCCCTGTACGGCCCGCGCGTCATCCGCACCGTGGGCTCGGAGATCACCGAGCTCGACCCGATGCGCGCCTTCTGCATCGCCATGGCGGCCACCCTCACCGTGATCGTGGCCAGCCAGCTGGGCCTGCCGGTCAGCACCACACACGTGGCGGTGGGCGCGGTGTTCGGCGTGGGCTTCCTGCGCGAGTACCTCAAGACCAACTGGACCCGGATCGTCGAGGACATCAAGACCCACCACCCCGAGGGCGACCAGGCCGCCATCGACGCATTCATGGCCCGCTTCACCGCCGCCGACATCGCCGAGCGCGGTGAGATGCTGCGCGAGCTCAAGCGCCAGTACAAGGCGCGCCAGGAGACCCCGGAGCACCTGGACAAGGCCGAGCGCAAGAAGCTGCGCCGCGCCTACAAGCAGGAACTCGTGAAGCGCTCGCTGGTGCTGCGCATCGCCGCCGCCTGGGTGATCACCGTGCCGGCCTCGGCCCTGATCGGCGCCCTGCTGTTCTACACCCTGCGCGGCATGCTGATGGCGTGAGCCCGCGCCGGGCGCGAGACCGGCTCAGTCGCCAAGCTTGCGCAGCGAGAGCGCGTTGACGCAGTAGCGCAGCCCCGTGGGCGGCGGGCCATCGGGGAAGACGTGGCCCAGATGGGCGTCGCAGGCGTTGCAGGTGATCTCCACCCGCACCATGCCGTGGCTCTCGTCGCCCAGGTAGGCCACGGCGGCGTCGGCCAGCGGCGCGGTGAACGAGGGCCAGCCGGTGCCGGACTCGAACTTGCTGCCGGCGTCGAACAGCGGCGTGCCGCAGCAGGCGCAGCCGTAGCGACCGGGCTCGAACAGGCCGCACAGGGGCGAACTGAAGGGGCGCTCGGTACCCGCCAGGCGGGTCACCTGGAAGACATCGGGCGGGAGCGCGGCCCGCCACTCGGCCTCGGTCTTCTCCACGCGCGCGGGCGGCGGCGGATTACCGTCGCGCACCCGCGCCAGGACATCGCGCCAGCGGTGCATGTCAGCCCTTGGGGTCGGGGCCCAACGCAGCCACCACGCTCTCGCGCGCGGCATCGACGGCCGACTTGGCGGCCATCAGGGTGGACTGCCCGGCATTCATGTCGGCCTCGAGCTGCTGGATCTGGCGGCGGGCCTCGGCCACGGCCTCGACCGAACGCTCGGCCAGCGCGCGGTCGGCATCGACCTGCCGGCGGGTGATCTGGCCCTTGGCCGCCTGGGCTTCGCTGCGCGCCAGCCGGTCCTCGGCCTGGTCGCGGGCCGACTCGGCCGCGGCCAGGGCGGCGCGGGCCGCCTCGAGCTGGGCCTGGCGGGCCTGCACTTCCGCCAGCGCGGCCTCGACCGCACTGGCGGCCGCGCGCAGCTTCTCGCCGGCCTCGGCCAGCCCGGCCTCCTGCGCCTTAACGGACGACGCGCCGGCCGCGAGGGCCAGCGCAAGAGTGACGGCGGCCAGCGGCCGCGTTGCTTTCGTATCCAAGCGAATCCTCCTGTGGACCAGGCAGGCCGCCCCCTTCGGACCACGCCAACGGGCCGAGTCTAGCCCGTTTTCACGCCGATGTGACCCCGCCCCGCTCAGGCCACGTAGATCGTCTGGATGTTGGTGAACTCGTGGATGCCGTGCTCGGCCAGCTCGCGACCGAAGCCCGAGGCCTTGGTGCCGCCGAACGGCAGCCGCACGTCCGAGCGCACCAGCGAGTTGACGAAACAGGCGCCGGCCTGGATGCGCCGGGCCAGGCGCTCGCCGCGGCGGGCGTCGGCAGTCCAGACGCTGGCGCCCAGGCCGAAGCGGGTGGCGTTGGCCACGCGCACCGCCTCGTCCTCGTCGGCCACGCGCAGGATCGAGGCCGCCGGGCCGAACAACTCCTCGTCCCAGGCCGGCATGCCCGGCGCCACCGCGTCGAGGATGGTCGCCGGGTAGTGGGTGTCGCCCTGCCCCGGCCGGCCGCCGAGCAGCACGCGGGCGCCGCGGGCCACGCTGTCCATGACCTGCCGGTGCAGTTCGTCGCGCAGGTCGGCGCGGGCCATCGGCGCCAGCGTGGTGGCGTCGTCGCCGGGATCGCCCACCTGCAGCTTCGCGGCCGCCTCGCAGAAGGCGCGCACGAAGCGGTCGGCGATGCCGGGCGTGACGATGAAGCGCTTGGCGGCGATGCAGGTCTGGCCGGCGTTGCCGAAGCGCGAGGCCACGGCCACCGGCACCGTTTTCCCGAGGTCGGCGTCGTCGAGCACGATGAAGGGATCCGAGCCGCCGAGCTCGAGCACGCACTTCTTGAGGTGGCCGCCGGCGGTGGCGGCCACCGAACGGCCGGCGCGCTCGCTGCCGGTCAGGGTGACGGCCTTCACGCGCGGGTCGGCGATCACCGCCGCGGCCTGCTCGTTGTCGATGTGCAGCACGCCGAACACGCCCTCGGGCACGCCCGCATCAGCCAGCACCTCGGCGATGGCGTCGGCGCAGGCCGGCACGTTGGTGGCGTGTTTGAGCAAGGCCACGTTGCCGGCCATCAGGCCCGGCGCTAGGAAGCGGAACACCTGCCAGACCGGGAAGTTCCACGGCATGATCGCCAGCACGCAGCCCAGCGGCTCGTAGCGCACGTAGCTGCGCGCGGCCTCGGTGCCGATGGCCTGGTCGGCCAGGTAGCGGGCGGCGTGGTCGGCGTAGTACTCGCAGGCCGCGGCGCTCTTCTCGACCTCGGCCAGGGCCTCGCGGCGCAGCTTGCCCATCTCGGCCGACATGGTCAGGGCCAGGTCCTCGCGGCGGGCGCGCAGCGCGGCGGCGATGCGGCGCAGGTGGCCCGCGCGCTCGTCGATCGAAAGCGC
>Ga0208242_100619_pt1 | contig 16769 bp, 18 predicted proteins | sample SubbioAug_CSW13A_FD_184825 | JGI IMG/M metagenome (GOLD analysis project Ga0208242, IMG submission 184825) | Serpentinite rock and fluid subsurface biosphere microbial communities from McLaughlin Reserve, California, USA - CR12Aug_CSW13A (SPAdes) | ecosystem: Environmental > Terrestrial > Deep... | reverse complement strand
CCTAGGGGCGGCGCAGGGGTCAGGCGATCGGTCTGGGAGGTCGTTCGAGGCGTCCGGGGTCGTGAGGCGTCAACGACGCCATCCGCCCAGGCGGCGGCGCGCCATGGTCAGGCTTCGCGAGGCTGACAGGTGGGGCGCTGGGGAGCGCCGCCGTCACGCCGCACATGGCCATGCAGGCGAGAAGGCAGCTCATGTCGTCGTGCTTGGCGGGCGCCTTGTCGTTGGCGGGGTCGCAGCAAGGGTCGGCCTTGTCGTCGTCGTGGTCCATCCCCGGCATGTCCGGCATGGCCATGCTCATCATCGCCTCACCATGACCCAGGCAAGTCGCCTGGGCCGCCGCGGCGGACGCCGGGCTGGCCAGGAGGCCGATCACGGCCAGAAGGGCGAGCAGTAAGCGCATCGTCCACGAGGGTAGCGCCACAGCGACCGTTGTCATCCGATTTCGCGTGTTGCGGCGGCGCGTCATGACTTCACATCGCCGCCGGCGGCGCCAGCGTGCCGAACCAGGCCACGAGAGCCACGATCCCGAGCGCAGCGGCGGTCTCCAGCGCGATGCTGCGGCGCAGATCCGCGAGCGCCGCGCCTTGCCGTGAGGGTTCGTCCAAGGCCAGGGCCAGGACAGGCGTCAGCCGGAAGCGGTTTGCGGCCGCCAGGCCGAGCATGGCCACGAACAGGAGGAGCTTGAGGCTCAAGAGCCGCCCATAAGAGGTGGTCCAAAGGCCGTCGATCCGATCCGCCCCGACCAAGAACCAGCTGTTGGCGAGTCCAGTCGCCACCAGGACCGCCACCAGCAGCGTGCCGATCCCTGAAAAGCCGTGCAGCGCCCGGTGCAGGGCGACCACCCCTGCCGGCGTGCGGCTGCGGGTGCGCAGGATCAGCGCGAAGGCCACGAGCGCGCCGATCCAGACGGCCCCTGCCCAGCTGTGAAGGATGTCGGAGACAAGGTGGATGACACCGCCTGGCCCCTCCGTCGCCGCGCCATGACCCATCCAGGCGAAGGTTGCGGTCGCGACAGTTCCGAGCGCGGCCGCGACGATCCAGCTGGCTCGCGCTGGCCTCAGCATCACGGCGAGGATCGTGGCCAGGAGGGCGACCCCCGCCCTAAGGACACCCGCCTTGCCGAGGTCCATGCTCGTCACCACGGCGCCGAGCGCCTCGGGTTTGAGTCCCTCCGCCATCGATCCGGCCAGCACGCTGGCCTGGGCCGCGATCCAGAGCAGCGTCGCGAGCGCCAGCAGCACGCCCGCGCCCGCCAGCAGCCTGCGGGCCCACGGCGCCTCCGCGGCCGAGCCCGGACCCGTGGCGGGGAGGGCATAGATGAAGAAGAGCGATGATCCCATGAGGACCATCGCCCCCGCATACTGCAGCAGCCTGAGGATGATGACCGCAGGCTCGAGCACGTCAGCCGACCTTGAAGGCCACTTCGCCGGTCATCTTATGGCCGTCGGCCGAGGCCGCGGACCACACGATCTTGTAGGCTCCATTGGTCAGCGCGCTCTGCGGCGTACCGGTGATGGACTTGCCGTCCTTGGAGACGGTCGTCTTCACCGGTACTTTCATGCCGCCATGCTCCGGCATGGTGAGCTCGAACTTGGAGAAGGCCGGTACGAGCTTTTCGTTGAAGGTCAGGGTGATGACCTTCGGCGCGGCCGCGACGGCGGCGTTGGCCGCCGGATTGGAACTCACGAGGTGCGCATGCGCCCAAGCCGGGCTGGAAGCGATGAGGGCGGTTGCTCCCGCAAGGGCGGCAAGTCCGAAAAGGCGGGTCTTCATTGGGGTCTCCCGACAAGGTGTCTGTGAACGTCTACGCATCTCAGCGCGCCAACCCCTCAAACTAGCCGCCGCGCCTGCACCGGGCGTGAATGAGTTCCCCACTTGAGAAGCAAGGCGCCTCCTCCGGTCGAAAGGCGACTCGCCCAGTCCTCGCCAGCGGTTGGGCTGAAGCGCGCAGAGAGCATGCGCACGTTAAGCGAGGGCTGGTGGTTCCGCGTCATATAGGGTAGGGGGGTAGCCTATGGCGCATACGACGAACAACAAAGAGCAGCTCTTGGCCCGGGTCCGGCGCATTGCCGGCCAGGTCGCCGCGATCGAGAGGGCCATCGCTGACGAAGCGGGCTGTTCGACGATCCTGCATCAGGCTGCCGGCGTGCGCGGGGCTGTTAACGGGCTGATGGACGAGCTGATTGAGGACCATGTCCGCGAGCACGTGGCCCGGCCCGACCTAACGGATGCGGACCGAGCTTCCGGCGCCGAAGAGCTGATCGCAGTCGTGCGCCGATACGCAAAATAGGAAGAGCCGCCTTGAATCTGTCAGCCTCAGACGAGGCCTTGTCCCACGACCACGTCTTCCTCGGCGAACGGCACGATGAAAATGCCCGACGCACGCTGTGGGTCGTGGCCCTAACCGCCGTGATGATGGTTGGCGAGATCATCGCCGGCAGTGTCTTCAACTCAATGGCCCTGCTCGCCGACGGATTCCACATGGCGACCCACGCGGGCGCTCTGGCCGTCGCGGCGGCGGCTTACGCCTACGCTCGTCGTCACGCGCGCAGCCGGCGCTTCAGCTTCGGTACGGGCAAGGTCGGCGATTTGGCCGGCTTCGCCTCTGCGCTTGTGCTCGCCCTGATCGCGCTCGCGATAGGTGTCGAATCCATCGTCCGCCTTCTCAATCCGCAGCCCGTGAGCTTCGGCGAGGCCACGCTCGTGGCCGTAGTGGGGCTCGCCGTAAACGTCGTGAGCGCCCTTCTCCTGTCGGGGGGGCACGATCACCATCATGGCCACGCTCACGTTCACGAGCATCCCGATGGCGGTGATCACCACGGCCACGCCTCCGATCGAGCGCACGCGCATCACGACAACAATCTCCGCTCTGCCTTCGTGCACGTCCTTGCCGACGCGCTGACCTCGGTGCTGGCGATCACGGCGTTGGTCGCCGGGCGATATCTTGGCTGGGTTTGGCTCGACCCTGTGATGGGCATCGTCGGCGCGGTCGTCATCTCCGTCTGGGCCTGGAACCTGATGCGCGACACAGCCGCCGTGCTGCTCGACACGGCTGATGCTCATCTGGAGGGCGAAGTGCGGGAGGAGGTTGAAGGGCTCGGGGACGCCAAGATCACGGACCTGCATGTTTGGCGGATCGGGCCTGGCGCCCACGCGGCAATCGTCAGCTTCACGGGCGCAGCCTCAGCCGCCGACGTACGCCAGCGTCTGCGCAGAGTGCATGAGCTGGCGCATGTTACGGTCGAACCCCGATGAGTTCGATAGCAAGAGGCCTTCACGAGAGCCTCCAAGCTGCGCGCCCCGTCGATACAATCGGAACCGGTCAGCGCCCTCAGCAGGGCCAAGACGGTTCTCGCGCAAGGTCACGTCGAACATCACCCCGAAGGCATCGCTTCGTGGCCCGGCAAGCGCGTGACAGATTCGATAGCCTATCCGGACTGGCCTGTGACGGTTCGCTGCTTATGCCCCGGTTGAGGAAGCCAGCATTATGCTGAGCGTTCTCGGGGACCGTACCTATCGGCACCTCTTCTTGGCCCAGGTCATCGCCCTGATCGGCACGGGCCTAGCGACCGTCGCGCTGGGTCTACTGTCCTACGATCTTGCGGGCGCGAACGCCGGCGCCGTGCTCGGCGGGGCCCTGGCGATCAAGATGATCGCCTTTATCGGGGTAGGCCCGGTTGTGAACGCCTTCGTCGACCGTCTGCCGCGGCGCGGCTTTCTGGTTTCGATGGACCTCGTCCGGGCCGCCGTGGCGGTCATGCTGCCCTTCGTGACCGAGGTCTGGCAGGTCTACCTGCTTATCTTTCTGCTGCAATCGGCCTCAGCGGCTTTCACGCCGACGTTCCAGGCCGCGATCCCAGACATCCTTCCCGAAGAGGAACGCTACACCCGGGCGCTGTCGCTCTCGCGGTTGGCCTACGACATGGAGAGTCTCGTCAGCCCCATGCTGGCGGCCGCCCTGCTGACCGTGATCAGCTTCCACTGGCTATTTGGCGGAACGGTTGTCGGCTTTCTCGCCTCCGCCGCCCTGGTGGTGTCGGTCGTGGTCCCGCAGCCGAAGCCGATGAAGCGGGAAGGCGGCATATACGCCAGAACGACCCGCGGGGCGCGGATCTACCTCAAGACCCCGCGCCTGCGGGGCCTTCTGGCGCTCAACCTCGCTGCCGCCGCCGGCGGCGCCATGGTGATCGTGAACACCGTCGTCTACGTCCGCGATGTGCTCGGCCGCTCGGCCGACGATGTGGCCATCGCATTGGCTGCCTTCGGCGGCGGATCCATGGCCGCCGCCCTGTGCCTTCCGCGGGTTCTGGAGCGCATCGGCGACCGGCCGGTCATGGTCGCCGCAGCATCGCTCCTCACCGCAGCCCTCGCGGCCATGGCTGTGCTCGCGGCCACGCCCGGAGTGGATCAATGGATCCTGCTTCTCGCGTTCTGGGCCGTGATGGGCGCGGCCTATTCAGCCGTCCTGACCCCATCGGGGCGACTCCTGCGGCGCTCGGCGACCCCCGAGGACCGGAGCGCGGTCTTTGCGGCTCAGTTCGCCTTGTCGCACGCCTGCTGGCTGTTGACCTACACAGTCGCCGGCGGTCTCGGCGCGGCGCTGGGCATGTCCGCGACCCTCGTGGCGCTGGCTCTAATATGCCTCGCCGGGGTGGTCATTGGTCTGAAGGTATGGCCGGCGCGCGATCCCGATCAGCTCGCGCACACTCACGCCGAACTGCCCTCTGACCATCCTCATTTGCGTGAGGGTTTCCGGGCCGGCGGGCGGCCCGAACACGTACATGCTTTCGTCATTGATGATCTCCACCATCAGTGGCCGAGAATGGGCGTCTAGTCGCATGTCACTGTTCTTGCACCCGCAGGCTGCGCAACCTAGTAACGCCTGCCAGGAGTTCTGAGTGGTAGCGCTGCGAGCCAGAAAGCTAAGGACGTTCCTCGCCACGCTTTGCGTGGCGTTGACGGCCGTGCTTGTCTCTCACGCACCGATCGCGGCCCTGGACCAAGCCCAGCACAGCTTGTCGATAGACCATCCGGCCGTCTCCCTGGCCGGTCAGGTATACTTCGACCAAGACCACCACGGCGCCGATCACGACCACGAACCGCAGGCCGAGGCTCCGGCTGATGGCGCTGGAGAGACCCCGGCCCACCATCACCACAGCGACGGGCCCCAGATCTCCCTGCTTCCTCGAGCGGACGCTGTGCCGGCGATCGAAGGCCGGTCCCTGGTGCTCCGCGCGCCAAATGACGCTCCGCCGGCCGCCGGCATGATCTTTGGGCTAGAACGCCCTCCCAAGATGCCTCTCGAAGTCTTCGCCTGACGTAGCGCGGCGATCAGGCCGCGCGCGCCTGATTCCCCATGCTTCGAGAGACCGATGTCATTCAGATTCCAACGTCGCGCGAGGGCGCGGCTTGGGCTGGCGTTCGCCGCCACCCTCATCCTAGGCCTCGCGCCCGCTGCCGCGCGAGCCCAAGCCGAGCCGCCCGCTCTCAGCCTGTCGGAGGCGCTCGCCAGGGCTTCGGCGGCCGATCCGACTATTGCCGGCTCCGAGGCCCGCCTGGCGGCCGCTGAAGCCAATCTGCGGCAAGCGGGGGTGAGGCCGAACCCGACGCTTGGCGTGGAGCTGGAGAATTTCGCGGGCACCGGCGCCTATTCCCTCCTGGATCGCACCGAGGCGACGCTCAGCTATCAGCAGACGCTTGAGCGCGGGGGGAAGCGCGAGGCCCGGACGGGACGCGCGCGGGCTGAGATCGAGGCCGCGCGGCTGCGACGCCAGGTCCGCACACTGGACACCCTTCGTGACGTGCAGGTCGCTTACGCAGAGGCGGCGGCGGCCGAAGCGGAGCTTTTGATCAGCGAGGCCCGGCTCATCGCCGCTCACCAAGCCCAGGCCGACATCGACCGGCGCGTGAAGAGCGCCCGCGATCCGCTCTTCGCCGGCTCGCGCGCCGACATGATGACGGCTCAGGCAGAGATCGCACGCGATCAGGCTCGGGACCGCGCCCGCAACGCTCGGGCGGCGCTTGCACGGTTCTGGAGCGGCCAGCCTGACTTCCGTCTGGCTTTAGAGCCATTCTTCGACGCCAAAGCTCCCGTCGTTCCTTCCATGTTCACCACGCCGGACTTCGCCCTGCTGGAGGCCGAGCGGGATATTGCGCTCGCCAATATCCGCGTGGAGCAGGCGCGCGCTGTGCCTGATCCGACTCTACGCGCTGGAGTCCGCTACTTGGGCGATGGCTCGAACATGGCCTTTGTGGTGGGCGGAACAATCCCGCTGCGGCGCAACGACACCAACCGGGCGGCTATCGAGCGCGCCCAGGCCGAGCGAACGGCCGCTGAGGCGGACATCGCCGCGGCTCGTCTGACGCGAGAGCGCGAGATCGCCCAGCTGACCGCGCGAATTTCCTCGGCCGCGGCCGAGGCAGAACGCATCCGGTCGGAAGTCATCCCGCCAGCAATTAAATCTGTCGAGCAGGTCCGCGAAGGCTTCAACCGCGGCGGTTTTCAGTACCTCGACGTGACCGAGGCAGAGCGGGCTTTGGCCGAGGCCAGGGCTCGGCGCGTGAGCGTGCTGCGTCAGTACCACATCGACCAGGCGGCCCTAGACCGCCTCACCGGCCGCCACGCCGGGATCTCTCCTTCAACTTCGACCGCGGAGCGTCGCTGATGAACGCCTATGCACTCAATCGGCTGGCGCGCCTTGGGCTCGCAATCACGGCCGCCGCTCTCCTTACCGCCTGTGGGGACGGGAAACAGAAGCCGGCGGAGGGAGCCGAGCACGGCGCAGCCGCGGCCGCAGACTACGAGCGCGGGCCTCACCGCGGCCGCATGCTTCGAGACGGAGACTTCGCCGTCGAGATGACCATCTTTGAAGACGGCGTGGATCCGGAGTTTCACGTCTACGCCTACCGCAAGGACAAGCCCATCGATCCCCGGCAGGTCCAACTCACCGTCGAGCTCGGCCGCCTGGGCGGGGCCGTCGATCGTTTCGCGTTCGCGCCGCAGTCCGACTACCTCCGCGGCAATGGCGTGGTCACCGAGCCTCACTCATTTGACGTGAAGGTCCGCGCAGTCGAGGGGGGCCGAACCCATCAATGGGCCTACCCCTCCTATGAAGGCCGCACCACCATCTCCGCGGAGGCGGCGCAGGCTGGCGGGGTGAAGAGCGAGCGCGCGGGTCCCGTGCTGCTGGCCGAGCTCGTCGACATGGCGGGGCGGGTGGAGATCACGCCAGAAGGAGAGGGGGACGTCCGCGCCTGGTACCCTGGCCGGATCATGGCCATGACCGGCCAGCTGGGACAACAGGTCCGCAAGGGGCAGGTCCTGGCCCGTGTCGAGTCGAGCCAGAGCCTGCAGACCTACGCCATCCCGGCCCCGATCGGCGGAGTCATCGTCCAGAAGAACGCCAATGTCGGCGACGTGGCCTCCGACCAGGCGCTGTTCGTCATCGCCGACCCCACCAAGCTGCATGCGGAGTTCTTCGTCTATCCGCGCGACGCCGAGCGCGTGCGCGTCGGCCAGAAGGTGGAGGTGCGCAGCCTCTCGGGCGAGACCCGCATCGTGGCGCCCGTGGAGGCCGTCCTGCCGACCGCCGACATGGCCAGTCAGACCTTGATGGCGCACGTCCATCTGCCGCCGAGCGCCGCCGCGACCTTCCGACCGGGTATGGGCGTCGAGGGCTCGTTCCAGGTGGCGACCCAGCAAGCCCCACTGGCCGTTCGCACAAAGGCCCTCCAGCGCTTCCGGGATTTCACCGTTGTCTTCGCGAAGGTCGGCAACACCTACGAGGTGCGAATGCTGGAGCTCGGCCGCAGAACCCCTGAATGGACCGAGGTCCTCGGGGGCCTTGAACCCGGGACCGAATACGTCACCGACGGCGCCTTCCTCATTCGCGCGGACATCGACAAGTCCGGCGCGAGCCATGACCACTAGAGGCGGATCAGAACATGCTTGAACGCATTGTCGCGCTCTCGATCCGCTATCGCTGGATCGTGCTTGCGCTCGTGCTCCTCAGCGCCGCCATCGGCGTCTGGAGCTTTCAGCGTCTGCCGATCGACGCCACGCCGGACATCACCAACGTCCAGGTGCAGATAAACACCGAGGCGCCAGGCTTCTCACCGTTGGAGTCCGAACAACGGATCACCTTCCCGGTCGAGACGGCGATCGCAGGGATCCCGGGGCTGCAATACACCCGCTCGGTCTCGCGCTATGGCCTAAGCCAAGTGACGGTCGTCTTCAAAGACGGGACCGACATCTACTTCGCGCGCCAGCTGGTCAACGAACGGCTGCAGGGCGCTCGTAGCCAACTGCCGGAAGGCCTGACGCCGGAGCTCGGTCCGATTGCAACGGGCCTCGGCGAGATCTTTATGTACACCTTGGAGGCCCGTCCTGGTGCGCGCAAACCGGATGGCTCCGCCTACACGCCTGAGGACCTGCGGACCTTGCAGGACTGGGTCATCAGACCACAACTGCGCAACACCGCCGGCGTCACCGAGGTCAACACCATCGGTGGCTTCGAGCGGCAGTATCACGTCACACCGCTTCCCAAACGGCTGTCGGCCTATGGCTTGACGATCGGCGACGTGGTCGCAGCCCTGGGCGCCAATAACGCGAATGTCGGCGCGGGCTACGTGGAGCGCTTCGGCGAACAATACCTCGTGCGCGTGCCGGGGCAGGCGGCCGGACTTCAGGATCTTCGCGGCATTATCGTCAGTAACCGGGGCGGCGTACCGATCCGGGTCGGCGACGTCGCCGACGTCGGCATGGGCGAGGAGCTGCGAACAGGCGCCGCGACCGAGAATGGCCAGGAAGTGGTCCTGGGCACCGTATTCATGCTGGTGGGCGAAAACAGCCGCACCGTGGCGCGCGCCGCGGCCGAGCGGCTGGAAGAGGCCGCCAAGGCCCTTCCACCCGGCGTGACCGCTCAGGCGGTCTACGACCGCACAGACCTGGTGGATCGCGCCATTGCGACGGTCGAGAAGAACCTCCTCGAAGGGGCTCTACTCGTGATCGTGGTGCTCTTCCTGCTGCTCGGCAATTTCCGTGCGGCTCTGATCACCGCCGCGATCATCCCCTTCTCCATGCTGCTGACCATCACTGGAATGGTGCAGACCAGGGTTTCGGGAAACCTGATGAGCCTCGGCGCCCTCGACTTCGGTCTGATCGTCGATGGCGCGGTGATCATCGTCGAGAACTGCCTGCGTCGGTTTGGCGAGGCTCAGCACAGGCTTGGGCGTTTGCTCACCCGCGAGGAACGCTTCGAGCTCACCGCGAGCGCGACCGACGAAGTGATCCGCCCCTCGCTCTTCGGCGTCCTGATCATCACACTTGTCTATGTGCCCATCTTCGCCCTGACCGGTGTCGAGGGTAAGATGTTCCATCCCATGGCCATCACCGTGGTGATCGCCCTGACCGCAGCCATGGTCCTCTCCCTGACCTTCGTGCCGGCCGCCGTAGCCCTATTCGTCGGGGGCCGGGTCCAGGAGAAGGAGAGCCCGGTGATGCGCGGCGCCCGTCGGCTCTATCAACCTGCTCTCGACGCGGCGCTCCGACTTCGCGTGGCGTTTGTCGCCGGGGCCGTGGTCCTGGTGGTGATCGCCGGCTTCGCGGCCAGTCGCATGGGTTCGGAGTTCGTGCCGAACCTCGACGAGGGCGACATCGCGCTCCACGCACTGCGAATCCCAGGCACCAGCCTAACCCAGGCTATCCAAATGCAGTCGGCCCTCGAGGCCAGGATCAAGCGCTTCCCCGAAGTGGAACGTGTGGTCGCGAAGATGGGCACCGCTGAGGTGGCTACCGACCCGATGCCGCCATCGGTCGCCGACACCTTCATCATGTTGAAGGATCGGAAAGACTGGCCTGACCCCCGCAAGCCGCGCGTTGAGCTGCTCGCCGAACTGCAGGCCGCTGTGGCCACAATCCCCGGCAACAACTATGAGTTCACCCAGCCCATCCAGATGCGCTTCAACGAACTCCTGTCAGGCGTTCGCGCCGATGTCGCTGTGAAGGTCTTCGGCGACGATCTCGATGAGCTCCTTTCCATCGGCGAGACTGTGGGGACCGTCGTCGAGGGCATTGATGGCGCCCAGGACGTGGGGGTGGAGCAGATCACCGGACTTCCGGTGCTGCAGATCACGCCCGACCGGGCTGCGCTCGCGCGCCTTGGTTTGAATGTCGAGGACGTGCAGGACGTGGTCGCCGCCTCGATTGGGGGCGCAGTCGCAGGCCAGATCTTCGAAGGCGACCGCCGGTTTGATGTGATCGTCCGGTTGCCCGAGGACATCCGCCGAAACGTCGATGAGATCGGCCGGCTACGGATCCCGTTGCCGACGGCGGGGGAGGGGCCTCGGGGCTTCGTCCCGTTGCAGGATGTGGCCAAGATCGAAGTCGAGATCGGGCCCAACCAGATCAGCCGCGAGAACGGCAAGCGCCGGGTCGTGGTGACCGCGAACGTCCGCGGGCGCGACCTCGGCTCCTTCATCACCGAGGTTCAGCAGAAGGTCGGAGCCGAAGTCGAGCTCCCTAGCGGCTATTGGGTCAGCTATGGCGGCACGTTCGAGCAGTTGATTTCGGCGGCCAAGAGGCTGCAGCTCGTGGTTCCCGCCGCCCTGCTGCTGATCTTCGGCCTGCTCTTTGCGCTGTTCCGCTCGGTGAAGGACGCGGCCATCGTCTTTTCGGGCGTGCCGCTGGCGTTGACGGGCGGGGTGGCCGCTCTGCTCCTGCGTGGGCTGCCCCTCTCCATCTCCGCCGGCGTCGGCTTCATCGCGCTCTCCGGTGTGGCCGTCCTGAACGGCGTCGTGATGGTGAGCTTCATCCGTAACCTGCTGGCGGAGGGCAGGGGACTGGACGAGGCGATCCGCGAAGGCGCCCTGACCAGGCTGCGCCCTGTGTTGATGACGGCCTTGGTGGCGAGCCTCGGTTTCGTGCCAATGGCGTTCAATGTGGGGGCGGGGGCCGAGGTCCAGCGGCCGCTTGCGACCGTCGTAATTGGCGGGATCATCTCCTCGACCCTGCTCACCTTGCTGGTGCTGCCGGCGCTCTACCGCCTGGTGCATGGCGCGGGTGAGCGTCGGCGGATGGCTGCCGAGGCGGTCGCATGAGGCGCCTAGCTTTCCACCTCAAACCCAAATCCGGAGTCTTCGGAATGCGCTCAGTGCTCGCGAGCGCCGCGCGCTACCGCCTGGCGCTGTTTGGTGTTCTCCTCAGTTGCGTCGCCACGGCCGCTCTCGCGCACGGGGTGGCGGAGGGGGACAAGGGTTACATCCAGGAGAGCTCCGGGGTGCTGTTCGGACCCTTTGTCTACCTGGGCGCCAAACACATGGTGACGGGGTACGATCACCTCCTCTTCCTGGCCGGCGTGATCTTCTTCCTCTACCGGCTGAAGGACATCAGCATCTATGTGACGATGTTCGCCGTGGGGCACTCGGCAACCCTGCTGCTCGGCGTTCTCACCGGGGTCAGCGTCAATGCCTACCTCATCGACGCCATTATCGGACTGTCGGTCGTCTACAAGGCGCTCGACAATCTCGGCGCCTTCCAGCGCTGGTTCGGAGTTCAGCCGAACACCAAGGTCGCGACGCTGATCTTCGGCCTGTTCCACGGCTTTGGCCTCGCGACCAAGCTGCAGGACTTCGAGCTGTCGCCGGACGGCCTCCTGGCCAATCTGATCGCCTTCAATATCGGCGTGGAGATCGGCCAGCTACTGGCGCTTGGCCTCATCCTCATCGCCATGGGGTTCTGGCGGCGGACGCCAAGTTTCTGGAAGCACGCCTATGCGGCCAACGTCGTTCTGATGGCCGCCGGCTTCACACTGACGGGCTACCAGCTCGTCGGCTACTTCGTCGCCTGATCGGAGAGACAAGCACGTGTACAATGCTCAAAAGCCCGCTCCCTCCGAACTTCCTTCGGCTGGCCAATTGCTGCGATCCACCGCCATCGCGATCACCGCAGCAGCGGCTTTGCTGGTGACTGTCGTCCTGCCCGCGGAATACGCTGTCGATCCGACTGGCGCGGGCCGGCTTCTCGGCCTCACTCAGATGGGCAAGGTGAAGGTTGCTCTGGCCCGGGAAGCCGAGCAGGAGGCTCTTGCGGCGCAGGGGAGCGAGGTTGCGCCAGCGACGGCGCCGGTCGTCCCTGCCTCCCGCGCGACGCCTTCGGCGCCGCAGGTCGCCTCCGTCGGGAAGTCGGAGGAGCTGACGCTAACGCTGGCTCCAGACCAAGCCGCGGAGATCAAGGCGGAGATGCGCAAGGGCGCAACCGTGACCTATGTCTGGTCGACGGACGGGCCGAAACTGAACTTCGACACCCACGGCGATGGCGCCGGGATTTCCTATCATGGCTACGGCAAGGGCTCGGAGATGCGGTCCGAGGGCGTACTGACGGCGGCGTTCGACGGCTCGCACGGCTGGTTCTGGCGCAACCGCTCCGGAAAGCCGGTCACCGTCACCCTCCGGGTCAACGGCGATTTCGCCCGCCTGAAGAGGGTGGTCTGACCACGGGCTCTCTATGCGCCACGGAACAGCGCCGTGATCAACACTGCAAGATCCTTGCGCCGCGCCGCTCTGGCTGTCGCGCTCCTAAACCTGGCTTACTTCGGCGTCGAGTTCGTCGTGGCGCTGCATATAGGAAGCGTTTCGCTATTCGCTGACTCAATCGATTTTCTTGAGGATGCGACGATCAACTTGCTGATCGTGCTGGCGGTCGGCTGGAGTCTGCGAAAGCGATCGGCAATGGGAATGCTGCTCGCGGCCGCCATCCTCGTGCCTGGTGTCGCCACCTTGTGGACGGCTTGGCAGAAGTTCATGGCCCCCGCGGCGCCGGCGCCGGTCGTACTCTCGGCGACAGCATTGGGCGCGCTGGTCGTGAACTTGGCCTGCGCTTACATCCTGGCGCGACACCGCCACGGCGCCGGCAGTCTCAGCAAGGCCGCCTTCCTTTCAGCGCGAAACGACGCCTTCGCGAACGTCGCCATCATCGGAGCCGGACTAGTGACGCTCTACACAAGAAACGGGTGGCCGGACCTTATTGTCGGACTAGCCATCACGGCGATGAACGCCGATGCGGCTCGCGAGGTGTTCCAAGCGGCTCTCCGCGAGCGTCGCGCAGGCGAGCGACCGTCGACAGGCCAGCCATGAAGGTCCGGTCGCCTTGCATCAACGTCTGTGGGTTCGACCGCCGTTCCGGCTGGTGCACGGGCTGCGGGCGCACGGTCCCCGAGATTCGCGACTGGCAAAAGATGCGGCCCAAGGCGCGTCAGGCGATTTTGAGCGAGCTGCGTAGGCGGCTAGATAGCTTGAAGGCTTCGCGCTAGGATCTGCTGCTCTGGCCTGTCAGGCCCGCAGGCTCCGGAGGCGCAGATGCAAGTTGTCAACGACACTCGTGCGAGTCGGTCTCGAAGGCCCTTGATCAGCCCGCGATTTTGGTTCGGCGCCATGGCAGCGTCCGGCCTGATCGGGGCGCTGTTGCTTGCGGCCTACGGAGGAGCCATACTCCGATAACATATTGTTTTGATAGGACAATTTCCGAAACTGCACAGCTTCGGGACCCGTTGCAGCAGGCAAACCCACACAGAGCTGGGCGTTTGGCCTTATGAGGTCGATCTGCTGTTGCACCCCAGGGGCAGGGTCATCGTTGCGATGTGCCGGGGCCGTATCGACGACCAGGTGCGAGCGCCCCAGGGCCTGCTGTTGCACTTCTCGTTGGCAAGCGAACAGGAGGGCTTTGTCACCTAGGGGCTCTTAGCTGTTGTTCAGAACGTCCGCTTTCAGGCGGGCCTTTATCTGGCTGATCGCCATTCCCTTCGCGCTGGCGGCCGGAGTGCAGGCCTGGGCGGCGAGACGCACGGCGGGGGAGCGAGTGTCAGCCTAGCTCGGCCTGGCGCCCAGGCTTTCGACGGTCCTGCTGTTGTTCATCGTGGTCGCCGCCGTCGTGCCGCACTTCGGGCCGAGCCTGGACGGACATTGAATGTCGTGCCGTTCTATGTGGCCTTCGCCGTGCTTGCCCTATCATGGGTTCGGCCGTCTCGCGAGGCGCGTCTCACGCCGGAGGCCGTCGCACCGTCGCCTTCAGCGCCGGCAGCCGCAACTCGCTGGTCGTTCCGCTGGCCGGGGTCCTGCCGGGAGCCATTCCCCTGGTTCTGGCGATCATCGTCACCCAGACCTTGATCGAACTGCTGGCCGCATTGACCTACATCCAGCTGATTCCGAGGCTTGGCGGACGGGGTTCCGCAAAGTCAGCCTGAACTTTCGTTGCCGTTGAAGGTAATTTGCCACTTGTGGAGAGAAGGACGCAGATGCAGCGCCTAGACCGCACCTGGGCGGAAGAGCGCGCCTCGCCCGTGGGCCAAGCTCAAGCTCTGAAGTCCGCGACCGTGGACGCCCGGTGATCCTCCGCCGCGCACAGATCATGATCGTGCAGCACCTCGATCACCTTGCAGGCCGAGACCCGGCCGCCAGCGCATTCCGCCGACATCCGCGACAGTTCGGTGCGCAGCGCTTGGAGTTGCGCGATCTTCTCCGTGACGTCGGACAGATGACGCTCGGCGATCGCATTGGCCTCGCCGCAGGGTCGGTCCGGATGGTCGGACAGATCGAGCAGGGAGCGGATGGCGTCGAGGTCGAACCCCAGCTGACGCGCATGACGGATGAAGGACAGCCGGCGCAGGGCGGCGTCGTCATACAGCCGCCGGCCGCTGGCTGTCCGGGGCGGTGGCGCCAGAAGCCCGATCTGCTCATAGAAGCGGATGGTCGGGACCTTCACGCCCGTAGCCGTAGCCAGCGTGCCGATGGATCGAAGAGGCGAGGGGACGGAAGAAGCCATGGCGTGAAGAATAACCGCTTGATCCTCTAGCCGCTAGAGGATGCATAGGTCGTCCGACGCCCAGCCGGAGCCTCTGATGACCGAGCCCCTGATCCAGGACAGACCCGCCGCCGCCTGTTGCGGCGCGACCGTCAAATTCGACGGCGCCTCGCCCGCCTACCGCCGCATCCTGCTGGCTGTGATCGCCATCAACGCCGTGGCCTTCGCGGCCGTGGCGGGCGGTGCCCTGGCCCAGGGCTCGGCGTCTCTCGGGGCCAATGCGCTGGACTTCCTCGCCGACAGCGCGACCTACGCCATCAGCCTGTGGGCGATCGGCAAGTCCGTGCAGGTCCGTTCCGGCGCCGCCCTGCTCAAGGGCGCAAGCCTGGGCCTCCTCGCCGTGTTCATCCTCGGCTTCGCCATCTGGCGGGCCGTTTCGGGCGCGCCGCCCGAAGGGACGGTGATCACCGGCCTGGGCCTGTTTGGTTTCCTCGCCAACGCCGTCGCCGCCCTGCTGCTCGTGCGTCACCGCGACGGCGACGCCAATGTCCGTTCGGTCTGGCTCTGCACGCGCAACGACCTGATCGAGAGCCTGGTCGTGGCCGCCGCCGGGGGCCTGGTCTGGCTGACCGCTTCGCGCTGGCCCGACCTGATCGCCGGCGGCATCCTCGCCGCGGTGTTCCTGCAATCCGCTTGGTCGATCGTCAGCCAATCGCGGGCAGAGCTGAAGGCGGCCTCACTCCAGCCGCAGACCCAGTCATGATAAAAGGACGCAACGGGTCTGCGACTATGGTGCAATTGCAGTGGCGGCGGACCGTGTTATGGGAGGCCATGGGATTTTTCTCGGCCAGACAAGGTTGGATGGCGGCGCTACTCGCGTCGTTCCTGGCCCTGTTCGTCCTCGTGTCCGCCGTCGAGGCCGCGACCTGCGCCCCGGAAATGGCGACCGCCCACGCCTCGGAGACTGTGAGGGAAACCCCGGCCGATCCTGTCGATGATCTGGACAGTCACGCCATCTGCTCGCACGGCCACTGCCATCACGGCGGCACCGCGATGCCCTCTTCGATCCAATCCGTCGCGATGACGGCGACAGTCGCTCCAAGCCTGTTGCGACCGACTGACGAGCCCTTGGCGTCTCGCGCGCCCAGCGGCCTGGAACGCCCTCCCAGAGCCTGACGATGCCCTGCGCCCTTTGGCGCGCGTCAATCGTCTGGAATTGCTGGGATATGGAACATGCCACCCCTGAAATCTGGTCGGTCGCGTCTCGCGATCGGCTGCGCCGTAGTCGCAATGGCGACGGCGGTCACCGGCCCGGCCTGGGCCGATCCCGCGCCTTCGTTCGAGGCGCTGCTTGAACGCATCGGCCTGGCGCCGACCACTGTGGAGGCCGACGCTCTGCTCGACGCGGCCGAGGCGCGCGTCCGTCAGGCTCGGGTTCGCCCCAACCCGGAACTAGGGCTTGAGGCGGAGAACGCCTTCGGCAGCGGTCCCTTCTCCGGCTACGACAATGCCGAGACCACGCTGTCGCTCACGCAAGACCTTGAACTGTGGGGCCGTCGTGGCGCGCGGGTCGACGTCGCGAGGGCTGAGGCCGGCACGGCCGGGCTGAGGCGTGATCTGGCGACCCTCGAGGCGGGAGCCAGACTGGCGCTGGTCTATGCCGAAGCCGAAGCCGCCCAGCGGCGGTTCCAGCTGGCCGAGGAGGCCTTGACGGTCACCATCGCCGACACCCGCGCGGCGCTGATCCTGGTCGAAGAGGGGCGCGAGCCCTTGCTGCGCGGCATACAGGGCGAGAGCGAAGCCGCCGCTGCCCGCGCGACGCTCGATGAGGCCGAGGCGGAACGGGACGCGGCGTTCGCGCGGCTGACCGCCGTGGCGATGCTGCCAACGCCGGTCACCTCAATCGACACCAGCCTGATCGACCGGGTGCCCGCCGCAGCGAGCGCGATGCCCGGCGCGACGCCGCAGGTCCGCG
>Ga0208242_100618_pt1 | contig 16808 bp, 13 predicted proteins | sample SubbioAug_CSW13A_FD_184825 | JGI IMG/M metagenome (GOLD analysis project Ga0208242, IMG submission 184825) | Serpentinite rock and fluid subsurface biosphere microbial communities from McLaughlin Reserve, California, USA - CR12Aug_CSW13A (SPAdes) | ecosystem: Environmental > Terrestrial > Deep... | reverse complement strand
TGGTTTCCAGCTCACCCGCACGATTGCCCGCCACCCCGAATACGGCCGGGTGCCGGTGTTCATCTGTTCCAGCAAGAGCCAGGAAACCGACCGGGTGTGGGGCCTGCGCCAGGGCGCACGCGACTACATCACCAAACCGGTCGATCCGCAGGTGCTGCTGTCCAAGATCGAGGCCATGGGATGATGGCCATGCGCGCAGGCTGACCACCATGGGCGAGCGTCCCTCCCTCCAGCAGTTCCAGGCCGAGTTGGCGCGCAAGCTGGCCGATTCGGTCCAGCGGCCGCTGGCGGCAGGGTGGCTGGGGGTGACCTGGCGCGGCGTGCGGGCGCTGGTGCCGCTGACACAGGCGGCCGAAATCTTCAACCCCGTGGCGCTGCAGCGCCTGCCCCACACCCAGCCCTGGGTGCAGGGGGTGGCGAGCCTGCGGGGCGGCCTCACCGTGGTGGTGGACTGGGTGCGGCTGCTCGGCCTGCAGGCGCAGGCGCCCGAGCGCGGCAGCGACGACACCGTCTACTGGGTCCACCTGAACCCCGCCCTGGGGGTGGAGGCCGCCCTGTGCGTGGACCACCTGCTGGGCCTGCGCGGGCCCGACGACATGGTGGCGGTGCTGCCGGGCCCGCTGCCACAAGGTCTCAAGCGGCGCTGCCAGGACCGGGACGGCCACGTCTGGGTGGAGCTGGACTTGCTGGGACTGTGCGCCTCCCCCACCTTTCTGGACCCGCGGCTCCCGGCGTTTGTGCGCCCCGGCCCGGCCGCCGCCTGAGGATACCGATGCTGGACAAGATGCGTCAACGCTGGACCGCTTCCCGACAGACCGCCCCGGAGGACCCGCCGTCTTCGCTCGACTCGGCGATGACCGAGGTCGGCTCCTCGCTGGGGGATTCGGAGTACGGCAGCGGCTCCCTGACGGCGCCAGCGCCCTTGCCAGCCGCTTCGCGCACCGCCCCGGTGGCCGACCGCACCCCGGGTGCCGGGCAGCGCGCCTGGGTGCTCGGCCTGCTGGTGGGCGTGGCGTTCATGCTGGCCACCGCGCTGCAGGGTTGGCTGGGTGTGGTGCCGCACCCGGCCTGGCCGGTGCTGCCAGCCGTCTTCGGCCTGCTGGCGGTACTGTGCGCGCTTGGCCTGGTGCAGCAACAGCGCCACCTGGCTCGCCGGCAGCAGCAGGAGCTGGAGCGCTCGCGCGCCGAAGCGCAGGTGCACGAGAAGGAGGCCAAGCGGGTGAACGACGCCACCCAGGCCGCCATCCTGCGCCTCATGAACGAACTGCAGCTGGTGGCCGAGGGCGACTTGACCCAGCAGGCGACCGTCACCGAAGACATCACCGGCGCGATCGCCGACTCGGTCAACTACACCGTGGAGGAGCTGCGCACCCTGGTGGGTCAGGTGCAGGGCTCGGCCCAGCGGGTGGCCGACACCACCGCCCGGGTCGAAAACACCTCCATCGAGCTGCTGGCGGCATCCACCGAGCAGTTGCGCGAAATCCGTGAAACAGGCCAGGCGGTGCTGGACATGTCCAGCCGCATCACTCAGGTGTCGGCCCAGGCGCAGGGCTCGGCCGACACCGCGCGGCAGGCCCGGCAGGCGGCCGAATCGGGGGCGCGTGCGGTGCAGGACGCCATCGGTGGCATGAACACCATCCGCGAGCAGATCCAGGAAACCGCGAAACGCATCAAGCGGCTGGGTGAGTCGTCGCAGGAGATTGGCGAGATCACCGAACTGATTTCCGACATCACCGAACAGACCAACGTGCTGGCACTCAATGCCGCCATCCAGGCCGCTTCGGCCGGGGAGGCGGGGCGCGGGTTCTCGGTGGTGGCCGAAGAAGTGCAGCGGCTGGCCGAACGCTCGGCCGATGCCACGCGCCAGATCGCCGCGCTGGTGCGCGCCATCCAGGCCGACACGCAGGACGCGGTGCTGGCCATGGAGCGCTCCACCCGCGAGGTGGTCGCCGGTGCACGCCTGTCGGACAACGCCGGCATGGCACTGGCCGACATCGACCGGCTGTCGCGCCAGGTGTCGGAGCTGATCGAGCAGATCGCCCATTCCGCGGCGCGCGAAGCCGAGCTGGCAGGGCAGACGGCAGCCAGCATCCAGCACATTTTCGCCGTCACCGAACAGACCGGTGAGGGGACCCGTTCCACCGTGCAGCAGGTGCGCGAACTTGCCCGCGTGGCCGACGAGTTGCGGCAGTCGGTGAGCCGCTTCAAGATCGCCTGAGCCCCACGACGACCGCCCTGTGAACCCGATGCCCGAACCCCGCCCGACCGCCCCGGCCCAGCGCGACCTGGGCCCGCTGGCGTGGTTGCTGGACGAGGTCCGACACGCCCTGGACGAGGCGGTGGCCGCCGTGCAGCAGTTCGTGGCCGACAGCGAAACAGCCCGCGCCACCGACCTGTCGGAGGTGGACGCGACCGGGCTGCGCATGGCCCGCCAGCAGCTGCACCAGGCCACCGGGGCCCTCGACATGATCGAGCTGGTCGCCCCGGCCACCGTGCTGCGGGTGCTCGAAGCCGTGCTGCAACGGCTGATACAGAAACCGGCTCTGGCCACGCCCGATGCGGCGGCCAGCGTCGCCCTGGGCGCCCGCGCCCTGGTGGAGCACCTGCAGCGCTGCCTGCGCCAGCGTGCCTTGCCCGACCTGGCGCTGTTCCCGACCTACCGCGCCTGGCAGCGGCTGGCGGGCGAGACGCGGGTCCACCCGGCCGACCTGTGGTCGTCGCCCGAGCCGGTGGAGACGGTGCCGCCGCCCGGCAAGGCCTATGCGCCCGGGCCGGCTGTGCGCGCCCACCTCGACCGGCTGGTGCTGCAGGTGGTGCGTGAATTCAGCCCACAGGCGGCGGCCCCGCTGGCGCAGCTTGCCGCTGGCCTGTGCCGGGGCGCCGAGGAGCCGGCGTTGCGCCGGTTCTGGCTTGCGGCGGCCGGCTGTTTCGAGGCGGTGGCCCACGGTCGCCTGCCAGAGAGCGTTTATGTCAAGCGCGCCGCCTCGAGCGTGCTGCTGCAGTACACCCACCTCACCCAGGGCGACCTCCAGGGTCTGCCTGCGTTGACCCGCGACCTGTTGTTCCTCGCCAGCCAGGCCGAGCCGCTGCATGTGGTCGTGGGCGCGCCCGATCCCACCCCCGTCTTGCGGTCGCTGTGGGCCGCGCACGGCTGGCAGCCCAGCGGCGTGTGGGACTGGGAACGCGAGCTGCTGGGGGCCGTTGACCCGGCCGCCCAGGCCGCTGTGCGCGAAGCCCTGGCCGCCGCCCAAGCCGCCTGGGCCTTGCTCGGCGAGGGGGAGTCGCCCACGCAGGCGGTGGGCCCTTTGCAGCGGCTGGCCGCCGGACTGCAGGCCCTGTGGCCCGACTGTGCCCCGCTGGCGGAGGCTTGGCAGGCGGTGGCGCAGGCCTGCGCGAGTCAGCCCGGGCCGGCCCCGTGGCCGGTCGGCCTATCGCTCGAAGTGTCCAATAGCCTGCTGTTCCTGGCCGCGGTGCTCGACGAGTTCGACCCTATCGACACCGCGCAGGCGCCGCGCTGGGCCGCACTGGCGCAGCGCCTTCACCGGGCGCTGGCCGGGGAGGCCGTGCCCACGGCCGAGCCGTGGATGACCGAGGTGTACCGCCGGCTCAATGAGCGGCAGACGCTGGGGCAGTTGGCGACCCAGTTGCGTGCGGAGCTGGCCGGCGTGGAGGCGGCGCTCGACGGCCTGTTCCGCCACACGGCCACCGCATCCTCGGGCCATGTCGGGGCGCCGGACGCCCTGAGGGGGCTGGAGCCGGTGCCGGCCCAATTCGACGCCATGCTCGGCGTGGTGCGTTTGCTGCAGCTGGATGCGGCCGAAGCCACCCTGGCCGACGCCCACGGCACGGTGGCTGGCTGGTGGACGCTGCCGGCGGCCGAGCTGCCCGCTGCCGTGGCCGCGCAAGCCCCTCGTCTGGGTGCCAACCTCGGCGCGCTGGGCTGGTTGTTCGACACCCTGGCCCGGCAGCCCGATCTGGCGCGGGATGCTTTCGTGTTCGACCCGGTCGGTCGCCAGCTGGAGTCGCGGCTGGTCACGCCGGTGGCAGAGCCACCGCAGGCGCTCGATGTGCCGCCGGCCGTGACCCAGGCCCCGGGGCCGGAGGCTGTGGTGTACGAACAAGTCGCCCTGCCTGCCCGCGAGGTCCAACCCGTCGATGCCACGCCACAGACCGCCGGAGAAGACGACGGTGCCGAGCTGCTCGCCATCTTTCTGGAGGAAGCAGCCGGGGTGCTGCAGCAGGCGCAGGAGGCTTTGGCGGTGTTGCGCCAGCAGCCCGACAGCCTGCCGGACCTGACGGCATTGCGGCGCGGCTTCCACACCCTCAAGGGCAGCGCGCGCATGGTGGGTCTGGCCGACGTGGGCGAGGCCGCCTGGGCGCAGGAGCAGTTGCTCAACGCCTGGCTGGCCGACCGGCAGCCCGCCAGCGTGGCCTTGCTGGACCAGTCTGGTCAGGTGCTCGATCACCTCGCGCGCTGGGTGGACGGCCTGTCGGCTGGCCAGCCCGAAGCCAAAGCGGGCCAGTCGGCCCCCGTGCGTGCCAGTGCCGACGCCCTGCGCCTGCGCGGCGAGTTCGTGCCGGTGACGGCGGTGCCGCTGCTCGACGAGGCGGTCAAGGTCATCGGGCCGCTGTGCATCGACCTGGAGCTCTACAACGTTTTCCTCAACGAGGCCGACGAATGGTCGCGCCGCCTGGGGCAGGGCCTGTCGGAGTGGGCGCTCACACCGGCCGAAGCGATCCCGAGTGAACTGTCGGCCCTGGCCCATTCGCTCGCGGGTGGGGCCGGGACGGTCGGTTACACCGGGCTTTCGCGCCTGGCCAAGGCCCTGGAACACGCCTTGGACCGTGTGCTGGCCAGACCGGCTGGCGTTATGGCGGTGGCTGCGGCCGACGCGGACGTGCTGGTGGGGGCGGCCGAAGAAGCCCGCAACCTGCTGCACCAGTTTGCGGCGGGTTTTCTGAAAGAACCGGCCGAGTCGACCCTGGAGTCCCTGGCGGCCGTCGCCAGCCAGCCGGCTGCCACCGCTGCACCCGCCTCCGCCGATGAGCTGCCGGCGCCCGCCGCCACCGACACGCTCGACAGCGACCTGTTCGCCGTGTTCGAGGACGAGGCGCAGGAACTGTTGCCACGCCTGGGGGCGGCCCTGCGGCAGTGGGTGGCACGGCCCGACAACACCGGTGCCCGCGCCGAGGTGCTGCGCAACCTGCACACCTTCAAAGGCAGTGCCCGGCTGGCTGGGGCGCTGCGCCTGGGTGAGCTGGCCCACCGCCTGGAATCCGACGTGCTGGCGCTGCCCGAGCAGCCGGCGTCCGTCGATGCTGTGCGGCCGCTGCAGAACCAGCTCGATGCGCTGGTGGCCCGATTCGACGCCCTGCGGGCCGTGTACACCTCGGCCCCGGCGGGTTCACGGGCAGCGCAGCCCGTCGAAGGCGTGCGGGTGTTGCCACCCGAAGGCTTGCGCCTGCCCGAGCCGCCGCTGCGGGCCGAGGGGGCCGCCGGTCCGGGGCCGACGCTGCGGGTGCGCGCCGACCTGCTCGACCGCATCATGGTGCAGACCGGGGACGTGATGATCACCCGCAGCCGGCTCGACACCGACCTGCGGGGCCTGCGCCAGTCGTTCAAGGACATGAGCGCCAACATCGAGCGCTTGCGCCACCAGTTGCGCGACCTCGAGCTGCAGACCGAGACCCAGATGCAGTCGCGGCTGGCCCAGTCGCGCGAGGCCGACGCCCGTTTCGACCCGCTGGAATTCGACCGTTTCACCCGCGTCCAGGAGCTCACGCGCTTGCTGGCCGAGTCGGTCAATGACGTGGCCACGGTCCAGCACCAGCTCCAGCGCGCCGTGGACTCGGCCGAAGGCAACCTGGCCGCCCAGGCGCGCCAGACCCGAGAACTCCAGCGCGACCTGCTGCGCACCCGGCTGGTGGCCTTCGACTCGCTGGCCGAGCGCCTGCACCGGGTGGTGCGTCAGGCGGCCGAGGCCTCGGGCAAGCAGGCGGAGCTGCAGCTGCACGGCGCCGAGGTCGAGGTGGATCGCGGTGTGCTCGACCGCCTGGCGCCCGTGCTGGAGCACCTGCTGCGCAACGCGGTGGTGCATGGCCTCGAGACCCCCGCGGCGCGACAGGCGGCGGGCAAGCCGGCCGGGGGTGCCATTGGCATTGCGCTGGAGCCGCACGGCAACGACCTGACCCTCACGCTGCACGACGATGGCGCCGGCCTCGACCTGGCGCGCATCCGCGAGCGGGCCATCGCCCAGGGGGTGCTGGCGCCCGACGCGCCGTTCGACGAAGCCGATGCGGTGCGCTGCATCTTCGCCCCCGGGGTGAGCACCGCGGCTGATGTGACCGAAGTGGCCGGCCGCGGCATCGGCCTCGACGTGGTGCGCACCGAAGTGCTGGGCTTGGGCGGGCGCATCGAATACCTCCGCCCCGAGAGTGGCGGCACCGGTTTCCGTCTGGTGGTGCCGCTGAGCACCGCGGTGACCCAGGTGGTGATGCTGCGGGTGGGCGACTTTACTTTTGGCGTGCCGGCGCCCTGGGTGGAAGCGGTGCGCCGCGCCCATGCGCCGGAACTCACCGCCGCCTACGTGAGCGGCCAGTGGCGCGAGGGGGCGGAGCTCATGCCCTTCTACTGGGCCGGCGCCTTGCTGGCGCTGTCCACCGAAAGCACCGACCCGCAAGCCCATGCCGCGCGCAGCTGGCCGGTGCTCGAGTTCTACAGTGCCGGCCAGCGCGTGGCCTGGCACGTGGACGAGGTGCTGGGCCATCAGGAGGTGGTGGTCAAGCCGCTGGGGCCCCAGCTGGCGCGGCTGCCCGGTCTGGCCGGTGCCACGGTGCTGGCCTCCGGGGCGGTGGCGCTCATCTACAACCCGGTGGCGCTGGCCTCGCTGTACGGCGAGGCGGCCCGTGCCTGGGTACGCAGCCAGCGGGCCCAGGGCGTGCAGGGGGCGGTGCCCGCGCCGCAGGCGGCGGCCTCCGGTGGCCCACAGGCCCCGCTGGTGCTGGTGGTGGACGATTCCATCACCGTGCGCCGCGTCACCCAGCGCCTGCTCAAACGCGAAGGCTACCGCGTCGCGCTCGCGGCCGATGGCCTGCAGGCCTTGGAGCGCCTGCGCGAAGAGCTGCCGGTGGTGGTGCTGTGCGACATTGAAATGCCGCGCATGGACGGCTTCGAGTTCGTGCGCCACCTGCGCGACGAACCAGCCTGGGCCACGCTGCCGGTGGTGATGATCACCTCGCGCCTGGCCGACAAGCACCGCGACCACGCCCGCGCCATGGGGGTGGACCACTACCTGGGCAAGCCCTACCCCGAAGAGGAACTGCTGGCGCTGGTGGAGGCCTATGCCCGGCTGGCACCGCCGCTCGAGCCGCCCAGGCCCTGAGGCGGGTCTGGCCGTTCAGGCCTTCTTCACCACCGCGTAACGCTCCAGCGTTTTGGCCCGGGCCACCGCGTGGTCCACGATGGGGGCGGGGTAGTCCCGCCCGATCACCAGCCCCGCCGACTCCAGCTCCACCGGCTTGGCCAGCCAGGGCGCGTGCAGGGCGTGGTTGGGCAGCCCGGCCAGCACCGGCAAATAGCGGCGGATGAATTTGCCGTGCGGGTCGAACTTTTCGCTCTGGCTGACGGGGTTGAAAATGCGGAAATAGGGCTGCGCGTCGCACCCGCTGGACGCGGCCCACTGCCAGCCGCCGTTGTTGGCCGCCAGGTCGAAGTCGATCAGGTGGTCGGCAAAGTACTGCTCGCCACGGCGCCAGTCCAGCCCCAGGTCCTTGGTCAGGAAGCTGGCCACCACCATGCGCAGGCGGTTGTGCATGTAGCCGGTCTGGTTGATCTGGTGCATGGCCGCGTCCACCAGCGGGTAGCCGGTGCGGCCCTCGCACCAGGCGGCAAACAGCGCGTCGGCGTGCTTGCCACGCTCCCAGTGGATGGCGTCGTACTCGGGCTTGAAGGCGCCGCTCACCGCGTGTGGGAAGTTGGCCAGGATCTGGTGGTAAAAGTCGCGCCAGATGAGTTCGCTCAACCAGGTGCTGGCGCCGGCCAGGCCCTGCAGGTGCATGGCGTAGGCCACGCTGGCCACCGAGCGGATGCTGAGAGTGCCGAAGCGCAGGTGCACGCTCAGGTAGCTGGGGCCCTTGATGGCCGGGAAGTCGCGCGTCTGGTGGTAGTGGTCGATGCGGCTGACGAAGTCTTCGAACAGCGCGCGGCCGCCGCGGCTGCCGGTGCGGACCTTGAGTTCGCGCAGGTTTGTGGGCTGGAAGCCCAGGCTCTCCAGTGCCGGCACCCCGGGTGGCGCATGGGCGGGGCAGGGCGCCAGCGCGGGGGCGTAACGCTCCACCGGGTAGGCCTTGAGGTGGTAGTCCGACAGCGCCTTGAACCACGCGTTCTTGTAGGGCGTGAACACGGTGAAGGGCCGGGCGTTTTGCGTCAGCACCTCGTGCCGCTCGAAAACCACGTGGTCCTTGAAGGTGTGCAACACCGCGCCCGCGTGCGCCAGGGCACCCAGCACCTGTGCGTCGCGCGCCTTGGCATAAGGCTCGTCGTCGTGGTTGGCAAACACCGCCTGCACGCCCAGTTGCGCGGCCAGGCGGGGGATTTCCTCCGTCGCCGCCCCGTGCCGCACGATCAGCCCCACCCCCTCGGCCCCGTTGGAGCGGCCCAGCGCGCGCAACTGCTCGTCCAGGTCGATCAGGCTCTCGTGGATGAACTCCACCCGCCGGTCGGCCGTCAGGCCCCGGTCCCGCAGCGGCTGCAGGATGGCGGTGTCGAACACGAAGACACACCACACTTGCTTGCAGCGCTTGAGCGCGTGGTACAGCGCCGCGTTGTCCTCGGCCCGCAGGTCGCGGCGGAACCACATGAGGCCGGTGTTGTAGGGGATGGACGTGGACATGGACATCGTGTTCAGAGCCTACCATGCAGGCCCACCGTGTTGCACGCCCACTCACGGGCGGCACACGCGTCGCGGGGGTCTTGAAGGTGACTGGGTCTGCGGGGTGGCCGGGTGACAATCGTCACCACCACTCAGGAGACCCACCCATGAACGCTCGCGCGACTTTCACCCGCATGGAACAGAGCACCAAGGAGGACTGGAGCCTCATCGTGCCCGAGGCCATGAAGATGGCCCGGTCCTTGCCCGACCGGGTGCTGGACCACCTGCGGCTGCTGGACGGGGATTTTGGCGGCTTCCCGGTGGACCGGCTGACGCACAGCCTGCAAACCGCCACGCTGGCCTTGAACGATGGACGGGACGAGGAGTACGTGGTGTGTGCCCTGTTGCACGACATCGGGGACACGCTGGGCAGCTACAACCACCCGGACATTGCCGCGGCCATTTTGAAGCCGTTTGTGAGTGAAGAGAACCTGTGGATGGTGCAGCACCACGGCGTGTTTCAGGGCTACAACTTCTTTCACCATATCGGCCTGGACCGCCACATGCGGGACGCCTTCAAGGCCAGTCCGCATTACGACCGCACGGCCGAATTTGTGGCGCTGTACGACAACCCGGCCTTCGATCCGCAGTTCCGGGCCCTGCCGCTGAGCGAGTTCGAGCCGATGGTGCGCCGCCTGATGGCGGCGCCCAAGCAGAGCATTTACAAAGCGGCGATGCAGTGACCCCCGGGCCAGGGGCCGTTCCAGAGGGGTGCCCACCCATTAAAATCGGGCGATGCCTCTGGACCCCGCCGCCATCAACCTGACCCACCATTTCCTCATTGCCATGCCGGGGTTGAACGACGAACTGTTCGGCCGCAGCGTGGTGTACCTGTGCGAGCACACCCCCAAGGGGGCGCTGGGGCTGATCATCAACAAGCCCAGCGACATCACCGTGGCCGACCTGTTCGAGAAGGTGGACCTGCCGCTGCGCCGGCCCGAGCTGGCCGGCCTGCCGGTGTACCGTGGCGGCCCGCTGCAGACCGAGCGCGGCTTTGTGCTGCACGAGGCCATGGGCGATGCCGAACCGGTAGGGGCTGACGAAACCCCGCCCGCCGTGGCCCGTGCCATCCGCGAAGCGCTGTCGGGCATGGAGGAGGACGAAGCCGCCGAGGGCGACAAGGCCTCTGGCGAGGCTGAGTCACCGCCGCCGCGGCCTTCGGCCTATGCGTCCACCCTGCGCACGGGCGAGGGGCTGGAAATGACCACTTCGCGCGACGTGCTGGAAGCCCTGTCCTCGGGCCACGGGCCGCGCAAGGTGTTCCTCACGCTGGGTTACTCGTCGTGGGGCGAGGGGCAGCTTGAGTCGGAAATCACCGAAAACAGCTGGCTCACGGTGGAGGCCAACCCGCAGGTGATTTTTGACACGCCGGTGGAGCAGCGGTACGAAAAAGCCATGGCCCTGCTCGGCCTGCAGCCGTGGATGCTGGCGCCCGGTTCGGGGCACGCATGAGCGCGGCCGACCAACCCGTGGTGGCGCCTTTGCCGCCGGTGCCGCCCGGGCACCAGAGCTTTCTGGCGTTTGACTTTGGCCTGAAGCGCACCGGCGTGGCCAGCGGCAACCGGCTCACGCGCACCGCCACGCCGCAGGCCACCATCCAGGCCGAGGGCGACGCCCGCTTTGCCCACATTGCCGCCCGCCTGAAAGAATGGCAGCCCGACGCGCTGGTGGTGGGCATCCCCACCCACCCCGACGGGGCGGCGCACGAGAACACCGCCCGCGCGCAGAAGTTCGCCCGCCAGCTTCGCGGGCGTTTCAACAAAGTGGTGTACGAAGTGGATGAGCGCTACAGCACCACCGAGGCGCACAGCCTGGGGGCGAAAGACGCCGACGCCGCGTCGGCCTGCATCATCCTGGAACAGTTTTTGAGGAGTCTGCCTTGAGTCAATTGCAACTGGACGCGGAGGCGCTGTACGCCGAGCTCAAACGCGGGGTGCAGGGCCTGCTGGCCGGTGCCCCGGTGCGGCTGGTGGGCGTGACCAGCGGCGGCGCCTGGCTGGCCGAACGCCTGCAGCGCGACCTGGGCCTGCCCGGCGAGATCGGCGTGATTTCGTCGGCCATGCACCGCGACGACTTTGCCCAGCGCGGCCTGAGCGCCACCGCCGAACAGACCCGGCTGCCGTTCGACGTGAACGGCGCCCACGTGCTCATCATCGACGATGTGCTCTACACCGGGCGCACGCTGCGTGCGGTCATCAACGAGCTGTTCGACTACGGTCGCCCGGCCAGCGTGAAGCTGGCGGTCCTGGTGGACCGGGGCGGACGCGAACTGCCGATGGCCGCCGACTTTGCCGCCACCCGCCTGCCGTTGCCCCAAAACCAGTCGTTCGAACTGGCGCGCAGCGAGGCCGGCACCTTCAGTTTCGTCGTTGAACACCGCCAGGAGGCCTGATCCTATGGCCCGCAACCCCCAACTCAACAAGAACGGCGAGCTGATCCACCTGCTCTCCACCGAAGGCCTGCCCAAGGCCATCCTCACGCAGATCCTCGACACGGCCGACAACTTCGTCAGCGTGAGCGACCGCGAGGTGAAGAAGGTGCCGCTGCTGCGCGGCAAGAGCGTGTTCAACCTGTTCTTCGAGAACAGCACCCGCACCCGCACCACCTTCGACATCGCGGCCACGCGGCTCAGTGCCGACGTGTACACGCTGGACATCGCGCGCAGCTCTACCGCCAAGGGTGAAAGCCTGCTCGACACCATCGCCAACCTCAGCGCCATGGCGGCCGACATCTTCGTGGTGCGGCACAGCGAGTCGGGTGCGCCTTACCTGATCGCGCAGCACGTGGCGCCGCACGTGCACGTGATCAACGCCGGCGACGGGCGCCACGCCCACCCCACCCAGGGGTTGCTGGACATGTACACCATCCGCCACTACAAGAAGGACTTCACCAGGCTGTCGGTGGCCATCGTGGGCGACGTGCTGCACTCGCGCGTGGCGCGTTCCGACATCCACGCGCTGACCACCCTGGGCTGCCCGGACGTGCGCGTGGTGGGCCCGCGCACCCTGGTGCCGAGCGACCTGTCGCACATGGGCGTGCGCGTTTGCCACACGCTGGAAGAGGGCATCAAAGACTGCGACGTGGTGATCACCCTGCGGCTGCAGAACGAGCGCATGAGCGGGGCGCTGCTGCCGTCCAGCCAGGAGTATTTCAAGAGCTTTGGCGTCACGCCCGAGCGCATGCGCTGGGCCAAGCCCGACGCGATCGTCATGCACCCCGGCCCCATCAACCGGGGGGTGGAAATCGACTCCACCGTGGTCGATGGCCAGCAGAGCGTGGTGCTGCCGCAGGTGACCTTCGGCATCGCCGTGCGCATGGCGGTGATGGGCATTGTGGCCGGCAACGTGGCTTGAACGACGGCGACATCGGAACAGCAACATGAAAATCCTGATTCAAAACGGCCGCCTGATCGACCCCGCCAGCCAGACCGACACCGTGGCCGACATCGCGATTGCCGCCGGGCGCGTGATTGGCATCGGCAAGCTGCCCGCCGACTTCCACCCCAACCGCACCATCGACGCCACCGGCTGCTGGGTGCTACCCGGCCTGGTGGACCTGTGCATGCGCCTGCGCGAGCCGGGGCAGGAACACGCCGGCATGCTGGAAAGCGAAATGGCGGCGGCTGTGGCCGGTGGCGTGACCAGCCTGGTGTGCCCGCCCGACACCGACCCGGTGCTGGACGAACCCGGCTTGGTGGACATGCTGAAAGCCCGCGCCGAAAAGCTGCACCAGGCCCGCGTGTTCCCGCTGGGGGCGCTGACGCGTGGCCTGAGGGGCGAGGTGCTGACCGAAATGGTGGAGCTGACCGAGTCTGGCTGCGTGGGCTTTGGCCAGGCGGACGTGCCCATCGTCAACACCCAGGTGCTGCAGCGCACCCTGCAGTATGCCGCCACGTTCGGCTACAGCGTGTGGCTGCGCCCGCAGGACTTCTGGCTGGGCAAGGGCGTGGTGGCCAGCGGCCCGCTGGCCACCCGCATGGGCCTGAGCGGCGTGCCCGCCGCCGCCGAGGTGATTGCCCTGCACACGCTCTTCGAGCTGCTGCGCGGCGTGCACAAGCCGGGCACGCCGGCCGGGCAGGGCGTGCACCTGCACCTGTGCCGCCTGAGCACCGCCGCCGGGGTGGATCTGGTGCGCCAGGCCAAGGCCGAAGGCCTGCCCGTGACCTGCGACGTGAGCGTGCACAACCTGCACCTGACGGACACCGACATCGGCTATTACGACACCCGCCTGCGCCTGCTGCCGCCGGTGCGCCAGCAGCGCGACCGAGACGCCCTGCGCGCCGCGCTGGCCGATGGCACCATCGACGCGCTGGTGAGCGACCACAACCCGGTGGACGCCGACGCCAAAACCCTGCCGTTTGCCGAAGCCGAACCCGGTGCCACCGCGGTGGAGCTGCTGCTGGGCCTGGCCTGCAAGTGGGCCGAGCAGGACAACGTGCCGCTGGCCCGTGGCGTGGCCGCGCTCACCCAAGGGCCGGCCGCTGTGTTGGGCCGCAACCTGGGCACCTTGCAGGCCAGCGTGGGCCGGGTGGTGGAAGGCGGCGTGGCCGACCTGTGCGTGGTGGACCCGCGCCAGCACTGGCGCGTGGGCGCCGACACGCTGCGCAGCCAGGGCACGCACACCCCGTTTGACGGCCACGAACTGCCGGTGGCGGTGCGCGCCACGCTGGTCAATGGCCAGCTGGCGTTCGACGCCGCCCACGACCGCCGTCACTGACGTGAAAGCCCTGCGCGCTGCCGCGCGCCTGCTGCGGCTGACGCTGCACCTGCTGCGCGGCCTGCACACCCTTCGCACCCGATTTCCCAAGCTCGACGAGGCGGGCCGCCAGGAGGCGATCCACCACTGGTCACAGCAGGCGCTGCGCATTCTGGGGGTGCGCCTGCAGGTGCTGGGTGATCCGCCCGCCGCCGGCCCGCTGCTGGTGGTGGCCAACCACCAGTCGTGGCTGGACATCTTCGTGGTGAATGCCGCGCGGCCGTGTCGTTTCGTCTCCAAGGCCGATGTGAAGCACTGGCCTGTCATCGGCCGGCTGGTGGCGGGTGCTGGCACCCTCTTCATCGAGCGGGAGAAGCGCCGCGACGCGCTGCGCGTGGTGCACCACATGGCCGAGCAGTTGCAGACCGGTGACGTGCTGGCCGTGTTCCCGGAAGGCACCACCGGTGATGGCCAGGGCGTGTTGCCGTTCCATGCCAACCTGCTGCAGGCGGCGCTGGCCACCGACAGCGCCATCCAGCCGGTGGGCCTGGCCTACCTGCATGGCCACGGCCAGGCCCTGCTGGGCGAAGCCCACCGCCACGAGGCCCCCACCTACATCGGTGACACCACGCTGGTCACCTCGCTCTGGCGCACCGCCTGCGCGACCGACCTGCAGGCCACCGTGCACTGGGGCGAGCCGGACACCGCCCTCGGCCGTGACCGCCGCGCCTGGGCGGAGGCGTTGCGCACCGAGGTGGCCCGCCTGGCCGACCAGCCACTGACCCCGGGGTGAGGCCATGACCCAGGCCCGCGTGACGCTCCCGCGTCACGCACGGCCCGTTTTTTGCCGACAATGGGGCATTATCTGTACGACCGTTCGATTTTTTGAGAGGTGACGAACTTGCCACTGTCCACACCCGCTCCCCGCCGCCACATGCACACCCGCCGCGTCGAATACCGTGGTTACCTGCGCGACGATGGCCTGTGGGACATCGAGGGCGAACTGCACGACAGCAAGCCCCACAGCTTCGAGATCACGGGCGAGGGCTGTTGGGAGGCCGGCGAACCGGTGCACCACATGCGCATCCGTGTCACGCTGGACACCAGCATGGTGGTGCGGGCCATCGAGGCCGTGATGGACAGCCACCCACACGCCCCCTGCCCGCAGGCGGTGGCCCCCATGCAGCGCATGGTGGGTGTCCGCATGGGTGGCGGCTGGCGCCGCGCCATCGAGCAGCACCTGGGGGCCATCCAGGGCTGCACCCACCTGCGCGAACTGCTCTACAACATGGCGACCGCCGCTTTTCAGACCATGGCCGAGGTGTCGTTCGCCACGCCCGACGACGGCCGCCCACCGCCGCACCTGGGCAAGTGCCTGGCCTGGGACTTCGACGGGCCGGTGACGGAAAAGGTGTACCCGCTGTTCTTCCGCTGGCGCCCGGCCCCCGACGAGCGGCCCCACCGCCCCCAGGAGCAGGCGGCCGACCCGGCGCGGGAAGTGCCCGAGCCGCGCTGAAAAGGGGGGCCGTGTGCCTCAGCGGGCGCGGCGCTGCATCAGCTGCTCGGTGTTGGCCTTGCGGTCGGCGTTGATGCGCTGCACCTGCGGACGCAGTCCCATCGCCTTGAGGTAGTCGCGCACACCCGGCACGTCGGCCAGCACGTCGCGGCCCAGCACCAGCTTGGTGGCGCCCGACACCAGCGGCAGGTGCACGATGGCGGCGCAGTCCGCCAGGGTGAAGGTGTCGCCCGCAATGAACGGTGCAAAACGCACCAGCCGCGCGAACGCGGCCACGTTCTTGTCGAGCTGTTCGGCCACCTTCTGCTTGGCGCTGTCGCTCACCTGGCCGCCAAAAAAGGCCTGAGGGTAAAGCTTGCGCGCTTCCAACTCCAGGTGCAGCTCGAGAAAGGTGTTGAGTTCACGCACCTTGGCCCGTGCGAACGGGTCGGCCGGCAGCAGCGGGTGGGCGGGGTAGGCGTCTTCCAGGTATTCCATCATCACCGCCGATTCGCACAGCGAACCCTGTTCGGTCTTGAGGTAGGGCACCTTGCCCAGCGGGCTGCAGGCGAGGTCGGTCTCGCCCACCCAGTTGAGCGACTCCTCGAAGGCCACGCCTTTTTCGAGCAGGGCGAGTTTGACCTTGTTGTAGTAGTTGCTGGCCGAAAAGCCACACAGTGTCAGCATGCGGGATCTCCTGGGTGAAGGGCAAGGCCGCATCATCGCTGCTGTGTACGGCAGGGCCTGTCCGGTGCGCGTCAACCCACGGGCTTCTACGCAGTTTCCACCGTGGCCCGTGCCGTAAACGCGCGACAATGCGTCCCATCCCCACTGCAGGGTGCCGTGCGCACCTGTCCCATGAAAGAGTTCCGCTTCTCCTTCTTTGTCACCTTCGTGTGCCTTGCGTTGGCCGCCTGGTGGGGGGCGCAGTCACCCATGGGGTTGTGGACGGCGCTGTGGCTGGCCTTCGTGCTGGCGGTGCTGGAGGTGAGCCTGTCGTTCGACAACGCCGTGGTCAATGCCGGGGTGCTGCGCGACATGAGTGCGTTCTGGCGCCAGTTGTTCCTCACCGTCGGCATCCTGATCGCGGTGTTCGGCATGCGGCTGGTCTTTCCGATCGTGATCGTGGCGGTGTCGGCCAACATCGGGGCCTACGAGACGATGCAGCTGGCGCTGCAGTCACCCGACCGGTACTCCGCGGTGCTGACCAGCGTGTACCCGGTGATTTCTGCCTTTGGCGGTACTTTCCTCTTGCTGGTGTTCCTGAACTTCCTGTTCGACCAGAACAAGGAAACCCACTGGCTCGGCCCGTTGGAGCGGCGCCTGGTGCGGGCGGCCAAGTTCGACGAGATCAGCGTGTTCATTGCCCTGCTGGTGGTGTTCTCGACCCGCTGGTGGGTGCCCGAGGTGGACCAGATGCGGGTGTTCGTGGCCGGCATCGCTGGCATTGTGCTGTACCTGGCGGTGGATGCGGTGGGCGCCCTGTTCGAGAACGAGGCCGAGGGCGAGGCGGTGGTGAAGACGGTGCAGCGCTCCGGCTTTGCCAGCTTTCTGTACCTGGAGGTGCTGGACGCGTCGTTTTCGTTCGACGGCGTGATTGGCGCGTTCGCGATCACCAAGGACGTGGTGATCATCATGCTGGGGCTGGCCATTGGCGCCATGTTCGTGCGTTCCATGACGGTGTACCT
>Ga0208242_100617_pt1 | contig 16823 bp, 15 predicted proteins | sample SubbioAug_CSW13A_FD_184825 | JGI IMG/M metagenome (GOLD analysis project Ga0208242, IMG submission 184825) | Serpentinite rock and fluid subsurface biosphere microbial communities from McLaughlin Reserve, California, USA - CR12Aug_CSW13A (SPAdes) | ecosystem: Environmental > Terrestrial > Deep... | reverse complement strand
AGGCCCCATGTCCGCGCAAACCCTGCCCATCGTCCGCACTGTCACTGCGCTTCGGGACCAGGTCCGCGCCTGGCGGGCGGCCGGCGAGACCGTGGCCATGACGCCCACCATGGGCGCCCTGCACGAGGGGCACCTGTCTCTGGTGCGGCTGGCCAGGACGAGGGCCGACCGGGTGGTGGCCAGCATTTTCGTCAACCCCGCGCAGTTCGGGCCCAATGAGGACTTCGAGCGATATCCCCGGGACGAGGCCGGTGACGCCCGCCTGCTGGCCAGCGCGGGCTGCGACCTGCTCTATGCGCCCGAGGTGGGCCAGATCTATCCGCCGGGCTACGCCACCAAGGTCAGCGTCGCAGGGGTCAGCGAGCCCCTGGACGGGGCCGCCCGGCCCGGTCACTTCGACGGGGTGGCGACCGTGGTGGCCAAACTGTTGAACCAGGCCCAGCCCGATGTGGCGGTGTTCGGCGAGAAGGACTTCCAGCAGCTACAGCTGATCCGCAGGCTCGCCCGCGACCTGGACCTGCCGGTGGAGATCCTCGGCGCCCCCATCGCCCGGGACGCGGACGGCCTCGCCCTGTCCTCGCGCAACGCCTATCTCAGCGCTGCAGAGCGCCCCATCGCCGGCATGATGAACAAGGTGCTGGCCGACGCGGCGACGAGACTCAAGGCCGGGGATTCGGTGGAGAAGGTGGAGGCCACAGGCCGCGCGGCCCTGGAGCGGCACGGTTTCCAACGGGTCGACTATTTCGAGGTCCGCCAGGTCGAAGACCTCTCACCCGCCGGCCCGCCACCCCATGAGGGGCGGGTGCGCATCTTCGCCGCCGCCCATCTGGGCAAGACCCGGCTGATCGACAACATGGCGGTCTAAGGACCGCTACCAGAGGCCGGCCTCGCGCAGCTGACGGGCCAGTTCCGGCGGCGTCTCCTGGCCGCTGTCGCCGGCCAGGTCTGGCGGGACGTCCTTGGGCTCCAGATAGCGCCAGCCCTGGAAGGGCCGCCTGGGCGTCGGGGCGACCCGCACCAGGGTCTCGTCCAGAAGCATCTCGCAGCGGGCGTCCGGCCCCTCCCCCACCGTGGTGACCTCAAGGATCAGCTGCCGGGTCAGGATCGCGCCCTTGTAGACCCGGTAGAGGGAGCCGCCGTCGGTGAGCTCGGCCGCCCGCTTCGGCGTCTGCCGGGTGCGCAGGATCCAGGGCTGACCCGCCCTCGCCTGAGGTTCACGCCAGTCCAGCAGGTCTTCCACGGTGTCGCAGCCGACGACGAGCTTGATCAGATGAACGGTCATGCGGCTCGGTCTAGGCGGCCGGGGCCAGCCGCGCCAGCACCACGCCCTCGCTGACCTGGGCGCCGACGGAGACCGAAACCGTCTCGACCACGCCGTCGAAGGCCGCGGTCAGGGCGTGCTCCATCTTCATGGCCTCAAGCGTCACCAGGGTCTGGCCCCGGACCACCTTGTCGCCCTTGGCCACCGCTACCGCCACCACCTTCCCCGGCATGGGCGAGATCACCGCGCCGTCGCCCGCTGGCCCCTCCCCGGCGACCGCCGCCGGCGCCTGACCGGAAAAGGCGTAGGCTTCCCCGGCCTCGAACACGACGATGGCGCCGGCCGCGTCCAGCAGCACGTCGGCCGACAGCGGTCCCGCCTCCAGGGGGGCGTCCATGGCTGCGCCGTCGCGGTACAGCCGCAGGCTCGTCTGCGGGGATGCGTTCAAGCGAAAGCCAGTGAGCGCGCCCCAGGGACCGCCCGGCTCGGCGACTGATGTGGGGGTCTGGGATAAAAGCCCCTGTGCAGCGGCCGAGAGGACCGCGGGGCTGGGATCAGGGGACAGCGCCAGGGCGTCCTGACGCGCGGCGATGAAGCCGGTGTCCACCTCGCCAGCCAGGAAGTCGGGCTCCCCCAGGCAACGGGCGAGAAAGCCGGCATTGGTCCGCACCGGCCAGACCTGCACCTCGCCACACGCCTGCGCCAGCCTGCGGGCGGCGGCCTGGCGCGTGGGGCCATGGGCGATCAGCTTGGCGATCATCGGATCATAGTGCGGGCTGACGACGCCGCCAGCCTCGACGCCGGTGTCCACCCGCACGTCGTCGGGCAGCACGAAGTGCTCGAGCTCGCCGATGGACGGCAGGAAGCCCGCCGCCGGGTTTTCGGCATAGAGCCTGGCCTCCATGGCCCAGCCGTTCAGGGTGATCTGATCCTGGGCCAGCGGCAGGGGCTCGCCGGCGGCGACGCGCAACTGCCATTCCACCAGATCCTGGCCGGTGACGGCCTCGGTCACCGGATGCTCCACCTGCAGGCGGGTGTTCATCTCCATGAACCAGATGCGGTCAGCGCGCAGGCCCTCGCTGGCGTCGGCGATGAATTCGACCGTGCCAGCGCCCACATAGTCCACGGCTTGCGCAGCGCGGACGGCGGCGGCGCAGACGGCCGCGCGCACCTCGGGGCTCATGCCTGGCGCGGGGGCCTCCTCGATCACCTTCTGGTGGCGGCGCTGCAGGGAGCAGTCGCGCTCGAACAGGTGGACCACCTGGCCGTGGGCGTCGCCAAACACCTGCACCTCGATGTGCCGCGGCCGGGCCACATAGGTCTCCAGCAGCACGCGGTCATCGCCAAACGCCGCCGCGGCCTCCCGCTTGGCCGCCCCAAGAGCCTCGGCGAAGTCGGCGGCGCGCTCGACCTTGCGCATTCCCTTGCCGCCGCCCCCGGCCACGGCCTTGATCAGCACCGGATAGCCGATCTCTTCGGCCTGGCCGGCGAGATGGGCGGGGTCCTGGTTCTCACCGTGATAGCCCGGCGTCACCGGCACCCCGGCCTGGATCATCAGGGCCTTGGCCGCGTCCTTCAGCCCCATGGCGCGGATGGCCGAGGGCGGCGGCCCGACCCAGGTCAGGCCCGCGGCCATCACCGCCTCGGCGAACTCGGCATTCTCAGACAGGAAGCCATAGCCCGGATGAATGGCGTCGGCGCCGCTGACCCTGGCCGCCTCCAGCACGGCGGCCACATTGAGATAGCTCTCCCGGGCCGCCGCCGGCCCCAGGCGCACGGCCTGATCAGCCTCACGCACATGCGGGGCCTGGACGTCGGCGTCCGAATAGACGGCGACGGTTGCCAGGCCCATCTGCCGGGCGGTGCGGAAGATTCGCCTGGCGATCTCGCCGCGGTTGGCGACCAGCAGGGTCGTGATCATTCGGACCAGCGGGGCTTGCGCTTTTCGAGGAAGGCCAGCACGCCCTCCTGCCCCTCGTCGCTCACCCGCACCCGGGCGATGACCTTGGCGGTGTCCTCCATCAGGCCGTGATCGATGTCCTGATAGGCCACGTGCTCCACGATCTTCTTGGACTCGATCACCGCCATGGGGCCGCAGGCCATCATCTCGGTGGAGAGACTCGCGATGGCGGCGTCGAGTTCTGTGTCATCGGCCACCACCTGGGTGATGAGGCCGATCTTCTCCGCATGAGCCGCATCGAAGGTGCGCCCGGTGGCGAACAGGCCCCGCGCCGTGCGGGGGCCGATGGCGGCGACCACATAGGGGCTGATGGTGGCGGCCACGAGGCCGAGCTTGACCTCGGCGAAGCTGAACTGGGCGTCGGCGGTGGCGATGGCCATGTCGCAGGCCGCCGCCAGGCCCGCCCCGCCGCCATAGGCGCCGCCCTGGACCAGGGCCACGGTGAGGGCCGGGATGTCCCACAGAAGCTTAAGCATCTTCGCCATGGCCATGGCGTCTTCGCGGTTATCGTCCTCGGTGTGGCCAGCCGCCGCCCGCATCCAGTCCAGATCAGCGCCGGCGCTGAAAGTGCCGCCTGCACCGCGCAGGAAGACCAGGCGCACATGCTCGGCGCCATGCAGGGTCTCGAAGGTCTCCGACAGGGCGGCGATCAGGGCCGCATCGAAGGCGTTGCGACGCTCAGGGCGGTTGATGGTGACGATGGCCACGCCCTCAACGGTGGCCTCCAGGCGCACCAGGGGCGAGGTGGCGTCAGAGTCGAGGCCTTCGACCAGGGGATCGACGATGGGATTGGTCATGGTCTTTCAGGCTTCCTCACATTCGGAAGACGCCAAATCGCGTCTCCGGCACAGGCGCATTGAGCGCCGCAGAAATCGACAGGCCGAGCACGTCGCGGGTCTGGGCGGGATCGATGATCCCATCATCCCACAGGCGGGCGGTGGCGAAATAGGGGTCGCCTTCGGTCTCGTAGCGGTCGCGAACCGGCGCCTTGAAGGCGGCCTCATCCTCGTCCGCCCAGGTTTCGCCCCGGGCCTCCAGGCCATCGCGGCGGATGGTGGCCAGCACGCTGGCGGCCTGCTCGCCGCCCATGACGCTGATCCGGCTGTTGGGCCAGGTCCAGAGGAAACGGGGCGAATAGGCCCGGCCGCACATGCCGTAATTGCCGGCCCCGAAGGAGCCGCCGATCAGGACGGTGAACTTGGGGACCTGGGCGCAGGCCACCGCGGTCACCAGCTTGGCCCCGTCCTTGGCGATGCCGCCGGCCTCATAGCGGCCGCCGACCATGAAGCCTGAGATGTTCTGCAGGAAGACCAGCGGGATCTTCCGCTGGCAGGCCAGCTCGATGAAATGGGCGCCTTTCAGCGCGCTTTCGGAAAACAGGACGCCATTATTGGCCAGGATGGCGACCGGATAGCCCCAGATGCGCGCAAAGCCGCAGACCAGGGTCGTGCCGTACAGCGCCTTGAACTCGTCGAAGTCCGAGCCGTCGACAATGCGTGCGATGACCTCGCGCACGTCATAGGGCGCGCGCACATCGCCGGGGATGAGGCCGTAGAGCTCTTGCGCATCGAAGGCCGGGGGTCGTGGCTCGGCCAGGGCCATCTGGTGGGTCTTGGTGGTGTTCAGATTGGCGACGATAGATCGCACGATGAGCAGAGCGTGCTCGTCGTTCTCGGCCACGTGGTCCACGACGCCCGAGCGCCGGCCATGGGTGTCGGCGCCCCCCAGCTCCTCGGCGCTGATCACCTCGCCGGTGGCCGCCTTCACCAGGGGCGGGCCGCCGAGAAAGATAGTCCCCTGCCCGCGGACGATCACGGTCTCGTCGGACATGGCCGGCACATAGGCCCCGCCGGCCGTGCAGGAGCCCATGACGCAGGCGATCTGGGCGATGCCCGCCGCGCTCATCTGGGCCTGATTGAAGAAGATGCGGCCGAAGTGGTCGCGATCGGGAAACACCTCGGCCTGATGCGGCAGATTGGCCCCGCCGGAATCGACCAGATAGACACAGGGCAGATGGTTCTGCAGGGCGATTTCCTGGGCGCGGAGATGCTTCTTCACGGTCATGGGGAAATAGGCCCCGCCCTTCACCGTGGCGTCATTGGCGAGGATCATCACCTCGCGGCCAGACACCCGGCCGACACCCGCGATCACGCCAGAGCCAGGCGCCTCGTCATCATAGAGGCCGTGGGCGGCCAGGGCGCCGATCTCCAGAAAAGGCGCGCCGGGATCCAGCAGCCGCATGACCCGGTCCCGGGGCAGCAGCTTGCCCCGTGATTCGTGGCGTTCGCGCGCAGGCGCCGGTCCGCCCAGGGCGGCTTGCGCCGTTCGCGCCCGAAGCTGGTCAACCAGGCCGCGATTCAGCTGAGCCTGGGTCTGAAATGCCTCGGAAGCCGTGTCGATGGAGGAAGTTAGCCTCGTCATACGCATGGCATAGCCCCGCGCGTCGTCACGCGCTAGGCTCTGCGACTGTGGCACGACTGCCGGACCTTCCCAGCGACACCGCCCTGGCCCAGCTGTTCTTTGACGAGCAGCTGGAGGGCGATGCGACATGGTTCTCCCTCCCCGGCGGCGGGGTCCTGTTCGAGCCCGGCGAGGCCGCCGATCAACTCTATTTCCTGAGGGCCGGCCGGCTGGGCGCCTTCCGCCATGAAGATGGCCAGGAGCCCGAATTCCTGGGGATCATCCGGCCGGGGGAACCGGCGGGAGAGATGTCCCTGCTGTCTGGGACCCCGCACACCGCCCGGGTGGTCGCCCTGCGCGACTCCGAGGTTTTCGCCCTGCCCCGGGACCTGTTTCTGGAGGCGGCAGAGGAGGATCCTGGGGTCATGCTGGAGCTGGCCCAGCTGATCGTCCGGCGCAGCCGTCGCCAGACCCATCGCACCGCCGGCGGCGAACCCTCAGTCTATGGCTTCGTCACCGTGGGCGAGCCCGTGGCGGTCCGCCCCCTGGTGGACCGGATCGCCCGCCACATCATGCGCCAGGGCTACAGCGTCACCGTTGTCGGGGCCGAGGCGGCCACCGCGCCCACCGAATGGTACTCCGAGGTCGAGCGAAATCACGACTTCGTCCTCTACGCCGCCGAGGGCCAGGACCTGGGCTGGCGGGCCGTCGTCGCCCGACAGGTGGACCGCCTGTTCCGGATCGGCAAGGCCGCCGCCCAACCGCCCGCCAATATCGTCCTGCACCCGGCCCAGCCGCTGCAGGCCCACCAGCTGGTGGACCTAATTCTATTGCATCCCCGGGAGAGCCCCGCGCCCAGGACCTCCGAGGCCTGGGTCAAGGCCGCCCAACCGGCCCGGCTGTTCCATATGCGACGGGACGACGAGGCCGACGCTGCGCGGCTGGCCCGGGTGCTGACCGGCCAGTCGGTGGGGCTGGTGCTGTCGGGCGGCGGGGCCAGGGCCTACGCCCATGTCGGCGCCATCCGGGTGCTGCGGGAGCGCGGCGTGCCCATAGACTTCATCGGCGGCGCCTCCATGGGCGCGATCGTCGCGGCGGGTCTGGGCATGGGCTGGTCGGATGAGGAGGCCGACCGCCGGATCCGTGACGCCTTCGTCTCCTCCAGCCCGCTGGATGACATCGCCTTCCCTCTCCTGGCCATGACCCGGGGGGAGAAGGTTCGGGCCAGGCTCTATGAGCATTTCGGCGACACCAGCATTTCTGATCTGTGGCTGCCCTTCTTCGCCGTCTCCTCGAACCTGACCACCGGCGCCTATCAGATCCACCGCAGCGGCCGCCTGACTGACGCCCTGCGCGCCACCATCGCCCTGCCCGGCGTGATGCCGCCGGCGACCCAGGGGGACGACGTCCTGGTGGATGGCGCGGTGCTGAACAACTTCCCCGCTGACGTGATGAGCGCCCTGCACCTGGGCCCGGTGGTGGGGGTCGATGTCACCCGGGGGCGCAGCATCACCGCCCGGGATGTGGCGCGACCTTCATCTGTGTTTCGCTGGATCCTGTCGGGCGCCTGGCGCCAGGGGCCGCCCATCGTCTCGCTGCTGATGCGCGCAGCCACCGTGCCGACCGGACGCGATCTCCGCGCCGCTCGTGAGAGCGTCGACCTGCTGGTCACCCCGGACATGACCGGGGTCGAGATCCGAAACTGGGAGGCCTATGACCCAGCGGTCACCGCGGGCTACCTGGCCATGGGTCAGGCCCTGGACCGCCTGACGGTCCCCGTCACCGAGCTTCGCCGGCGCAAGGCGCTGAGCGAAGGCGGCGGAAAGGGCTGGCGCTGAAACGTCGCAGCGATCACGCGGACTTGGGTTTGCCAAACTCAGAATCCCATCCCATATTCGTTGTGGTGTTCAACAATTGAAAGGAGGTGATCCAGTGTCTCATTGTCATCTGTCGCAGTCGGTGACCGTAGCCTGGGCCTCCCACGAGGTTCGCGCCTAAGCGCTGCTAAGGTTGCGGGCCGCCGCACTAGCGGTCCGACAATGGAAGGGCCGGCCCCGACAATGGGCCGGCCCTTTTTTGCATCTCGATTTGGCTGGAAGCAGCCGGACGACTAGGTCCGGCTGCGCCGTGGTCTAGTTCCGGCGGGGGGTGGTCGCCGCACCGGCGACACCGCCGATAGCCGCGCCAGCCGCCGCACCACCCAGATCGCCGCTGACGGCCCCGCCCACGGCGGCCCCGCCCAGGGCGCCGGTGGCCGCCCGCTCAGTGACGGTGGTGCCGCAGGCCGCCAGGGCCAGGGCGGAAAAGGCGATGGGGATCACGATCAGGGTCTTGCGCATGGGGAGGCTCCTCTGGGTTTCCTCAAAATGGAAGGCGCCAGCCCCCGTCGAAGTTCCCGAAAAGTCAGTAGGCCAGACAGGCCAAGCTGACGCTTTGCAGGACGGACTCTTGCGAGAAACGGGTCCGGTAAGCCGCCCGCACGGCGCCAAGGGCCGCCCGGTCGATTGCGCCCTCTTGAGCCAGGATCACGATTTTGGACGCCTCGGCCATCAGGGCGCCGCGATGGGACCAGCGGCCCTCGGCGTCGAGGATCGTCATGCCGTTGGGGAAGCGCGGGGCCAGTTCGCGGGCGACAAAGTCCTGAAACGCCGCCTCGTCCACGCCAGGCGCCTCACCGATGTTGCGCCCGAAGAACAGGTGCGCCGTGTGGCCAGCGCGCTCGTCAGGGCCGCATGCCGGGGCCGTGGCACAGCCCGTCAGGACCATGGCCCCCAGGATCATGGCCGCCAGCAGCCTCACCCGCCGATCAACTCCCGGCCGATCAGGAAGCGCCGAATCTCATTGGTGCCGGCGCCGATGTCGTAGAGCTTGGCGTCTCGCAGCAGGCGCTCCACCGGATAGTCTTTCGTATAGCCGGCTCCGCCCAGGGCCTGGATGGCCTCCAGGGCGCATTTCACCGCATTCTCCGAGGCCATCAGGATGGCGCCGGCCGCGTCGAAACGGGTGGTTAGGCCGGCATCGCAAGCCCTGGCCACCGCATAGACATAGGCCCGGGCCGAGTTGAGGGCGACATACATGTCGGCGACCTTGGCCTGCATCAGCTGGAAGGAGCCGATGGGGGCGCCGAACTGCTTGCGCTCGCGGACATAGGGCAGCACGGCGTCCAGGCAGGCCTGCATGATGCCGAGCGGCCCACCGGCCAGGACGGCGCGCTCATAGTCGAGGCCGCTCATCAGGACGCCGACGCCGCCGTTCAGCGGCCCCAGCACATTCTCCTGCGGGACCTCACAGTCCTCGAACACCAACTCGCCGGTGTCGGAGCCGCGCATGCCGAGCTTGTCCAGCTTCTGGGCGCAACGGAAACCCTTGAAGTCCTTCTCGATCAGGAAGGCGGTGATGGCCCGGCCCGTCACCTCGGGGTCGGTCTTGGCATAGACCACCAGGACGTCGGCATGGGGGGCGTTGGTGATCCAGAACTTGGTCCCGTTCAGCACATAGCGGTCGCCGCGGGGCTCAGCCCGGAGACGCATGGAGACCACGTCTGAGCCTGACCCGGCCTCGCTCATGGCCAGGGCGCCCACATGCTCGCCGCTGATCAGGCGTGGCAGGTAGCGTTGTTTCTGCTCCTCAGATCCCCAGCGACGGATCTGGTTCACGCAGAGATTGGAATGGGCGCCGTAGGACAGGCCCACCGAGGCCGAGGCCCGGCTGACCTCCTCCATGGCCACCACATGTTCGAGATAGCCGAGACCGAGGCCGCCATAGGCCTCCTCCACCGTGATCCCATGCAGGCCCAGGGCGCCCATCTGGGGCCAGAGGTCCCTGGGGAAGGTGTTGGAGGCGTCGATCTGCGCCGCCCGCGGGGCGATCCTGTCGGCGGAGAACCGCGCGGTGGTCTCACGGATGGCGTCGGCGGACTCGCCGAGGCCGAATTCGAGCGAAGGGCCGGACTGCAGGGTCATGGCCAAGGGCTAGCACGGGCCGCGGCGGGCCGCGAGAGGACAAACGCCCCCCAGCTCGCCCGAGCTCAGCAGCTCATGCCCCGCCGACCGCGGCGCCGCCGTCAGTTCAACCCGTCTTCACCCTCTTCGAGGTCGTCGTCGCCGCCCAGACGCTGCAGCACCAGATAGGCCGCGACGCCGAAGAAGCCGACCCCAGCGATGCCCGCGATCCAGCCCACGGTCAGCGGGCTGATCAGCCCGCCTTCAGTGACCCGAGCGTTGAACGCCCAGAACAGGCCGCCAGCGAACAGGGCGAGCCCCGCTCCGGCGAGGGTGATCAGCGCGCCCAGATCCCCACGGTTGATCGTGCGAGGCACCGGTTCGAAGGACATGGTCGAGGGCGGCTCAAGGGTGTCGTCGATCAGCAGCCGGGGCGGTGCATCATCCACCGTCCGGGCCTCTGGCGGGGCGGCTGGCGCCTCGAGGGGGTCGTTGGCCGCCTGGATTGTCGGGGTCACCAGCCGCGGCGGCTCCGCCGGCGCCGGCTGCGCCACCGGCGCCGCAGGCTCGGCCTCATCGGGGGGCGTCAGCACGAGGGCGCGCTCGGCGCCCCCGCCGATCAGTCCCACCGTACCGCCCCAGCTGGACGCGGCCGCCGCCTTGGGGGCGTCAGGCTCAGGCTCAGGCTCAGGCGCAGGCGCAGGCGCAGGCGCGGCTTCGAGCGCTTGGGCCGGCGTCGGCAAGTCTTCGGTCAGCGACGCCACAGGCGTCGGCTCATCCTGATCGGGGGTCTCCGCCATGGACAGAGACTCAGGGGTCGGCGCGTCCTCGGCGGCGGCGTCAGACGCCGGGGCCTCATCCTTGAAGATGGCGGCCAGGCGATAGCTCACCGCGGCGGCGGCGGCTTGGGCCGGACTGGGGGCCTGGGCCTCCTCCTCCGGCGGCGCCGGCCGCAGGGTGGCGGCGGCCGGGTCGCGTTCAGCTACGGCGCTCAGTCCGTCGAGGGCCGCGCGGACCGCCAGCGGGGTCTCCCGAGGCACGATCCCGGCGATGTCGGCGTCCACATTGGGCCGCAGGATCGGCGAAGGGGCCGGCACCCAGCCGTCCATGGGGGTCAGGAACAGAGTCTTCTCGGCGGCCCGGCGGCGGACCAGGGCGTCGATGACGATCCGCTCGCCCTCAAAGTCGGCCTTGCGCCACAGCTCCATGGCGCAGGCCGCCTGCAACAGCTGGCCCTCATTGATCCGGCGCAGGACCGAGGAGCGGCGGAAGTTGTCCAGGCCGATATTGAAGGCGAAGCAGCACAGGGCGTCGAACTGGTTCTGGGTCAGCGGAGCGTAGGTGACCTCGTTGACCAGGTGCGCCACGGCGATCAGGTCGTAGAGCAGCAGGGCCTCGGCGTCCCGTTCAGAGACTTCCGCCCCTTCCCGCGCCGTCAGGGTGTGGCCATAGCCAATCGTCCAGTGGCCATCGGCCAGCCTCGCGGCCTTGGCGCGGTAGCCTTCGAAGCGCTTGATCAGTTCGATCGCAGCGCGGGAGATCTGGTGACGCGGTTTCATGGCCGTCCTGATCCATGTTGAGACACAAACACGGGGTCCGGGCCTCAAGCCGCAAGATAAGGGCCGCTTACAACAGGATCAGGCCGGCGATCCCGAGGAAGGCGAAAAACCCTGTGAAGTCGGTGACGAAGGTCACAAAGACGGCAGACGACACGGCCGGGTCGCGGCCCATGCGCTCCAGGGCCAGGGGCACCAGGGCCCCGGCGGCCGCGGCGACGAACATGTTGATGATGATCGCCGCGCCAAAAGCCGCACACAGCCTCAGGTCGCCAAACACCAGATAGATGGCCACGCCGGTGACCACGGCGAGCACGCCGCCATTGACCAGACCCACCAGCATCTCCCGGCTGACCGTGCGCATGGCGTTCACCGCCGAGAGCTCACGGCTGGCCAGGGCGCGCACCGCCACGGTCAGGGTCTGGGTCGCGCCATTGCCCCCCAGAGAGGCGACGATCGGCATCAGGACGGCCAGGGTCACCACCTCGGCGATCTGCGCCTCGAAGGCCTGGATGACGCTGACCGCCAGGGCGGCGGTCAGGGTGTTGAGCAACAGCCAGGGCAGGCGCGAGGCGACCATGTCCCAGACCCCCCCGTGGCGGCCGCTGTCGGAGACGCCGGCCAGGGCCAGGATGTCTTCGCGGCTTTCCTCGTGGATGACGCCGACAATGTCATCGACGGTTATCTGCCCCACCAGCCGGCCGCCCGGCTCGACCACCGGGGCTGAAATCAGGTGGTACTTGTCGAAGATGTAGGCCACCTCCTCCTGGTCCATATCGACCGGGATTTCGGACAGCGACTCCATGATCTGGGCCAGCGGCACGTCGCGGCGGCTGCGCAGCAGGGTGCTGATCGGCACCGCGCCCACGGGCTTGTAGGCCGGATCGACCACATAGACGTCGAAGAACAGCTCAGGCAGGTCGTCGGCTTCCCGCCGGAAATGGTCGATGGCCTGGCCGACGGTCCAGAACTGCGGGGCGGCGACCACCTCACGCTGCATCAGACGGCCGGCGGTCTCCTCGCCATAGGAGAGCGCGCTCTCGATCGCAGCGCGCTCGCCCTCCGGCAGGGCGGCCAGCACCTCGGCGCGCTTGTGGATCTCCAGATCCTCGACCACGTCGGCGGCGTCGTCGGAATCCAGTTCGCCGAGCGCCCGGGCCAGGACGTCGGGCGAGACGGCCTCGAGGATCTCCTCGCGGATTTCGTAGTCCAGCTCCGACAGGATCTCGGCCAGGGCCTCGGGATCCAGATGCGGCAGGATCTCCTTGCGATCCTCAGCGGCGAGGAAGCCGATCAGGTCGGCCACGTCGGCGGGATGCAGGGCGCTCAGCAGTTCCCGCAGGCGATCGGAGTCGCCGCGGTCAGCGGCGTCCACCACCATGGATACGAACTGCGGGTTGAGCGCATAGTCCTCGCCCAGGGCGAGGTCTTCCAGGTCTTCTTCGCGATCGACATCGAGGTCGGCGGCAGGGTCGGCCCGTTCACGGCTCATCTGGCCCTCCCCTGCGCTTTGGTCGAAATCTACCGCTTCTGCTGTTCCTGGTTCACTGGTGCGGTCGAGAAGACTCGAACTTCCACGGGTTGCCCCACAGCGACCTCAACGCTGCGCGTCTACCAATTCCGCCACGACCGCTCGTGGTGAGCCGCGGGGCGTAGCAAACCGCCGCTGCTTTGTGAAGGAGAGTTTTGCGCGCTTAGCTGCCGCCGGCCATGTAGTCGAACACATTGGCCCCGCGGGTGACGGCGATGGCGATCTTGTCGTCGCTGATCTGGATCTCGCCCCGGGCCACAGGATGGTTGTTGGCCAGGATCCAGACCTCTTCGTTGACGGTGGCGTCGAGGGGAATCACCGCCCCGCGGCCCATCCGCAGCAGCTGCTGCATCGGCAGGGAAGCGCGGCCGAGCACGACCGAGATCTCCACATTGACCGCCTGAACCTGACTGGACAAACCCACACCCCTGAGCGCCGCCTCATCTGCGACTTTGCAGCCGGCGGCTTAAGCCCCCACATTGCCCTTGCCATGCTTGACCACGCGTTAAATCCCGAGCCCCCGCAGATAAAGTTTCAGCGTCAGGATGGCGCAGCCGTCGGCTGGGCGGTGTCTCAAGGGCTTGTGGACTATGAGGCCGCCGTGGGCGTCATGGAGGCCCGCGCCGCCGCCATCGCCGAGGGCCGGGCCGGCGAGCTGGTCTGGCTGCTGGAACATCCGCCGCTCTATACGGCCGGCGTTTCGGCCAAGCCGGCCGACCTGCTGACGCCTGACCGGTTCCCGGTCTTTCAGAGCGGCCGCGGCGGCCAGTTCACCTATCACGGCCCAGGCCAGCGGGTGGCCTATGTGATGCTGGACCTCACCGCCCGGCGCCGCGATGTGCGGGCCTTCGTGGCGGCGCTGGAAGCCTGGGTGATCGAGTCGCTGGGGCGCTTCAACGTCGAGGGGGCCATACGCCCCGGACGCGTCGGGGTCTGGGTGGAGCGCAACACGCCGGGCTTTCCGCCGCAGGAGGACAAGATCGCCGCCATAGGGGTCAAGCTGCGCCGGTGGGTGTCGTTCCACGGCATCGCCCTGAACGTCGAACCCGACCTTGGCCACTTCGCCGGGATCGTCCCGTGCGGCGTCACCGAGCATGGGGTGACCAGCCTGGTGGACCTGGGCCTGCCCGTAACCATGGATGAAGCCGACGCGGCGCTGCGCGTCGGCTTCGAATCCGTCTTCGGGGCGAGCGCGGAGGTCGAACCCCCGACCCTCCCCTGAGTTCAAGGCTAGGCGGTGGCGCCGTAGTAGCCGGTCACCTCATCGCGCCAGCCGTAGTCACCGTCGCTGAAACGGGCCTTGTCGTAGCCCGGCGCGCCTTCAAGGGTGTCCTTCTCGAGGGCGACGACGAAGCCGTCCTGTTCGGTGTCATAGGTCAGGACCGACCAGGGGAGCGGATAGTGCTTTTCGCCCATGCCCAGCAGGCCGCCGAAGGCCATGGTGGCGAATTCGGCCTGGCCGGAGCGCTTGTCGATGAAGATGTTCTCCACCGTGCCCAGCTTCTCGCCCTGGGGGTTGTAGACGCTGACGCCTTCGACCTTGTCGGCGGCGATCAGGCGCATGTCGGTGCGGTCGGCGGGATCGTTTGCCATGTCAGGCTCCTCTTGAGGTGGATTGCCTCAAGGGAACCCCCCACAGGGGCCTCTGTTCCGACGGCGAAGCTGGGGATCGTCGGTCAGGCGAACTCGGCCAGCACCTCGTCGGCGGCCACCGAGTCGCCGGCCTTGGGGCCGACCAACTTCACTGTCCCGTCGCGCTCAGCGCGGATGATGTTCTGCATCTTCATGGCCTCGATGATGGCCACCACCTCGCCGGCCTTGACCTCCTGGCCCTCCACCACGCTGAGGCTGACGACAAGACCTGGCATGGGCGAGAGCACCAGCTTGGCGGTGTCGGCGGCCTGCTTGGCCGGCAGGCGCTTGTGCAGCAGGGCCGAGACCGGCGTCAGCACCAGAACCCGCGCCTCGGCGGCCCGGTGGCGGATGACAAAGCCCTCGGCCGCCGGACGCACTTGGACGCTGAATCGCGCCCCATCCAGGGTCGCGGCGAAGACCGGCTGGCCTGGACGCCAGTCGATGTCCGACAGCACCAGCCGGCGACCAGCCTCGGGCAGCTCCACGCTGACCGTGTCGCCGTCCAGGCTCAGGCGCACCGGATGATCGGCGCCGCCCAGATTGACGACCCAGTCGTGACGGCCCCGGCCGGGCCAGGCGCGCTCGCTCATCACCTGATGCATGGCGCAGGCCGCGACGATCTGGATGTCGGTCTGGCGGGGCGTCGGGATCGTCCCCTGGAAGCCCTCGGGGAATTCGTCCTTGATATAGCTGGTGGACAGCTGGCCCGACCTGAAGCGGTCCTCGTCCATCACCGCCACCAGGAAGGGGATGTTGTGGCCGAGGCCCTCGATATGGAAGGTCTCGAGAGCTTCGCCCATGGCGTCGATGGCGGCCAGACGGGTCGGCGCCCAGGTGGACAGCTTGGAGATCATCGGGTCGTAGAACATCGAGATCTCGTCGCCCTCGCGGACGCCGGCGTCGTTGCGCACGGTCAGCCCGGCGGCCTCGGATTCCTGCGGCGGACGATAGCGAACCAGCCGGCCGATGGAGGGCAGGAAGCCGCGATAGGGATCCTCGGCATAGATGCGGCTTTCGATCGCCCAGCCGTTGATCTTCAGGTCGTCCTGCGTGAAGGCGAGCGGCTCGCCGGCGGCCGAGCGGATCATCTGCTCCACCAGGTCCACCCCGGTGATCAGCTCGGTGACCGGATGCTCCACCTGCAGGCGGGTGTTCATCTCCAGGAAGAAGAAGCTGCGGTCCTGGCCGGCGACGAACTCGACGGTGCCGGCGCTGTCGTAGCCGACCGCCTTGGCCAGCGCGATGGCCTGGTCCCCCATGGCCTTGCGGGTGGCCTCGTCCAGAAGCGGGCTGGGCGCCTCCTCGATGACCTTCTGGTTGCGCCGCTGGATCGAACATTCCCGCTCGAACAGGTGGACGACGTGGCCGTGCTTGTCGCCCAGCACCTGGATCTCGATATGGCGAGGGCTCTCGATGAACTTCTCGATGAAGATCCGGTCGTCGCCGAAGCTGGACTTGGCCTCCGCCTGCACGGCGGGGAAACCCTCTTCGACGTCCTGGCGGGTCCAGGCGACCCGGATGCCCTTGCCGCCGCCGCCGGCCGAGGCCTTGATCATCACCGGATAGCCGATCTCCTCGGCGATCTGGACGGCGTGGGCGGTGTCGGAGATTTCGCCCACATGGCCCGGCACGGTGGAGACGCCGGCGCGGCCCGCGGCCTTCTTGCTTTCGATCTTGTCGCCCATGGCCGCGATGGCCTCAGGGTTCGGCCCGATGAAGACGATGCCCTCCTCGGCCAGCCGCCTCGCGAAGCCTGCGTTTTCAGACAGGAAGCCGAAGCCCGGATGGACGGCCTCGGCCCCGGTCTCGCGGCAGGCCGCAACGATCTTGTCGGCCACCAGATAGCTTTCGGAGGCCGGAGCCGGACCGATGAAGACCGCCTCGTCGGCCATCTCCACAGCCATGGAGTCGGCGTCGGCCTCGGAATAGACCACCACCGTGGCGATCCCCATCCGGCGGCAGGTCTTGATAATGCGAACAGCGATTTCGCCGCGGTTGGCGATCAGAATCTTGGAAAACATGGTCACCGAACTCAACGCAGCTTCACCGCCGTACCCGAGGCGCTGACCATCAGCATCCCGTTCTCGGCCCCCAGGGTCTCGTAGTCCAGGTCGACGCCGACCACCGCGTCGGCGCCCAGGCCGCTGGCCTCGGCGCACATTTCGCGCAGGGCGATGGCCCGCGCCTCGCCCAGGGCCTTCTCATATCCCCCGGCGCGGCCGCCGATGATGTTGGTGATGCCAGCGAAGATGTCCCGGAAGATATGGGCGCCAATGATCGCCTCCCCGGTGACGACCCCAAGGGTCCTGGCGATCTCGCGCTCGGCGATGCTCGGGGTGGTGGCGGTGATCATTCCTGGGCTCTCCGACATCGCCCCCTTTTGACAGGGGGTCCTTCCGATCCGTCGGGGGCGACCTTAGATTGGCTCACATGACCAAGCCAGCCGAGTCCCCCGTGACGACTTTTGATCTGACGCCCCCCGACCTTGCGGAACGCAAGACCCTGGAAGGCGACCTGACGCTCGAAGAGGCAGATGAAA
>Ga0208242_100615_pt1 | contig 16861 bp, 19 predicted proteins | sample SubbioAug_CSW13A_FD_184825 | JGI IMG/M metagenome (GOLD analysis project Ga0208242, IMG submission 184825) | Serpentinite rock and fluid subsurface biosphere microbial communities from McLaughlin Reserve, California, USA - CR12Aug_CSW13A (SPAdes) | ecosystem: Environmental > Terrestrial > Deep... | reverse complement strand
TCCAATTTTGTTCTTGAAGCGTTGTTCGTCCGGTTCAAACACTCGAAAGCGTTTGCCTTTACGAAACGTTTTTTACATCTTACGATGTGTACTTCGCTTGGCGTTTCCTGTTCAGTTTTCAAAGAGCGTCTTGGAAAAATGTTAGTCGCTCGTTTTAGGCGACTTGATTATTTTAACACATTCATCATGGTTTGTCCAGCGCCTTTTTAGCGTTAGTTTCTACCAACTGTGCCAAAATTTCTGTGCTGTAAGTCAGCGAATATAAATATACCATCCTTATCGGAGAAAAACAAGGCGCGATTAGCAAGAATACGTGGATTTAAATGTTTTTAACACGTAATATTATAAAATATAACACGCATTCTAAGTATTTCGCAGGAAAGGACAAGTATACATTATTCCCGGGGGCGCATGGTTGGGAAAAGAATGACATCCCTGATGGATGGAGAATCGGTCAGCATCATGATTAGGCGGTCAATCCCGATGCCAAGCCCACCTGTAGGAGGCATACCGTACTCCAGCGCCAAAACAAAATCTTCATCCAACATCTGCGCTTCCTCGTCACCGGCTTCTCTTTTTGCGACCTGCTGTTCAAAACGTTCCCGCTGATCCACGGGGTCGTTCAGTTCAGTAAATGCATTGGCTATTTCACTCCCGGCCATAAAGGCTTCAAAACGGTAGGTCATAGTCAGATCGTCCGTCTTCCGCTTAGCCAGGGGAGATACTTCAATAGGATAATCTACAATAAATGTAGGCTGGAACAAATGCTTTTCCACGTACTCTTCAAACATCTCGTTCATTAACTCACCGCGGGTAGCATTCTTTTTAACATCCAGGCCTTTTTGCCGGGCTATATCCTGAGCTTCCTGATTAGTAGAGATTTCATCAAAATCTACATTTACGTACTTGCGTATCGCTTCTATCATAGTCAAACGCGGCCAGGGCGGCGTTAGATTTAGCTCCTGCTCCATATATGTAACGGTTTGTGTGTTCAGGACTTTTTGGGCGACAGCTGCGATAAGGTCTTCCGTTAGGTGCATCATGTCCTGATAATCAGCTTGAGCCTGATAGATTTCCACAGACGTAAACTCTGGGTTATGCTTGGTAGAAATCCCTTCGTTCCGGAAAATACGCCCCAGTTCATACACCTTGTCCATCCCGCCGACAATCAGGCGCTTTAAATGTAGCTCTGTAGCAATCCGAAGATATAAATTCATATCCAGGGTATTGTGATGTGTAATAAACGGGCGTGCTGAGGCACCGCCTGCAATAGAGTGCATCATCGGAGTTTCAACTTCAAGAAAGCCCTGGTTATTTAGATAGTTGCGAATTTCCTGCACAAGCTTACTGCGCAAGATAAATACTTTTTTAACATCCGGGTTAACAATTAAGTCTAAATAGCGTTGGCGATACCGTAAATCCACGTTAGTAAGGCCGTGCCATTTTTCGGGTAAGGGACGAAGTGCTTTAACCAGCGGTCGGAATATTTTTACGGCTACCGTAATTTCACCGCGGCGCGTACGAAACACTTCCCCCGTAAGACCGATAATATCACCGATATCAAGCAGTTCAAATATTTCGTATTCTCTCTCACCAATATCGTCTTGTCTGGCATAGATTTGAATACGACCGCTCTCATCCTGTATATTTGCAAAAGAAGCTTTGCCATGTGCTCGAACTGTAATCAAGCGCCCTGATAACGCAACTTGCTGGCCTTCAGGGATATCCTCAGACGAGTCAAAACGACCGAGAATATCGGCCGCATAATGAGTGACATCATATTTTTCACCGTACGGTTCTACACCTAGTTCTCTTAACCTGGCTAGCTTTTGTCGACGGATAATTTCCTGCTCACTATAATTTTCCATTATAACACCACCAAACTTTAACTATAAAACTATCTAAAGGATTTTTACGATTTGATATTTCAGGGCACCAGCCGGAACAGTAACTTCGACGATATCACTGATTTTCTTTCCCAGAATAGCCTTGCCCACCGGTGATTCGTTAGATATTTTATTCTCAGCTGGGTTCGCTTCTGCAGAACCTACAATCGTATAATGAAAATCTTCATCATACTCAATGTCTTTAAGCAGAACAGTAGAGCCGATGCCCACCGTTTCCGAATCCACTTCACTATCATCAATCAAGCGTACATTACGCAACATTTTTTCAAGGGTAATAATTCGGCCCTCAATAAATGCCTGTTCATTTTTGGCGTCTTCATACTCAGAGTTCTCTGAGATATCCCCAAAAGAAATGGCTGTCTTAATCCGGTCTGCGACTTCACGGCGTTTAATAGACTTCAAATGTTCCAATTCTTTCTCGAGCTTCTCAAGGCCCCCCTGAGTGAGGATTACTTCTTTAGTAGCCATTATTTTTCGCTCCTTTGACGCATTTTGAACGCTATACTCTCCAGTATATTCTTAAAAATAAAATTGTTTCACGCGTTTTGCTAGAAGTAACACATTCTATAGTTAAGACGAGAACGAATCGCCGCAAGGCGATTCAATATAAAAATATGTTTTTCTTTTTCCTATTATGGCTTGTAGTGCCGCAAATATAAGTTGTTATAACTTGCAATTTTTTCTAGTCCATTATAAAACAGGTTCATGCCTTTGTCAAACCCTTGACAAAACAAGGAAACGTGACAAAGGTTAAGCCGGGCTAACGCCCGGCTTAACCAGATGACAGTATCTTCCCTTCATTCCGTTTCGCGTTTCTTCTAATCAGGGTAATTTGTTCTTCTGTAAGAGCCCGTTCAAAACTACGGAACCCTGCCAGCTTAAACCCGTGTTTGTCTGCCAAACGTGAAATCTCATCAACTTGCGCAACTGAAAGCTCTCTGCCAAGGGTGAACGACTCAAACTTACCCTCCAGAGCGAGGATCATTGTCTCCGCCATGCAAGCATAAGAGGTTTTAGGTGGGAAGCCGAAGTTAAAGCCGAAATCCACATCGCCGGGAACTTCAACAACTCCGCCTTCTATAACTAAAATATCGTCACGTAATTCGGACGCACGTTTTGAAACATCCCTGGGCCTGGCCACATCACAGACAACGGCGCCCGGCTTTAAATCCTTTACATCAATAACAGCTTCAGCGGAACCTGTGACTGCAATAATAATATCCGCGCTCTGAACACAACGCTTTACATCAGAAGAAACCTTAACAGCAAGGCCGTTCTCTTTTAGAAGACGAGCTGCCAGGTGATCTAATTTATGTTTATCCCTCGCTAAAAGAGTAAGGAAGCGTACATCCCTGGCCAGTATTCGGGCACAAACACTGCCGATAGATCCAGTGGCTCCCACAACTAATACCTCGGCTTGCTGAATATCGATTCCCATCATCTGTGCAGCCTTTTTTGTGCCCTGCAGCGCTGTAGCAACCGTATAGCTATTCCCGGAAGTGACCGCTATGTTTAAATGTTTCGCAACCGTAATACCCGCATCTCCGACAACCGATGTCATTGCGCCAAGACCAACAATTTTAGCGCCCAGCTTTTCTGCAACTTTTCCGGCCTTGATAATTTTCTTTATCACTTTATCTTCCGGCATGGTCACCATTTGCTTTGAGGTCAGCGGGCAGGAAACAAAGTGCCCCAACGTTTCCGCATGCGCCGATCGAACACCGGTTATATCTGACACCCTAAATGGGGGCAATGCCTTAACAACTGCCTCTGAAACGGGAACAGGCCAGTTACGCATAAACTTCAGCTTACGAAATACGTCATCTAATTCAATCGGGTGAATAATAAATGCAAAGTCGCCCATTATGCCCTCCTATGTGTTTAAGTAGGTAATTCTTGGGGTGAAGTTAACGATGCCCAGAAGATCTTCATATTCTTCTGCCGATAATTCTCTGTTCTTACCGGAGATGGCAACCAACAAGCCTTCCATTACATTCGTGCCGAAAGAGCGGCCGCTTAGTTCCGGTGTGGTTGTAATTAAAGTTTTAACTCCCCGGGATTTTAACAGCGTTACATCATCGGCCGTTGTAGTGTTTGTAATAATAACCTTTCCATCCATATTATCTGGCATGTATCGTCGGATAAAATGAAAATCGCCGGCAACAATATCTGCTTCCTCGAAAAGCTTAGGAGCTTTTGGTTTATTTTCATCCTGCTTCTTACCCGTTGGATAAATCATGGATAAAGGTAACTGGCAAATAAACGGTCCCAGGACACGAGCCACATAATCCAGCGATTTTAATGAGTAAAGGGGGACAGGTATACCTACAGTGAAAATCAAGTCGCCGCACGTCAGCCGGCAACCAGCCTCTTCCAGCGCCTCCGCCATGCCAAAGCGGTCTGCTCCGGACATCATTAATACATGGGGATTGTTTTGTAAGATGTCCGTATTGTCCCGCAGGTAACGGATAACCTTCCGTTCCAACGTGTTTTTTAATCCTGAGCCATCGACAATGGGCGTCTTTTTTGCTGCAAGAGCCACTTTCTTCGCCTCACGGAGAGTATACCGCCTCTTCCCTGCATAAACATAAAGGTCCATGCCACCAAGGCCAAAGGCATCTACTTGCCCATCAAGCTCAGAGATCATTTCTATCATTTTTGACATGTTCCCGTCAGTACCGATACGTTCAACCCGGCAATCAAATCCCGTAACGTTGATATCAACCGCATGATTGCGCTTAGACGAACCAAGGCTGATGCTGACAATACGCTTCACGTAAGCCACCTCCGATACCTGATTATTTAATGAATCGTGATAATACTTCTTCCACGATCTGCAATTGAAGATGGATATCCCCCTGAATAGGCGTCTCACCTATTTCAACGGTAAACACCTCACTGTCCAAAAGTGCCTCCGCCAATCGGTTCCACTTTGCCGAGCAAAACATAATCACTGTGTCACATTGCCTGAACCTCTCCACAATGGCCATAACTTGATTAAAAAAGTCCAGCCCGCTGCGTTGCTCTACCAGTTGCCAACGTTCCCGGTCATTGAGAATAAGGTGCTGTTCTATACCGTAACGTTCAATAAGCACCAGTAGCTCATCCTTATTCGCAACGGGGAAAGCAAGAAAGCCAATCTGACCGCCTTTTCTGATGCAGCCGATGGTTTCCAGCCGGGAGATAAAGGTTCTGTCCAGATTCAGCTTAGCTGCAACTTCCTGCTGCGATAAGCCCTCACTGCGCATTTTCAGAACCTGTCGTACTGTTTCATCAATTTTAGTCACGTGGATTAATTTATCGCCGATACGAATTAAATCCATTCCCTCACCCATATTGTGCACAGATTTGTATACAAGAAATTTTACCATTAATTCTCTAATAACACAAGAGGCGTCCGGCTTAATTCTGCCTGACGCCCAATAAAATATCTTTCATTTCTGCCCGTGATGATGCCTGCATAACCTGGTTGCGAATCTTTGCTGCTCCCGGTACACCTTTTAAATACCAGGCAACATGCTTTCGCATCTCACGAACACCAATGTACTCGCCTTTCGCTTCGATAATCATCTCCAGATGCCGGAGGGCCAACGCCGCCTTTTCCCCCATGTCCGGTTCAGGCATCAATTCTCCTGTCTTCAGGTAATGGACTGTACGCTTTATCAACCAGAGGTTGCCAAGTACCCCCCGCGCCACCATGATCGCGTCACAACCCGTCTCAGCAAGCATGGCTGCGCCATCTTCCGGACGCCAAAGGTCTCCGTTACCGATCACCGGTATATGTACATTTTCTTTAACCTTAGCAATAATCGACCAGTCCGCACGACCGCTATAGCCCTGCTCCCTTGTCCTGCCGTGAACAGAAACGGCAGAAGCGCCGGCTTCTTCTAAAGCAAGGGCCAGTTCGACGGCATTAACAGAGGAGTTATCCCATCCTTTGCGAATTTTTACTGTGACAGGTATACTAACTGCTTCGCAGACCGCTTTTGTGATAGCAAATGCTTTGTTGGGATCACGCATCAGGGCGCAGCCTTCACCTTTTCCAGCTACCTTTTTTACGGGACATCCCATATTTATATCAATCATATCCGGGTTCAGCTCTGCAGCAATCACTGCTCCCTTAGCCATAATCTCCGGGTCACTTCCAAATAGCTGGAGCCCCAGAGGCTTCTCATCTCTGCTAAAAGAAGCAACCCTTAGTGTTTCCCGCGGAGCACAAATAATCCCCTTAGCACTAACCATTTCTGTAAATACCAGAGCGCAACCCATCTCTTTGGCCAACAACCGGAACGGGCTATCCGTAACTCCAGCCATAGGCGCCAAGACTACTTTATTTTTTAATAGAACATTACCTATTCGCATCCCATTCCCCTTACCTATTTTATTGAATTTAGTATAGCACGACAAAGGGAATAAAAAACACCCGCTTAGAGCGAGTGTTTTTGTACAATCTCCGGCAAGACGAAGAGTTCCTCGACAGGGACGTTAAGCACCCGGGCAATCTTCCTTAGCAAATCCACCCTGGGATACTTCCCCCCCCGCTCAATGGAAGACAGCATACTGACTGAAATGCCGACTTCACTGGCTAAATCCTGTTGCGTATAACGCTTTAACCTACGTAAGGCACGCAGCCGACGGCCTAATAACTCCGACACGCGAACCCCTCCCCCGTCAAGATTTCCAAATTTATGAACTTAATTCGACAAGAAGTAAAAAAATTCCTGCTTTGTTGAGTATTTTTTGACAAGAAGGAGTTTTTATTTTTATCGGGAATATCTCCTAATAAAATATATTTTGGAGGCACTGATATGACTCAGGGATGGCAGTTAAAAAATATTTACCTTTACCTTGTTTCATTTGTTACACTCATGATGATCATTTTCGGTTTGATTTCCTTTATTCATAATCTGGCCCGCGCTTCGTTTCCTGTGGACTATAGCTATTATCAGACACTGATGGATATTGAGCGTGAGTATACGAACAACAACAGAGAAGTCCCCCCTGTTTCAGAATTGGAACAAATCCGGGACGAAAGAATTACGTCAGAACAAAACAGAAACAGAGCCTACCTTCTCAGAGATTTAATCGGTTCTTTGACTGTTTGGTTGATTCCTATCCCTTTCTACATCTACCATTGGCGTAAAATCCAGTACGAGCTTTTCCCCCGGAAAGGAGATATCCCCGCATGAGATTAAAGTGGAGTATTGATCAACTGTATTTTTATCTGGTCTGCTTTGTAATGCTGATAACCATCATTATTGGAATTACAGGCCTCGTCCGCGCCGGCATAGACATAATCGTTCCTGTGCCTGACACAACCTTTGGCAAACCAGTCCGTGAGTTCGGGCCAGTCACAGGCGGTGGAGATAAGTCCCAATTGCCTGCAGAAATTATTGAGAGCGAAATTATTAAACAGGAAGAATATAATAGTCAAAGAGAACGAAACAACGTTTTTAATCAAGCGATGCTGCAAATCCTGCGTGGTTTAGCTCAACTAGCAGTAGCCTTTCCGGTTTATCTATACCATTGGCGAAAAATTCCTCAACTTGACGGAGCCTAAGAAATACCCCCGAGAAACGGGGGTATTTTCATGTATTTTTTAAATTAGCGGACTTCCTGGTTTATCCTGTTTTTCGCAACGTTTCCCATTTGCCACAGCGTCCGCCCCAGCGGGCGAGAACTTCATCATCTACTGTAATATTTACAATTTCGCAAAGGTTGGGACAACCCTGGCATTCAAAGCTACTGGCCTGGTACTCCATTTCCGAGATGGCAAAGCCCCGGAACAAGGTCTCCTGCTTTTCCCTGACAGCAGATTTAGCAAGCATGGCAGCACCAATAGCACCCATAACACTGAAATATTCAGGCACAATCACTTTTAGACCCAGAGCTTTTTCAAAAGCGGCACGAATTCCAGCATTCGCAGCCACGCCCCCCTGAAAAACCACCGGTGAAAGAATATCTTTTCCTTTACCTACATTGTTTAGGTAATTGCGCACCAAAGCATCGCAAAGACCGGAGATAATATCGGGAAAGGTGTGTCCCATTTGTTGTTTATGAATCATATCTGACTCTGCAAAGACAGAACAACGGCCGGCAATTCTGACCGGGCCTGTACTCTGCAATGCCAAGGTTCCGAACTCCTCAATAGCTATATTTAAACGTGCTGCCTGGTGGTCAAGAAAAGATCCGGTACCCGCTGCACACACAGTATTCATGGCAAAATCAACAACAATCCCGTCCCTGAGCAGAATTATTTTAGAGTCCTGCCCGCCAATTTCCAACACTGTCTGCACATCCGGTACCAGGTGAGATGCAGCCACCGCATGGGCTGTTATCTCATTTTTAACCGTGTCAGCACCGACGATTACCCCGGTTAACGTTCTCGCGCTGCCGGTAGTTCCGACCCCGCAAATCTCAATATCGCTGCCCGATAATTCCTGCTCAACATGCCGCATCCCATCCTGAACAGCCTTAATAGGTTGACCACGGGTTCGCAGGTATAAGTTAACCAGCACACGGCCCTCTTCATCAATAACGACAAGATTGGTGCTGACTGAACCTACGTCTATTCCTAAGTATCCTTTCAATTAACTCGCCTCCTGCTGCATGCGTTTCTGTCGTAGTAAATCTAAGAAAGCCTCCAGGCGTGTCTCAATTCCGGCACGTCCTGTTTGCTCGTCTAAAAACAGCGTTAAAACAGGAATTCCTTTGTCGCGACTTATGGTCGGCATAATGCTCTTGGCAACAATTTCCGGAATACATGTAAACGGCGCCAGTTGGATCACTCCGTCATACCCGTTCTCCGCATAGCGTACCGTTTCACCAATACTGTTTTGTCCATGACCGCCCACCAGTTGGTTTAAATACGGAACTGCTGACGCCCGTACATCTTTCTCCCCATCAATCAGGGTATTGTCCCGGGTCCAATTGGTAAGGAAGATGGAGCGGTGGATATAGCAACCCATCTCTCCCAAAATTTTTTCAATATCATGATTGGCAAATGGCTCTAACACAACATAGATTTCACCTATAATCCCAATCCTGAGAGGCTTCCTCGTCATATCAAGAGGAACATTGCCCATTTCAACGATCGCTTCTGCACCGGCTACCTTCACAGTGTCAACTGTTTGAGCCGCTCTCACACCTTCGAGCCCCTGCTCATAGGCAGCAGTTAAGTACTTTTGAGAAAGAGTTAAGGGCCGCAGTTCATGAAGCCTTGCTTCCAAATTATCCAACGTTCGTAGCTTTTCCCAGCCAATCCTAAAAATCCGGTAAAAGTTAGACCATGATGTCTGGGGCCGCACTAAACGGGATACTCTTCGATAGAAATCTACAGGTGCCCGTAGCGGCGGTTCCAGGACAAGCATCTCCACAGGGTAACCAAGATCATGGAGAATACGTTTATGCAACTCGCCGTAATATCCTGCACGACACGGGCCAAAGCCCCCCGATGTGACTAACGAATCTGCTCCTGCCTCTACTGCTTCCAGGTATGTACCAAGAAGGATCTTAAACGGCAGACAAGCAAATTCCGGAGCGTATTGCACACCTAACGACAATGTCTTTTTGGTCGGAGCAGGCGGATAAATCACTTCATGGCCAAGTCCGGACAATAAATAACTGATGGCGATATGAGATGTTCCCATATACGGAAATGAAATTTTCATAAGATTCCCTTCTTTCGTTTTAACAAATCCACAAACGCTTCCACCCTGGTATCCACACCGGCATCTCCGGTATGCTCATCGATGGTTATGGACATGCAAGGAACCTTACCCTGTTGTTTTGCTTCCAGTTCAACCAGCTTGTTGGTCATGGCATCAGGACCGCACCCAAAAGCCGTTACATGTATAATACCGTCAATACTTTTATCCTGAAGATAATGAATAGAGGCCCATACAACACGGTTACTGTAGTACCAAAACAGATTTTTTGGCAGCTTTTTACTGGCCTTTTTCATCATCTGTTCAGGCACCATTTCCGGTGTTACAACGGATACGCCCTGCCCTTCCAACTTTTTCAGTAAGTTTACACTGACATAATCATCATATAGCGCATACGGATAGCCCAGCACCGCCAGTTTTATTTCACCGTTATTAACTTTTGGCGGCGGTATAATCCCTTTCTCTAAAAGAGGAAACGCTTCCAACGGTGTAAAGCCATGCAATAATAGTTTCCGATAACAATAAAAACTATACCTCGCACGCCAAATAGCCCCGATAATCCGGAGCTTATTATCCGTAATTCGCTGTCCGACCCGGAACATAAAACGATATAGCTCAAATCTCCCCTTTTTTAAATCCAATCTGCTCTCAATGATTTCCGGCAGACCGCTGATTGAACAACGAACCATATCAGGAAGTCCCAAAAACTTCGGACACAGAGTCACTTTGCCATCTATTGAAACCAAACGCGGAATAAAAAGGATATCGACCCGATCCTTTAAAGCAGCCACATGGCCATGAAAAAGCTTAATTGGAACACAGGCATCATTTACCGTTTCCCTGACCCCTTCGTCAAGCAACGCTTTATTTGATATAGGCGAAACTACGACTTCCGCACCAAGAGCCTCGAAAAAAGGTTTCCATAGGGGATAATACGTGAAAAATGACAAGGTTCTAGGAATCCCGACTCGCACCAAATCACCCTCTTTCTCCTTGTCTCCGACGCAAAGCCGCATATTCCCACTACTTTTCTATTCGCGTATTACATATATATTCCTGCTCAAAGGTGAAGTAAGACTTATCTGTAATATTAGAGCACAAGAAAAACGCTACGCGATTCTTTCAACTGACTCGTTTTTCTTGTTCGCTAGGGGCTGCCGCCCCTTCGACGGACCTGCGGGTCCTGAGCACCCCGCAAGAGTAAGGGGGAACACCCCCTTACAACCCCCACGGCAAGTAATTTCCTTGCCTATAAAAAAAGCCCCAAAAATAGGGCTATCAGTGGTTAAACTTTCCCGACAAGCGTAGCACGATATTCTTGTGCCCGCCTTGCATAATCTTCAGTGACCTGTCGAATGCGGGTTATTTCTTCTGGCTTTAGCTCACGAATCACCCTTGCCGGCGTACCAACCGCCAGGGTACCGGCAGGCACTTCTCCGCCTTCCCGAACCACAGCCCCGGCAGCAACTAACGCATTTTCACCTATCCGGGCACCGTCGAGCAAAATTGCCCCCATGCCAATCAGAGCTCCGTTGCCCACGGTACATCCGTGAAGCACAGCCTTATGACCTACAAGAACATAATCACCAATAACAGTTGGATAGCCAGGATCAACATGAACAACGGAATTGTCCTGAATATTCGTGTATTTACCGATTCGAACTTTATTTATATCTGCTCTTATCACAGTATTAAACCAAATGCTGCTCCCCTGGTCAATAAACACCCTGCCGATAATATGTACTCCCGGTGCTATAAAAACATCTTCAGCAATCTGTGGTCTGTAATCAAGGTACGGATAAAGCAAAGCAACACCCCCAACAATAAAATCCTCCGCTAAGCGGAGGATAATCTGCTTAATTCTTTTATTTATTCCGCAATTTCCCGGGGCCATGTGCAAAAGCCAGCACTATCTTCTGCAACTTTCAAATCAACCCTCCGTGTAACATCCTGGGAAACTACGACTCTTACAAACCACGATACAGCTAAAAAGATTGACAGAATGACTAAATACCCTAGAATACCCATCTGCACACCCCTTTCATAATACTAAAAGCGTTTCACCGATAACCCCCATCATCGGATATAACCTAATATAAATATGTATTTTAAGTATAATAGACGTTGACTGAATTGTCAATATATTCTGTCAAGTTATTTTTATAACTTGCCTTGACATCCATACAAAGCTTGCGTAAGCTAAAGTTAGTTGACACTAACGCGGAGGAACTTATGAAGAAAGCAGAAACGCAGCAGGCTATCCTGAGTGCGGCTAAGAAGATGTTTATTACAAACGGATATAAGGGGACGACCACAGTTCAGATTGCTAAAGAAGCAGGGATTTCCGAGATGACTCTCTTTCGGCATTTTCCGTCCAAGGAAGAGATCTTTCTTACCGTAATACATCCGCTTGTTTCTTTCCTTGACAATCTTGACGTCAACAGCCAGAGCGACATGCGCAAAACGGTCAGGGACCTGATGGAAAACCGGCTTCGTTTTCTGCTGGAGGAAAGGGATCTTGTCCGGCTGGTGGTCATGGAGAGTTTTCTTGCCGAACGAAGTGAAAACCCGATTCCCAATGTGATGGCCCGGGTAGAGGAATTGTTTTTTTTGTTTGAGCCACATCAGAGAGAACTGCTGGTCAGAGTGATTGCGGGTTTTATTCTAAGCGGTATTTTCATGCCTCAAAAAGCAAACCATAATGATGGCCTGGAACTCTTCCTGCAGAATGCGGTCTACCCGCTTCTAGAGCGGTTTGGGCAAAAAGACAGTAGTGATACCTGTGAAGAGAATCATTAACGGCCGGCCCTAATGAATAACCAAAAAATAAGGCATTTTAAAGTAAAGCTTGTCGCTAAGCATAAAAGCATCACCTCAAGTCGGGGTGATGCTTTTAGTATTCCAGCCATATTTAAGCAGAACTCACGGGTAAGACAGATTGCGTTTTCTTTCTGTCAAGCATGACAATAACGGGGGGCAAAACAATCAAAGAGCTGATCAGGCAGAATGTAATATTGAGCAGCGTGACAATACCAAACTCTCTCAGGATAAGAAAATCTGAAAAAACCAACGCGCTGAAACCGCCGATTGTGGTCAGGGCCGAGGCCAGGATTGGTTTACCGATTTTACCCACGGTGGTGATCATGGCCTCTTCTTTAGACAACCCTTTCTCTCTTTCCTCAAAGTATCGTTCCATCAGCAGAATGGTAAACTCTGTACCGATTCCAATAATCAACGCACCCATCGTTGCCGTCAGCGGTGTGTAGTCGATACCAAGAAGATACATGGCCCCGCCAGACCAGCCGATGATCAGGCTAATGGGAAAGACAGGAACGACTGCCTTCAGGATGCTGCGGTAAATAAACAACAGGCCCAAAAACACCAACCCGATGCCAATCAGTGTCATTTCCAGGCGCCCCCCTGTAAGAGCCGTCATCATTTCCGCATCGATAACGGCTTTGCCTGTCACAGTTAACTCCATATCAATAAGGGAACTGCTCTCGAGATACTGATTCAAATCAGCAATAAAATCTCGCAAAGGACCGTTTTCCAGTCGGGCAATATTTAGTGTCATAATTGTTGTCTGCCGGGTTTCATCAATAAATAGTTTTCTGTGTGTCATGGGGAGATTGTCAAGAAAGTCAGACATATTTGCCCGGGAGAGTTCGCCATCCGGTAATGCCTCCCGGTACAGGCCGGTTATCGATACTGCGCTTTGTACAATATCCGGAAAATCTGACTCTGCACCTGCTCTTATCTCTTCAATTCGGAGCAGACTTTTAGTGGAAAGCAGGTCATCTCCCTGAATCATCACAGACAGTTGGTCTGTGGAACCCATCAGATCTCGTAATTCCCGTATTTGCACCAGCTCAGCAGTATCCTGGGGCATAAATGTTTCAATATCTGTCTGAATACCTACTTTCCCATCACTGATAAACCCCCAGACTGTAACCGCCAGACACAAACCAAGAATCAGGTATTTTCGGGCAAGTACTGTCCTTGTAATCCTCGACAGTACCATCTCCAGCCATTTAGTCTCCTGGGGGATTTCGCAGCTGCCAGTTTCAGTGTGGTCACAAAAATATTTGTCTCTAATGTGCAGACTGGTTGTTAAAATAATCAGCGCTGCCAGGAAACTGACCACTAGGCCCAGGGTCAGAGTTTTGCCAAATTCGGCAATCATGGGCACCGGAGATACAAACAGGGCTGTGAAGCCAAGAATAGTTGCCACCATGGCAATGAGAACAGACGGCCCCATATGCTTATACGTGGTTTTAAATATCTTGTCATATCTCATGAGCGTGTAGCCTCCTCAGACATAAACTCTTCTTCATAGCGGCTGTGAAACTGAATGGAATAATCGATGCCAAGGCCAATCAGAATCGGAAATGCTGCCATGGATACCATGGTCATGGGTATTCCTAAATGGCCCATTAGACCCATTGTGGCAACAACCGCCCCAAAGTTAACAACCAGGGGGAAGAGCCGCCAGCGGACTTTAAAAACGACAGATACAATAAATACCATCAGAATCAGCGCACTGATGACCATTTTTTGCATACTGCTTCTCATTTCGGTCCGCAGGGCAATGTCCAGAACCGGTTTGCCGGTTACGATTGTCTCCGTGTTTTGCAGAGGATTCTTCTGCACAAAACCAGTGATCAGACCAACCACCTCTTCAATTTGGCTATCGGAGGCATTCCCGGTTAAACGGATTATCATGACCGCATTTTGTTCGTTAATAACCATCTGGGCAAACATTGGCCTGAGCTCGCCGTCGTCATAAAGCATCATATCCAACGTATCCTGGCTTGTTGGTATTCCCGGAGACATGATATTGCTGTGTGCAAGCAAAATGTCCAATCCTTCTGAGATCGTTTGCAGCTTTTCCGAGAACGTTGCCAGTCCTTCACCCAGATTGCCAAGATCGCTAAAATCCGGTAGCCCGTTTTGCATGACCTGCAGTTGACCGGACTGTGCTACCAGTTTCTTCTCCATAGCAGTCAGCCCCTCGGCTGTCTGCAGCGGCACCTGGTTGAGCATCTGCGCTTCACCGCTGATTCTTAGCATGGTGCTGCCGGCCTGATCCAGCGCTGCGGCGCTCTGCTTTAAGCCGGCCGTTTTTTGTAATAGCACTTGTTTTTCCTGTTCCGGCAAATCAAGGTTTTGCAACGTTTCTTCCAGTCCGCTGCCGATTTGGCCGATGTTTTGCCCCATACTTGTAATCATGGTACCAAACTCACTATAACCGCTGCCCAGTCTGTCAATACCCTCCCCCAGTTGGTTCTGCCCTAAGATAAGTTTATTGATCGCCTCGGATGACTGCCGGAACAGTCCGGTGGTTTGCGAGAGGTCCATTTCAGGCGCCTTGTCGGTCATCTCCGTGATATTGACAGAGATATCAGCCAGTTTTTCACTCATCTCCAACAGTCCGTCGCGGATCTCGCCAACATTTTCCCGGATTGCTTCGGCTTGCTTTTCTGTCATATGCCTGAGTGTTGTGGTCAAGCCAATAACAGAATACACGTTATCGTTTTCCAGCAGGGCACGCTCAAGCCGGTCCAGCGGCACCATGTTATCTGCCGTCAGTAAACTATGAATATCTTCCGACTTAAAGCGGATGACGATGTTTTCACCGCCGAACATGCCCTCCAGATGAAGATTACTCTGGTAAATGTCCGTACTTGTCTTAATAAATGTCTCATTACCTGTGGCCATCTGGTTTCGTGTAACGCCCGAAACCAGAACAATAGTAACGAGAATAGCGATAAACACGGTTAAGACAGGCCGCTTCCCAACTTTTTCGCTTAAAAATAAAAAAAACCTTTGCATGGTGTCAGCCTCCTGCGTAGAATGTTAGTGATTACTAACATTCTACGGGAGGTAACGTAAACTGTCAATAGTAACCTTAACTTCCTGTTTTTTTCTCACTCAAAGCTCCTTATATCCAGCCATATTCCTCAGATAACGCCTCAATGTACACGCCGATTGCCTTATAGTAGTTTCTATTATCAACCACCATTTCACGAACTAAAAAGAGATAGTCGTAGTCTTCTCTAGTATATTCTCCCAATTCTAGGCATAGCTTAGTTGTGGCGAATCTTTTTTTGTACAGCTCAATATCTTCTTCTGTGTCTGATTCTTCCATTGGGAACCAGGTTTCAAAAAAATTCATCATTTCATTCAAAACTTCATATGCTTCTCGAAGTTCCATGTCATCATTCATCCAAATCATTGGTCTTAAGGAAATTTAAGATCTCTTCGAAGGATTTATTACTGTTTTCTATTGCCTTGAACAGTTCCTGTTTCTTTAGCGCGTCTTTCTTATCCATCAAGATTCTCAGTTCTTTGACCGCGGCCTCATACTTTTCCTTGGTCTTTTCTGCAGCTTCTTGTGCCTTTTCAATTTTTTCATCTATTGAAATAGTCTGCTTTGTTCTAGCCATGAACTCATCCTCCAATAGTTATCATTGTCGTTATCGGTTATCATTCTTACTTATTATTTCGCTCAGCTCATTGGACTTGTTCTTGATGTAGCTACTGTCCATGCCAAATGCGCCTAGTATCGTTTTTTGAGTAGCAGTAATTGCATGATCTATCCGATACTTGCCGTCCAGCTGACGTACCATTTCTATCTTCTCAAGTTCTTTCAATGCGGCAGGAACGGTCATAAAGTTCGGCTTTTTCTCTAATTTCAACATCTCATCTTTCAGAAGTGTATATATCTTATTGCGCACGATTAGTGCCACAAACTCCACAAATATCTTGGCTGAAGCTGCCTCATCTGTATGCACTCGAAGGCTCCTGTTTCCCAGATAGGATTTATCTCCCCTGAAAAGTTTTTCTGATGTGTCACGGCTCTTGTATAGTTCAAGGGCTTTCTTGGCTGACATCTTCTGCGATGTTACAATCACAAAGTAGCCGCATAGAGATATCTCTTTTTCAATCACATCCGTACGTTCTCTTGCGAAAAGAAATACATCATCTTTTGGATCGATTTCTAAATGAAAGTATTGTTTAAAACCTTCTCCAATGGTAACGGCTTTGCCCTCCTGTTTCTTCAAATAAGAGGCCATGCGCTCCACATTAGCTTCCACCTGTTCGCGTTCGGTATATTCCTTTTGACTCGAATAATACAGATGAAAATATCGTTCTTCATAATCTGATGCATAAAGCTGTTTGCGTACTGTCATGCCATAGGTCTTGTACTCCCTGATGCTGCATTCTCTGCTATTTTCAAACCTATCTTTATTTTCAAGGATCAGACCCCTAACAAGGTTTGCCATG
>Ga0208242_100613_pt1 | contig 17008 bp, 21 predicted proteins | sample SubbioAug_CSW13A_FD_184825 | JGI IMG/M metagenome (GOLD analysis project Ga0208242, IMG submission 184825) | Serpentinite rock and fluid subsurface biosphere microbial communities from McLaughlin Reserve, California, USA - CR12Aug_CSW13A (SPAdes) | ecosystem: Environmental > Terrestrial > Deep... | reverse complement strand
CCGCCTCCCCAGCCGCCTCCCCAGCCGCCGCCGCCCCAGCCGCCGCCGCCCCAGCCGCCTCCCCAGCCGCCGCCGCCCCAGCCGCCCCAGGGATCTCCCCATCCGCTGTAGGCGGCCGGGTAATAGCCATAGCCATAGGGGTAGCCGTAGCCGCCATAACCGCTCGAAGCCGCGAGGCCGGCGCCCAGAAGTCCGAGGCCCACGCCCGCGGCGATGGCGCCGCCGGGGTTGTAATAGCCGCGGCGGTAGCCGTAGCGCCGGCCCCAGCCGCCGCGATAGCCCCAGCCCCGACGATACCAAACATTTTCGACCGGGCTCGAAGGTGCGACAATCGACCGATCGGGCGCGCTCATCGGCCCGGCGATCGCTTCTTCCGGAACGGCGGTCGCCAATGTCGCGCTGCAGAGCGCGCCGGACAGCGCCAATTTCAGGCCTTTTCGCATCGTTCATCCTCCTCCTGGCGCGGTGTCCCGCCGCGCGGCGTCGCGCGCTCCTCTGGAGCTCACGCTGCACTAACAACTTAGTTAGGCGCAAATTGATCCGCTGCGAGAGGCTGAAACGTGACTTTTTTTGGCGTTTACCTTAAGCGGCCAACGTCGCTGTCATTCGCCGACGCCTCGGCGCCGATATCGTGGATGAAATCCAAAAGCCTGCAGCGAAAGAAGTCGCGCACGCGCGCGGCGGTCGCCGGATGCTGCTCCAAGATCAAATGAAACAATGGCCGCAGAATTTTTAGCACCGTGGCCGGCTCCTGCGCGATCGCGCCGGCGGGGCGCGTCGAGGGCGCGAGGAGGGCGGTTTCGCCGATCAGCGTCCAAGGCCGGACGATCTTCGACTGAGGATGTCCGTCGTTTGCGGCGGTCAGCGCGATGGACCCCACGGTGAGCACATAGCCGCCGTCCGATATTTCGCCGCGTCGAAACAGGACGTCGCCGGCGCGCAGCAGGCGCGTTTCTGCGGAAAGCGCGAGCATACGCAGGGCGTTCGGCTCGAAGATCGAAAAGAGAGGGATGCGCGCGAGATTGTCGATATCGTCGTCCAGCGTCATGTCATTTTTGTTCGGCGTCCCCCACGCTATCTCTACATGCGCTGGCGGCGGGGCGTAAGCGTGGCGTAAGCGTTAAGACGCGGGGTCTTCTTCGCTGGCGGCGAGCCGATAACCGTCGCCTTGCGTTTTGAGCCAGCGCGGCTGTTCGGGCGATGGCTCGAGTTTGCGTCTTAGACGATGAATGTGCGTTTCCAGCGTCCGGGTCGACATATTCGGACCGTAGCCCCACACGTCGCGAAGCAGCGCCTCGCGCGAGACCGCCGCGCCATGGGCGCGCGCCAGCCTCGCGAGAATCGCCGTCTCTTTTTCGGTCAGCTTCAAGCGCGCGCCAGAAGGCGCCCGCAGTTCCCCGGCCTCAAAATGATAGGGGCCGACTGCGGCCCGCGCCGGCGCGGAATCGATGAGCGCCACCAATTCCGCAAAGCGGATGGGACGCGTCACGACGGCGTCGACCCCCAGCGGCGGCGATTTCGGCTCATCGGCGATGAGCACGACGCGGGTCCTGCAGCCCCGCGCGCGCACATCGGCAAGCGCTTTGTGGTCGCAATGAGATTCGTCCATGATCGCCGCATCCGGCCAATCGTCTCCCGGCGCGCCAAGCTGGCCGTCGCGCAGCGCATAGCGGCCGAGCGCGTCGAATTGCTCGACGAGCATCGCCCGCAACGGGGCGTTGGCGGCGATATTCAAAGTGCGCGAAAGGGACATCAGCCGGTGGCGCTCCGCGTCAAAAAGGATATTCCTGCTATAGCGCTCGGACGCGCCGGCGCGCGGCGCATATAACGTATCATGCCTCTACGAACGAACCGGACGAAACCTGCCGGACTGGACTTGCTGCGCGTCGCGCGGCGCATTGGCGGCCGCCCGCACGAGGGAAGGCTGATCGCCGGCTCGCTCGTTCTTCCTTGCGCGCTTGGCCGCAGCGGCGTTGTGCGCAACAAGCGCGAAGGCGACGGCGCGAGTCCGGCCGGCTGTTGGCCGCTACTCTATTTTTACCTTCGCGCGCCAAATCCCCTGCGCCTGCCATGGCGGCGCACGCGGCCGCACGATCTCTGGTGCGACGATCCGCGCTCCTTCCTTTATAACAAACCGCTACAGGCGACGTCGCGCCTCGGCCATGAGGAAATGTGGCGCAAGGACGCGCTCTATGATGCCGTCGGCGTCATGGGCTATAATCTTCGTCCTCGGGTGCGCGGTCGTGGCAGCGCGATTTTCTTTCACATCGCCACGGATGATCTTTCGCCCACCGCCGGCTGCGTCGCATTGCGCGCCCGCGACATGGCGCGGCTTCTGCCGCGGTTGGGACGCAAGGTCGGGCTGTTGATCGGATAGCTCTGACCGCCCCCCATCATCCGCGCGAATCTGGGAGGGGCCGCCGTCTCACGCGGGATAGTCCCGCTCGCCCATGATCGCCGAGCCGACCCGGACATAGGTCGCCCCTAACTGGATCGCGAGTTCGAAATCCGAACTCATGCCCATGGAGAGTTCGGCGATTCCATTGCGCGCGGCGATGTCGGCGAGCAGCGCGAAATGCGGCGAGGCCTGCTGGTCGAGCGGCGGCACGCACATCAGCCCTTCGATCTGCAGCCCATAAGCGTCGAGACAGGCGGCCAGAAAGCTGTCGGCGTTTTCGGGAAGGACGCCGGCCTTTTGCGGCTCGGCGCCGGTGTTGACCTGAACGAAGAGCCTCGGGCGCTTGCCGGTCCTGGCGATTTCCTCGGACAGCGCCTTGGCGATCTTTTCGCGGTCGACGCTCTCTATGACGTCGAAGAGCTCGACCGCCTCGCGCGTCTTATTCGACTGCAGCGGGCCGATGAGATGCAATTCGATGTCCGGATACTTTTCACGCAACGGCGGCCACTTCGACAAAGCCTCCTGCACGCGATTTTCCCCGAAGACGCGATGGCCCGCTTCCAGCAGCGGCGCCACGTCGTCGGCCGGAAAGGTCTTGGTGACGCAAATGAGCGTGACCGAGGCCGGATCGCGCCCGCAGTCTTTAGCGGCGCGGGCGATCGAGGCCTTGGCGGCGTTGTAGCGCTCGACGATGCTCATGGGCGCTGGTTAAGCCCCTCGGCGCGCAAGAGCAAGAAGACCGCGCGGGGCAAGGGAAACATCGGCGGCGGTGAGACGTTGTAGGCGTTCGTCCCTGAGAAGGAGACCGCATGTCCGTCACCTTTCCGAACCGTAGCACCGCGAAAAGCTTCGCGGTGCGGCACGCTTCCGGGCTTGCGCTGATCAGCGCAGCAGCGGCGCTCGGCGCATTGGCCTATTACAATATTCGCCGGGCGCGCGCGGCGGAGGCGCGCGATCCGCCGATCGGCAAGTGGATCGAGGTCGAGGGAGTCCGCCTCCACTATTTCGAAAAGGGCGAGGGCCCGGCGCTCACGCTGATCCACGGCAATCTTGCGACGGGCGAGGATTTCGCGGTGAGCGGCCTCGTCGACCGTCTCGCAGAGTCGTTTCGCGTGATTGTGGTGGACAGGCCGGGCTTCGGCTTCAGCGCGCGGCCCGGGCGCTTTTGGACGCCTTCGGATTATGCGGGCCTGCTTCACAAGGCGCTGGAGAAAATCGGCGTCAGAAAGGCGATTGTCGTCGGCCACTCTTACGGGGCGATGGTCGCAATGGCGCTCGCGCTGGAGCATCCGGCGTTCGTCACGCGGCTCACGCTCATCGGAGGCTATTTCTATCCCTCGCCGCGGATCGACGTCGCGCTCTTGGCCCAGCCCGCGATTCCTGTGCTGGGCGATATCTTGCGGTTCACCCTGTCGCCATTGATCATGCGCAGCGTCAAGCCGGCGCTCGATCGCATTCTCTTCGCGCCGGCTCCCTTCGCGCAGGCCTTTGCTCTCGGCTTCCCGCACGGGTTGAGCGCCCGGCCGCTCCAGATCCGCGCTCAGGCCGAAGACGCCCTCACCATGGTTCCCGCCGCAGCGGGGATGCAGGAGCGCTATCGCCAGCTGGACATGCCGGTCACCATTTGCGCGGGCGCGGACGATCATTGGGTCGACGCCAGGACCCAATCCGGCCGCCTGCATGAGGAAATCCCCGGAAGTCGGCTCGACCTTTATCCCGGCGTCGGCCATATGGCCCATTATTCCGCGCTGCGCGCGCTCGTCGCAGCGCTCGAGGAACTCCAAGGCGGCGAGCGCCAGTCGCTGTCAGCGGCCGATGGGATCGGGCCGCCAAGCCATGTTCCCGACGGCGGCCGGGCGGCGCCTCCCGGAGGGTGACGAATGACCCGCAGCGCGACTATTCCTACTCGTCGCTCCGGCCTCGACACGGTCTATTCTCAGCAAAAATGGCGGTGGATCGTAACGCTTGGCGCGCTCTTCATCGTCGGCGGGCTCGTCGCGCTGTTCAATGTCTTGGCTGCGACGGTCGTGGCGACCGTCTATGTCGCGGCGGCCATGATGGTTGCAGGGGCGTGGCAGATTGTCACCGCTCTTCAGATCAGGCCATGGAGCCGCACCGCATTGTGGTGCGTCGTGGGCGCAATCACCCTTCTGGCGGGCCTGGCCGTCGCCCGTTTTCCCATCCCAGCAGCCGTCTCCTTCACGGTCCTCATCGGGGCGCTGCTCATCACCGGCGGCGCCATCAAGCTGGCGCTCGCTTACAAGCTGAGCGATCTCGGCCGCTGGGAATATATCGCCATCGCTGGGGTATTGGGCTTTGTCGTCGGCCTGCTGATCCTCGCCGAATTGCCGACCTCGGGTCTTTTTGTGCTGGGTCTCTTGCTCGGCATGAACCTGCTTTTCGAGGGGATCGGCTGGCTGGCGATGGGGCTGGCGGCGAGGCGGGCGGTTCTGAGACGTTCGCGGCCTGCGATGTGACGGGGGAGCGGCGGCTTCCCGCTTAGATGAAGGCCAGTTCGAAGCGCTCACGCTTTGCGGTACGGAACTTCGCGCAGTCCGGCGCGTTAAGCTTCCGGCGGGAAGGGCGCGGGGAAGGGCGCGGGATTGTCGCGACGTTCATGATTGAGAAACGCGTCCCGTCTACCAAGATTGCTCCCACAAAATTGGAGGCCGATAATGGTCAATGACAGCCTGACTTACGACGGGCGCTCGATGCATCTGCATCATCTGCGCCGCAAATGGGGATGGATCGTCGCGCTTGGCGCGCTCATGCTCATCGGCGGATTGTTCGCACTCTACGACGTCACGACCGCCACGCTCGTGACCGTGTTCTATGTCGGCGCGGCGATGCTCGTCGCCGGCGCGATGGAGATCGTCACCGCCGTTCAGATCCGGCCCTGGACCAGGGCGCTGCTCTGGGGCGCGATCGGGCTTATCACGATCGTCGCAGGCTTTCTGGTCTTCCGGGATCCTTTGCTCGCGGCGGTGTCGTTGACGGCGATCATCGGCGTCGCGCTGATCGCCGCCGGCCTCTTCAAGCTGATCCTCGCCTGGCACATCCGCGACGTCGGCCCGTGGGGCCTCGTGGCGTTCTCGGGCGTGATCAGCATCGTGCTGGGCGGAATGGTCCTGGCCCAGTGGCCGATGTCTGGCCTTTACATCCTTGGCCTCTTCCTCGCGATCAATCTGATCTTCGAGGGCGTCAGCTGGATCACCGTCGGGCTTTCGGCGAAGGCCTGAGTTCATGGCGAACTGTAGGGGGCCGTGCTTGCGGCCCCCAAGCTTTTTCGCGCCTCTGCGAATGGCTCCTGCCTTTGACATCCCTCCGACCGACCGGCATTAGAGGCGCAACCCCGCAAGCCTTTGACCGGACGCGCCAGCAAAATGAGACCCGAACGCTATAATTTTGCCGAGTCGGAGCCGCGCTGGCAAAAGATTTGGGAAGAAAAACAGTCTTTTAAGGCAGGCGCCAGCGCTGACGCGCCCAAATATTACGTGCTCGAGATGTTTCCCTATCCCTCGGGCCGGCTGCACATGGGCCATGTGCGCAATTACTCGATGGGCGACGTCATCGCGCGTTTCATGCGAGCCAGGGGTTTCGACGTCCTGCATCCGATGGGGTGGGACGCCTTCGGCCTTCCCGCCGAAAACGCCGCGGCGCAGACCGGCGCACATCCCGCGCAATGGACCTACGCCAATATCGCGGCGATGCGGGCGCAGCTCAAAACGCTGGGGCTGTCGCTCGACTGGTCGCGCGAGATCGCGACCTGCGATCCCGAATATTACGGGCGCCAGCAGAAGCTTTTCCTGGATTTCCTGAAAGCCGGCATCGTCGACCGCAAGAAGTCGAAAGTGAATTGGGACCCCGTCGACATGACGGTGCTGGCCAATGAGCAGGTCATCGACGGCCGCGGCTGGCGCTCAGGCGCGCTCGTCGAGCAGCGCGAGCTCACGCAGTGGTTCTTCAAGATCACCGACTATTCCGAAGAGCTGCTCGCCGCGCTCGACGATCTCGAGCGCTGGCCCGACAAGGTGCGGCTCATGCAGCGCAACTGGATCGGGCGCTCGGAAGGCATGCTCGTGCGCTTCGCGCTCGCGCAGCCGCTCGGCGAAACGCGAGAGATCGAAGTCTTCACCACCCGCGCCGACACGCTGTTTGGCGCGAAATTCGTCGCGCTCGCCGCGGACCATCCGCTGGCGAAGGCCGCCGCGCAGAAGGACCCGGCGCTTGCCGCCTTCGCCGATGAGTGCCGGCGCGGCGCGACGTCCGCTGAAGCGATCGAGACCGCGGAAAAGATGGGCTACGACACGGGGCTACGCGTCGTTCATCCGTTCGACCCGAACTGGACGCTGCCGGTCTATGTCGCGAATTTCATTCTGATGGACTATGGCACGGGCGCGATCTTCGGCTGCCCCGCGCATGACCAGCGCGACCTCGATTTCGCGACGAAATATGCGCTCGGCTTCAAGGTCGTCGTGTGCCCGGAAGACCTCGTTCCTCAAGAGCTCGAAAAGCAGATTGCGACAAGCGGCGAAGCCTTCGAGGCCGAGGGGAGGCTGGTCAATTCCGGGTTTCTCGACGGCATGACCGTGCCGCAGGCGAAGGACGACGTCGCGAACCGTCTGACGACGACGGCGCTTTTCGGCCATCCCCAAGGCGAGCGGAAGGTGAATTACAAGCTGCGCGACTGGGGGATTTCGCGCCAGCGTTATTGGGGTTGCCCGATCCCGATCATCCATTGCGAGACCTGCGGCCCGGTGCCGGTTCCCGAGGCCGATCTGCCGGTGCGGCTGCCCGAAGACGTCTCCTTCGATCAGCCCGGCAATCCGCTCGATCGCCACGCAAGCTGGAAGAATGTCCCCTGTCCCTCCTGCGGCGCGCCGGCGCGGCGCGAGACCGACACGATGGACACGTTCGTCGACTCGTCCTGGTATTACGCCCGCTTCGCCGACCCGCATAATGAGACGGCGCCGGCGAGCGCCGAGGCGCTCGCGCGCTGGCTGCCGGTTGATCAATATATCGGCGGCATCGAGCACGCGATTCTGCATCTTCTCTATTCGCGCTTCTTCGCGCGCGCCATGCGCGATTCCGGCCATGCCGCGGTGGCGGAGCCCTTCGCCGGCCTCTTCACCCAGGGCATGGTCGTGCATGAGACCTATCGCGCGCCGGACGGCCAGTGGGTCGCGCCATATGATGTCCGGATCGAAGCCAAGGACGGCGGCCGCCGCGCCTTTCTCGTCGACGGCGACGTGGAGATCGGCATCGGCCCGATCGAGAAAATGTCGAAGTCGAAAAAGAACACGGTCGACCCCGACGATATCGTCGCGAGCTATGGCGCCGATACCGCGCGCCTCTTCGTCCTGTCCGACAGCCCGCCCGATCGCGATGTCATCTGGTCGGACGAGGGCGCGCAGGGCGCATGGCGCTTCGTTCAGCGCCTGTGGCGCCTGACCGGCGAACTGGGGCATGTGGCCGCGCCTGTCGGGGCTGAGCCGCCGGCGGCGTTTCACGATCTCGCGCTCGCCGTTCGCAAGGCGACGCATCGTTCGATCGCCCAGGCGAGCGAAAATATCGAGCGGCTGCGCTTCAACAGCGCCATCGCCCGCATCCGCGAATTCGCCAATGAGCTGACCAGCGCGCTCGACGCCGTGACCGAAACGCCCGTTCCGGACGATCTCGCCTTCGCCTTCCGCGAGGCGGCGGACGCGCTCATTCGGCTTGTCGCGCCGATGACGCCGCATGTCGCCGAGGAATGCTGGGCCGATTTGGGCCACAAAGGTCTGGTTGCTGAAGCGTCTTGGCCGGCGGCCGATCCTACCCTGTTGGCCCAGGAGATGATAAGCCTGCCGGTGCAGGTCAACGGCAAAAAGCGCGCCGAAATTCTTGTCGCCCATGACGCCGACGAGGAAACGATTCGCAAAGAAGCTTTGGCGCAAGATGGCGTTCAGCGCGCCATGGAAGGCAAGCCGCTGAGGAAGTTCATTCTCGTTCCGAAAAGGATCGTCAATGTGGTCGTTTAGCAAAGCGGCAGTCGGCAATCGGCAATCGGCATTCGGACGACTGCCGACTGCCGACCTGCCGATTGCCCGGTTCCGGCGCTTGGCGATGATGTGCGCAGCGCTGCTCGCCTTGCCGCTCGCCGGCTGCATCCAGCCGCTTTATGCGCCGGCAGGATTTGGGCTCGACTCCGCGCCGCTCGCGGCCGAACTGCATTCGATCGCGGTCGACGAAATTCCGCAGCGGCTCGGCCACTATGTCCGAAATGAGCTGATTTTCGGCCTGAACGGCACCGGCTCGCAGCCGCCGCCGCATTATAGGCTGATGGTCGTGCTCCGCGAGCGCGTGCAGACGCCGATTCTCGACACTGTGACCGGCCGCGCCACGTCGGCGACGGTGATCGTCGACGCCGAATATCGGCTCGTCACCATCCCTGATGAGGTGGAGGTCACGAAAGGCATCGCTTTCAACGTCGCGAGCTACGATCGTTTCTCGAACCGCTTCTCCAATGTGCGCGCCGCGCGCGACGCTGAGATCCGCAACGCGCGGGTCATCGCCGATTCGATCCGCACCAGAATCGCCACCGTGCTCGCCACGCGCCTGTCGTCTGTCCCGGCTCCCGCCGTCGTTCGCTATTGAGGGCGGAGGCGGAGGATAGCGCCTCATGACGGCGGTCAAGAGTCGCGACGCCGAACGCTTCATCGCCGCGCCGCCCGAGGGCGTCTTTCTTTTCCTGGTCTTCGGCTCCGACGCGGGCATGGTGCGTGAGCGCGCGCTCGCGCTTGTCGAGAAGCGGGTCGACGATCGCCGCGATCCTTTCCAATTCGTCGAGATGAGCGGCGATGGCGTCGCCTCCGACCCGCTTGCGCTACTCGATGAGGCCAACACCACGCCGCTCTTTGGCGGACGGCGCGCCATCCTCGTCGAGACCGGCGGCAAATCCGTCATTCCGGCGCTGACGTCGCTTATCGGCGCGCCGCCCGCGCATTGCACGGTCGTGCTGACCGCTGGCGCGCTCAGGCGCGACTCGCCGCTGCGCAAGCTTGTCGAGGGCGCCAAGCAGGGCGCGGCGATCGAGTGTCAGCCCGACGCGGAAGCGGATTTGCAGGCGTTGATCGAGCGCAGCCTGCGCGACGCCGGCCTTGTCGCGAGTCCGGAAGCCCGCGGCCTGCTGCTCGGCGCGCTTGGGGAAGACCGGCTGATGAGTCGCGCCGAGCTTGAAAAGCTCGCGCTCTATATGCATGGCCGCGAACATGTCGAAGCAAAGGACGTTGAAGCGATCGTCGCGCACGCCTCGAACATCGCCTCGGACCGGATGGTGACGGCGGCTTTCGCGGGCGACGCTGATATCGGCGCGGCGCTCGACGGCTATTTCGCGCAAGACGGCGATGCGCAGCAGCTTGTCATCGGGGCGCTGCGCTACGCCGTGGCGCTTCACCGCGCCCGTCTCGCCATGGAGCGCGAGGGCGGGCGACCCGACGTTGGCGTTTCGGCGCTGATGCGCGCCGGCTTCGGCTTCATGCACCGCGCGCTGATGGAAGAGCAGCTCAAGAGCTGGTCATCCGCGCGTCTTGGCGCGCTAATCGAGCCGCTGCGCGCCGCACAGATGCGGGCGCGCGCCAACGCCGGCGTGGCGCAGATGGAGGCCGAACGCGCGCTGTGGAACGTCGCGCGCGCGGCGCGGCGGTGAGAGCGTCAGTCCCGATGCGGCGCGCCGAGAGGGAAATAAGCGCGATAAGGTCTTGCTTCGTCCACGGCTCTCGCGAAGGAGGGGCGCGCAAGCAGCCGCCCGCGATACGCCTTTGCATTGACCAGCGCGTTGTCGATGGGGTGCGCCCAGTCGGCGTAGAAAAGCGCCGGCGCCGCTGCGCAATCGGCGAGCGAGAAATCCTCTCCCGCCGCCCATTCGCGACCTTCCATCTTTTCGTTAAGCCAGCCGTATGCCGTGTCGAGCGCCCGACACGCTTCAGCGACGCCAAATGAATCGCGATTTTCTTCTGGCCGCAGACGATCCAACACGATCTTTTGCATCGGCGTCATGATGTAATTGTCGAAGAACCGATCCATGAACCGAACATCGACCGCCGCCTGCCGGTCCGTCGGCAGGAGAGGGCTTGGGCCAGGATGATGGAGGTCGAGGTATTCGACGATGACGCTGGCCTCCATAACGCTGCGATCATCATCGAGCAGAAGCGGAAAGCGTTTGATCGGCCAAAGCGCGGCCCATTCCGCTGCCGCCTGCTTGTCTTCGAGCGAGCGAAACTCGAAAGCCGTGTCGTTCTCATAAAACGAAATGAGCGCCTTTTGCGTGTAGGACGAAAACGGATGGCCATAGAGCGCGAGCGTCATGACGCGCTTTCGTCGAGCAGGACGCTGAAGCCGCCGAAGATCATGCGCTTGCCGTCGAATGGCATCGGCATGTCCTTCATGCGCGGGTCTTCGTGCATTTTCTTGTGCGCCGCGTCGCGCACGTCTTTGGACGGCCACAGAACCCACGAGAACACGACGTTTTCGCCGTTCTCGGCGGCGACGGCGCGTTTGAAGTCGGTGACTTTGCCGTCGGGCACGTCGTCGCCCCAACATTCGACGACGTGTAGCGCGCCCCACTCCTTCATGATCGGCCACATCTGCGCGGCCGCCTTATGGTAATCTTCCTTCTTGCCCATGGGCACGGGGATCACGAAACCGTCGACATAGCTCATTGCGTCGCTCCTTCTTTCTGGCACGCCTTCGACGCCGCCTCGGCGTCCATCCACATAATCTCCCAGATATGACCGTCGAGATCTTCGAAGCTGCGGCCATACATGAAGCCGAAATCCTGCGTCGGGGTCGGATCCGGGGCGTCGCCGGCGCGCGTCGCCTTCTCGATCATGGCGTCGACGTCGGCGCGGCTGTCGGCCGAAATGCAGATCAGAACTTCGACGTTCACATGCGCATCAGCGATCTTTTTCGTCGTGAACTGCCGAAATTTCTCATGCGTCAAAAGCATCGCATGAATGGTGTCGGAAAAAACCAGGCAGGATCCGGTGTGATCGGAGAACTGCGGATTCTTCCTGGCCCCGACCGCCTCGTAGAAAGCGGTCGCCTTGGGCAGATCGGCGACCGGAAGATTGATGAAAATAAGCTTGGACATGGACGCTCCTCTCCAACCGGCCGTTGCCGAACCTACCGTGTAAGTTATAAAATGCAACAATGAAGTTAGTAAAAATAACTACAAAAGCGCGGGCGGCAAGAAGTGCGCCCTCCGCGCGTCATTACGACGACGCCTGCGGCGCCGCCCATGCGCTCGATCTTATTGGCGAGCGCTGGGCGCTGCTGGTGATGCGCGAACTGATGTTCGGGCCAAAAAGATTCAGCGACCTGCGCGCCGATCTTCCCGGGATCAGCGCCAATGTGCTGACGCAGCGGCTGGAGCGGCTGGAAGAAATCGGCGCGCTGATACGGCGCAAGCTGCCGCCCCCGGCGGCGTCTCATGTCTATGAATTGACATCCTGGGGCTACGAGATTGAGCCGGTCTTGAGCGTTCTCGGCCGCTGGGCGGCGCGCTCGCCGCTGCATGACCCAACGCTGCCTCTCAGCGCCGCCTCGCTGATGCTGTCGTTCAAGACGATGTTTGACGCGAGCAGGGCGAAGGGATTGAACGCGCGCGTCGGCTTTCGCATCGGCGACGAGACGTTCCTCGTTCGAATCCACGGCGGCGCATGCGACGCCGCCCGGCAAGCGCTAGATGGCGCCGACGTCGTCTTCGCCGGGCAGGCGAGGGCGATCGCCGCGGCGGTCTATGGCGGCGCGCCGCTTCAGGCGCTTGAGGCGGAGAAGGCGGTTTGGGTCGAGGGCGACCGAGCGCTCGCCGAACGCTTCACCGGGCTCTTTCCACTGCCGCAAAAAGCGTGAGGATCACGCCGCGCTGGCGAGGCTCTCGAAAAGCCCGCGGCCGTCGGTTCCGCCGACGAGCGCGTCGATGAGATTTTCGGGATGCGGCATCAGGCCGAGCACATTGCGCCTGTCCGAATAAATGCCGGCGATATCGTTGCGCGAGCCGTTGGGATTAGCCTCGCCGCCGACGTTGCCGGCGGAGTCGCAATAGCGGAAGGCGACGAGGCCTTCGCCCTCCAGCCGATCTATGGTCGCATCGTCGGCTTCGTAATTGCCCTCGCCATGCGCGATGCAGACTTCGATTGTCTGACCTTTTGCGTATTGCCGCGTGAAGGCGGTGTCGTTGCGTTCGACTTTGAGATGCTGCATCCGACAGACGAAGCGCAAATTGGCGTTGCGCATCAGTACGCCCGGCAGAAGGCCGCTTTCGCAGAGAATCTGGAAGCCGTTGCAGACGCCCAGCACCAGTCCGCCGCGCGCGGCGTGCGCGCGCACCGCGTCCATGATGGCGGCGCGGCCGGCGATCGCGCCGCAGCGCAGATAATCGCCGTAGGAAAAGCCTCCGGGCAATACGACGAGGTCCGTCCCGGCGGGGAGCTCGTGGTCGGCGTGCCACAGCATCGAGGGCGCCCGCCCGGTCGCCTGTGTCAGCGCGCGGGCCATGTCGCCTTCGCGATTGGAGCCGGGAAAAACGACGACAGCGGCTTTCATCACAGATCGATCTGATAGTTTTCGATCACGGTGTTGGCGAGCAGCTTTTCGCACGCCGCCTGCAACTGCGCCTTGGCGGCGCTGGCATCGGGGCCGGCGAGCTCCACGTCGAACACCTTGCCCTGCCGCACGCTGGCGACGCCGTCGACGCCGAGCGATTTCAGCGCGCCTTCGATCGCCTTGCCTTGCGGATCGAGGACGCCGGATTTGAGGGTGACGACGACGCGGGCTTTCATGCGTTGTTCCAACTTCAGAAGATGGCGGAACGGTTACTGGCTCGACGCGCGAAGCGCAAGCCGGCGCGTTAGAGCAGACCTGTATCGCGGTAGATGTCGCGCAAGGTCATTCGAGCGCCGATGACGGGCAGGTCGAGCACGCTCTCCGGGCTTTCGAAACGGCGCTCGGCGAAATCATTGGCGCGATCGAAGGAGACGACTTCAACCGCGTCCTGCGCGATGACGACATACTGCCTGAGCGACGGCAGCGTCGCATAGGCTTTCCGCTTCCAGCGCAGATCCTTGTTCGCTGTGGACGGCGAAAGAACCTCAAACGCGATGATCATGTCGTTGCATTCGACGCCCTCGAGATTGTCATCGGGTCGGATCAGCAGATCAGGAACGGGAACGCTTAATTCAGAGAGGCGCACGCCGATCCCGGGAATGATCTCCCAACCCGGATTTCTTTGGCGAGAAATCTCTGACAGGGCAAAAAATACGTTGCCGATGATCTTTTGATGCAGACGGCTGGCGGAAGCGTTCAAAACCGGCTCCCCCTCGATCAGCTCCCATTTTTCGTCGTCGGGGCGCGTCGCGGTGAACGCGAAGAATTCCTCCGCGCGCATCGGACCTGAATCGAGATGAGGAACGCCCATGGCGGCCCTTTGGGATTTTCCTACTGAACGAGTTTCGGCGCGCCGGTGCGGATCGTCTCGTTTTCCTGCATGATGCCGAGACGGCGCGCGACTTCGGTATAAGCCTCGACCAGCCCGCCCAAGTCGCGGCGGAAGCGATCCTTGTCGAGCTTGTCGTTCGACTTGATATCCCACAGCCGGCAGCTATCGGGCGAAATCTCGTCGGCGACGACGATTCGCATCATGTCGCCTTCCCAAAGACGACCGCATTCCATCTTGAAGTCGACGAGGCGGATGCCGACGCCGAGGAAGAGCCCGGAGAGAAAATCGTTGACGCGGATGGCGAGCGCCATGACGTCGTCGATCTCCTGGGGAGTCGCCCAGCCGAAGGCGGTGATATGCTCCTCGGACACCATCGGATCGTCGAGCGCATCGTTCTTATAGTAGAATTCGATGATCGAGCGGGGCAGCTGCGTGCCCTCTTCCATCCCGAGGCGCTTGGCGAGCGAACCGGCCGCGACATTGCGCACGACGACTTCGAGCGGGATGATTTCCACCTCGCGGATGAGCTGCTCGCGCATGTTCAGCCGGCGGATGAAGTGCGTCGGCACGCCGATGCTGTTCAAATGCTGGAAGATATACTCGGAGATCCGGTTGTTGAGCACGCCCTTCCCGTCGATCACCTCGTGTTTCTTCGCGTTGAAGGCCGTGGCGTCGTCCTTGAAGTGCTGAATCAAAGTGCCGGGCTCAGGGCCCTCATAGAGGACCTTGGCCTTGCCCTCGTAGATGCGGCGTCGGCGGTTCATTGGGATCAACCGGGGCTTGAGGAAGTCCATGTGGCGGGTCGTCGCTCCTCCGAAGTGTGAACGCATGCCGGCTTCTGGGTGGGAGCGGCGGCGGGCGTGGGCCCTGCCGAGCACCGGCGGTCCTAGCGTCTTTGGCGGCCAGTGACAAGCCGACAGCGCACTCTATCGCAAAGGGAAAGACGATACAATGAAACTGAGAGGGCGGCGGCCAAGCGGCGACGCCGCCGTATTGGTTCCTCGCGCCCGCCGGCGCCCGTAATTTGAGCATCTGGTCGGCGAATTCGCAGATATTGGCGGTCCGCGCGCGACGCTCATGGCGCAAACAGAAGCGGCCTTGGCTATTTCCAGCCGGCCTGCTTCTCGCAGTCCTGCCGGGCCTCAGGATTGGCCTTTTCCCACTGGGTGACCGACCGGGTTTCGTTATCGTCCATCTTCTCGTTCATGCATACGCAATAGGCGCGGATAATGGCGGGCGTCCCGCCTTCCTCGCCTTTGTTATCGCTGATGCACTGATTGATCCATTTGAGGTCGTCGCTCGTCATTTTCTGGGCGAAGGCCGGGCTCGTAAGCGCCAAGGCGGACAAAATAACGCATGCAAATCTCTTCATTAAGCGCCCCTGACTTGTCCGATCGCCGGACGAAAAACTCTACGCTTCGACAAATAGCCGAAAAACCATGCTTTTTCCGTTTCGGCCCGCGGCGCGGCCATCTTCGCGCTCGACTCGGTGGCCGGCATGGGATCGGCGGCAAGGACCACGCTTTCCGGCATTGGCTTTACGCGAGAATACGCATATATCGAGCCCACGCCGATGCGGCGCATGATCGCCGAGTCCTGATTATAAGAACAACCCGGCCGAGGATGGACATGAGCACGTTCGACCAGCGCGAAGATTCCTTCGAAAAACGCTTTGTCCATGAAGAGGAGCTGCAGTTCCGCGCCGAAGCGCGCCGCAACAAGCTGCTTGGCCTCTGGGCGGCCGAAAAGCTCGGCAAGACGGGCGCCGAGGCGCAGAGCTACGCGGACGCCTTGGTCGCAGCGGAAGTGACCGCCGACGCCGATGAGCGGGTCGTGGCCTTGGTCAAGAAGGATTTTGAAGCGGCGGGCGTGAATCAGTCCGAACATCAGATCCGCCGCACCATGGACGAGATGCTGACCAAGGCGAAGGCCGAGATCAAGTCGGGCCAGTAACGGGCCTTTATTCATTTTGTTGGGCGATAGTCGCTTATGCGCGATTCGTCCCTAAGAGCGCCCCGACAGAAGCCGCTGCCCGACGCCTCCTATTTTCAGGCGGCGCCGGCGATCGCCGACGAGGCGGCGCTATGGCTGCGCTATCTTGCCGGCGAGCGGCGCGCCTCCCGGCACACGGTCGACGCCTATGGCCGGGACCTCGCCAATTTTTTGGGCTTTCTGGCGCAGCATAGGGGTGAGCGGCCGGACGCGGCCGCGCTTAAGTCCCTTCAACCCCCCGACTTGCGCGCTTTCATGGCCAAGCGCCGCCGCGACGGATTGGAAAGCCGGTCGCTGCTGCGGGCGCTCGCGGCGGTGCGCAATTTTCTACGCTTTATTGAGAAGAAGGGCCTCGCCCGCACGGACGTCTTTGGCGCCGTGCGTCCGCCCAAGCGCCCGCACAGCCTCCCCAAGGCGCTCACCGTGCCCGACGCCCGCGACGTCGTGGACCCCGAGCAAAGAGCGGGCGAGGCTCGAGAGCCCTGGGTGATCGCTCGCGACGCCGCCGTGCTGGCGCTGCTCTACGGCGCCGGACTGCGAATTTCCGAGGCGCTGTCGATCGGGAGCGCCGCGGCGCCGGTCGGCGCCGCCGATCGGGTCACGATCCTGGGGAAGGGCGGCAAGAGCCGGACCGTGCCGGTCATCGCGCCGGTGCGCTCGGCGATCGAGGCCTATCTCGCGCTCTGTCCCTATGATCTCGCCGGCGGGCCGCTGTTTGTGGGGGCGCGCGGCGGGCCGCTCTCGCCGCGCATCATTCAGCTCGCCGTCCAGCGCCTGCGCGGGGCGCTCGGCCTGCCAGAGAGCGCGACGCCGCATGCGCTGCGTCATTCCTTCGCCACCCATCTTCTGGGTCGCGGCGGCGATCTGCGCACGATTCAGGAATTGCTCGGCCACGCCTCGCTCTCGACGACGCAGATTTATACCGCCGTCGACAAGACGCGGCTCCTCGACGCTTATCGCTCGGCGCATCCGCGCGCGAAGTGACACCCCGACGAGCCGCGGACTCTACCCCCCCTTGAGGGGGAGGGTCACATTGCGAAGCAATGCGGGGTGCGGTGACAGCTCGGATGACTGGAAAGGATGGCGCGCATCGAACCGCTCGTATAGCGACAATATTTTGAGATGCGGCTCCCCCCCCCCCC